>Ga0335079_10002955_pt1 | contig 19585 bp, 13 predicted proteins | sample Lox_Sample_33_FD_206719 | JGI IMG/M metagenome (GOLD analysis project Ga0335079, IMG submission 206719) | Soil microbial communities from Loxahatchee National Wildlife Refuge, Florida, United States - Lox_Sample_3.3 | ecosystem: Environmental > Terrestrial > Soil > Wetlands | place: USA... | reverse complement strand
AATATCGAGGAAGGAATTGACGAACTGGTTGATGCGGTTTGTTGCCTGATGAATCATGCCGACGGCATCGCGCTGGCGCTGCGTGAGACTCGGGCCATCTTTTGTGTGGATTATCGAGTAACATCCCGCCTTGATCACTTGGAGCGGCGTGCGCATTTCATGAGAGATCTCCGACATGAGCTGCATGCGCATCTCATCCAGCTGCTTGAGCTTGTTGCTCATCGAATTGAATGCTGCAGTCAGCTCGGCGATTTCGTCATTGGAAATGATGGGGATCGTTTCGTATTGCGCTTCGCTGATCTTCCGCGTTCCCGCCTCGAGCGCCTCGATCGGTCGAGTCACCGTCCGGGCAACGAAAAATGCAACCACCCCGCTGATTGCCAGAGCGAGGAGCACTATAATATAGACCGTTGTGATGACGATGGGAATCCGTTCATTGAAGAGCTTCCATCCTTTCACCCATCGGGGGAGATTATCGTCGCTGATGCGGCGAAGCGCCTGCACCATCGAGTCCTTGTCTGCCGATCTTGACCTCAGCGCTGCAACTGCATCCGACCCCCCTCCATGACCAAATTGAGTGAATTCATCCTTGAGAAACGAGTCGAAGCGCTTATGGAGGGCAACCACATTTTCCACTTCCTGATCGTGCGGATCGGTCATCCCCACAAGCGAATCGACCGCGGAAGAGAATTGTCCGGCAACAAATTCCAGCTTTTGCAGGTCGGAAGTTTTCGCCGAAGTGAAGTACTTTTCCGCTGCTTCGAATTCAATTTCCCAAAGCTCCTTCATTGTTTCGATATGGGGAACAATTCGGAATTCCTGCTGATTGGCAGAGAGGAGGGATTGAACCTGAACGATGGTCGTTATGCTCAAGCCGACCATGATCAGAATAACGGCACCGAATCCCGCGATGATCTTTGTGAAGAGCGGGAATCGTGGACGATGTTTGCGAGGTTCCGGTGTCAAAGTGTTGATTTACCCGCTTTCAATCACATTCGTTTTTCAAACCGGTGATAAGATAGCCGACAATTGCGACAAAGTCAAACATTCCCGTACCTTACGTGATTAAGCCCAATTGGCGATCATGAGTCTATTATCTGTCGATTAAATTTTGTAAATCCCTTGACTCTGAGGGTCATTTTCTGGAAATTCACTCTTGTCACTTATCAACATCCACCCAGAAAGGAGTTCTTTCCATGAACCGACTGGCATTGTTCTTTTGCCTCTTTGTCTTGGCCTCCGCAGGTATGTTCTCGGTTTCACTGGCCCAAATGTCTACCAACCCCTTTCCACCTCCCCGCGAGCTTGAAGGCGAATTTCAGGGGAGTTATGTTGGACTAAACTGGCAGTCACCGCACAGTCTTACACCTCCGACTGCCTACAATGTGTATCGGACGCAGGCGATCGTGGCATTGCCGCCGCCCCAAAAGATCGGGACAACGACGGATACCTCGTTCAATGACAGCTCGATTGCCCAGAACACACTCTATTTTTACTTTGTGACTGCGCTCTATGATACGTCACAGAGTTTTCCTTCAAATTTCGTGCACGTTTACACGGGTGCAGACACGACACATGACACCACGCATGTGAGCATAAAGTTTGTGAGTACCCCGCCCCATACCGGTGCAGTCGGCCAGCTCTATTCTTACCAGGCACTCGTGGTTACGAATCCCCCCGATGCTCCGGTATGCTATAGCCTCCGAGACTCACCGGACGGCATGACCGTGAGCGACTCCGGACTGGTTCAATGGACTCCATCACACGCGGGGATTTTTGAAGTCTCTCTTCGTGCCCGCATCTGCACCAATGCCTGGGGGGATAATGAAGGCGCGGCACAGGAATTTTTCGTAATTGTTCTGTCAGGACCTGCGGGTTCTCTCTCTGGCACAGTCCAGGACACTTCCGGAAACGGGATCCCGCGTGTCAAGATCAAAATCTTCGACGTGACGCACGGCGAATTTGTCTGCAGCACGCACAGCGATAGTACCGGACATTATGTATTTCCTTTTGTGAATCCGTCATCGTACTACGTTCATGCTGAACCCGATGGTTTGCCGTACCTCCCGCAGTGGTATAATGGTGTGAGCGAGATCGCCGATGCGACACCAGTTGTCGTGGGTGATAGCCAGTCCGTCACGGTGAATTTCACTCTCCATATGCGCGATACAGTAGATCACAGGTTTACCATCTCCGGTTTCGTGTTGGATTCTGCGAACCACGGCATCGGAGGGGCTCAGGTGCTTCTGTTTAGGACCGATCACGATTCTGCGAGCGTCAGCTTGTTTGATGATGACCATCAGGATGATCACGATCCCGTTCGGAATGTCGAAACAGATTCGACGGGTGCCTACAGTGTCAAGGTGCATGCGGGGACGTACATACTCGGTGCATTTGCACGCGGCGATGTCCCGCAGTACTGGAATCATGAACCGGACCCGCTCAGCGCAGACCGGCTGGTCCTCTCCAGCGATACATCCGGTATCGATTTTAACCTGTCGCCGAAACTTCCCGCGAACGGCTCTATCAGCGGTGTCATCCGCAGCAGCAAAGACAGTTCCGTACTTCACAGCCACGTCGTCGGATTCCACAAGGATGGTGGCGGACATTATTCGGGATTTTTGATTTCCACGCGAACCGATAGCACAGGAAGCTACACGCTGAGTCACCTCCCGGACGGTTCCTACATCGTCCTGGCGCTCACCGGTGAGGATTTCATTCCGACATTCTACAGTCTCTCGGGCGGCACGCCGTTCCTTGACAGCGCAACGAGCGTCGTCGTGAGCGGCGGATCTGCGGTCTCCGGTATCGATATCTATGTTATCCCCGATACGATCGGCGGGCTTACGTGCCTGCACGGCCACATTCATGGAATGTTCGCCGGGAACGGTAATTCCAGCGAGACAACTTCACCGCTTGCTGGCGTCATCGTCACGGTCACAAATTCGGGACACCAGGTTGTGGGCGCAACGTTCAGCAATCAGGATGGAAGCTATCTTGTCGCCGGCATACCCCCGGGAAATTATTCGGCATACTACCAGAAACCTGGTATGATGACCACGTCGTCGTCGGTCGGGCTGTCGTATGTCAACAGTACCCCCACGACAACCAATCTCGACATGCAGCTAAGTGCGGCTCCCGGCGGCGGTCCGTACGCAGTCATGAATATCCAGTCCCGATGGAACCTTGTCTCCGTTCCTGTGACGGTTTCGGACCTCCACCGGTCGACGCTATTCCCCGCAGCCACGTCCGATGCGTTCTCCTTCAATGGAAGCGGATATGAACTTTCCAGCGTGCTGAATTACGGTCAGGGATATTGGATTAACTATCCTTCAGCAAGCTCGCTGATCATCAGCGGGGCGGCGCGTGCTTCAGAAACGGTTTCAATCAATCAGGGGTGGAATCTTATCGGATCCACTTCCGGATCAGTCAATACTTCAGCGGTTTCGACCTCTCCTGCCGGGATCCTGACGTCATACTTCTTCACGTATGGCAGCGGCTACAGCATAACCAGCTCGATCGATCCCGGAAAAGGATATTGGGTGAAATCGTCGTCTGCAGGAAGTCTGACCATTACGAGCTCGTCTGCATCACCGAAGGTGACTGCTCAGGACGCTCTGACACAGATGAATTCCCTGACCATCACCGATGCAGCGGGTAACAGTCAAACCCTCTATTTCGGATCACAGCGAAGCAACATCCAGCCGGAGCTCTACGAGCTTCCGCCCGGAGCTCCGCAGGGTTCGTTTGACGCGCGATTTGCATCACAACACCTCGTGGAGATGCATCCCGCGATTCTGAAATCGCCGGTCTCATTCCCGGTTCTCGTGCAGCCCGCGCAAGGCACCGTCACAGTACGATGGACGGTCTCCGGCTCATCGGCCTCCTACAAACTCACGGATCCATCGGGTAAGACTCTCGCCACACTGAACGGCAAGGGCTCGACAAAGATTTCTGCCGCTGGCGGACAATTCATCCTTGTCGCACAGCCTCACAGCATTCCGAAGTCTTTTGCGCTCTATCAAAACTATCCCAATCCGTTCAATCCTTCGACGCAAATATCATTTGATTTGCCTGTCACATCGACAGTAGTGTTGAAGGTCTTCAATATTCTCGGTCAGGAGGTTGCAACGCTCTTCAATAACGAGACGCTGGAAGCCGGAAGCCATGCGATCCGGTTCAATGGCGACAACCTCGGCACCGGGATATACTTCTATAAGATTCAGGCGGGAAGCTTCAGCGAAGTCCACAAGATGATGCTGATCAAGTAAGCGCTCCCTGCTCAGAATTCAAAACGTGGGTGGAAGAAATTCCATCCACGTTTTTTCTTCCTTCCGCTTGTTTCGCCGCCACAGTACGCCATCATCCGTTCACAATGTTGCAATCGTACTGAAGAATTCTTATAATTTTGGTACGGAAAAACTCTGATGAAAGGGGCTATGCGAATTCTTCTTGTCGGAATGATGGTGATAACAGTTCTCGTTCTCGGTTTCGGTGGCGGAAGGAAATCACAAAAAAAGGCGAAGCATGAGCAGGTCAGAAAGGACTCGGTGGAAGTGTCCTATCAGAAGGATATCGTTCCCATCCTGGGAAAGTACTGCCTCCCGTGTCACACCGAAGACGAGATGAATCCGAGTCAGCTGTACCTCGATACGTACGAAAACATGGTTCAGGGAGGCAAGCACGGAACCCCGCTGGTCCCCGGGAAGCCCGATTCGAGTCTCCTCGTCCTGAAGATTTCCGCTCACCCTCCGTTCGGAGACCCGATGCCATACAGGTTCAAGAGGGATTTTCCCTCAGACACACTCTCCATCCTCCGGAACTGGATTCAACAGGGCGCCAGGAAGAACTAGTCCGGAACGGCACAATGCCGTGCTCAGAACTTCCTGCCGACAAATCGCGATCTGCGGCGCTTGAATGAATCGATCTTTTTTTCCTCGCCGCTCTCGGGAATCACGCTGATCGTCCCATCCAGTTCCATCACGGCGATTTTCACTTCGTTCACTCCCCCAATCCCGTGTTCCCGCACAACCCGCACGAGCTCTTCCTCGGTGATTTTCTCCCTGGCCAGATGTACAGAAATGACATGCCCGCGGTTGATCAGCAGCGTCGGCGATCCTTCGAGCACAGTATCGGCACTCCGGTACTTGAAGAGAATAAGGGTGAGCACATAATTGACGATGATCAGAGAGACTGCCGCCACGATTCCGCCGAGGAGCGATGTATCTTCTCCGACCATGGCATTCTGGACCGCATTGCTGATCAGGAGAATGAGGACGAAATCGAAAATAGACAGCTGACCGACGTGTCGTTTTCCGGCCAGGCGCAAACCGATCAGCACAACCAGATAGACTGCAACTGACCGTCCGATAATGTTCAGGTAAGTGGCCATATGCCGGATAATGTAGTGAATCCCGGGAGGAAATCAATACTGTGCGCAGGGACCGTTGAATGTGTCCCGCCGCAGAAGGGTATTGACAAACAGGCGATTTTCTCATAACTTTTTTGAGAGATTGAAGGAGATGAGGGGATATGTTCTTCAAAACACGGTCGCAGTTCACGGAGGGAGATTTTGCGTTTATCGCGGAAACGCTGAAGACCAGCGCGCCGGACGGGTCCACCGCGGGACTCCGTAGTCCGGATGACCTGGAGAACGTCACGGAAATGCTTCACGACCGGCGCCTGTTCGAGCGGTCGATCACCACGCCGCCCCTCTTTCTCACAGTTTCGCCGCAGCTCTATTTTTATCTCTTCATTTACCGGGCACTCGATTCGAAGAACCTCGCGGACGACGACGTCGTGGATTATGTCGCGGGGGTCTGTGTCGAGTTCCGCTCGAGTGATCAGCTGTGGAGTTTTGCGTCAGCCGCCGGCGAGAAGATCATGACGATGGTGGATATGTTGAACATGCTGCCGGAAGTGGGAAAGGCCGAGCAATATTATCTCCGAAGATATATCGGAAATGTTTCGCTCTTTCTCACGGGCTTCTTTCCGGATTTCATTTTTCAGCGGAGTCAGCAGAAAGGCGCTCCGCCGCTGACGTACTACGAACGAATCGGGCGTGCACAATACGAGACAGCCGCCAGCGGATCCGAAGAGTACGAATCCGGCGTGCGGCCGGTGCTCTCGATACTCGCCGATGAGTTCGTGGCAGTCCGTTCTGCGCTCAATATCTTCACCGATAATTATCTGAACCTGCACAACGACAAGTACGCTCTTCGCCGGATTGAGCGCCAGGCGGCAACGCTCGATGATGAGAGCTTCCAGCAGTCACTTCTCCATTGAATGCTTTACGAATGGCAGAAGACGGAAAAGGCGGGTCGTAACCCGCCTTTTGATTTATTGACACCCGGAAGCGCCAGGATCTACGACTTCAGATTGGCCCGGAGAAATTCCCTGTTCATTCTGGCAATATTCGTCACAGAGATCTCCTTCGGGCATTCCGCTTCACACGCATAGGTGTTCGAGCAGTTTCCAAAGCCCTCCTGGTCCATCTGATCGACCATTGCGATAACCCGCGAAGTTCGCTCCGCCTCACCCTGAGGGAGAAGAGCAAGCTGGGACACTTTTGCGCTGACAAAAAGCATCGCGGAAGAATTCTTGCATGCGGCAACACATGCACCGCAACCGATGCAAGCCGCGGCATCAAACGCCTGTTCGGCGATAATCTTGGGAATAGGAATGGCATTCGCGTCTGGAACCCCGCCGGTATCGACGGAGACATACCCGCCCGCCTGGATAATACGGTCGAATGCAGATCGATCCACGACCAGATCTTTGATGACCGGAAATGCCTTTGCCCGCCACGGCTCAATCACGATCGTCTCACCATCCTGAAACGATCTCATGTAGAGCTGGCAGGTTGCCACCCCGCGCATCGGTCCGTGTGCTCTCCCGTTGATATACATCCCGCAGCTGCCGCAGATTCCTTCCCGGCAGTCGTGATCGAAGGCAATCGTGTCTTCTCCTTTGCGTGCGAGATCGAGATTAACCGTATCCATCATCTCAAGAAATGACATGTCGGGTGAGACGTTCGTTGCCTGGTAGGTGCAGAACTTTCCCGATGTGTTGCGTCGTTCCTGGCGCCAGACTTTCAGAGTTACGTTCATGATCAATTGGTCGGTAAAATTCGGAAATCAACGGTTCATTTATAACTGCGCTGGGAGGGTTTCACGTACTCGAAGGACAGCGGTTCTTTATGCAGCTCGGATACCCGATCGACGCCCTTGAATTCCCAGGCAGCGACATATGAGAAGAGCTCATCATTCCGCTTCGCTTCACCCTCTTCAGTCTGATGCTCTTCACGGAAATGACCACCGCATGATTCTTCTCGATGGAGCGCATCTCTCGTTATCAGCTCCGCAAGCTCGAGAAAATCGGCAACGCGGCCCGCCTTTTCAATCTCAGGATTGAAGTTGTCGAAAGAACCCGGAACTTTCACGTCGCTCCAGAATTCCTTACGCAGTGCAGGAATGAGTTCGAGTGCCTGTTTCAGGCCGGGGGCATTTCGTCCCATACCGCACAAATCCCACATCGATTTTCCGAGCCGCTTATGGAATACGTCCACCGGGGTTTTGCCGCGAACATCAAACAATCTCTGAACAACCTCGTTCACGCTCTTCGTTGCATCTGCAACAGCAGGATCCTCGTTCTTCACCGGAGAGAATTTGGTCGAGGCGAGATAGTTACCGATGGTGTACGGAATAATGAAATAGCCGTCGGCGAGTCCCTGCATCAGTGCGCTCGCACCAAGCCGGTTGGCACCGTGATCGGAGAAATTTGCTTCACCCAGAACGAAGAGCCCCGGAATGGTGCTCATGAGATTATAATCAACCCAGAGTCCGCCCATCGTATAATGCACGGCGGGGTAGATACGCATCGGCACTTCGTAGGCATTCTCATTCGTGATTTCATGGTAGATATCGAAGAGATTCCCGTACTGCTCCTTGACCCACTCCTTGCCGTTTCTCTTGATCGTATCGCTGAAGTCGAGATAGACGGCGAGTCCGGTCGAGCCGACCCCGTGTCCTTTGTCGCACATTTCCTTCGCCCGGCGTGAGGCGACATCGCGGGGAACGAGGTTGCCAAATGACGGATAGATCCGTTCAAGGTAATAATCCCTCTCTTCCTCCGGAATTTGCCGGGGATCCCGCTTGTCACCTTTCTGTTTTGGAACCCAGATTCTTCCATCGTTCCGTAAACTCTCACTCATGAGCGTCAGCTTCGATTGGATGTCTCCGGCAACCGGAATGCAGGTGGGATGAATCTGTGTGAAGCACGGGTTTCCAAAATATGCACCGCGTTTGTGGGCCCTCCAGATGGCGGTTGCATTGCAGTATTTCGCGTTTGTGGTGAGATAGAAGACGTTGCCATAGCCGCCGGTCGCAAGCACAACAGCGTCTCCGACGTACGACTCGATCGAACCATCAAGGAGATTGCGGGCAATAATGCCTCGTGCCTTGCCATCAATCACGACGAGGTCGAGCATCTCACGGCGGGCATAGAACTTCACCCTGCCGCGGTGAATTTCCTTGGAGAGTGCCTGGTATGCGCCGAGAAGGAGCTGCTGACCCGTCTGACCGCGGGCATAAAACGTGCGTGAAACCTGTGCACCGCCGAATGATCGGTTGTCAAGCAAGCCGCCGTACTCCCGCGCAAATGGGACGCCCTGAGCGACACACTGGTCGATGATGCTGTTGCTCACCTGAGCAAGCCGGTAGACGTTTGCCTCCCGCGCCCGGTAGTCGCCGCCTTTGACCGTATCGTAAAACAATCTCCAGATGCTGTCGCCGTCGTTCTTGTAATTTTTCGGTGCATTGATGCCGCCCTGTGCCGCGATGCTGTGAGCCCGCCGGGGCGATTCATGATAGCAGAGCGATGTTACCTGATACCCCAGCTCGGCAAGCGAAGCGGCGGCGGATGCACCGGCCAGACCAGTACCCACCACGATGATATGATATTTCCGTTTGTTCGCGGGGTTCACCAGCTTCATCGCAAAACGATGGTTGTCCCACTTCTTTTCTATGGGACCGTCGGGAATTTTAGAATCGAGTGTCATGAGGTGTCTCAGCGCATCATAGATTCAGAAGGAAATAGAGCGGCATTATGGCAAATCCGAGAGGAATCAGGAGCCAGAAAATAACACCGACCGCTTCAATCAGCGGAGTATACTTTTTGGATTTCAACCCGAAGGTCTGAAATGCCGATTGAAATCCGTGCCGGAGGTGAAACGCAAGAAGAATCATTGCAAGAACGTAAAAGAAACTATAGACCGGGCTCGAAAAAGATTCCCTCACCAGCGCATACATGGAAAAATTCTCACCCGCCTCAAACCGTGACGTGAACCAGAACGTCCTCACGTGAATCACCAGGAAAATAAAAACAATACTTCCCGTAACAAACATCCAGCGGGAGAAAAACGTGCTGTTGACCTGCTGATCATTGAGAAGGTAGTTTTTCGGACGGGCGCGCTTGTTCCAGAACCAGATAATCGTCCCGAGTGAAATATGAATGATGAAAATCGCAAAGAGGATCACCTCGATGATCCGGATCAGCGGGATTGTGGGGAGAATTTCGGCGTACTTGTCGAACGCGGCACCGCCGTCATTCTTGAACAGGAGCAGATTACCGCCGATATGGACGATCAGGTAGATACAGAGGCAGAGACCCGTAAGCGCAATGGTGAGTTTTTTACCGATAGATGAGTGATAGATTCGCGAGAGGATTTCCATGAGTGAAGTTCATCGAATAATTCCGCAGAAAAACAGACTTGGAAAACAATGTAGGAAAAGGAGAGGAAAGATGCAATGCACCCTACAGCATGCCCTTGCGACACACCGAGAGAACATTGGATTGATACGAAGCGAATGGCGGCGCAATACTCCACACCGCAATTTCTTCTCTTATGACTTCTGACGGTCTTCTAACCGGGATAAACGCCCATCCAATTCCCTGAGGGCTGAGCGCAGCACAAAGACGATGATCCCCAGAATGAAAAGGATAGCGGACAGCGAAATATTGATATTCGCATTATTCCATGACGCGAAATACGAAATAACCGCCAACAAGAACAAGCCAATGGACGAAGGAAGAAGTGAACTGCTCATGTTCATACCGGCTCCATATATGAATTTGCACGAATCAAGACAGAGAGTAATGAGAATTCACAGTATGCGTTCCCAGCGCGAAACCCCGAATGTCGAGAGTATTCCACAGAGCATTTGTGTGAAGTGAACGATCCCGGAAGGAAATTCAATTCTTTTCCTGATTCAGTTCGTCCAGATAGGCAACTGCCCGGCGGAGATGTGGTATGACGATCGAGCCGCCCACAACGAGCGCAACACTGAATACCTCGAACATTTCTTCCTCCGTTACACCCGCCTCGTAACACTGCTGGATATGATAAGAGATGCAGTCATCGCAGCGGAGAACCATTGAGGCAACGAGCCCGAGCATCTCCTTTGTTTTCGCATCAAGCTTGCCCGCTTCGTACGTAAGAGTATCGACTCCAAAGAATCGTTTGATGGCACGGTTATCGGCGCCGAGAATACGCTCGTTCATTTTGGTACGGAAGGCGTTAAACTCTTTTACGCGGCTGGGCATCGGATTTCCTCTGGTGAAAGTGAGAACTTGTCAATCGGATGACCGAAAGGTGTTTTTCAAAAAAAGCGAAGGAATTGATGCAGTACAACCATCAATTCCCTCGGAACGTGGAGCTGAAGGGGATCGAACCCTCGACCTCGTGAATGCCATTCACGCGCTCTCCCAGCTGAGCTACAGCCCCTGATACAACGTCAGTTGAACACTGTAAATCGGAAATTGCAGATTGACAACGAGAAAATGTACGAAAAATCGCGTCCACTTTCAACAGGATATCCGGAGGAAGCGCGATCATTGCAAATTGCTGTCAGCCCTCAGGAGACTATTTCTTTCCCCTGTCAACTGCGGCCCCCTCAGCGGTGTACACCGCTTCCATCCTGCGCTTTCCCGATGCTATTCGGATTTCAAAATTTGTCGCCCCATTCTCGGTCACTTTCTCGCACTTCAGGATCTTTGCCTTCGGGTAATCCTTCATCAGAGCGGCGTGAACCGGCTCCGGCAGATCGGCGGCAGGGAGTGTTTCTTCAACAGAAATGATCGATCCGGTTCCATCAAAGGACACATCGCGGGCAATTGACCCCTCGCGGCTTTCAATTTCAAATTCCGTCCTGCCGTTTTCCGTCTCTTTCGCATATCCCCGCGCAGTCGCTTTGGGATACGTTTTCTCGAATGCCTTCAGAACAGCAACGGGCACGTTCTTTTTCCCGATTTTGTGTTCGGGCCGAGAAAATGTACCCGAGACGACAAGGACGGAAAGAGCAAGCATACAGGTTAACCGAATGTGAGTCGTCAAAGCTGGAAGTCTCCTTTCCATTGAGGGTTATAAGCCGAGCTGGGATGCAATATAGTGAACAATTCGCTTACGCGCATCGGAGAATCATCTTCCATTCCGTCAATTATTGGAAATTCTTGACATTTTCCTCAATTCTGCTATATTCACAGAATCAATTTCCAGTTCTTACGATGACCTCGGTGATACTGTGTGACTGGAGTTTCATCGAAGCTGTCAAGAGCCCGTGGATCGGAAGAATTGCAACTCAAAAATTGGATCCATGGGCATTTTCGTTTATATGGGACAGCATAAGAGAAATGATGAATTCGTGACAACTCAACTATCAGATTTCTTCACGTAAAGGATTTTATCATGAATCGAATTGCTCTGTGGTTCATTCGCTGCATGCTCTTTGTTGTGGTTCTCGCTCTGCCACGGGCCGAAGCCCGGCAGTCACAACAATCGGATGGAGATGATCCCGATCTTCCTTCCTTCTCGAAGGGAAATATTGACCGCACCGAGTACCTCCGTCTGAGGTCGGAACACGTCGCACTTCTCCGCGGTCTTCCGTATGCTCCGGGCGACAATCCGCGCCTGCGCGCACTCCAGCAACTCGATAAAATGATGAAGAGTCCGGGTGCACAGAGTATGGGTCTTGCATCCGCGTGGACCCCGCTCGGACCTTCACCGCTTCCGAACGGCCAAACGGAGGGGTTCTCCGCATCCGTCACCGGACGAATTACAACGATCGCCATCCATCCCGTTCATCCGGATACGGTGTACGTCGGTACCGCACAAGGAGGCGTCTTCCGCTCCTTCGACGGCGGTGCGACATGGACGGCCATCTTTGACAATGCCGTCTCTCTTGCCATCGGCGCAATTGCGATCGACCCGGTCGACAACACGACTCTTTTTGTTGGGACCGGCGAGGGAAACCTCTCACTCGACAGCTTTTTCGGCGTGGGCGTCTATATCGTCAGAAACGCAGAGACCACCCCGACCCTCTATGGCCCTTACAATCTGGATGGTTCATCGAATAACGTCCTGCAGTATCGATCGATCAACAAGATCCTGGTTGATCCGCTCAACGACAACATCATCTTCGTCGCCTCGACATCCGGCTTGAGCGGTGCGAGCGGGGACGTCTATCCAACCAAGCCCAACCGCGGTCTCTATCGATCCATGAACGCGATGTCCGGAAATCCCACATTCACGTGGCTCGACATGAGTGCCGGATCAAACACCATTATCACGGATGCCGTCCTCGACCCGACAAATCCGAACAATCTCGTTGCTGCGGTTTACGGACAAGTGGGACTCGGCAGCATCGGCGGCATCTATCAGACACCCGATGCACTCGACTCCCTCCCATTTTTCTTTCAGACTCAGTCGATGCACGACGGACTCAATGTGAAGTTTGGCTGGAACAAGGTCGGCTCGGTTTTCACCATCTACGCGACTTCCGACGACTCCGGGGGATCACTCATCAAATCAACGGACGGCGGGGCCGGCTGGTCGACCATGCTGAATGCTGCAAAAGGATTTTGCTATCCTCAGTGCTGGTATGATATCGCGCTCGCAGTTGATCCACAGAGTGCGAACACGGTGTACATTTGCGGTTCCGCTGCTGGATACGGCGGAGGGGCGAGCGAATTCAAAATGTCGACGGACGGTGGGGCGACATTCAACAACTCGTATTCGGGCCTTCACGCTGACATGCATGCCATTGCCATCGCCAATCCACCCAACAACAATATCATTTATGTCGGAAACGACGGCGGAGTCTTTCGCTCCACAACATCCGGAAATACCTGGACCAGCCTGAACACAGCCGGATTAAGTGCGACACAGTTTGAAAGCATCGCTCTCCACCCGTCAGACCGGAACTTCACGATCGGCGGCACGCAGGATAACGGAACCGAATACCTTCACAGCAACAGCACATGGAGCCTGTTCGACGGCGGTGACGGCGGATTTGCCTTGATCGACCAGAACGCAACCAATACGACGACCGTGACCACCTATCATACCTATTACAACTCGACCAACAGTCAGATCGGGTTCAGTATGCGTCAGAACATGAGCTCGTTCGGTAACTTCTACGGGTGCGGCGGAACCGCGAACGGGATCAACTGCGGCGACGCAACACTTTTCTACGCGCCGATGGCACTCGGCCCCGGCAATCCGCAGACAGTCTACTTCGGCAGTGACCGACTTTACCGCTCCGTCAACAGAGGACTTACCATGAGCGTCGTAAGTCAGGCCCCCTTTGTGGCGTCGGTTCCGATCAGTGCGATCGGTATTGCACCACTGAACGATAGCATCAGGGTTGTCGGATTGAGCAACGGCCAGGTGTTCCTTTCCACCGCCGGCTCGACCTCGTTCGTAAGTGTCGGTTCGGGGGTCATACCGGCGCATTACATCGCCCGCATCGCGATCGATCCGCAGAATTCAAATACCGCGTACGTGACACTCGACGGATACGGCGTACCGCTTTCACCCCTGAAGCACATCTGGAAAACGACGAACCTTACCAGCGGAGCAACATGGGCTTCGGCTTCCAGCGGACTCCCCGATGTTCCCGTCAATGCATTCGTGATTGATCCGGCAAACACCAGTTCGGTCTACGCAGGTACCGATATCGGGGTGTTCTACTCGAGCGACGGTGGAAACAGCTGGAACCCCTTCGGTACGGGGCTGCCCCTGGTTGCCGTGTTCGATATGGGCATTCAACCCACATCGCGGATTCTCCGCATTGCTACACACGGTCGTGGTTTGTGGGAAATCCCCGCGGCACCGGCCAATATCGCGTCAATTTTTGTCGAGCCGCTGGCATCCAACTGGAATCTCGTCTCTCTTCCTGCCCAGGTCCTGAATGATACCGTCGCCGCGCTCTTTCCGACGCGGATCAGCAACGCATTCTCCTACAACGGGAGCAGTTATCAGATTACTCCTCGCATGAATGTGGGACAGGGATACTGGGTGAAGTTTGCATCACCCATAAACGATTCTCTTCTTGGCTACCCTGTTACAAGCGAGTCAATTTCTGTCCAGGCTGGATGGAACATGCTCGGGGCACTCAGCTCACCGTTCAGTGCATCATCCATCACGAGCAACCCTCCGGCGGTCGTAACGAGCAAGTTCTTCGGATACAACGGCGCGGGATATCAGATTTCTGACACGCTTTCACCCGGAAAGGGCTACTGGGTGAAGGTGAGTCAGTCCGGGACACTCTATCTCTCGTCATCTTCGTCTGCCCAACCCGGACAGGATCTCAACACTGCGCGTATACGGATTGTTCCGACGACCGAGTTTCCGCCGGGGCCGCCCGATATGCCATCTCCCGGATCGGCTGAGAAACCGGTTGCATATGCTCTTGGGCAGTCATACCCCAATCCCTTCAACCCTGCTGCAACAATCTGGTACGATCTGCCTGCCGAGAGCCGGGTCTCCTTGCGGATTTTCAATCTCCTGGGTCAGGTTGTCGCAACCCTTTCGGATGGAATTGAACCCGCCGGTTACAGGTCAGTCGAATGGAACGCAGCGCCATTTGCCAGCGGTATTTATTTTTACCAGATCGAAGCAACGAGCGTGACAGACCCGAATGTCTCGTTCACGCAAGTGCGGAAGATGATGCTATTGAAATGACCGATTCAGACGTTCTTCAATTTCGTATTTGATGAGCGAATGAACAATAGCTAAGTGACTGAAACATGCTGTGGCTTACGCCCCGGCCCGATACAGGCCGGGGCTTTTTATTACTGACAAGCGGAGTTGCGCGACAGTCTACTCCCGGGTGCACGGTTCGTATTGCTTTTCAGACCCGTTTTCGCTATTATTTTCTCAAACGATCCACCACCGGTGCACAACCGACATTATGAAAAATCCTTTTAACAAGTTTTCCCCTCGCACGATCCGGATCATCTACTCTGTTGCTGCACTCCTCGTGCTGCTTGTCGGCGGCGACCGTTTTTTGCAGGTTATGGTTTTCCGGGTAACCTCCAATGACCAGTGTGCATGGATAGCTCTTCCGCCTAGAACAGAAGGATTGCTCATTGAAGGTGTCGTGAAAGGCGGTGTCACCGAAGAAGCGGGAATCATGAACGGCGATACCCTGTTGAAGGTGAACGGTTATGGATTCAAGACGACTACCGAACCGCAGGCACGGATTGATTCTCTTCATGCGGGTGAGTATGCTGTCTACACGATAAAGCGCGGGACGTCGGTCTTTGACGCCCGCGTCCGGATGGGCAAAATCTTTGATGTGCGGTTTCTCGCCTTTTTCCTCCTCGGATTCGGCTTTTTCCTGGTCGGCTACATAGTCGTAATGACCAAGCCGCAGGGGCAGATTCAGCGGATGTTTGCGCGATACGGGCTGCTCGCATTCCTGCTGTTTGCGCTCCTCGCCCCTCAGCTCGATCCTGCCCGGGACCCACGCTGGAAAATTCTTATCATTAACACTCTTTTCATCGTCGTCCGCGTACTTGGACAACCCCTGCTGGTAAGTTTCTTCCTCCACTTCCCCGTCAGGAAGCTTGTGCTGAAGCGCCGGTGGATTAAACCAAGCTTATATCTTGCAAGCGTCCTCAGTGTCGCAGCCATTCTGCTGTTCGTCCGGCAGACCACTCCGATTCTGATCATCAGCATTCTCGTATTTCTGGTGCCGCTCTACTTTTTTGCCGGAGGACTCATCGTTTTCGCACACAGCTATTTCCGGAATGTTGAGCCCTCGAGGCGGAATCAGCTTCGCCCGATGCTCTATGGAATTGGATTGGGGCTGGCGGCGATCCTCTATCTCATCATCCAGAGCTCAATCGATTCGTTCGCCATCTTTCTCAACCCGATACTCGTGACACCGGTGCTCTTTGTACTTGCAGTTCCGTTGACGTTCGGATACTCGATTTTCCGGTATCGGCTGATGGATATTGACCTGCTCATCGAGCGAAGTCTCATCTATGGCGCAGTCACGGCAACGCTGGCAGCCATTTACATTGCGTTCGTGTTTGGCATCGGAAGCATTTTGAGTTTCCTCCTGGGACAGTCTGACAGCAAGCTCCTCAGCGCGGTCGCGTTCGTTGTCATCGCATTTGTATTTGATCCGCTGAAGCGGCGGGTCCAGGAATCGATCGACAGGATATTCTATCGTGAGCGACGGAATTATCAGAAGGCGCTGCTGGAATTCAGCCAGGAGCTCCCGCGCCAAATGAATCTCGAGCAGACGCTGACTTCCATGGTGCAGCGTATCTCCTCGACCATGCACGTGGAAAAGGTCGCTGCCGTCTTGTGCGATCAGAAAGAGGGATGCTTCTGCATCAACAAGAACATTCCCGGTGAGTACTGTAACTTCATCGAATCGCACGACGGCCTGATCGAGCTTCTCAGGAACACGCGCACCCCCCAGTCCTTCGCGCTCCTCGTTGATGAACCGGAATCCGTGAAACTCAACGACGCTGACAGGGAGAAGATCATCCGTTCAGGCGTTGTCCTCGCCGTACCGATGCTCTTGCAGGATCGTCTGATCGGGACGATCAACGTCGGGCCGAAACTTTCCGGCAAGATTTATTCGCAGGAAGACATAGACCTCCTCTCCACGGTCGCCGGCCAGGGAGCAATAGCCATTGAGAACTCGCGCCTGCATAAATCCGAAATTGAAAAACAGAAGATCGAGGAAGAGCTCACGCTGGCCCGTCGAATACAGGAAGGACTTCTTCCAAAATCAAACCCGGTAATCGACGGACTCGATATCGCGGGTATTTCTATTCCTGCGCTGACCGTAGGCGGAGATTATTTCGATTACATCCAGTTCGGACCGAAGAAGATTTTGATCGTCGTCGCCGACGTTTCGGGAAAAGGAATGTCGGCCTCGCTGTATATGTCGAAGGTGCAGGGAATGGTGCAGCTTGCGGCTCAGATGTACCGGACGCCGCGGGACATTCTCGTGAATGTCAACCGGCGGCTTTACGAGGGGATGGAACGAAAATCATTTATTACGATGATCCTCGCCATGTTTGATATGGACCGGCACGAGGTTCGCATCTGCAGGGCCGGGCATCACCGGGTCCTTATCAAGACCACCGGGAGTATCCGGTCACTTCCCTCGAAAGGCATCGGTCTCGGCCTCGAGCGGGGTCCGCTCTTTGAGAGTGAACTCGAGGAACTGACGGTTCCGCTGAGTTCCGGAACCACTTTCGTGTTCTACAGCGACGGTCTCACGGAAGCGATGGACGATCACTTCCATGAATTCGGCGAACAACGGATCGAGGAAATTATCCGAAATTCCGGTTCTCACTCCTCGGGAGATCTGCAGCAGTCCATTATAACGTCCATCAAGCAGTTCCAGGGAACGGCGGAACAGCATGACGATATGACGCTGGTGATTGTTCGGGCGTGAAGTGTGTAGCGGGAGGGACTTCTTACTCGTTCCTGGCTGAACTATTTTCCCAGATCGCGCCTGACGTTCTGTTCGATGGTCAGATGGCTTTCCGCGGAAATATTCAGTTCTTTCCTCAGGCGGGCAAGGTGGTCTACTTCTTCCGGTGAGAGATTTCCGTCCTGCCACGCAACGCGAACCGCATCCTCATACGCTTCCTGTTTAATCTGAGGCTCGAGGGAGCGATGTTCGTCCGTGGAAATCTGGAGCTCGTTCCTGAACCTGGTGACCAGCTGCTGCTCCGTACGGTTGAGAGCTCCATCGCTCCATGCATCTTTCAGGACACGGCGGTAGCTTTCCAGCAGAACTGAACGCGGGAGCTGTTTTGCCTGAGAGATTTCCGCTTCCCGTGAGGAGCGTGCATTTGCCGCAATGAGTTCCTCGAGATGCCGCGCCTCGGAATGCTGGGGATCGATGAGGCAGATCTTCATGACGGCAAGGAGTGCCTCGTCGTAGGATTTCCGGACCATGCATTCCTTGGCTTCGCCGAGGTACTCGTCGATTTTTTTCTTCCGGGCTTCACGAATTCCCTGATCGTGTGTTCTTGCCAGTGCTTCTTCGAGCTGTTTGCGTGCTCGTTCTTGTTCCACCCGTTTCCGAAGCTCTTCCTCAAGTTTCTGGCGTGCTGCTTCTTCTGCCTTACGGCGCTCTTCGGCCTCAATACGACGCCGTTCCTCGTCTGCCTTTCGGCGGGCTTCCTCTTCTGCCTTTCGGCGGGCCTCGGTTTCGAGACGGAGCCGTTCTTCCTCGGCTTCCCGGCGGCGCCGTTCTTCCTCCTCATGCCTCCGGCGTCGATCCTCTTCCTCCATCCGGCGACGTTCTTCTTCAAGCTTTTGACGTGCCTCCTCCTCTGCCGCCTTCCGGGCGATTTCCTCGCGCTGGCGGACTTCCTCCGCATGCCGTTTGCGTTCTGCCTCGAGCTTCTGCTGTGCTTCCTGCTCGATGCGGTGTCTCTCGTCAGCAAGCCGGCGCTGCGTGTCCGCTTCTCGTCGCTGGAGTTCGTCCTCGGCAGCTTTTCGGGCATCTTCGAACTTCTGCCGGTCTTCTTCTTCACGTTTATGCCGGATTTCGAGCTCAAGTTCACGCCGGCGAAGTTCATTTTCCTGACGACGCCGTTCATCTTCCGCGCGCTTTGTCGTCTCCTCGATCTTTTTTTGCTGCGCGGCGATACCCCTGTGAATAGTCTCCTGCTCCTTTGCCGGAGTCTCCTTCGCCTTCGGCGTCTCGGCATCGGGCTCCGATTGCTTTTTGTCGACGACCGGCGGTTCGCTCTTGGCAGGCCTCGGAATAGCTTCGGGGTGCTTCTGGACATGAAGGATACGTTCTTTATATGCCCGGGCATAAAAGTTGGAAGGATCGATCTTGAGGGTCTTCTCGACCTCCTCGAGCGCGGCGGCAAAATCGTTTGCCTTGTAAAGCCGGTCAGCGTTCTTCAGGAATTCGCTCGCCTGCTTTTTCCGTGCGTTCTCTTGTTCCTTCGACTCTTTCCTCAGCATAATCTTCTCAATCATGTACAGCGCTACCCGAAAATAGTGATAACTTGATTAAATGACAAGGTTATTCCGTTATTCTGCCGATTGCTGAAGAGCCGCCCGAAATTCCGGCTGATCCGCCATATTGAAAAAGTCGGCATTCGTCACCGCCGAAAGATCATAATGTATCGCAATTGCTTCCTTCAACGCCTGAAGTCCGTCTGCTTTCTTTTGAGGATCGATCTGCTTCTTCTTGGCCGAATACATCTGCAGCGAATACATCTCTGCCGCGAGATAATGAATTTCTGCATT
>Ga0335079_10002954_pt1 | contig 19585 bp, 20 predicted proteins | sample Lox_Sample_33_FD_206719 | JGI IMG/M metagenome (GOLD analysis project Ga0335079, IMG submission 206719) | Soil microbial communities from Loxahatchee National Wildlife Refuge, Florida, United States - Lox_Sample_3.3 | ecosystem: Environmental > Terrestrial > Soil > Wetlands | place: USA... | reverse complement strand
GGCGGCGAAATTGTGCAGCAGGGTGGCGCCCAGAGCGCTGACAGCGCACCACAGCGCCAATCCGACGAGAAACGGCGCGCGATCCTGCGGAAAGAGTGCGGTCAACACGACGATCATCACCGCGCCCACCAAGGTGCCGATCAGGCGGTACCAGCCCTTGCGCAGCGACGCACCGAGATGCGGCTGACAGACGATTGCCGCAGAGGTGCCGGCCCAGACGGCGTCGTCGAGCTGGAGCCAGAACGCGAGATAAAGCGCAAGCGAGACCGAGGCCCAGACCCGCAAACCAAAAAGTAGCGACGGCCCCGCGGCCTTCACCGCATTCGCCAGATCCGCACCCACCCGCTCGGACGTTTCCCCCGCCCGGATTGAGTCCTGCAGTTCCGAGGTGCCCGACATCAGACCGATCCGCGGATGCCCCAGTCTCTCTAGAGATGGGGGCGCGCAACGCCCCGGCAACCGCAACCCGGGACGGAAGCCTACTCCGCCGCCGCGACGGCGCGGCGTAAATCCTCGGTCGTCGTGCCTTGGCCGTCGGGCCGCCAGCCCGGCGGCCCGAAGAGATAGCGCGCGCGCTCGCGCCAGCTTCGCGCCGCAAGCAGATCGCGCAGCAGCGCGCGCCACTCGAAGAAATTGAACAGCACGGGGTTGTTGGTGCGCAGCGGCTTGACCAGCCCATAGCGGCAAGGGAGATCGGCGCGCTCGGCGGTGAAGGTGCCGAACAAGCGATCGAAGACGATAAGCACGCCGCCGTAATTGGCGTCGAGATAGGCGAGGTTGGCGGCGTGGTGGACGCGGTGATGCGAGGGCGTGTTGAGCACGTATTCGAGCCAGCCCAGCTTCGGTATCCAGGTCGCGTGCAGGATGAACTGGTAGAGCAGGTTCAAGGTCAGCATCGCGAAGACGGCGATGGGCGGAAAGCCGAGCCAGACCAGCGGCGCATAGAAAATGCCGCTGCCGCTGATGCGGTCGAACCAGCCGAAGCGGAAGGCGGCCGACAGGTTGAGCTCGTTGCTCGAGTGATGGATGGCGTGCGTCGCCCAGAACCAGCGGATGCGGTGCGAGGCGCGGTGAAACCAGTAGTAGCAGAATTCCTGGCCGAGAAAGAGGCCGGCAACCGCCACAGGTGCGCCGACCGGCAAGGTCGTGATCCGATGCGCCCAGGCCCAGCCGATCACGGGCACGGCAATGCTGTAGCCGATATAGCGGTGAACGACATATTCGCGGCCGAGCGCGTCGCTCAGCGAGGCCAGGGCGGCGCGCCAGTTATAGCCCGGCCCGCGCAGCGCGAAGACCAACCCCTCGATCACCGCGGCGAGGATGACCAAGGGTAGGAAGAACAGCGGGACGAGGGTTTGGATCGTGACAAAGCTGTGAATGCTCATGACCATCTCCGGCGGCAAGCAGAGTCGAAGCATGCCGCACCGGAGGGGTCGCTTCTCGCCGGAATCGGCGATCAGGCAGGGAAAGGCTTGCCGATTTCGGAACTCGGCGAGGCGGAATCGGCTTTCTCGGCGCGTTCGAGCTGTTGACGGCGATAATCGGTGGGGGTCATGCCGGCCGCGGCCTTGAAGGCGCGGTTGAACGGCCCCAGCGACTGAAACCCGGCATCGAGCGCAATGGTGACGATCGGCACCTCGGCCTGCGCCGGGTCGGCCAGCGCCGCGCGCGCATCGGCGAGGCGGTAACCATTGATGAAGCTGCTGAAATTGCGGTGCCCCAAACGCTGATTGATGAGCCGGCGCAGGCGGTATTCCGGCAGCTCGAGCCGCGCGGCGAGTCCGGCGATCGCCAGCCCCTCCTCGCGATAGGCCTTCTCGGTCTCCATGACGCGGCGCAGCCGCTCGAGCAGCGCCGTTTCCTGTGCACTGCTTTCCGGTAGATCGGCCGGCGCAGCACGGCGGGGCGCCGGCAAAGGCAGCGGCATGAGCCCGCTCCGCCCGGACAAGCCGAGATCGGCGAGCGCCAAGGCAAAGCTGAAGGCAAGCAGGCCCGCCGCATTGCCGGTACTTACCGGTGCGGCGAAGATGGGGCTCTGTTCGGCCGTCTCCAAGAGGACGATGAACAGGCAATAGGCCGCGGCGGCGATCACCAGCACCATGCGGAACCGCCGCCGTCCTTCGATGAGGTCGGCCCCTCTGCCCCGTAGCGCCTGATGGATGATGAGGGCGATGAAGAGGAGCTGCGCCGCCTGGAAACTGCGGCAGATGATCCCCGCACCGCTGCAGGCGCACCAGAAGCCAAGGCCGACCAAGCCGAGCCAGGGCAGCGCGTCGCGCCAGGAGCGCTTGAAATCATCATCGAAGCAAGCGCGGGCGAAAAGATAGAGCAGCGCCTGGGTCCCCATCGCGACGAGCATGATCGGGGTGAGCCAGGGCGGGTGGCGCAGAAAGATCGCCGGCCAGGAGTTGATGAGGTAGGCAATAACGCTGACCAGCGACAGCCCGCCATAGAAGGCTGCCGGTGAGCGCGCCGACTGGCGCAGCATCAGCGCCGCCAGCAACGCGAACAGCGCGATTGCGCCGCCGCGGCACGCGGCATCGACCATCGGCAACAGGCTGGACGTCGGCATCGCCCACTTGCCTATCACACCGCGTCCCGGCAAGGCAAAGGCCCTGCCAGGACGCGGCGGCGCCTAACGGAAATTGAAGGGGATGATCAGATTGATGCCTGCGGGCGCCGGCGGCGGCGCGTAGACGACGGGCGGCGGTGCATAGATCGGCGCCGGCGGCGGAGCATAGTACGGCCGATGCCGGTCGCGGTCGCGGTCGCGGTCATGGCCACGATCATGCATCTCTCGCCCAGGCGGCCCACGGTGGTCGTCATCGGCGCGCACCGGCGCGGCGATGGCGACCGTCAGGCCGGCGAGGAGCAGCACCCGTATCAGCCGGTCAGTCATGTCTCTCCTCCCTCCCGAACGCGTTGGCGAAGAGAGGATCATTGCGCCTCGCTCTTCTTCTTGTGGTGGGCGGGACGGCGGGTATGACTGAACACGGCATCGGCATTCTTCTTCTGCTCCGGCGACATCGTATCGTAGAGCGCCTGGAAGGCCGGGATCAGCTTCTGCAGACCCTGGGAGTGCGCGTCGGCGATCGCCTGATAGGCCTTGAGATCGTCGACGGCCGTCATCGACTTGGCTTCGCGGCGCTGTGCGATCGCGTCCTCCATCCCCTTGGCGTCGTCACGCATCGCCTGGGCGACGGCGTCGAATTGCGGCTCCTGCTCCGGCGTGATCTTGAGCTCCGAATGCAGCTCCTTGATGCGCAGCTCGACCCGGTCGGTCGGCGTGCGACGTTTCTTGGTCGGTGTCGCGCTGGGCTCCGGCGCCGGTGCCGGAGCGGCGCCGGGCGCCGCCGGCGCCGCTGGTGTCGCCTGCGCCAGCAACAGCGGCGTTGACGAATGATCGGCCGTGGCGGCCGCGGCCGATCCGGCCAGCAGCGCGGCGCCGATGACAGCGGCCGCGAGGCCGCGCGCCGCAGGGTCGATGAGCTTTAGCATGGGTGTCCCGTCTCCTGTCGCTGGGAAGGTAACGCCGGCCGCGCCGGCTCGTCCGACGATTGTGGGCGATCTGTCAGCAAGATATCCCCGCTCGCCCGCTCGAAGCTGGTCTATGGGCTCGCAGAGCCGCCGGCATGGGAAATTCCGGGCGCGGCGAGATGATAGGACAGAAAGGCGGCCATCGCCATGGCGGCAATCATCGCCGCCATCGGCAGCGGCGTACCGTCATAAAGCGCGTTCACGGCATAGCCGGCAAGGCTGCCGCCCAGCATCTGCACCGCGCCGAGAAAGGAAGCGCCCATGCCGGCCATGTCGGGCAGCGGCTCCATCGCCGCGGCAATCGCGTTGGGCATGCACAGCCCTTGCGCGAAGACATAGGTCAGCATGGCGAGCGTGAACCAGATCGGCCTTCCCCAGCCGGAGACCGCCACCAGCAGCATCACCGCGCCGGCGATCGCGAGCAGGCGCAAGCCGAAGCGCAGCACGCGTTCGGGCGGGCGGTGGCGAATCAAACGGCCATTGACCAGCGCCCCCAGGACGATGCCGAGGGCGCTCAAGGCGAAATAGAAGCCGAAGCGGCCGGCCGGCACGCCATAGATGCCGATGAAGACGAAGGGCGAGCCGGAGATGTAGGCGAAGAGTCCGGCAAAGATGAAGCTGTTGATCAGCATATAGCCGACGCAATGCCGGTTGGAGAAGAAGCGTTGGCCCTTGGCGATGAGCCGCGTCAGCTCGAGCGCGCGGGCATCGGGAACGGCCAGCGATTCGGCAAAGGCGAACCAGGTGACGATCAGCAGCAGCAGCCCGAACACGCCGAAGGCGAGAAAGATCGATGGCCAGCCGAAGAGATCGAGCAGCACGCCGCCGAGCAGCGGCGCCACCATCGGCGCCAGGGCGAAGACGAGCGTGACGTAAGAGAGCATCTGCGCCGCGTGCACGCCGCTATAGTGATCGCGCACGATGGCGCGGCCGAGGATCGGGCCGACACAGCCGCCCAGCCCCTGGATGAGGCGGGCTGCGACCAGCACCTCGATGCTCGGCGCCCAGGCGCAGGCAAAGCCCGACAGCGTGTAGATGGCGAGCCCCACGAGCAGCATCGGCCGGCGGCCGAAGCGATCCGACAACGGCCCGTAGAAAAGCTGTCCGCCGCCATAGCCGAAGATGAAGAAGCTGAGCGTCAGCTGCACGCGCTCGGGTGACGTGGCAAAAGACCGCGTCAAGGTCGGCAGCGCCGGCAGGCTCATATCGGTGGCAAACGCGGTCATTGCCGTAAGCGCGCCGAGCAGGACGGTGAAGGGCAGCGAGCCCGGCTTCAGCCTCAAGACGTGGCGCTCAGGTCGGATTTTCGAGACTCAGCACGCCGCGATCGTAATCGTAGGCGAAGAGCTCAGCATAGCGGCCCCAGTTGATCATCGTCTCCAGCACCTCATGCGCTTCCTCTTCGGAGAGATGATCCTCGAGCTCGGCGAGGAAGCGGGCTTCGGGCGCGCTGTGGCCCGGCCGCTCGTCCAGCACCTTGCGGATATGCGCGGCGAGCGGGATCGAGCGGCGGAGCTGATCGGCGAAAATCTGCTTGCGCGTCTGCAGATCGGCTTCGGCGAAACCGCGGCCGACCGGCGTCGCCCAGATATCGCCCCCCGCCACCTGGGCGAAGCCGAGCAGCTGCAACGCTTCGACCAGGACGAAGAGCGCCTCGTCCTCGATATGCTCGCTTTCGACGAGATGCGGCAGGTCGGCGCGGCCGGAATAGGGCGGCGCCGAGATCGCGTCGAGGAGGCCGACGAGCTGTTGGATCGAGGCGGCCGGCAGCCGGTAGCCGACACCGACGGTCTCGACGCCGCGCAGCCCGCGCCGGCCCGGCTCGCGCCCGGGCACGGTGGTGAGGATGGCATAGACCTCGTCGACGATCTGCTGGAAGCGGGGGCTCGTGATGTCGCGCGGCCGCGGCAGCGACACCGGAATCTCGGCGCGGATATGACCGGGATCGCTGCCGAAGATGATGATGCGGTCGGCCACCTCGACCGCCTCCTCGATGTTGTGCGAGACGAGGATGATGCCTTTCGTCGGCACGCGGCGCTCGAGCCAGAGATCGAGCATGTCGCCGCGCAGCGTTTCCGCCGTCAGCACGTCGAGCGCCGAGAACGGCTCGTCGAGCAGCAGCACATCGGGATTGACGACGAGGGCGCGGGCGAAGCCCACGCGCTGACGCATGCCGCCGGAAAGCTCCTTGGGATAGGCGGATTCGAAACCGTCGAGCCCGATGAGGTCGATCGCTTTGAGGGCGCGCTGGCGCCGCTCGGCGCGCGGCACGCCCTGCGCCTCGAGGCCGAGCTCGACATTGCCGAGAACGGTGAGCCAGGGAAACAGCGCGAAGGTCTGGAACACCATGGCGATGCCATAGGCCGGCCCCTCCACCGTGTGGCCGCGATAGGCGACGCGGCCCTCGGTCGGCGGCGTCAGCCCCGCCAGAACGCGCAGAAAGGTAGATTTGCCCGAGCCAGATTTGCCGAGGATGGCAACGATCTCGCCCTCATGCAGCGAGAAATCGACATGGTCGAGCACGAGCCGGCCCGGCGTCTCAGCCGTCTGATAGGTCTTGCACACCTTCTCGGCGCAGATGAGGCGGCCGTCATCCGGCATGATCTCTCCGTCAGTCCAGGCGCAGCCGCTCTTCGGCCAAGAGGTAGAGCCGACGCCAGAGCAGGCGGTTGAAGAGCAGAACATAGACGCAGAGCACACAGATGCCCAGCGCGATACGGGGAAAATCGCCCTTCTCCGTTGCTTCAGCGATATAGGCGCCGATGCCGGTGGCGACCAGCGTATCGTTGCCCCAGCGCACGATCTCGGCGACGATGCTGGCGTTCCACGAGCCGCCCGAGGCGGTCACCGCGCCGGTGACGAAGGCCGGAAAGATCGCCGGCAGGATAAGGCGGCGCCACCAGAGAAAGCGCGAGACGCCGAGATTGCTGGCGACGAACTGATAGTCGGTCGGCAGCGCGAGCGTGCCGGCAATGACGTTGAACAGGATGTACCACTGCGTGCCAAGGATCATCAGCGGGCTCACCCAGATCTCGACATTGAGGTGGAAGCGCAGGATGGCGACGACGGCCACCGGGAAGAAAAGGTTGGCCGGGAACGCCGCGAGGAATTGCACGATCGGCTGGACACGGCGGGCGAGCCGCGGACGGAGCCCGATCCAGACGCCGATGGGAACCCAGATCAGCGCGGCCAGCGCGATCAGCACGACGACGCGAGCAAGCGTGCAAAGGCCGAGCAGCAACACATGCAGCACTTCGCGCAGACCGACCTCGCTGTCGACGAAGCGGGCGATGTCGATCAATGCATAGGCGACGCCGGCGATCAGCAGGCCGTTCCAGACAAGATCGGCCCAGCGCGCCCCGGCCGCGCCGAAGCGCAGGCGGTGCGCGCCCGCGCGGCGCGGCGCGGCGCGGCGCGCGAGCCGGCTCAGCAGCGCCGCCGCTTCGTCGAACACCGAGCGCATCACGTCGAAAAGCCGCGCGCGCTGCAGCATGATCAGGAACCAGGGGGGCTCGATCTCGTCCTGGGTGACGGCTTCGACCTTGAAGCGCTGCGCCCAAGCCAGCAGCGGGCGAAACAGCAGCTGATCGTAGATCAAAATCAGCACCAGCATGGCGAGGATGGCGTAGCCGACGGCGGCGAGGTCGCGCTGCTCGATGGCGAGCGCGATATAGGAGCCGATGCCCGGCAGCTTCACATCCTGGCCGTTGACGCTGATCGCCTCGGAGGCGACGACGAAAAACCAGCCGCCGGAGACCGACATCATCATGTTCCAGATGAGTTGCGGCATGGCAAAGGGCACTTCGAGCTGCCAGAAGCTCTGCCACGGCGACAAATGATACATGCGCGCCGCCTCGCGCAGATCCTGCGGCACGCCGATGAAGGACTGGTACAGGCTGAACGTCATGTTCCAGGCCTGCGAGGTGAAAATGGCAAAGATGGCCGCGCATTCGTAGCCCATGAGGCTGCCGGGAAAGAGCGCGATGAAACCGGTGACCGTGATCGAGAGGAAGCCGAGGATCGGCACCGACTGCAGAATGTCGAGCACCGGAATGAGCAGCTTCTCGGCGCGCCGGCTCTTGGCGGCGAAGGCGGCGTAAGCGAGGCTGAAGGCGAGCGAGGCGGCGAGCGCCAGCGCCATGCGCAGCACCGTGCGCAGGCCGTATTCCGGCAGATAGCGCGGATCGAGCGAGATGGCGAGCGTCTGGCCGAGCCGGTAGGGCGCGCCCATCTGCCGGCTCGCCCAGGCGAGCAGCACGACCGAGCCAAGCACCAGCGGCAGCGCGATGCCGTCCCAGTAATTGGGCCTGAGCCGCGACGGCCAGGCGACGATGGGCAGCCCCCAGCGCTGTTGCATCGTTCCTTCCGCTCCACCGCCCGAAATCGCGGCGCGCCACATGTAGCGCAAACCGCGCGCCGAAAGAAAGCGCGACAGCGCTTCGAAACGGCATTTGTGGCGGTCCGCTGCCGCTTCGCTATCATCGGCCCGATCCCACGCCGCGGAGGCCGCCCCATGCCGCTCAAGACACGCTTGACCCAGCGCCTCGGCATCCAGCATCCCGTGCTGCTGGCGCCCATGGGCAATATCTCGGGCGGGGCGCTGGCCGGCGCGGTCAGCGCCGCCGGCGGGCTCGGCATGATCGGCGGCGGCTATGGCGACCGGCCTTGGCTCGAGCAGCAATTCGCCGCCGCGGGCAATCATCGCATCGGCTGCGGCTTCATCACCTGGTCGCTGGCGCGACAGCCGGAGCTGCTCGATCTCGCCCTGCTGCACCAGCCGGCCGCGCTGATGCTGTCCTTCGGCGATCCGCAGCCCTTCGCCGGCAAGATCAAGGCGGCGGGCGCGCTGCTGATCTGCCAGATCCAGACGCTGCAGCATCTCGACGACGCGCTCCGGGCCGGGGCCGACATCATCGTCGCGCAGGGCAGCGAGGCCGGCGGCCATGGCGCGCAGCGCGCGACCCTGCCGCTGGTGCCGCAGATCGTCGATCGCGTGGCCAAGAGCGGCAGCGACGCTCTGGTCGTCGCCGCCGGCGGGATCGCCGATGGGCGCGGCCTCGCCGCGGCGCTGATGCTCGGCGCGGAGGGCGTGCTGGTCGGGACGCGCTTTTACGCCAGTGCGGAATCGCTGGCGCATGCCAACGCCAAAGCGCGCCTTGCCGAAGCTTGCGGCGAAGAGACCATCCGCACCACCACCATCGACGTCGTCCGCGACATCCCCTGGCCGGCCGAGTTCACCGTGCGGACGCTGCGCAACGCCTTCGTCGATCGCTGGCATGGCGCCGAGGCGGAGCTCAAAGCGGCCCAGCCGCGCGAGATGGCACGCTATCAGGCGGCTGTGACCGTCGGCGACTTCGCCACCGCCGGCGTCCTCGCCGGCGAGGCGGCCGGACTCTGCGACGCGGTGCTGCCCGCCGGCGAGATCGTCACCAACATGGTCGCCGAAGCCGAACGCGCGCTGGCCGCGGGGGCGCGGCGGATCAGCGGATGACTTCCCGACGATCTTCGATAGGCTGGAGCGGTATCAGCTAGAGTGGAATCGCTCTCATTCGTCACCCCCGCGAAAGCGGGGGTCCATGATCGTGGATTCCCGCTTTCGCGGGAATGACGGACAAATGAAGCAAGCGATTTGACCGAACCGGACCAAGCCCTAGCGGCACTACTGCTTCTGCAGCTGCGCCGGATCCTGGACCACCATCTCGGGTCGCCCGCGATAGAGCTGGATCGGTGCGGTGGCGCAGAGGTGCTGGCCCAGCAGCGACTTGTCCAGCGTCCCGAACCTGGCTCGATCGCGGCCCAAGATGACGATGGTGAAGATCTGATCGGGATAGCGCTTGTCGAGATCGATCAGGATCGACTCGCGCGCGCTCTGCGGCAGATGCGCCGAGGCGACGGTGCCGCAGACAGTCGCCGTCTCCCCCACATGCCTTCCGGCCGCTTCCGCCGTAAGCGTCGCAGCGACGGCCGGCCATGCCTGAAGCAGCAGGGCCGCAACAACAACGACGCTCGTGGATGTCATGGCGCCTCGCGGGGTCGCCGATTGGCCAAGCGACGCGCCTGGCGCCGCGGCGGTCGGAGCAGGACGCGCTCCGACCGCCGCGGGAGCCGGGCTATTGAAACAGCTTCAGCGAGTTGATCACCGTCTCGATCACGCCCCAGGCCAGGGGAATGCCGACGAAGCCCCAAGCGAGGATGAGCTTCACCGCGTTTCCTGCGCTCGATTCTGATGCTTGCATGCTCTCCTCCCGCGGCTCAGGTCATCGCCTCGGCTTCTTCGCCCCGCTTCATGTGATGCCGCTCGTGCACCGCCGTGATGAAGTAATTGCAGATGAAGCCGATTACCAGCAGCACCGCCATGACATACATGGTGGTGTTATAGGCCTGCGCCTTGGCGACGCCATGCGCGACGTTATAGGCGCGGATGTAGTTGACCAGCACCGGACCGAAGATGCCGGCCATCGACCAAGCGGTGATCAGCATGCCATGAATGGCGCCGACATAGCGCGTGCCGAACATGTCCTTCAGATAGGCCGGCACGGTGGCGAAACCGCCGCCATACATGCTGATGATCACCAGGAAGCACATCACGAACAACTCGACGCTGCCGAGCGAGCCGGCCGTCGGCACCAGGGCGTAGAGCACGATGCCCAGCGCGAAGAAGACGAAGTAGGTGTTCTTGCGCCCGATATAGTCGGAAATCGAGGCCCAGAAGAAGCGGCCGCCCATGTTGAAGAGGCTCATCAGCCCGACGAAGCCGGCGGCGGCCACAGCGGTGATGCGGCCCGGGAACATCTCCTGGCTCATCGCCGAGGCCTGACCCAGCACGCCGATGCCGGCGGTGACGTTGAGGCAGAGCACCCACCAGATCAGCCAGAATTGCGGCGTCTTCAGCGCGTCATAGACATAGACATGCTTGTCGGTGACGAGCTTCTTCGGCTGCGCCGGCGCGACGTAACCCTCGGGCTTCCAACCCGGCGCCGGAATTCGCACGATCGCCGCGCCCACCATCATGAAGCACAAATAGATGACGCCGAGCACGAGGAAGGCCTCGGGAACGCCGATGTGAGTGGGGGTCGTGAACTTGGCCATCAGCCACACCGAGAGCGGCGAGGCGATGAAGGCACCGCCGCCAAAGCCCATGATCGCCATGCCCGTCGCCATGCCGGGGCGGTCGGGGAACCATTTGATGAGCGTCGAGACCGGCGAGATATAACCGAGGCCGAGGCCGAAGCCGCCGACGACTCCATAACCGAAATAGACGACCCAGATGTTGTGGATGTAGACGCCGATCGCCGAGATGACGAAGCCGCCGCCAAAGCAGAGCGCGGCCGTGAACATGGCGCGGCGCGGACCGCCATCCTCGACCCAGCGGCCAAGCAGCGCCGCCGAAGCACCAAGGAAGAAAATGCCCAGGCTGAAGATCCAACCCAGATCGGTGAGCGCCCAATCGCCAGGCGCCGATTTCGTGATGCCGATCAGCTTGGTCATCGGCAGGTTGAAGACGCTGAAGGCATAGGCCTGGCCGATGCAGAGATGCACGCACAGCGCTGCCGGCGGGATCAGCCATCGGCTGTAACCCGGCGGAGCAATGATTCGCTCTTTACTTAGAAAGGACATCGTCTCTCTCCGTTCCAACCCCTGTTCACGATCGTTCCGCCGCATCTGGCGGCGTTCGATCCTTTGGTTGTGACAAACTATGGATGGAATACTTAGGTAGCAGCAATATGTAAATCGTGCAATCCTGTGCAGTACGATGCAGGATCACGGGCTCGACGAGTATCTCACCACCCAAGAGGTCGCGGCCTATCTGCGCCTCAAGGAGCGGACCATTTATGAGCTGGTCCGCAACCGCCAGATCCCGTGCTCGCGCATCACCGGCAAGCTGCTGTTTCCGCGCCGGTTGATCGATCTCTGGGTGGCGCGCCAGCTCGATTTCGACGGCGCCGAGTTGCGCCGGGCGCCGGCGGTGGTGGCCGGCAGCCACGATCCGCTGCTCGAATGGGCGCTGCGCGCCTCCGGCTCGGAGCTGGCGCTTCTCACCGGCGGCAGCGAGGACGGACTCGTCCGGCTCGCCGCGGACAAGGCGATCATGGCCGGCCTCCATATCCTCGACCCCGGGACGGGCGAGTACAATGTTCCCTCGGTGCGCGCCATCCGTGGCCTTTCCGATATCGTCCTCATCGAATGGGCAAAGCGCGAGCAGGGCTTCGTCCTCGCCCCCGGCAATCCACGCCGCATCCTCGCGCCCGCCGATCTTGCGCGGCCGGGGGTGCGCGTGGCGCGGCGCCAGGAAGGAGCGGGCGCGCAGATCCTGCTGCGCCATGTGCTGCATCAGGCGAAGCTGAGGCTCGATAGCCTGGCGGTGATCGAGCCGCCGGCGCTCACCGAGACGGAAATCGCCAGCGCGATTCTCGATGGAAGGGCCGATGTCGGCATCGCCGTGCGCGCCGTGGCGCACCACTTCCGCCTCGATTTCCTGCCGCTGCAGCAGGAGCGCTTCGACTTGGCCCTGCGCCGCCGCAATTACTTCGAGCCGCCGCTGCAGCGCCTGCTCGCTTTCGCGCGTAGCGCCGAATTTGCCCGGCAGGCGGAAGCGTTCGGCGGCTACGACATCAGCGCAACCGGAATGGTGATCTACAACGCCTGAGGCCCCGGCTCTTGGAGATCGGCGTTCACTTCTTCTATATATTGCTGTATGAAGCGATCGAACTCTATGTCGGCGGATAAGACGCCCCGGCGCTTGGCGCCCGGGCAAGGCGGGTGCGGCGCTGGGCCGCGGCGCGCGCGGCGTCCTGGTCGGTTTCGCCAATGACGCCAAAATCCCGGCTCCGGCCGATGCCTTAGGGCTGGCGGAGCGGCTGGGCCAGACCCCGCCGGCGGGCAGCGCCAAGCCGGCTGCCGACAGAAATTACGCCTTAAGGGCGTTGTTAACCTATTTCAGACTTCCCAAGGGGCACAGAACCGACCATATTCCTGCCGTCACAATTGGACGCGCTAGGCCTTAGAAGAGGCTTGGCGGAAACACCGGAAAAGTGCGAGAGACTTCAGACATGCGGGCCAATTTCGGCGGCGCCGAGGCGCTCGACCAACAGCCGGCGGCGGAGAGCGCGTCCCGGGCGGACCATCCCGAGACTCCCGAGGAGCAGCAGGGGCATCCGGCTCCTGAGGCCGCGGGCGAGCCGATGTCGCTGCGCGGCAATCTGGCCGAGATCGATCTCGGCCGGTCGGCCGATCCGCTGCGGCGTTATCTGCAGGAGATTTCCGAAGCCGACCTGCTCTCGCGCGAGGGCGAGGTGGCGCTGGCGCAGCGCATCGAGGCCGGCCAGGCCGCGGTGCTGGGCGCGCTCTTCCGCAGCCCGCTGCTGCGCAAGTCAATCACGCAATGGGCGAAGGCGCTGCGCGAGCAGACGATGGCGCTGCGCGACGTGATCGATCTCGCGGCAACGCAGGCGCGGCGCTCGGCCGGCAACGGCAGCTCCGCCGCCGCGGTGGCCTCGAGCGCGCTCGACGACGAGGGCGCCGCCCCCTTGGCCGAGCTCGAAACGGCGCTGCTGCGGCCGGTGCTGCGCGCCTTCGACCGGGCGCGCAAGAGCCGCAGTCCGCAGGCGCTCGGCGCGGCGCTCAACAGCCTTGTGCTGCATCCGGAGCGCATCGACGAGCTGGCGCTTCGGCTGAAGGAAGTGAACCGCCGCATCGTCGAGCGCGAAGGGCGGCTCGCCCGGCTGATCGAGCAGGCGAAGGTCGATCGCAGCCTCTTCCTCGAAGGCTATCTCAAGGCCGCGGGTCCGCGCGCCTGGTATGCTTCGGTGACGCGCCGTCAGACCGCGCCCTGGCCCAATTTCCGGCGGCGTCATGGCGACATGGCGCGCACGCTCGTCGAAGAGATCGAGGCGGCGAGCCGCGAGACCGGTCAGTCCTTGCCGGCGTTCCGCGCCTTGGTGACGGAGCTGCAGCGCGGCGCACGCGAGGCCGAGCGGGCGAAGCAGGAGATGATCCAGGCCAATCTGCGTCTCGTCGCCTGGATCGCGCGCCGCCATGTCAATCGCGGCCTGCCGCTGATGGATTTGATCCAGGAAGGGAATATCGGCCTGATGCGCGCCGTCGAGAAATTCGACTGGCGCCGCGGGTACAAATTCTCGACCTATGCCACCTGGTGGATCCGCCAGGCCTGCACCCGCGCCTTGGTCGATCAGGGCCATCTCATCCGCATCCCGTCGCACATGACGGACGAGGCGCGGCGCGTCATGCGCGCGCAGCACCAGCTTCTCGCCGAGCTCGGCCGTGAGCCGAACGAGGCCGAGCTGGCGGCGCGGCTGGGCGTGCCGGTCGCCAAGGTGCGCGCCGTACTCGAGCTGGTGCGCGACCCCGTCAGCCTCGACGCACCGCTGTCCGAGGATGGCGACGCCACCATCGGCGACCTCATTGCCGATGACGGCGCGGTGATGCCGCATGAGGCGGCGGCCCAAGCCGAATTGCGCGCCGCCACCGACGATGCGCTGTCGCGGCTGTCGCCGCGCGAGGCCGACATCCTGCGCCTGCGCTTCGGCGTCGGCCAGGCCGGCGAGCACACGCTCGAAGAGGTCGGCCGCAAGTATCAGGTCACGCGCGAGCGCATCCGCCAGATCGAGGCCAAGGCGCTCAAGAAGCTGGCGCAGCGCACGCATGGCCGCACTCTGGCGAGCTTTGTCGAGCGCTGATCTGGCGGCTCCGGGGAAAGGCGCGCTATAGTAGGCGCTCCTTTCTCGAGGAGGAAACCTATGCGCACATCCGTATATTTGCTGACCGCCTTGGCGTCGGCCGTGCTCCTGGCAAGCCCGGCGCTGGCGGCGAAACACAAGTCCAGCTGCTACGACTATGCCTGGCAATCCCAGGACATGAAGGACTGCCTCGCCCATCCTGAAAAGATGAAGGCCGCGCACAAGCCCATGCACAAGGCCACGAAGGCGAAGGCCATGAAGGATATGAAGGGTATGAAGGACATGAAGGACATGCCCAAGAAGGACATGCCCGAAAAGAAGTCCTAAGGACGACCTCCGCGGCCGCCTTGGAGAGTGAGCGTGAGTCGAACGGAATCGCCGGTTTTCGTGGTTTCCGCAGTCGCGGCGACAGCGAAAACCGTGCGATTTCGGACATCGGGCGCTAGCGCCCGGAACCGATGGGCTTGAGTGCGATGTCCCCCGCCGCCCGCCGCGGGCTTGTCATTTTCCTCGCCGGTGTCGCCCTGATCCTCGGCGCTTTCGCCTTCGATTACTGGGGGCTCGGGGATCGCGCCGGCGACAACGGGCTCGCCGGTGTGTCGATCGGCGGCCCGTTCACGCTGACCGACCAGAACGGCGCCGTCCGGCATGACAGCGATTTTCGCGGCAAGCTGATGCTGGTCTATTTCGGCTACACCTATTGCCCGGATGTCTGCCCCGCGACGCTCAATACGATGACCGCAGCGATGGACAAGCTCGGCGCCAGCGGCGCGGCGGTGCAGCCCATCTTCATCACCGTCGATCCGGCGCGAGACACGGTGGCGCAGATGAAGTCCTATGCCGGCAATTTCACGCCGCGGCTGTTGGCGCTTACCGGGACGCCAGCAGAGATCGCGGTCGCCGCCAAGGCCTATCGGGTCTATTTCCAGCCGGTGAAAGGCGAAGGCGCCGACGATTACTCGGTCGATCATTCGGCCTTCGTTTACCTCATGGGCCGCGATGGCCGGTATCTCGCGCATTTCGCGCCCGACATCGGCGCCGATCAGATGGCCGCCGCGATCAAGAAGTATCTGTGAGCGGCGGTCTCATCCTCGCCGCTCCAGCATCGGCCAGCGGCAAGACGACGCTGACCCTGGCGTTGCTGCGCCAGTTGCGCCGTGCCGGCAAGCGCGTCGCCGCCGCCAAGGCCGGCCCCGACTATATCGATCCGGGCTTCCACAGCGCCGCCTCGGGCACGCCTTGCCTCAACCTCGATGCCTGGGCCATGCGGCGCGAGACCATCGCCGCGCTCGTCGCGTCGCTCGAACGCCAGGCCGAGCTGGTGCTGTGCGAAGGCGCGATGGGGCTTTTCGACGGCGCCGGCAGCCGTGGCCGCGGCTCGACCGGCGATCTCGCCGCGCTTACCGGCTGGCCGGTGGTGCTGGTGGTCGATGTCGCAGGGCAGGCCGGCTCCGCCGCGGCGCTGCTGCGCGGCTTCATCAGCCATCGTCCCGAAGTGCCGGTGGCCGGCGTCATCTTCAACCGGGTCGGCGGACCGCGCCACGCGGCGACCTTGGAGAATTCGGTGCGCACCGCGCTGCCCGAGCTCGCGATCCTCGGCCACGTGCCGCGCCATCCCGAGCTGGCACTGCCGGAGCGGCATCTGGGCCTGGTGCAAGCGGCCGAGCACCCCGATCTCGACGGCTTTCTCGACCGCGCCGCGACACTGGTCGGCTCGGTGATCGATCCGGCGCGGCTCGCCGCCCTGGCGCGGCGCAGCAGCCTCGCGGCATTGCCGGCGGCGCTGCCGCTCGCGCCGCTCGGCCAGCGCATTGCCGTTGCCAGCGATGTCGCCTTTGCTTTCGCCTATCCGGCGATGCTCGAGGGCTGGCGCAGCGCCGGTGCCGAACTGACGCTGTTCTCGCCGCTTGCCGACGAGGCGCCGCGCCGCGATGCCGATGCGGTCTTCTTGCCCGGCGGCTATCCCGAGCTCCATGCCGGCCGGCTGTCCGGCAATCGCCGCTTCCTCGCCGGCCTCATCGAAGCCGCCGAGCGCGGCGCGACGATCTATGGCGAATGCGGCGGCTACATGGTGCTGGGGCGCGGCCTCGTCGATGCCGCCGGGGCGCGCCATGCGATGGCCGGGCTGCTGCCGCTCGAGACCAGCTTCGCCGAGCGGCGGCGGCAATTGGGCTATCGCGAGGCGCGGCTTGCCGCGGCGGGGCCGATGGGCGCCGCCGGCGCGCTCTATCGCGGCCATGAGTATCATTATGCGACCATCGTCGAGGAAGGCGATGCCGCGCCGCTCTTCGCCGCTTTCGACGCCGATGGCGGGGCGCTGGGCGCCGCGGGCCGCATCAAAGGACGGGTGATGGGCTCGTTCCTGCACCTGGTCGATCGCGGCTAAACCCGTCTGCGAATTCGAGGGCCGGGAGCGGATAGAATGCCGGGCAAAGGTTCCGATATGACGGAGCATCGCCTCCGCTTAGGGAACAAAGCCATGGTCGAGCAGCAATACTGGAATGCCGTCGCGAGTCGAGCGCGCGACGCCGACGGCGCCTTCGTCTACGCCGTCACCACGACCGGCGTCTATTGCCGGCCGTCCTGCCCGAGCCGGCGGCCGCGGCGCGAGAATGTCGAGTTCTTCGCCGTGCCCGAAGCGGCCGAGCGCGCCGGCTATCGGCCGTGCCGGCGCTGCCGCCCGGAGCAGCAGCAGGCGAGCGACCCCGCGGCCGAGCGCGTGCGCCAGGCCTGCCGGCTCATCGACGAAGCGCTCGAGGAAGGCATCGACGGCGCGCCGAGCCTCGGCCGGCTCGCCGCTTCGGTCGGCACCAGCGCGCATCAGCTGCAGCGTCTCTTCAAGCGCAAGATCGGCATCAGCCCGCGCGCCTTCGCCGATGCCCGCCGGCTGGCGCGGGTGAAAGCGGGGCTGCGCCGCGGCGACGGCGTCACCGGTGCCCTCTACGACGCCGGCTATGGCTCCTCCTCGCGACTTTATGAGCGCTCCGACGCGCAGCTCGGCATGACGCCCGCCACCTATCGCAAGCGCGGCGCGGGCATGACGATCGGCTACACCATCGCACCTTGCACGCTCGGCCGGGTGCTGGTCGCGGCGACGGAGCGCGGTATCGCCGCGGTGAGCCTCGGCGCCGAGGACGCGGCGCTCGAAGCGGCGCTGCGCGAGGAATACGCGGCGGCGACGCTCCGGCGCGACGATGTGGCGCTGGGACCATGGGTTGCCGCCATCCTCGCGCATCTCGGCGGCGAGCGTCCCGATCTCGCGCTGCCGCTCGACCTCCAGGCCACCTCGTTCCAATGGCGCGTCTGGCACGAGCTGCAGCGCATCCCTTACGGCGAGACCGCCTCTTATGCCGAGATCGCGCGCCGCATCGGCAAGCCGCGCGCCGTGCGCGCCGTCGCCAACGCCTGCGCCGACAATCGCGCGGCGCTAGTCGTTCCCTGTCATCGCGTCGTGCGCGGCGACGGCGCGCCCGGCGGCTATCGTTGGGGCGCCGAGCGCAAAGCGACGCTGCTGGCTTCGGAAAAAGCGCGTGCAGCACGGCGGTAAAAAGAAAATCGAACACAGAGGCGGTGAGACGATGAGACTTGATGCATGGGCGCGTTTCGCGCGCCCGTGATTTCTCCTCACCGTCTCACCGTCTTCTGTGATGCATTCAACCGCGCCTGATAGCTCGCATCAGCGCGCCAGCAAGGCTTCGAGCATCCAGGAGGCCTTCTCGTGGCTGCGGATGCGCTGGGTGGCGAGGTCGGCGCTGCCGACATCGCCGCCCGCCTCGGCCGTTTCCACGACCCTCTGGGCGCTGCGCACGGCGCTGCGGTTGTCGGCCAGGAGCTGGCGCAGCATCTCCTCGGCGGAAGGCTCGCCGGTCTCCTCGACGATCGAAGCAAACGCCTTGAACTCGGCGTAGCTCGCCGGCGCTTTGGCGCCCAGCGCACGGATGCGCTCGGCGACCTCGTCATTGGCCGCGGCGAGCTCGCTGTATTGCTCTTCGAAGAGCTTGTGCAGATCGTAGAAGCGCGGCCCGGTGACGTTCCAGTGGAAGCCCTGCGTCTTCAGATAAAGCGTGTAAGTGTCGGCGAGCAGACGCGCGAGCGCCGCGGCGCTGTCCTGACGGGCCTTCTGGTCGTTGTGATAGGCGCTGGACATGGCTTTTCTCCTTTTGCTTCTGGGTTCAGGCGGCGAGGCTGGCCTCGCCGTCGAGCGTCGCGGCGACGGCATGGATGACGGAGGCGATGCGCACCGCCTGCTGGATCGCCTCGCGCGAGATGCCGGCCTTGCGCAGCACCTGGTCATGCGCATCGATGCATTTGCCGCAGCCATTGATGGCGGAGACCGCCAGCGACCAGAGCTCGAAATCGGCCTTGTCGACCCCGGGATTGGCGATGACGTTCATGCGCAGCCGCGCCGGCATCGTCGCGTAGTCGGGATCCGAGGCGAGATGGGTGAAGCGGTAATAGATGTTGTTCATCGCCATGATCGACGCCGCGGCCTTCGCCGCACTCAGCGCCGCGGGCGAAAGCTGCGGCGCCGCATCGGCGGTCACGGCGGCGATGAGCTCCTGATTGCGCGCGGCAAGCGCCGTCGCCAGTAGCGTGCCCCAGCGCTGTTGTTCCGTCAGCACGCCGTCGCTGAGCAGCGATGACAGGTTGAGCTTCAGATCCTTGGCGTAGTCGGGCAGTCGGTTTTTGATCGTCTCGAGGGACATGCTCTCTCTCCCAATGCGCAGGGGGTGGGCGCGAGGCGGAAGCATGGCTTCCGCCCCTGCGTGGATCAGGCGGCCTTCAGCGTGTCCTCGCCCTTCTGCCAGTTGCAGGGGCAGAGCTCGTCGGTCTGCAGCGCGTCGAGGACGCGCAGCACTTCCTGCGGATTGCGCCCGACGCTGAGATCGTTCGCCGCGGCGAAGCGGATCACGCCCTGAGGATCGACGATGAAGGTCGCGCGTAGCGCCACACCGGCTTCCTTGTCGAGGATGCCGAGCGCCGAAGAGAGCTCGCGCTTGATGTCGGCGAGCCAAGGGAAGCTCACCTTGCCGAGATCCGCGCGGCTCTGGCGCCAGGCCAGGTGCACGAACTCGCTGTCGATCGAGAGGCCCAGGAGCTGCGCATCGCGGTCGCGGAACTCGCCGGCGATGTCGTTGAAGCCGACGATCTCGGTCGGGCAGACGAAGGTGAAGTCCTTGGGCCAGGCGAAGACCACCAGCCACTTACCGGCATAACTCTCATGGCTGGCCGGGGTGAAGGCGGTTTTGACATCGGTGCCGTTGACGGCGGTCAAGGCGAAAGCGGGGAATTGGTCGCCCACGGTGAGCATTCGGAAAATCTCCTTGGTCGGGGTTGCCGTGGGCGGTAGA
>Ga0335079_10002953_pt1 | contig 19592 bp, 15 predicted proteins | sample Lox_Sample_33_FD_206719 | JGI IMG/M metagenome (GOLD analysis project Ga0335079, IMG submission 206719) | Soil microbial communities from Loxahatchee National Wildlife Refuge, Florida, United States - Lox_Sample_3.3 | ecosystem: Environmental > Terrestrial > Soil > Wetlands | place: USA... | reverse complement strand
GGGGCCTGCGCTTCTTCGAGCGTGCCGAGATCAAGGACGCGCTCGCCTATCTCCGCCTCATCAGCAACCGCCGCGATGACGCCTCGTTCGAGCGCGTCGTGAACCTGCCGCCGCGGGGCCTCGGCGCGAAGAGCCTCGAGGCGCTGCGCGAGCGCGCCCGCGCCCGTGGCGTGCCGCTATGGGAAGCAGCGGCGGCGCCAGCGGGCGCGGGAGATACCGAGCTCGGCGGGCGGGCCGCGGCGGCACTCGCGGGATTCATCGCCCTCATCGAGCGCCTCGCGGCCGGGACCGCGGGGCTCGCGCTCCACGAGCAGGTCGATGCGGTGCTCAAGGGCTCGGGGCTCATCGCCCACTACCAGAAGGACAAGGCCGAGCGCGGCGAGGCACGCGTCGAGAACCTGGACGAGCTCGTGAGCGCGGCGCGCGGCTTCGCGCCCGAGGGGAGCGACCTGGCCCCTCTCGAGGCCTTCCTCGCGCACGCGGCGCTCGAGTCGGGCGAGGGCCAGGCGGATGAATGGGAAGACTGCGTGCAGATGATGACGCTGCACATGGCGAAGGGGCTCGAGTTCCCGGTGGTGTTCCTCGCCGGCATGGAGGAGGGCCTGTTTCCGCACCAGCGCTCGACCGTCGACCTCGAGGGGCTCGAGGAGGAGCGGCGGCTCTGCTACGTCGGCATGACGCGTGCCATGAAGAGCCTTTACCTCAGCTACGCGGAGCAGCGGCGCCTTCACGGCATCGACAGCTACGGACAGGTGTCGCGCTTCGTACGCGAGATCCCCGAGGAGCTCGTCGAGGAGGTGCGCCCGCGCGTACAGGTGTCGCGGCCGCTCGCCGTGGGCCGCTTCCGGCCCGAGGAGCCGGCAGCGCCCGGCATGCGGCTCGGCGGGCGCGTGCGCCACGGCAAGTTCGGCGAAGGGGTAATCCTCAACGTCGAGGGCAACGGCGCCCACGCGCGCGTGCAGGTGAGCTTCGAGCGGCAGGGCACCAAGTGGCTCATGGTGCAGTACGCGAATCTCGAGCCGTTGTAGCGCATGAAGGCGGTATGAAAATTCTCATCCTCGGCGCCGGCCAGGTCGGACGCACCGCCGCCTCCCACCTCTCGCGCGAGGAGGCGAACGAGGTCACCGTGGTCGACGTCAACGAGGATGCGCTGCGCGACCTGCAGGAGCGGCTCGAGGTGCGCACCGTGGTCGGCAACGCCGCCCACCCGACCATCCTCGAGGCGGCCGGCGCCGGCGAGGCCGACGTCATGGTGGCGCTCACATCGAGCGATGAGGTGAACCTGATGGCCTGCGAGGTGGCGTTTGCGCTGTTTCGCACGCCGACCAAGATCGCGCGCATCCGCGCGGCCGAGTACACCGACCGCGCCGAGCTCTTCGGCACCGATGCGCTCTCGGTGGACGTCTGCATAAGCCCCGAGCGCCTGGTCACCGAGTACGTCGAGCGCCTCATCCAGCATCCCGGGACGCTGCAGGTGCTCGACTTCGCCGACGGCAAGGTGCGGCTGGTCGCAGTGCGCGCCCGCGGCGGCGGACCGCTGGTCGGGCATAAGCTGCGCGAGCTCCCCGAGCATCTGCCGAAGATGGAAGTACGCGTGGTGGCGATCTACCGCGACGAACGCAGCGTCGCGCCCGACGGCGACACGGTCATCGCCGAGGGCGACGAAGTGTTCTTCCTCGCGGCACGCGACGACATCCAGCGCGCCATCAGCGAGATGCGCCGCGGCGACGGCGCGGTGCGGCGCGTCGTGATCGCCGGCGGCGGCAACATCGGCTATCGCCTCGCCAAGTCCCTCGAGCATTCCAACCAGGTGAAGGTCATCGAGCGCGACGCGCGCCGCGCGCGGCGCGTCGCGGAGCTGCTCGAGCGGGCGATCGTGCTGCACGGCGATGCCGCCGACGAGGAGCTGCTGGTCGAGGAGAACATCGACAGCGCCGACGTGTTCGCCGCCATGACCAACTCGGAGGAGGCCAACATCCTCTCGGCGATGCTCGCCAAGCGGCTCGGTGCCAGCAAGGTGATGGCCCTCATCAACAAGCCCTCCTACACCGACCTGGTCGAGTCGGGCAGCATCGACATCGCGGTCTCGCCGCAGACCATCACCATCGGCTCGCTGCTGGCACACGTGCGCCGGGGCGACGTGGTGCGGGTGCACGCGCTGCGGCGCGGCGCGGCCGAGGCCATCGAGGCGATCGTGCACGGCGACGAGCGCAGCTCGCGCGTCGTCGGGCGCATGGTGAGCGAGATCCCGCTGCCCGAGGGCGCCTCGATCGGGGCGGTGGTGCGCGGTGATGCCGTCATCATGGCGCATCACGACACGGTGGTGCGCGCCGACGACCATGTGATCCTGTTCCTCGCCGACCGCCGGCATCTCGAGGCGGTCGAGAAGCTCTTCCTGCGCGCGCCGCGCTGAAGCGACGGGCGGACGCACACCGTGCTCGCGGTCGCCTACGCACTCGGCCTGCTGCTCGCGGCCTTCGCGCTGACCTTCGCGCTGCCGGTCGTCTGCTCGCTCGTGATGGGCGATGGCCTGTGGCCGAAGTTCCTGCTGGCCGCCGTGCTCGCGGCGGGCTGCGGACTCGCACTCGCCGCGGCGACGGCGCGCCTCAAGCGGGAGCTGCGCGCGCGCGACGGGTTCCTGCTGGTGACGCTCGGCTGGCTGGTGCTGTCGGCCGCGGCGGCGGTGCCGCTCATGCTCGTCCTGCCGTCGCTCTCCTTCACGGGCGCGTACTTCGAGGCGATGTCGGGCCTCACCACCACCGGCTCGACGGTCCTCACCGGGCTCGATGCGCTGCCGCCCTCGCTCAACTTCTGGCGCGCCTCGCTCCACTGGTTCGGCGGGCTCGCGATCGTGGTCATGTCGCTCGCAGTGCTGCCGCTGCTCGGGGTCGGCGGCATGCAGCTCTACAAGGGGCAGGCGCCGGGACCGAAGGAGGAGCGGCTCACGCCGCGCATCACCGAGACGGCGCGCTCGCTGTGGCTGGTGTACGCGATCATCACCACCGCCGGCATCGTGGCGCTGCGGATCTGCGGCATGAGCTGGTTCGATGCGATCTGCCACGCGTTCTCGGCGATCGGTCTCGGCGGCTTCTCGACCCACGACCGCAGCATCGCCTGGTTCGACTCACCGGCGGTCGAGCTGACGCTCGCGGCGCTGATGCTGGTCGCCTCGCTCAACTTCGCGCGCCACTTCATCGCGCTCAAGCGCCTGAGCCTCGACACCTACCGCGTCGATCCCGAATGCCGCGCGATCTTCGCGCTCCTCTCGGTGAGCGTGGTCGGGATCGCCGTGCTCCTCACCTGGCACGGGGTGTATCCGGGGTTCCTCACGGCGCTGCGCCACTGCGCCTTCAACGTCATCTCGCAGGCGACCACCAGCGGGCTCACCAGCCAGGACTACCAGCAGTGGCCGGTATTCGCGCCCTACTGGATGCTGTTCCTGTCGTGCATCGTGTGCAGCACCGGCTCGACCGGCGGCGGCATCAAGATGTTCCGCACGCTGCTGTTCGCGCGCCAGGCGGGGCGGGAGCTCAAGCTCCTGGTGCATCCGGCCGCCATGGCGCCGGTGCGCATCGGCGGGCGGGCGATTCCCGACTCGGTGGGCCACGCGGTGCTGGCCTTCATCTTCCTGTACTTCATGACGGTGGTGTTCTTCACCTTCGCGCTGCTGCTCACCGGGCTCGATTTCGACCCGGCGCTCGCCGCCAGCGTCGCCTCGATCACCAACACCGCCCACGGCTTCGGCCCGCCGGGGGCCGTGCACAACTTCCACGCCCTCACGGCGCTGCAGATCTGGCTGTGCACGGCGGCGATGCTGCTCGGGCGGCTCGAGATCTTCAGCGTGATCGTGCTGTTCACGCCGGCGTACTGGCGCAAGTAGGCCGTGGCTGCGCACGGCGCCAGCGGACCGGATCCCAACGCACGGCTGATCCCCGAGTAAACGAATCAGGGCGGCCCCAAGGCAGCCGCCCTGATCGCGCACCGGCAGGGAATGGCCTACTTCCGGGCGACTTGCACGGTCGGCGTGCCGGCGCCGGAGCGCTGCCGGTAGTACGCGGTCAGCTTCGGCTGGTCCACCCTGGCCACCGCGCCCGCGATCGCCTCCTGGATGCATCCCCGGAACATGCCCCAGTCCTTGAGGTTGCGGCCATCGAAGGGGGCGCAGACCGCCTTGGCCGCGCTGGCGATGCGGTCGTAGAGTACGGCGATGCCCTGCTGGTGGGTCAGGTCGAGGTCGGCAAACTGCACTTTCACGGAGAGTGCGTCGGGGCCGGCAAAGGCAGCCTGGTGGGCGAGCATCAGCGTGCTGATCGTCATCAGTGTCGTGAGGCGGTTCATGTCAGTCTCCCGTAAGTTGAGTGATTCGGTCCGAAACCGCCGGCCCTGCTGCGGGCATGTGGCTTCGGGGCGCGAACGAGACTCCGCCCGCGGCACCCGCCACTCCATGGACCGGGTGTGAGCCGTTGCTGACTTATCTCTGACTCGGCGGTGACTTCGAGTGAGCGACGCCAAACTGCGTTTCGATGGCTGGGTCCTCGACCCGCAATCCGGGGAGCTGGAACGCGGCGAGACCCGTATCCGGCTGCAGGAGCAGCCGGCGCTGGTCCTGAGGGAGCTGATCACTCACGCCGGCACCGTGGTCACCCGCGAGCAGCTGATCGTGCTGCTCTGGCCCAAGGGCGTGGTCGACTTCGACACCGGCCTCAATACCACGATCCGCAAGCTCCGCAGCGCGCTCGGTGATGAGGCCGAGTCGCCGCGCTATATCGAAACGCTGCCGAGGCGCGGCTACCGCTTCCTCGGCACGGTCGACTCCGCGCCGCCCACTGCCGGGCCGCCGACTGCCGCGCCCGCCCCGGACGGCCCCCCACCGGCTCCGCATCCGGCACCGCTCGGGCGCCCGGTTGTGCACCCCTGGCTCGCCATGACGGTCGCGATCCTCAGTCTCGCCGGCTTAGCGCTGTGGCTCGTCGCTGGCACTCGCCACCCGTGGCGCAATCCGCTCGCGAACGCCCGCTTCACCCGCCTTACGGACCTGGCGGGGAGCGAGTCGGCGGCGGCGATCTCGCGCGACGGCCGCTGGGTCGCCTTTCTCGCCGAACGTGACGGGCACACCGACGCGTGGCTCACCGAGGTCGGCAGCGGCCGCTACCGGAACCTGACCGAAGGCCGCGAGCCCGGGATGATCAACCCCCTGGTCCGCACGCTCGGCTTTTCGGCCGACGGCTCGCTGGTGACGATCTGGGCGCGCCGCTCCGACGGGTCACGGTCGAGCGACATCAACATCCTGGCGGCGCCGGTGGCCGGCGGCGAGCCGCAGCCCTACATGCGGGAGGCGGCCGAAGTCGCCTGGTCGAGCGATGGGCGGCGGATCGTCTATCACACCTCGGCGCCGGGGGACCCGATGTTCGTGAAGGACGCAGCGCCCGAAGCCGCGGCCCGCAGGATCTACACCGCGCCTGCAGGCGTGCATTGTCATTTTCCGGTGTGGTCGCCCGACGATGCCTTCATCTATTTCGCTCGCGGCGTTCCGCCGGACGTATGGGATATCTGGCGTATCCGCCCGGACGGCTCGGATCTCGAGCGCATCACCTTTCACGATTCGCTCGTGAACCATCCCGTGCTGCTCGATCCGCGGACGCTGCTGTATCTGGCCGCCGATGCCGCCGGCTCAAAGCAACGGCTGTATGCGCTCGACCTGCGGGAACGCGTGCCGCACCGCATCAGCTTCGGGCTCGAGCGCTACACCTCGCTCGCCGCGAGCGCCGACGGCTCACGGCTCGTCGCCACGGTGTCCCGCTCGACGACCAGTCTGTGGAGCATCTCCCTGGCGGGCGGGCCCGGCGCGCGCGCCGCCGCCCTGCCTCTCGCGGCGGAGGCGACCGTCGGCTCCTCGCCGCGATTTGGGCCCGACTACCTGGTGTACGTGGCGCTGCGCAGTGGACGCTGGAGTCTGCGAAAGCTCGCCAACGGCGTGCAACAGGAGCTCTGGAGCGACACGCACGTGTCGATCGTGGGCGCGCCCGCAATTTCGCCCGACGGACGCCGCGTGGCATTCACCGCCGCCGACGGCGCCCACACGCGCCTCAGCGTGATCGACAGCGACGGCGGTCACGCGACCGTGGTGACCGAGTCGCTGGCGCTGCGGGGCTCGCCGGCATGGACACCCGACGGACAATCGCTGGTCGTCGCGCTGCTCGAGAACGGCGAGCCGCACCTGGCGACGATTCCCCTCAATGGCGGCCCGCCGGTAAGACTGGTATCCGAATATTCGCTCGATCCGGCCTGGTCGCCCGACGGGCAGTTTCTCCTCTATTCGGGCGCCGACCTCGGCACGACCTTTCCGGTGCGGGCCGTCGGCCGCGACGGCCGGCCGTACGCGATGCCGACGCTGGTGCTGACGCGCGGAGCGCGGCGCGTGGTGTTTGTGCGCGACGGCTCGGCCGTCGTGGTGCTGCGCGGCGAGATCGGCCACAAGAACTTCTGGCGGGTGGAGCTCGGCAGCGGTGCCGAGCGACAGCTCACCGAGCTTCCGCCGAACTTCGTCATCCGGGATTTCGACCTCTCGCCCGACGGCACGCGCATCGTCTTCGACCGCACCGAGGAAGACTCGCAGATCGCGCTCATCGAGCGGCCGCGCTGATCAGGCACGCAGGCACGCGCCCGACGGGTCAGCTGTGGATGTAGGTCTCGAGCTGCTCGATCTGCTGCTGCTGGTCGGCGATGACCGCCTTCACGAGGTCGCCGATCGAGATCATGCCCACCACGCGCGCACCGTCGAGGACCGGCAGGTGGCGCACGTGGCGGTCGGTCATGAGCTGCATGCACTGCTGCACGCTGGTGTCGAGCGACACCGTGAGGACCGGCGAGCTCATGATGTCGCGCACCGGCGTGTCGGCCGAGGAGCGGCCGCGCAGGATCACCTTGCGCGCATAGTCGCGCTCGGAGACGATGCCCTCGAGCGCCGCGCCGCGCATGACGAGGAGCGCCCCGACGTGGTGCTCGGCCATGAGGCGGATGGCATCGAGAACGGCAGCCTGCGGCTCCACCGAGAAGATCGCCCGAGCCTTGCGCTCGAGCAGCGTCTGCACCGTAGTCATACCCTACCCCCCGAAACTTGCGCGGCTAACGCGCCGGCCCGACTTCCACCACCAGGGTGACATTGGCGCTCACGTCGAGTGTGCCGGCCTCGACCGGCGTCGGCACCTCGGCGGCGCTCACCGCGGCGCGCGCCGCCGCCATGTGGACCCGCACGGGAACGATCTGCGGGCTCGATTCCTCCACCGTCAGCACGCGCAGGATCCTCAGGTTCAGCGCGCCCGCGAGCACCTCGGCCTCGGCGTGCGCCCGGGTCGCCGCCTCACGCAGCGCCTGGGCACGCACCGTGTCCTGATCGCGCAGCGTCCACTGGATGCCCTGCACCCGATTGGCGCCCGCGCGGGTCGCGGCATCGATCACATCGCCGATGCGCGCGAGATCATCGAGCACCACCTCGACCACGTTGAGCGCGGTGTAGCCGGTGATGGTCGGCTCGCCGCCGCCCGGGTGGTACTGGTAGTTGGGGCTCAGCGAGTAGCTGACGGTCTTGATCTGCGCCCCGGCGCCGGCCGCCTTGCGTACCGCGGCGAGCACCGCGTCGAGCTGGCGGGCGTTGGCGCTGGCGGCATCCTGCGACAGCACCGCCTGGGTCTGCACGCCGAGATCGATCTGCACGCGATCGGGCCTGGCGCTGACACGCGCTTCTCCGCTGACGCGGATCGACGACAGGGTCGCTGCGGGCACGCCCACCGTCTGCGCCGCGAGCGGCGCGGCGGCTGCAAGGCTCACGATGAGCAACGCCGCACACTGCAGTCTCATGACACGCGGCGGGGCGGAACGCATTCGCATATTCTACGCGCGCGCCGTGCGACAGTTCATACTTTGGCCAGCGCGCCGCGCGCCTGTTGCCGGGACGGTATACAACAGCCTATGCAAAGAGGCGAGCAGAGCCGCAGGGAAATCCACGTCGCACCGGACCGGTTCGAGGTGACGGCGGAGGATGCGATCCTCACGACGGAGCTGCGCTCCGCCGTCGCGATCTGCCTGTACGACGCCGCCGAAGAGGCCGGGGCGTTGCTGCACCTTCGCTGCATCGTCAAGACCTCCAAGCCCGCCGACGTGACCGACACGACGCTCGCGACCGAGCTGCTGCTGCTCGACCGGTGCCTCGAGGCGCTGCGCGAGGCGGCGCCCGCCGCGCGCAATCTCCAGGCGCGCATCGTGGCGCACCTCGCCGAGGGCGAGCACGCGCGCCCGGTGTGCGAGACCGTCATGAGCCTGGTGCGCCACTACCTCACCGACGCCGGCGTGAGGATGCTTCCCGAGGACGTCGCGGCGGGACCGGTGCGCACGCTGCGCTTCCGCCCCGGCATGGGGTGGATGCACACGCGCGCCTGAGCGGCCGCCGAGCCCGGCGGCCGGCCTGCCCGCACCTGACGGCCCGCGGCGGCGCATGAGACGCTCGCGCGAAGTCACGCTCCCCGCGCCCGTCCGGGCCGCGCTGGAAGAGATCTTCGGCGAGAGCGTCGCCCACGTGCGGGTGATCGAGCATTCGCTCTATGCGCGAGCGCACCTGCGCGCGGTCGCGACCACGCGCCGCGGCCGCATTTATCTGCGCGATGACGCCGCCGCCTTCTTCGCCCATCCGTCCCTGCTGCTGCACGAGTACTGGCACGTCATCGGACAGTGGCAGCGCGGGACCCTCACCGTGCCGCGCTACGCCCTCGAGTGGCTGCGACGCGGCTACTGGAACAACCGCTTCGAGGTCGAGGCGCGCGCGTTCGCCGCGGCACACGCGCAGGCCCTGCGCGCGAGGCTGGCGCGCACGGCGGCGGCCGGGGCGGGGCGGGGGCCTGATGCCTGAGAGCGGCCGCCCGCGGCCGGCCGGCGCTCCCCTTGCCGGCCGGCGTCCGCGACCTACAATACGCGACCCCTCAGTGGTAAGGGCCTGGGGAAGCACCCGAAGCCAAGCTCCATGACGCTACGCAAGCACCTCGACTGCGACGTCATCGTCGTCGGCGGCGGACACGCCGGCACCGAGGCGGCATTGGCCGCGGCGCGCATGGGCGCACGCACACTCCTCCTCACGCAGAGCATCGAGACACTCGGGGCGATGAGCTGCAACCCGGCGATCGGGGGGATCGGCAAGGGCCACCTGGTGCGTGAGATCGACGCCCTCGGGGGCGCCATGGCGCGCTCCGCTGACCGCGCCGGCATCCAGTTCCGCACCCTGAACGCGAGCAAGGGACCGGCGGTGCGCGCCACGCGCGCCCAGGCCGACCGCCAGCTCTACCGGGTCGCGATCCGCTCAGCTCTCGAGAACCAACCGCGGCTCTCGCTCTTCCAGCAGGAGGCGGCCGACCTCCTCGTCGAGGGCACCCGGGTGTGCGGGGTGGTCACCGTCACCGGGATCGAGATCCGCGCGCGCGCGGTCGTGCTCACGGTCGGCACCTTCCTCGGCGGCCGCATTCACGTCGGGCTCGACAACTACCCGGGCGGCCGGGCAGGCGACCCCGCATCGATCCACCTCGCCTCGCGGCTGCGCGAGCTCGACCTCCGGGTGGGAAGGCTCAAGACAGGCACCCCGCCCCGGATCGATGGCCGCAGCCTCGACTGGTCGGTGATGACCCGGCAGCCCGGGGATCGCCCCACGCCGGTGTTCTCGTTCCTCGGACGCGTCGAAGATCACCCGATGCAGGTTGATTGTTTCATAACTAATACAAATGAGCGCACCCATGAGATCATCCGGGCGGCGACGGATCGCTCGCCGATGTTCACCGGGGTGATCGAGGGGGTCGGCCCGCGCTATTGCCCCTCGGTCGAGGACAAGGTGGTGCGCTTCGCGGAGAAGCCCTCGCACCAGATCTTCGTCGAGCCGGAGGGCCTCAATACCCACGAGATTTACCCGAACGGGATCTCGACCAGCCTGCCGTTCGACGTGCAGGTCGAGTTCGTCCGCACGATCCGCGGCTTCGAGAACGCGCACCTGACGCGTCCCGGCTATGCGATCGAGTACGACTACTTCGATCCGCGGGACCTCACGGGCTCGCTCGAGACCAAGGCGCTCTCCGGGCTCTTCTTCGCGGGCCAGATCAACGGCACGACGGGTTACGAAGAGGCCGCCGCCCAGGGTCTCGTCGCCGGCATCAATGCCGCCCGCGCCCTCGCGGGCGAGCCGCCCTGGGTACCGAAGCGCAGCGAGGCCTACATCGGCGTGCTCATCGACGATCTGGTGACGCGCGGCACGCGCGAGCCCTACCGCATGTTCACGAGCCGCGCCGAGCACCGGCTGCTGCTGCGCGAGGACAATGCGGATGCGCGCCTCACGCCGATCGGGCGCGAGCTCAAGCTCATCGACCCCGAGCGCTGGCGGCTCTTCGAGATCAAGCAGTACCTCAGCGATCTCGAGATCGAGCGCCTGACGGAGCTGCGCGTGAAGGCGGGGCAGCTGTCCTGCGACTGGGCCGCACGGGTGCTCGGCGCGCCGCTGCGGGAAGACGCCTCCGCGTTCGAGCTGCTGAAGCGCCCCGGCGTGAGCTACGAGGCGCTCCTCGAGGTCGCGGGCCCTCCCGAGTGGCTCCCGGAGAGCGAGGACGAGGAGCCGGTGCTGCCGATCGATGCGCGCCTTCCGGAGCAGATCCGCACCCAGGTCGAGGTGCGGGCCCGCTACGCCGGCTACCTCGAGCGGCAGCAGCAGGAGATCGAGCGGGCGCGGCGCAACGAGGAGACGCAGCTGCCCGCCGACCTCGACTACCGTGCGCTCGCGGGCCTCTCGCATGAAGTGCGGCAGCGTCTCTCCGAGGCCCGTCCCGCGACGCTCGGTCAGGCCGGCCGCATCCCCGGCGTGACGCCGGCCGCGGTGTCGATCCTGCTGGTGCACCTCAAGAAGCGCGCCGCGCGTTCGACCCCGCGCGTCGCATGAGCGCCTTCACGCAGGCACTCGCCGCCGCCTGGGAGAAAAACGACTCGCTGCTGTGCGTCGGGCTCGACCCCGAGATCGAGCGCTTTCCGCCGCACATCGCCGCCGCGCCGTCCCCGATCTTCCAGTTCAACAAGGCCATCGTGGATGCCACCCACGACCTGGTGTGCGCCTACAAACCGCAGTTCGCGCATTACGCGGCCTATGAGGCCGAGGACCAGCTCGAGCGCACCATCGAGTACGTGCACCGGACCTACCCCGGCATTCCGGTAATCCTCGACGGCAAGCGCGGCGACGTCGGCAACACCGCCGAGCGCTACGCCATCGAGGCCTTCGAGCGCTACGGCGCGGACGCGGTGACCGTGAATCCCTACCTCGGCGGCGACTCGCTCGAGCCCTTCCTGCGGCACGCCGACAAGGGCGTCGTGATCCTCTGCCGCACCTCCAATCCCGGAGCGCGCGACCTCCAGGACCTCGAGGTCGGCGCGCGGCGGCTCTATCAGGTGGTGGCCGAGCTCGCCGCCACGCGCTGGAACGGCAACGGCAACTGCGCGCTGGTGGTGGGCGCCACCTACCCGCGCGAGCTCGCCGCAGTGCGCCGCATCGTCGGCGAGATGCCGCTGCTGCTCCCGGGGGTCGGCGCGCAGGGGGCGGACGTGGCACAGGCGGTCGCGAACGGCCAGACGGCGAGCGGCACCGGCCTCATGGTGAGCTCCTCGCGCGCCATCCTCTACGGCTCGCCGCGGGCGGGCGCGGACTTTGCCCTCGCCGCGCGCGCGGCGGCGGAGGCGCTGCGCAACGAGATCAACCGAAGCCGCGCCGGGCGCCGCTCCGCATGAGCGCCCGCCGCCTGGCGTGGCTCGCCGCGGCCGCCGCCTTCGCCCTGGCCCAGCTCACCGCCTGCACCCGCGGCGGCAGCGGGCCCGCCGCGCCGGGCACAGGCGCGCCCGAGGAGCCCGTGCTGGTGCGGGGCGCCGGCCCCGATCCCGACTCGCTCGATCCGCAGAAAGTCCGCGGCGCCGAGGCGCAGGGCATCGTGCGGGACCTGTGCGAGGGCCTGACGACGCTCGACAAGACCGCGGCGGTGGCGCCCGGCGTCGCGAGCCGCTGGAGCGTGAGCGCCGACGGCAAGGTCTATACGTTCACCTTGAGACCCGAGGCGCGCTGGTCGAGCGGAGAGCGGGTCGTCGCTGCGGATTTCGTGGCGGGCCTGCGGCGCCTGGTCGATCCCGCGACCGCCTCGGGCTACGCGCAGTATGCCGACGTCATCGCCAACACCGACGAGATCGTCGCGGGCAGGAAGCCGCCGGAAGCCCTCGGCGTGGCGGCTCCCGATGACTCGACCGTGGTCGTCACCCTGTCGGCGCCCGCGCCCTATCTGCCGGCGCTCCTCTCGCACCCGAGCACCTGCCCGGTGCATCGGCCGACCCTCGCCAGCCATCCGGAAAGCTACGCGCGCCCCGGTGTCATGGTCTCGGACGGCGCCTTCGTGCTCAAGGAATGGGTGCAGGGCTCGTACATCCTCGCCGCGCGCAACCGCTACTACTGGAACGACGCCGCTACCCGGCTCGCCGCGGTGAAGTACCTGGTCATCCCCGATGAGAATGCGGAGCTCACCCGCTACCGGGGTGGGGAGCTCCAGGTCACCGCGGTCGTGCCGCGCGGACAGTTCGACTGGATCAAAGAGCACCTGGGTGCCGAGCTCCACGTCTCGCCGCAGCTCACGACCTACTACTACGGCTTCAACCTGCGGCGCGCGCCCTTCAGGGACCAGCCCAAGCTCCGTCGCGCGCTCTCGCTCGTCATCGACCGCGAGAAGCTCGCGACGCTGGTGCTGCGGGTCGGGGAGCTGCCGGCCTACGGCTGGGTACCGCCGGGGATCGACAACTACACGCCCCAGTCCTTCGACTACCGGGGCGAAGCGATGGAGGCGCGCATCGCCGAGGCGCAGCGCCTCTACCGCGAGGCGGGCTACTCACCCAGCAAGCCGCTCGCCTTCGAGCTCGCCTACAACGCGGCCGAGGTGCACACCAAGCTCGCCGTGGCGGTTGCCTCGATGTGGAAGGAGGCGCTCGGCGCCGAAGTTCGCCTGACGCAGGTCGAGTTCAAGACGCTGTTGCAGCAGATCGACCGCGGCGACGTCGAGCTGTTCCGCTCGAGCTGGGCGGGCGACTACAACGACGCCTATACCTTCGCGCAGTACCTGAAGAGCGACTTCGGCCTGAACCTGCCGCACTACCAGAGCGCCGCCTACGATGCGCTGCTGAGGCGCGCCGCCGCCGAGGTGGACCTGGCCAAACGCCGCGCGCTGCTCGAGGAGGCCGAGCGGGTGATGCTCGCCGACACGCCGCTGATGCCGCTTTACTTCTACGTCAACAAGCACCTGGTGAAGCCGCAGGTTTCCGGGTGGTACGACAACGTCATGAACGTCACCTACAGCAGGGACCTGGGGATCACGCCATGAACTGGCATCTGTTCGCGGGATTTCTCGCCATCACCATCGTGCTGCTGCTCGCTCCGGGGCCGATCGTCACGCTCGTGATCTCGACCGCCGCGACGCGCGGCCTGCGCGCGGGCCTCATCACCGTCGCCGGGACCTCGACCGGCAACGCGCTCCTCATCGCGGCGATCGCGCTGGGCCTCGGCTGGGTGCTCGCGCACGCGGTGTATCTCTTCGAGACGCTGCGCTGGCTCGGGGCGGCCTACCTCGTGTGGCTCGGGGTGCAGGCCTGGCGCCACGCGGGCGCGCCCGCCCCGGCCGTGCCCGGCAACCACGTGCACTTCCGCCGCGGCCTGCTGGTGGCGCTCTCGAACCCGAAGACCATCGCCTTCTTCAGCGCCTTCCTGCCGCAGTTCGTCGATCCCTCGCTCCCGGCCGCACGGCAGCTCACCGTCATGTGCAGCGTCACGGTGCTGCTCGCGGCGGTGAGCGACTCGTGCTGGGCCATTGCGTCGGGCCTCGGGCGCGCCTGGTTCATGAGACCGCAGCGCGCGAAACTCCTCGGGCGCGCCTCGGGTCTCACGCTGATCGGCGGAGGCTTATGGCTGTCGCTCGCGCGGCGGCCTGGTTGATTCCCTGGAGGCTCGTATGAAAACCCCGGTACTCCTCGGCACGGCGCTGCTGGCTCTCGCCGGCGCAGCGTCGGCTCGCGCGGATCAGCCGCCCATCATCGACCGCAACCAGTTCTTCGGCGAGATTACGATCGATGGCGCGCAGATCTCCCCGAACGGGGAGTACATCTCGTTCCTCAAGCCCTATCGGGGGACGCGCAACCTGTGGGTGAAGAAGGCCGACGCCCCCTTCGGCACCGCCCGTCCGGTGAGCGCCGAGGCCACGCGTCCGATCCGCATTTATTTCTGGAGCCGCGATTCAAAATATCTGCTCTACGCGCAGGACGCGGGCGGCGACGAGAACTTCAACGTCTATGCCATCGATCCGACCCTGCCGGCCGACCCGCAGACGGGCGTCCCGCCGACCCGTGCGCTCACCAATCTCAAGGGCGTACAGACACAGATCTACGCCGCGCCGAAGTCCAAGCCCGACATCCTCTACATCGGACTGAACGACCGGGATGCGCGCTGGCACGACCTCTATGAGCTGCGCATCTCGAGCGGCGAGAAGCAGTTGCTGCGCACGAACACCGAGCAGATCGCCGGCTGGGAGTTCGACCACGACGGCAACCTGCGGCTCGCCGAGCGCATCAACGGCGTGGGCGACACCGAAGTGCTGCGGGTCGACGCCGAGGGCTTCAAGCAGATCTACAGCTGCAGCGTGCTCGAATCCTGCAACGTCGAAGGCTTCGACGCCGGCAACCACGCGGCCTACCTGCTGACGAACAAGGGAGCGCTCGACCTCGCCGAGCTCGAGTCGCTCGACCCCACGACCGGCTCCACCACCAAGGTCGAGAGCGATCCCGAAAACCGCGTCGACCTCTCGGGTGTCAGGCTCTCCGAGGTCGATCACCGTATCCTCTTCACGCTCTACGAGGACAGCCGTCCGCGCCGCGTCTTTCATGACCCCTCATTCGAGCGCGACTACGCCTGGCTGACGGCGCGCCTCCCCGGCAAGGAGATCAGCTTCGGGTCGCCCTCGCAGGACGAGCATCTCTGGATGCTGACCGCCTACAGCGACACCGATCCGGGAACGACCTATCTGTGGAACCGCACGGCGAAGACTCTGAGGCTGCAGTATCTGGTGCGCGAGGAGATCAAGCGCGAGTACCTCGCAGCGCGCCAGCCCTTCGAGTTCAAGTCCTCCGACGGACTCGCGATTCCCGGCTACCTGACGCTGCCCAAGGGACTGCCCGCGAAGAATCTGCCGCTCATCGTCTGGCCTCACGGGGGCCCGTGGGCGCGGGACAACTACGGCTTCGACCGCTACGCGCAGTTCCTCGCCAACCGCGGCTACGCCGTGCTGCAACCCAACTTCCGGGGCTCGGCAGGCTACGGCAAGCGCTTCCTCAATGCCGGCAACGGCGAGTGGGGACGCAAGATGCAGGACGATCTCACCTGGGGTGTGAAGGCCCTCGTCAAGACGGGTACCGTCGATGCCAAGCGCGTCGGCATCGGCGGCGGCTCCTACGGCGGCTACGCGACGCTCGCGGGCGTGGCGTTCACGCCAACCGTGTACGCGGCGGCGGTCGCCTACGTCGCGCCCTCCAACCTGATCACGCTTCTCGACGCCATTCCGCCGTACTGGGAGGCGGGCCGCCGGCAGCTCTACGCGCGCATGGCAGACCCGACGACGCCCGAAGGCAAGGCGCTGCTCATCGCGGAATCGCCCCTGACCCGCGCGCGGGACATCGTGACCCCGCTGCTGGTCGTGCAGGGCAAGAATGACCCGCGGGTGAACGTGCGCGAGAGCGACCAGATCGTCGCCGCGGTGCGCGACCACGGCAAGCCGGTCGAGTACCTCGTGGCCCCCGACGAGGGTCATGGGTTCGCCCGGCCCATCAACAACCTCGCCCTGGTGACCGCGATGGAGGGGTTCTACGCGCAGTACCTCGGCGGCCGCCAACAGACCGAGGTCCCGGCGGATGTGGCCGAGCGCCTCACCGTGCTCCGGGTCGATCCCAAGACGGTGAGCGGGGCCGTGACGCTCAAGGGGGAGGCCGGCCGCTAGTCACTTGCCGATACAAAAGCTCGAGAAGATTCTTCCGAGAAGATCATCCGAGGTGAACTCGCCGGTGATCTCGTTGAGCGCCGTTTGCGCCGCGCGCAGCTCCTCCGCCACGAGCTCGCCGGCGCGCCGCTCGGTGAGCTGCCGCTCGGCCTCCTCGACGTGCGCGCGGGCGCGGGCGAGCGTCTCGAGGTGCCGGAGACGTGCGCTGATCGCCCCGCCCTCGACCGTCTGAAAGCCCATGCAGCCCTTGAGGTGCCCGCGCAGCTCCCCGATCCCCGCCCCGGTGAGCGCCGAGACGTGGAGCCGCGGCGGACCGGTCACGGTGTCGGTGAGCGGCAATCCCACGGCGAGATCGATCTTGTTGAGCACCAGCGTGACCGGCACATCGGCGGGCAGCCGTGCACGCTCCTCGCGATAAGCCTCGGCCGCCGGGTCCTCCAGCGCGTCGATGACGAACAGCACCCGGTCGGCGCGCTCGATCTCGGCGCGCGCCCGCCGCATGCCCTCCTCCTCGATCCTGTCGCCGGCGTGCCGCAGGCCCGCCGTGTCGAGCACGTGCAGCGGCATGCCGTCGATCGCGATCCGCTCCCGCACCACGTCGCGCGTCGTGCCCGGGATCGGCGTGACGATCGCCGCGTCGTACCCGGCGAGGCGGTTCAGGAGACTCGACTTGCCCGCGTTGGGACGGCCGGCGATGACCACCGTCATCCCCTCGTGCAGGAGCCTGCCCTGGCGCGCGCTCTCGAGCACGCCGGCGAAGTGCTCACGCACCGCCTGGAAGCGCTCGCCGAGCTCGCGGTCGGCGAGAAAATCGATCTCCTCCTCGGGGAAATCGATCGCCGCCTCGACGTAGGTGCGCAGGTCGATCACCGCCTCGGTGAGCCCGCGCACCATCGCCGAGAACTCCCCCTGCAGCGAGCGCATGGCCGCGCGCACCGCCTCGCGCGAGCCCGCGTCGATCAGGTCGGCGATCGCCTCGGCCTGGGCGAGATCGAGCTTGTCGTTGAGAAACGCGCGCTGGGTGAACTCGCCGGCCTGCGCCCGGCGAGCGCCGAGCTCGAGCGCCCGAGTCACCAGTGCCTCGATCACCAGCGGGCCACCGTGGCCGTGGAGCTCGAGCACGTGCTCGCCGGTGTAGGAGGCGGGCGCCGGGAAAAAGAGCGCGAGCCCCGCGTCGATCGGCTCCCTGCGGGCATCGAGAAAGCGCGCGAAGGTCGCGTGCCTTGGGGGCGGCAGCTCCCCGAGCATGACCGCGGCGATCTCCGGCACCTTCGGGCCCGAGAGACGCACGATGCCGATACCGCCTCGTCCCGGAGGCGTCGCGCCGGCCACGATGGTTTCGGTGCGCGTCATGTGCCCCTCGCGACCCAAAGGCTACCGCAGTGTTGCCCGCGGTGTCGCCCCGCGCGCGGGCTTCGGTATCCTAGCGGCCATGTCCGCCTACGAGCTCGCGCAGCTGAACACCGGCTTCATCAGGGGGCCCATCGACTCGCCGCTCATGGCAGGGTTCGTCGCGAACCTCGCGCGCATCAACGCGCTCGCCGACGCCTCGCCAGGCTTCCTCTGGCGGCTGCAGACCGAAGCCGGGGACGCGACCGACCTGCGTCCGTTCGCGGACCCGAGTCAGCTCCTCAACATGTCGGTGTGGCGCGATGCGGATTCGCTGCGGCGCTTCGTCTACCGCAGTGCGCACGCCGAGATCCTGCGCCGGCGCCGCGAGTGGTTCGAGTCGGTGAAGGAGCCGATCATGGTGCTGTGGTGGGTGCCGCGCGGTCACCGGCCGGGCATCGAGGAGGCGGTCGCGCGGCTCGAGCTGCTGCGCACGCGGGGCCCGACGCCCGAGGCCTTCACCTTCCGCCAGAGCTTCCCGCCTCCGGACGCGCCGCCCACCGAGCAACCGGGCGGCTTCGAGGACGAGTGCCCGGCCACCTGAGGCGGGTTCAGTTCTTAGCCGCGGCCGCCGCGGCGATGCGCCGGTTGATGTTCCACTGCTGCGCGATCGAGAGGACGGTGTTCGTCACCCAGTAGAGCACCAGTCCCGCCGGGAAGAAGGCGAAGGTCGCCGACATCACGAGCGGCATGATCATGAACACCTTGGCCTGCACCGGATCGGGCGGCGCGGGGTTCAGCTTGTACTGCACGAACATCGCCACCGCCATGATGAGCGGCAGGATGAAGAGCGGATCGCGCGCGGACAGGTCGTGGATCCAGAGGGCAAACGGCGCCTGGCGCATCTCGGCGCTCTCGAGCAGCACCCAGTAGAAGGCGATGAACACCGGGATCTGGATGATGATCGGCAGGCAGCCGGCGACCGGGTTGATCTTCTCGCGCTTGTAGAGCTCCATCATCGCGCGTCCGAGCTTCTCGCGGTCGTCGGCGTAGGTCTCCTGCAGGTTCTTGATGCGCGGCTGCAGGGTCTTCATCTTGGCCATCGAGCGGCCGCTCGCCTCGGACAGCGGATAGAAGATCAGCTTGAGCAGGAAGGTGACCAAGATGATCGCGACGCCCCAGTTGCCGGTCGCCTTGTGAACGTAGCTCAGGGCGAGGAACAGCGGCCGCGCGAGTAACCACAGCCGCCCGTAGTCGGTCACGTGATCGAGCCCGGGAGCCGTCGCCTCGAGCGCCCGCTGGAGCTTGGGGCCGACGAACAGCGTCTGCGTGAACGCGGAGCTCTCGCCCGGAGAGATCGTCTGCAGCGGTCCGCTGGCGGCGAGCAGGAACTGCTCGCCCGAGACATTCAGCGTCACGTGATACGGCAACCCGGGCGGCGGCACGATGGCGCTCACGAAGAAATGCTGGAGCGCGGCGATCCAGCCGTCGGTGACCTCGAGCGCGAGATGGCTGTCCTTCTCGTCGCTCACGTCGAGCTTGCGGTACTTGGTGCCGTCCCAGAAGGCAGGCCCATGGAAGGCGTAGCTGTCGGTGTTGAAATACGAGCGCTTGGTGGGCGGGTCGTTGCGCAGGATCTGCGCGTAGGAGCGCGCCTGCCACGGCGCCGTGCCGCCGTTATGCACCTGGTACTCGACGTCGATGCGATAGCTGCCGCGATGGAAGACGTACGTCTTGGTGACGCTGACGCCGTCCCCGGTCCAGGTGAGCGGCACGCGCAGCTCGGTGGCGCCAGCGAGCGTGTAGCGGTCCTGCGCGCTCGAAAGGAGCGCGAGATGGGTCGGATACGGCCCGCTCCCGGGGCCGGTAAGGCCCGACTGCAGCTCGTAGAGCGAGAGCGGCCCGTCGTCGTTCTCGAGGCGCACCGGCGCCGCCTCGCCCTTGACCTTCGGGTACTGCAGCAGGTCCGCCTGCACCAGGGTGCCGCCGCGCGTGCTGATCTCGAGATCGAGGACGTCGGTGCGCACGTGCACGATCGGCGCGCCCGCGCTCTCGGGCGAGGCTGCCGCCGCGGGCGCGCCGATCGAAGCAGCGGCGGGGGAGAGGCCGGTCGCACTCGCCGGCGTGGCGCCAGCCGGAGAGGCTGCGGCCGGTGCGGGCGCCTCGGGCACGCGGTTGGCCAAG
>Ga0335079_10002952_pt1 | contig 19594 bp, 19 predicted proteins | sample Lox_Sample_33_FD_206719 | JGI IMG/M metagenome (GOLD analysis project Ga0335079, IMG submission 206719) | Soil microbial communities from Loxahatchee National Wildlife Refuge, Florida, United States - Lox_Sample_3.3 | ecosystem: Environmental > Terrestrial > Soil > Wetlands | place: USA... | reverse complement strand
CCCGACTTCGCCTAACTTGGAATTCAATAAGGCGCGCATCCCGGCCACTTGCAGGAAACGAGGTATGAACCGAATCGCATCTTCAGAGAAAGGGACAACCTTGTGTCCCAAAGCTCGCAACACCTGATGCGCTTCGCGACGGGCATCCACAATTAATTCCAAGTCTCTTGTGGATTGTGCGAAAGCATGCAAATCACAATTGTATTTCATCGTCAGCTTTCCAACGATGGCAACTCCAACCGCGTGCGTCATTTGGAGGTCAATCATATTCGTCGAAGTTGTGGCTTTAATGCCTGCGCTGCGCAGGATTTTGACGAGTCGCTTGAGCCTCGGCGTGATCGAGCCGTCCATTTCACCGAATGGCGAGGGCATCGGCGTAGATACCATTGCCCGAATAATATCGCCATCCCTCTTTCCGCCTGCAACAACGGTTCCCAGCATGATCCGTTTCTTATCTATGACTTTGGCGAATTCGTCAGGGCCGGATAGATTATTGCCCATGAAGACTATATTTGGAGATTTGTTTTGTGCCAGCACCGGCAAAAGGTCCGCGATTTGATTTTTGCGAACAATGACGAGGATGAATTCGTAGATGTCGTCCGCTTCGAGACAGTTGATGACCGGAACTTTGGTAATGGTACGTTTATGGTTAAACGGATCTTCGATGATAATTCCCTCGTTCTTTATCTCATCATGGCGTTTGCCGCGCGCCAAAACCTTTGCATCGAGTCCCGCGCCGACCAATTTGGTGATGACTGCCGAACCGTTTACTCCGGCTCCGATCACGAGAATCCTTGCATTCGGTCTATTCATGCAAACCTCCGCAACTGGCATCTCTATCTATACTAGCCCTTCCCCTTTATAATTCAAGTGACAATCCACATTGATTTTCTCCGTCAAATTACCCCGAAGGAGACGCCGCCCATGCCAAAATCTGACCAGGGAATCACTCGCGATCGATACATGTTGATTCCGCGCACCATTATTTTTTTGCGCGATGGCGATTCCTATTTACTGATCAAAGGTGCGCCGACCAAACGTCTCTGGGCGGGAAAATATAACGGCGTCGGTGGTCACATTGAACGCGGCGAAGATGTTTCCTCGGCGGCAAAGCGCGAACTAAAGGAAGAAACTGGTCTTGATGCGGATCTTTGGTTGTGCGGAACGGTCATCATTGATAGTGGCGAGATTGGAATTTGTTTGTATGTGTATAGCGGCGAAACCTCCGAGGGCGAGTTGAAACCATCCAACGAAGGAACCGCTGAATGGATCGAGTATGAAGCGCTAAAGGAATTCCCCGTCGTCGAAGATTTACCCGTTCTATTATCCAAGGTTCATGGCATGCAGCGCGGTGATCCGCCCTTCTCAGCGCGGTCATTTTATACCGATAATGGAAAATTGATCGTTGAGTTTTCTAAGTGATTGATTAAATTCTGCTTCCAAGCGGCAGCAACATCGTGAACTTGCTGCCCTTGCCCGGTTTGCTTTCCACGTTCAGTTTTCCGTGGTGCTGTTCGATGACTTGGCGCGTGATAGCCAGCCCAATGCCGAGGCCGCCAAACAAATCGTCGCCGCTTTTCTCGAGGTGATAGAAACGGTCGAAGATCCGCGACAACTGATCGGTTGGGATACCGATACCATGGTCTTCGACCGAGACGGCCAACCGATCCTTTTGTTTTTCAAAATAGATTTCGACATCACCGCCGCGTGGACTGAACTTGATGGCATTATCCACGAGAGAGGTGATGGCGCGTTCAAGTGATTTCGAATCGCCATTGACCTCAGGAACATTGCGTTCGTTCCTGACTTTTAAATGGACACCGTGTTCAGTGGCTTTCTTCTCATATCTCTTGAGGATGCCCTGCGTAATCTCGCCCATGTTCACAGGTTGAAACGCCGGCAGGACGAGTTCGATCTCCTGCAGAAATAAAATATCATTGACCAGCGAAACGATATGCCCAACGTTGCGCGAAACAGTTTCGATGGCTTCGTTCAGTTGGTTTTCGTGAAGCACACCTTTTTGCAACATTAGCAAATATCCGCTGGCTGCCATGAGCGGAGTGCGCAGTTCGTGCGCAACGTTGGTCAGGAATTCGCGGCGCACTAGGTCCTGTTCAGCCAGCCTTTGATAAGCCTGTGCAAGCTCACTGGCGCGCAGGCGTAGATCCTCAATTGCCATTTCGTCATTTTGACGCAGGCGTTCGCTGATCTCCTTGACCATTGCCATCGCCACGCTGCTGGAATTTTGAAGGACGCGGTCAAAGCTCTCCTTGTCCAATTCGAGCACAACGACATCCGTCTTTGTGGTAACCGTCGCAGCGCGCGGCGCGTTGTGGATCAATGCCATCTCTCCGAAAAAATCCCCTGCGGTTAAAGTTTTTAGAACCCGTGCTTCCGTTTGGTTGATCACTTTCGTGACCTCGACTTCGCCCTCCAGGATCATGTAAAAAACAGTTTCAAGCGCGTCCTCGTGACACAAAATGGTTTCAACCGGATAACTTTGAACTTTGCTGTTCGCAATCAATTCTTCCACCTCGCCTGGTTTGATCCCCGGGAAGGCTTGTGGAATGATTTTGCCGGGAGCGCGGTTAGTGGTCATAAGCCTTTATTCTAAGCGAGTAAGGCACTGGATGCCTATCGACCATTTGGGCTAGAACTTGTAACCGATCTTTCTAAGGAAATCTTTGCGCCACGCAATATCTTCCACGCCTTCCATGCCTTTCGGAGAGTAGCCATCTATCACGCCGATAATGCCGCGCCCTTGCTCAGTTTGTGCGACCAGTACTTCGGTCGGGTTCGCGGTGGCGCAAAAAATGTGGGCCACTTCAGGCAGAGCTTTGATCGTGTTTAAAGCATTGATGGGAAAATATCCTTCCGCTAAAAATAAAATGAAAGAATGTCCCGCACCGATTGCGGTGGCATTCTTTCTTGCCAATTCGATCATGGCGTCATCGGTTCCCGACCAGCGCACGAGGCATTTGCCCGACGCCTCGCAAAAGGCCAGCCCAAATTTAATTCCCGGCACAGCACCGACCAGTGCCTCATGAACATCTTCCACAGTTTTTATGAAATGAGATTGTCCGAGGATAAAGTTTACTGGTTCCGGTTTTTCAATTGTGACACTCACGATTTCCATAGATGTGTCTCCTTCGGGTTGTGATGATACGCCCGCGTTCGTAATTTATGATTTGCGAATCGAATCCATTTATGATACAACAAACAGAAATATACAAGATGACAAAAGGATTACGAATGTTGAAATTCTATCACGTTGTTTTTGTCGGGTTGCTGGCCGGGTTATGTTTGAGTGCGTGCTCGCGCACCGTCGTAATCACGCCGGTTCCTTCGGCGACCACCACACCGATTCCTTCTGCGACGGCAACTTTGACTCCCTCTCCGACAGAGACTGCAACGCCTACGCCCGTGCCGCTGGTGCCAAATTTTCAGCATATTGTCATTGTTGTATTTGAAAACAAGGAATTTGACACCGTCATCGGCAATGCCTACATGCCGTACTTCAATCACCTGGCACAATCTTATACTTTGCTTACCCAGTATTATGCCGTGACCCATCCCAGCCTTCCGAATTATCTTGCCATGATCGGCGGCGATACCTTTGGAATCACCTTTGATTGCATCAGTTGCCCTATCTCCGCTGACAAGAAGTCCCTGCCCGATCTAGTCGAAGCCAGCGGCCGAACCTGGAAGACCTATCAGGAAGATATGCCATCGCCTTGTTTTTCGGGCACCGAGGCGGGCAGCTACGCGATTAAACACAATCCATTTATTTATTTTATGGAAATTCGGTTGGATGCCAAGCGGTGTAACCAGGGCATTGTCCCTCTCACTGAGCTTGCTTCTGATATTGCAGCGAAAACGCTTCCAAATTTTATATTCGTCACTCCAAACATGTGCAATGACGCGCACGACTGCGATGTGCCCGTTGCAGATAATTGGCTCCAGGAATTTATGAATGTTCTGATGCCGCCTTTGGATCAGAGTGGTCAGCCATATCTGATTGTACTCACTTGGGATGAAGGGCAGGGGAATCACTCTTGTTGCGGCTTACCGGCTGAGGCAGGAGGAAGAATCGCAACCATCTTGATTTCTCCTCAAGCGAAAAATGGTTTTCAGGACGACACACCTTATGATCATTACTCGCTCTTGAAGACGATCGAGACAGCCTGGGGGCTTCCATATCTCGGACACTCTGCGGATGCGCAGACCTCCATCATCGTTGCTCCTTGGAAATAATCTTTGGAAATCCGTCTTTGCATAAAACAAGAAGGCAGATATAATACGGAAATTGCATCAAAAAATTAACCAAAGGAGAGTTTTCTATGACTCATATTGTTACCAGCTTATGCATACGCGACCGCGGTTGTATTGAAGTATGCCCAGTGGAATGTATGATTCCAGGTTTTCCGGTTAACGAATGGCCGTGGATTTATATTGATCCGGATACCTGCATTGATTGCGGCGCATGTATCCCGGAGTGCCCGTATGCAGCCATTTTTCCTGAGGATGAAGTTCCCGCAGCCTACACTGCGAAAGGCGGCGAGTTCATCAGCAAGGTTGGGCTCACCGGCCACTACGAGGGCACCAATCATTTTGGAAACAAAGTTTCGCTCGATACCGCTCAGCAATTGAAGGCGGGTGAAGTGGTTGATTTAACCCCGGACATCAAGCCCAATTACGATTTCTTTAAAGGTGGGCCTGGTTATAACGCCAAGGATCAAGATAGCGGCCTGTAAGCCTATCATGCATTTGAAAGCCAGGTCCAGCGACCTGGCTTTTTTGCGCTCAAAAAACTTTTTGGTGAATTTATGAGGCCCCCGTCTTTGAATCTGATGTATCGTTTGTTTTCGGTGATTCTTTTATTGTCTTTAGTGGCTTGTGCTGTTAAAACTCAAGCACTCAATGTAGAGAATACCCCGATGCCAACGGAGACATTGATAATTGGATCGGTAACGGCGACGCCACAAATAACAGCGACCTCAACCTACACCGCGGTGTCTTCGGCAGTTCCAGCAAATCTGACATCCACGACGCCTACATTGCCTTTGGTGACCATCACGGCAATAAACGGAAATTTATATATTCGCCGCGGCTCGGGCTCCGATTTCAATCCGATAGGTGTACTTCTTCAAGGCCAAACCGCGACCGCCTCAGGTCGCGATATTTTAGGCGAATGGCTTTATGTTCCGATTCCATCTGAGACCGGAAAATTTGGCTGGGTGTCCACGCTGACCATTTATTCCTCAATCGCCGGGCGCATTATGGATTTGCCGGTTGTGGACAGCGATCTGGCTGTTCCGGCTTTTATAGAAAATTGCAGTTTGGACAATATGATCGTTCAACCCTCGGGTGTGATTATTCCACCGGGGAATCAGTTTCCCAATAATATTTTTCAATTTGATCCCGGTGAATATACGATTCACGATTATGATACTTCGAATAGGAATAATCAAGGTATGAATGTTGATTTAAGAGAAGGCGAACAATTTCAGATTACGGGGATGGGATCAGCACGACACAAATGTCCGGAAGGGCAATGATTTTTATTCAAGGTGTGATGGCGGAACGTAAAAGTTGGGTTCCAATGTGTTCAACGGAGATTGGGTCATCCCCTTCGACTAATACTACGACGGTTAATGGTGTTCCCTTCCAGTTGGGCAATGTTCCACCAATATACCAGGTAGAAAAATTCACTCCGCTCTTTCCAGTGCCGATCCAATCCCAAAAGGGTTGGTTTTGGACAGTCAGTTGAGTGACGATTTTGTCTGCAGTCGCTGCATTGAAGACCTGTATGGATTGGTCTAGGGCGGGTAAAACTATCCAACCTTGTTGAGGTGTCTTTACTGCAAGCACAATGCGAGGTGCGGTTCGGATGCCATAATTACTTAATGTGCCGGCTGCGATGCTCATTTGCAATGGGCTGATTCGCAAATTATTGATTTCACCTTGATTTGCGGCTAGAGCCACCGGCATCCGAATTTGCGGAGAGATATAAAAACCCAGATTATCAAACAAGGTCGTTTTTTGTTCGTCGCTGATATTGTGGGTTGAGGTGATGTTGTTAAGAAATGGCAGCAGGGCGGATCCCGGTAGATACACTCCCTGCGTGGCGCGGTTTATCAGCGGAGCGTTTTGATCGCGTGCGAGCGACGCACCAATCTCGTCCAGTTTATTTGGATCGTAGCTTGGGTAGGATGCCATGACCAGAATCTCGCCAGTCTGGGCGTTCATCAAGATAATCGCGCCCCTGTTGTCTCCCAACAATTGATCAGCCTGTTTTTGTAAATCGAGATCGAGACTCAGCCTCACATCCAGGCCCGGAGGCGGAGTGCCATAGAGAAGATGATCCCACCAAATGAGACTCTCCGGATTCCCTTGGATGCCTCGCAGGTAATCATCAAGACTCGCTTCGAGTCCGGCTTGACCGTAAGTGGGATGAATATATCCTGTAATCGGCGATAGCTCCGGATAAAGATAAACACGATGGTAGGTGCCGCTTTGACCCTCCGTCACATCAATAGGGTTGTTGTTGCGATCAAGGATATTTCCGCGCGGAACATAACGATCGGAGATTGCAAGGCGAGGATTGTCGGTGCGTATTAATAAATCAGGACCGCGCAGGACCGCCCACCAGGAATCCGCTAGCAGGGTTGCTATGACGGCAAATCCCAAGACACCAATCATAAAATAATACGGTTGCGGCATTGTTAATGTGGCAGGCTTTTTATCCTCGGCTTGATTGCTGATGATAAGTAACAATCCAAGGGCAATAAAGGTGGATAGCAGCGATGAACCGCCGTAGGACACAAATGGCAAAGTGACTCCTGTCAATGGCAGGAGACGTAGATTGCCATCGATGATCAACAGGGTTTGAATTCCTAAATAAGCAGCGAGGCCCGCGGCAAGAAGGCGGCGGAATGGGTCGGGTGCTCGAAAAGCAGCACGTAAACTCCTCGCAAGAATTAAACTGACAATGATGATGAGAGCAGTAGTTCCAAGTAAACCTGTTTCTTCGGCGATTGCGGTAAAGATAAAATCGGATTGGGCAACGGGAACAAGCGCCGGACTGCCCAATCCAGGACCTCGTCCGATCATTCCTCCGTTTGCAATTGCCAGCAGCGATTGAACGATTTGATATGAATGTCCGCTTGGGTCTGACCATGGGTTTATCCATGTTGAAATTCGTTCGCGCACCACGTCAATGAAGAAATAACCAATTATCCCCGCAAGGATGAGCGTCAACGTCGTTGCGATCAACACTCGGCGCTTGCCTGTGGCTATATAAAGAATGGCGGTGTAAATTAGAATGAATAGCGAGGCAGTACCCAGATCGCGTTGAGCGATTAAGAGCAGAATTGCCACGCCGATGACAAATATGGTGGGTAAGAGTAGAGGAAAGAATCGTAAACGGATGATCAACCGATCACTCAAATAAGCAGAAAGATACACAACGAGCAAGAGCTTGAGGGGTTCGGAAGGCTGCAGATATAGATTGCAGCAACCGAGCCAACGGGCAGCGCCATAACCTTCTGGGTTGGTGCCTAGTAAAATCGTGAGTGCCGTGAGAACTAACCCGCCCGTGAGCAGCAGGTATTTATAGCGCCTGAGAATTGACAAATCTGACGGAAGATAAAAGATTACCCTCAAGAGAATGATGCCAACTGTAAGCCAAATTGTCTGACGGATTCCAAAAGCAGAATCAAGACGCCAGATGGTGAGTAGCCCCCAACCGCTTAATAAAGCCGCGAGCGGCAGAAGAAATGGATCGCGGTCGGGAAGTTGTCTTCTGGTAAAACGGTCAGCGAGAAAAAAAAGCGTAGCCCAGGCTGCAAATCCAATCCAATGCGCCCAGCGATAAGATACATTCCATGCCTGTTCCCTGACTGCGGGCGATAGCGTCAGAATGACTGAATATAGAAAAAGAAAAACAGCCGCCACAATTAAGAGGCGGCTCTGACGTTGGTCAGTCGGAGAAGAGGAGCGGGCTAGCACGATATTGGATTTAATAATACTTCTTGATGAGCAAGTCTAGTTTTTTGTGGGCTTGTTTTGAAATATTCTCGTGTTTGGTAATGATGGCGTTGGAAAGCGCTTGGCCGCAATTGCAAGAGCGCTCCGGTTTCAGGGTGCGAATCAGATGGCGAATAGCCTCTTGCGCAAGGGTTGTATTCTTGTTCAGCGTTTGAACGACAACTTCAACTGTTACCGGCATCTCGCTGACATGCCAAACATCGTAATCCGTGACATGCGCCATAACCGCGTAGCATATTTCTGCTTCACGCGCTAGAAACGCCTCGGGAGCGGCCGTCATGCCGATGATGGACATTCCCCATGAGCGATACGTGTTCGATTCAGCCTTTGTGGAAAAACGCGGCCCTTCGATGGTGATGAAAGTGCCTCCACGATGAACGGTTGCGTTCACAGCGCGACTCGCGTCTTCGAGCTGATCTGAGAGATCACTGCAAAACGGATCCGCCGTGCCAATATGTGCGACGATTCCTTCGTCGAAAAATGTACGGGGACGATTCTTGGTGTTGTCGTAAAGCTGATCTGGGATGACAATATGGCCTGGTGCATAATCTTCTCGTAAAGAACCACATGCGCTGACGCTGACAATGCGTTCAACACCTAGTAATTTTAGAGCATAAATATTTGCACGGTAAGGAACCTTGGTTGGCATAAGGTGGTGGCCAATTCCATGTCTGGCAAGGAATGCCACGCGTTGATTTTCCAGTGTTCCGACGATAATCGGTGCGCTTGGGAAACCAAACGGCGTTTCGGGGTTGTACTCTTTTGTGGCCTTTAGGCCAGCGATGTTGTATAAGCCTGAACCGCCTATGATTGCCAGTTGGATTGTTTTTTCCATAAAATCAAATCTCACAACTTTTGAGTCGGCGAACTTGGTTCATTTCCACCCATGGTGACGGTCACTTTTGTTTTGCCGCATTGGATTTCATCATCTGAGATAAGTACTGTTGGTATCGTTAATCTTTCTTTATTCAATTTTGTGCCATTGGTTGAGTTCAAATCCTCGATCCACCATTGATTATGATGATAACTCAACCTCGCGTGTTGAGCCGACGCTGTTTCGTCGTTAATCAGAATGTCACAATCGGGATTTCTTCCGAGGATGATTTCAGGTTTGGAAAAGGTCCGAGAGATAAGAACACGGTTCCGGGCGCGGAGCTCGAGGCGGATGGGTGGGAATCGACGCGCCAGGGTGTTTTGTCCTTCCTGCCTAAGATCCCGCCATATCGTCCACAATGCCCAGCCTAGAAAAACGTAGACCGCCGCGGCCATCAGTAGCCGAAGTGTCAAAACTACATATCCGCTCATTCTTTTTTCTTCGTGTGAGGCACAGCCCTTAATGGGACGGTTGGGTACATTGGGTTGATTTCGAATCGGAGGCCAATGGTAATACCTGGGCGGGTTTCACCGTTTCAGTCTTTTTCTTTTTTCTTTTCGCTAGCGGGTTTAGGCATAACGGCGGTTGGACGTTCTCCGCTCGATGAATCAAACGGAGATGTAGTTGCCAGATCGGGCCGCGGAGGGGGATTGTCCTGACCAAAGATCAGCGCTACGCCCGCCAGTGATACGACATCTCCGGGGTAAAGCACGCTTTGGCTGGCGCGTTGCCCGTTGATGAATGTTCCACCGGTTGAATTTAAATCGAATATCACATAGCGACCTTTGATAGCACGTAATTGGGCGTGATTGCGGGAAACGCGCGGATCATCAATCACCAGCGTATTGTCCAATCGGCGGCCGATATTTACCACTGGTGTGGTGAGTGGAAATACCTTCACGCCTTCGATAATCAAGAAAGCGTTCTCCGGCATGGTATTATCTTCGGGCGCGTTTTCCTTGGAATCAGCTGCGGTATTTTGTGTGTCTTCCATTTCATTCCTGACCTTGTGTGATGCCAATAGGTTTATTTGGTTGGGCGAAAGGCGAGCATCTGCGGTAATGGTGATAACGGGTGGAAACTCAAACAATAGTCCAGCATCTTGTCCAATGGTTCTAATCATGTCAATCAGTGTTTCTAATAGCTGTGGTTCTTGCCAATATATTATAGCAGCAGGTGGGACAGCGAGTGTGTAAACATTGGGCGCAAACCGATTTCCGTCTGGCATCGCGATTGTATTCTCTTTGATGGCGGCGGTGAGTTTCTGAATGATCAAGTCCTCCGCGTTTCCTCCGGTCAATACGCCAGCCAAGTGAAATTCAACAAGGGATTTTAAATGCGCTTCAATTTCTTCAAGATTCATTTTCGATTCTTGCCAGCACTACACACATCACTATTATAGAGGTGATGAGATGTTTAAGCAAGGATGTTTTATTTTGATCAGGCTTTGAGTACCGCTCCACAGTTAAGACATTTTACTTCGCCAGCTTCCACCACAAAGCCACAATTTTGACAGGTTCTTGGTTGGGATTTCCCCAGCGGCGCGCCGCAAGAAATGCAATCCCCTGCACCTACCGGATTGGCAGTTCCGCAGTATTCACACACGATGCGATTCAACCTTTCCGAAAGTTGATGACTGGCGCCAGCCGCTTGTGTTGCCTGATTGATTACTGTCCAGACGCGCTCGGTGAGTTGTAGGTTTTCGACATCCTGGGCAATATCGTCGAGACGGCCGATCAGACTGAGTGGATTTTGCAACGCCGTGACTACGGTCCAACCTAGCGAGGTAGCTGTGCCAAGCCATTCTTGTTGTCCGATCTGAACCATGACCCCATCGGTTACCTTTTGAATGGATACCGTCAGCGCGGTTTGACCGCCGGATGCTGTTCCCGGACGAGTTCCGATTTGAACCGCCAGGTGGTCCGCCTGCCCAAGAGTTTGTGCGCGCAAATTGCCGCGATTGAATTCAGCCAACAACGCCTGCGCAATATCCAATGGATTTACATCACCATGATAAATTTGTCGATCCATATTTTCGATTATAATCTTTAAACGATTTTTCCTTCAGGTAATATACGCAATGAAACACTTCTGGTTTCGACTCTTTTTGTGGATTGTAATTCTCGCATCTGTTTTTGGACTTGTGCTGGGAATACCAGCCGTAGCCTCCGTTCAGGCTCAAGCTGTTTTATACACGCCAACTCTTAATGGTAATTCACAGCCTTACATCACCAATACTTATACGACCGAGCCATCTGTAAATGTTCGCGCCGGGCCCAGTTCGGTTTATTATGGAAACCCGATAGGTGAATTACCTATTGGAGCAACTGCACCGGCGCTGGCGATCACGAAAGGACATGACTGGATCGAAATAACTTTTCCGTCGGGTCCCAATGGTGTAGGTTGGGTTTACGCTCCTTTTGTGACTTTAACGGGTGCGCCGCCGATCATTGAGCCGCCTCCAACATTTACTCCGTTCCCTATCTCAACAGTTGACCCGGCCTTGATTCCCACGCTCAGCCTTAAGCCAACTGAAACGCGTTTGCCGACGTTTACACCACCCGCACCGCTAACGATTCCAACTTTTGCTAATTCTCCCGTTGCAACCTCGACACATTTTCCGTTCGGGGACGTGATCATCGGGTTGGGCGTTGTGGGATTATTAGGGATTGTTGTTTCCATTTTGAGTCGTCGCTAATGCGTTTGCGCAAGTTGTTTGTATTTATCCTCCTTGTACTGGCAGCTATCTTGCTTGTGACCGTCAATCTTTCCGCGCCGACATTGGTACAAGCGCAACAGCCTACCGGTTCCATTCCAACTGTAACGGGTACACCTGTCGGCCCGCTTGTTACGGTTTATCAGAACTTTGATCAGGTTGATGTTTATGCCGGACCGAGTAGTTACAATTATCCCGCTATCGGCGTAATGCTTGCAGGAGAACAAGCACCTGCGCTTGGACAAGCAGAGGGCCTGGATTGGATTGAAATTCAATACGTCGGCGTACCTAATTCAATTGCTTGGATTTATGCCCCGTACGTTTCACTTACAGGTGGTGCCAACTTGCCAAATCTTCCCGTCCCTCCCACGCCGACAGCGGCCTCCACGCCCACCATCAATCCGACTCTTTTTGCTGCTTTGATACCGGTTATAACGTCCACACGTCTATCCACCTTCACTCCGCCCGCACCAATCGCCCTACCTACTTTTGTTGATGAAACGCGTCATCCCAGTTCTCTACCGCTTGGTTTGGTAATTGCAGCTTTCTTATTTATTGGTGGGTTGGGTGCAATCATTTCGTTTCTGCGTGGTCGTTGAATCGGCCTCTTATCTGATAAAGAAAAGACCGGATATGGATAATCCGATCTTTTTTGAGTTTTAGCTGTTGCAGGAACAAGAACCACCACACGTACATTCGCCTTCGTTCTGCTCATTCCGATGAGCAGATGGACTATCCACAATAAATCCTGCTCCTCGATCCGGGTCGTTGACAAAGTCAATGTGGGCACCGCGTAGATAGTCAATTGAAACTTCATCCACAACAACCTTCACACCATTTGCGTCAAATGTCTGATCCTCAGTGCGGATATTATTCTCAAGTGCCATACCAAAGCTTACTCCACAGCACCCTCCGCTGGCCACAAAAACGCGCAAAGCGTAACCTTCCAGTTTTCGCTCGCTGATAATATTGTTTATTGCGGTGGAGGCCGTAGGGGATACTGTGATAGTTTGAATATCAAGTTCTTCTAGCATCATCTTCTCCAATCCGAAGTAATATTGACCTATATTATCAGAATTAGCCTTCTGTGTCAACCATTGCTGCGAATGTTCATTCTTGACACAAACTCTTTGCGCTTGTACAATCTCGTTACTATAGGCTTCAGCCTATAGTAATTTTTGTTCAGGAGGATATACCTCGTATGTATGCGATGCAAGGACTTACTTCTCTGGAGGCAATCGCAATTTGGGCCGTGTTTGGCATTGCAATTATTGGCCTTTTGTATGCGCTTTTCCTCCGCTCTCAGATCCTGCGCTATGATAAGGGCACCAAAGAAATGCAGGAAATCTGGAACGCGATTAAGTCGGGCGCGGATGCCTATTTGCGCAAGCAGTTTAATAGCATCTGGCCGCTAATCCTTTTGTTGGCTGTCGCCTTATTCCTTTCTGTTTATATTGTGCCGCCTTCTCAAGAGGCTTTGGAACGCTTCAGTACTTATAGTCCAGATGCTGTTCGCCTCATAATTGGCATTGCGCGAGCGATTGCTTTTATCCTGGGCGCCGGTTTTTCTCTTACCGTTGGACAGCTTGGAATGCGCATGGCAGTTGAAGCGAATGTGCGCGTGGCTTCAGCTTCCAAGCGTTCCTTTAGCGAAGCTCTTCGAATCGCCTATCGCGCTGGCACCATCACCGGTATGTTAACCGATGGTTTGGGTTTACTAGGCGGTACGGTCATTTTTATTATTCTTGGTATAGCTGCGCCGGACGCTTTGCTTGGCTTTGGATTCGGCGGCACGCTTCTTGCGCTGTTCATGCGCGTGGGCGGCGGCATCTTTACGAAAGCTGCAGATGTCGGCGCTGATTTGGTGGGTAAGGTGGAAGCCGGAATCCCTGAGGATGATCCGAGAAATCCTGCGGTGGTTGCTGACCTTGTCGGTGACAACGTTGGTGATTGCGCCGGCATGGCAGCAGATATTTTCGAGTCATATGAAGTCACCATTGTGGCAGGTTTGATTTTGGCTTTGGCTCTTTGGCGTTTGACTGGCCGCGTTGAATGGATTATTTTCCCGCTGGTGGTACGTGGTATCGGCGTCCTGTCCTCGATCATCGGCACCTATTTGGTGCGCGGCGGATCGGGGAAAAGCGGCGATGCCATGAAAGCCATTACTTGGGGTTTTTATTCCTCAGCTGTGATTTCTGCTATTCTGTTTTTCGTTGCTGGTTACATCTACTTGCAAAATCCGGCTCTCGGTGGTTGGTGGCGCACGCCAGCGGCTGTAGGTATTGGCGTGCTGCTTGCAATATTGATTCACAGCCTGACGGAATACTTTACTGGAACTCAGGCCGCACCTGTAAATAATATTAAAAAGGCGGCAGATACCGGCGCGGCGACCTTGATCTTGAATGGTATCTCAGTTGGATTTGAGTCTTCGGTTTGGTCTGTGCTCGTGATTGCTCTGACCATCGTTGCGTCAATTCTTGTCTTTGGGACAATACCTGGCGCTGATGCTACAAGCCAAGGCACGTTCGTGTTGTATGGAGTGGCGATGACCGGTATCGGTATGTTAACCTTAACCGGCAACAATGTCGCGATGGACTCCTTCGGCCCAATTGCTGATAACGCAAATGGTATTGGCGAAATGGCATGGTCGGAACTAACAGATAGGAAGACGAAAGAGTCCCAACAGGTAATGGCTGATTTGGACGCTGTCGGTAATACGACGAAAGCCATTACCAAAGGTGTGGCTATTGGTTCGGCGGTTATAGCTGCTGTTGCTTTGTTCGGCTCATTCATTACTGATGTAACGAAGATTGATCCGACTGCTTTAGCGAATGGAATCCGCGTCAGCGTGCCTCAGGTTTTTGTCGGGATGCTGATTGGTGGGGCGCTCCCGTGGCTTTTCTCCTCCTTTGCTATCCAGGCCGTGGCTCGCGCGGCTGCTTTGATTGTTCTAGAAGTTCGTCGACAATTCAAGCTTGGCGTGTTGAAAGGTAAGATCAAGCCAGATTACAAACAAGCTGTCAATATTTCTACAACTGCCGCGCAAAAGGAGCTGGTTTCATTGGCTTTGCTGGGCATTGTGACGCCGATTGTCGTTGGTTTGTTACTGCAAGTGGAGGCATTGGGCGGTTTCTTGGCGGGGATTATCGTTTCCGGCCAAATGCTGGCGGTATTCCTGAATAACTCAGGTGGAGCCTGGGATAATGCAAAGAAGTTGATCGAAGATGAGCCGAAGGATCCTAAAAAGAATCTTGGTAAAGGCTCAGAGCGGCACAAAGCCAGCGTGGTCGGCGATACCGTCGGTGATCCGTTCAAAGACACGGCAGGCCCGGCGCTTAACCCGATGATCAAAGTGGTCAACCTGGTTTCGGTGATTATTGCGCCGATTATCGTGAAGTATGCTGGCGTGACAGGGCCAACGTTGTACATTGTGTGGGCCATAGCAGTTTTATTGATAGCTGTATTGGTCTGGGCAGTGATGCGGTCCAAGGCACTGGCGCCATCGCTGGTCGGCAAATAGATTCCAGCTGGTGATCAATAAAGCCTCTCGTGAAATATGAGAGGCTTTATGATTTAATAACTGAGAATCTCGAGTGCAGCAAACAGACATTTATCTTCGTGCGTAGAGGTAGCCAAGGTTCTTCTTGCCCTGCGGCACGATCTTTACAATCGGAAAGAATTGCGAAAGGTACCTCTGTAAACGTTGAACTTCTTCTGCCTTCGGGAAATTGTGCAATTCTGCCGCAAGGTAACGGATCTTGTTCATTGTGGAGGCTCCCGCATTTAAGAGAATTTCAGTCTCTGCTCCCTCGCAGTCAATCTTGAGAAAATCCACTTCAGTAAGATCCTTCAAACAATCATCTAGCGACAGCATCGAAACATTGATCGATTCGTGAAGCGGATCGCCAGAGACTAAATCATGCCCCAACACATTATGTCGGCTACTTGACGATGATAAATAGAGGCGAGCCTCGCCGGTCTCCCCTCCGATAGCCACATTGTGTGCGGTAACGTTTTTTAGCTGGTTGGCTGTCAGAAGATGGACTAGAGACTTAAAATTGCCAGGATGAGGCTCATAGGCATAGACTGTTGATCCACCGGTCAGCGCTGCAAAGCTAGTGAAGGCGCCCCGATGCGCTCCTAAATCTATGATTATATTATTCCGTGTGAGTTCCATCCCATTTGGCATATAAACGCGATTAACGTAGACATCTACAAGGACGCCCCAAAACACCGGGTCCACTTGTTCAAAGTTAACGCCTTTAAGGTAGAAGGATGTGGGCTTCGGTTTGATTCTTGCGAACATGAGAGTTAGGGCATCCTTAGGCGACAACCTATTTGTCAAGGTATCAAAGAAAAGGTTTCTCAGCCAAACGCCTCTCATCTTTGTTAACTCCTTTGCAAAGAGTATATCATTACAAGTTTGAGCATAAAGTGCAATGCCAAGGACGTCTGTTGTATTTATAATAAAGATATTCCGTCAAAATTCATAATCCTGGGCTAAGAAATGTTGACGAAAGTCTCGCTTCAATTTCTTTGAATCATGGTCAACAATATTTACCGGTTGCATTTTGCTTCTAATATTCCTTCAGGTCTTAAAGGATTGACGCTCTGATATGGATAGTTCTCTAAGAAGATTAAGTAGTCTTGCGCAGGGTGCTGGCATAGGGTTGGTGGGTAGGTTTGGAGGAAGGTTGCTTAACGTCGTCCAAACCCTGATTGCTGCACGCGTCTTGGGCCCCGACTTATTTGGAGTTTACATGCTTGGGTGGACTACTTTCAGGCTTGTTGAATTAATTGCTCCGCTGGGATTTGATTATGGCATCATAAAATTTGTGCATTTCCCGATGCTGCCGAACGAGGATGATGTATTTGCACGCTTCTTGATTTGGTCGCTCGCTCTCATACTTCTCCTTTCGTCGATTTTCATTGGGTTGGGTTATGTATTTTCACCATGGCTTGCCGACATGATTTTCAAGAAACCCGAGCTTACGATCGTTTTTCGTTTGTATACTTTTGCAATTCCCCTGACAGGTATTCTTGGTTTATTCTCAGCTGCAAGTCGTTTAACGCATGATATGAGGTATTCCTTTGCAACGCAGGACTTGGGACAACCTCTCGGGTCCGTGATTTTGATCTGCGGCTTTTACTTTCTTGGCCTCAATCTAAAATTGGTTGTTCTTTCAGATGTTCTCTCGTATCTTTTTAGCGCGATGCTTGCTTGTTATTTCTTGTGGAAGTTGTTTCCCTTTGCCTTTCATCTAGATGGAAGCTACCTGTTTCCAACCAGAGAATATCTTGAGTTTTCGATTATTGCTTCTTTATCTGTTCTGCTCTCCACCTTTGCTTTTTGGGTTGATCGTCTGTTTGTTGGGTATTTTCTTCCGTCTGAGGAGATGGGGATTTATCAAGCGGCTTTACAAGTTTCTGTTGTGTTTGCGGTTATCCTGACTGCGCTCAATCGAATTCTAGTGCCTCTCTTTGCATCGGTCTATCATGAACGAAACTTTGAGGCTCTGGAAGAACTCTTCAGGGTGGCAACGAAATGGGCTGTTTATCTCGGCTTGCCTGTCGCCGTGTTCATCTTATTGAATTCCAATGTTGTGTTAGAGATTTTATATGGAACGCCTTACTCAGTTGGCGCAGGTGTGCTGATCGTTTTGCTGGCATCGCAATTGGTCAACCTTTTCACCGGTGCGGTCGGACCCCTGCTTCTAATGGGCGGCTACCAGAAAATTCTGTCTATTTTGTCGGCTGGTGTGTTGGTCATCAATACTGTTTTGTGCGTCATTCTAATTCCAATTTTTGGGATAATGGGCGGTGCGTTATCGAATGCATTTGCCGTGGCTTTTTTCTATTTATTGCTTTTATTCCTTGTAAAGCGTAAGATTGGAATTTGGCCTTATGATCGAAGATATTTCAAAGGGCTCCTGGCAACTTGTGCCGCGGTCATACCGGTCCTAGCAATTAAAGAGTGGTTGCCAACACCTCCTGTAATTGGCATATTGTTGCAGATTATCGTGCTTAGCTTCCTGTATGTATTAGTTCTAAAGTTGTTGCAGTTTGATCCAGAGGATCATATACTTATTGATTTCTTTCGGCGATTGATCCGACTCCAACCAGTTTCTGAAGGACGCTCAGGATAATATATGAAGCGATTTGATTTTGCCGAATTGACTGTTCAGCGAATCTTGATGGCAGTTTTGCGCCGTGTTAATGATATTCCGAACGAATGGACATGGACGTTTTCTGCTCCAAAAACCCGGTTGATGAAAGACCGCTTGGATGCTATGACCAACGCACACAAAGGTGAACGCTGTTTTATTATTGGTAACGGTCCAAGTTTGGCCGGAATGGATCTTTCCAATCTGGCAAGCGAAATCACTTTTGGCCTTAATCGTATTTATTTGCTGTTTGAACGGCTGACATTCAAACCCACTTATTATGTGTGTGTAAATGACCTTGTGCTGACGCAATTTGCTAATGAGATATCCAGATTGACAATGCCTAAATTCCTTAGCTGGAATCAGCGTAGGCTTTTTGACGTAACCGATACCACTATCTCGTTTTTGCGGCTCTCACTGAGTCTGACCGACAGATTCAATTCGAATTTTCGGACGCCGTTTTATTCAGGAGGAACCGTTACCTATGTTGCTCTTCAAATTGCGCTCATTATGGGCTTTTCAGAAGCCATCTTAATTGGGGTTGACCATTCTTTTGTTGATAAGGGCGTACCCAATAAAGTGGAAACACGAAAATCGGAAATAGACCGTAATCATTTTCGCCCCGACTATTTCCCTAGAGGGGTAAAATGGCAATTACCTGATTTGAAACGATCAGAACAAGCTTATGCACTGGCTCGAAAGGCTTTTGAGGAAAAGGGCGGCAGGATTGTAGACGCCACCATAAACGGGAAGTGCCCGGTATTTGAGAGAGCAGATTTTTACTCGCTCTTTTGATAATCCATGAAAATCTCACTGCTAGGTGTTCAGATAGACTCCGTCAGTTACTTTACTGCAACTCATCAGGTAATTGAATGGGCGCAGCAATCAGTTGGGCGTTGTGTTTGTTGCGCCAATGTGCATATGTTGATGGAGGCTCATGACTCTTGTAATTTTATGAATATTATTAATCAATCCGACTTGATTGTCCCTGATGGGATGCCTTTGGTTTGGTTGATGCGCGCTAAAGGTTGTGGGGATCAAAAGCGCGTGTACGGACCGACCTTGATGTCATGTATTGTCGCAGCTGCAGCGCGGGGAAAAATCCCAATTGGATTTTATGGAGGCAAGCCCGAAGTGTTGGAGGCGCTGGTGGGACGGTTGCAGACGCAAAACTTGGATTTGAATGTAGCCTATTCTCTTAGCCCGCCGTTTCATGCGTTGAGTTTAGCGGAGGATGATCAAGTCATTGAACAGATCAACCAATCTGGCGTGAACATACTTTTTGTCGGATTAGGGTGTCCGCTGCAGGAGAAATGGATGGCCGCACACAAGGGACGGATCCATGCCGTGATGGTTGGTGTAGGTGCAGCATTTGATTTTTATGCCGGTGTGAAAGCGCAGGCGCCGGAGTGGATGCAGGCAACGGGTCTTGAATGGTTGTTTCGTTTGACTACCGAACCCGGACGGTTGTGGAAGCGTTATTTGATTCACAACCCACGTTTTATTTTCCTTGCAATTGCAGAGCTGTGTGGTCTCATCCGATAAAATATAATCATGCTCCGACGTTTCTCGGTCAACTTCGCGCTTTTCTCCTTGATATTGGATGGTCTTGCGGTCGTCCTCGGATTGTGGATCTCTGCATCATTGCGACCAATGTTAAATTCCTCACCCTGGTTCGAGAAGCTTGCCACACCTGTGTTGATTCCTCCGGTCCTGTTCGGTGCCTTCCCGATCCTGTGGATGTTGATCTTTGCTGTGCTATCTATCTATGACGGCCGCAAATATCTCCGC
>Ga0335079_10002951_pt1 | contig 19594 bp, 14 predicted proteins | sample Lox_Sample_33_FD_206719 | JGI IMG/M metagenome (GOLD analysis project Ga0335079, IMG submission 206719) | Soil microbial communities from Loxahatchee National Wildlife Refuge, Florida, United States - Lox_Sample_3.3 | ecosystem: Environmental > Terrestrial > Soil > Wetlands | place: USA... | reverse complement strand
CCGGCGGCCCTTCCAAAACAAGCGTCAGCATGGGTTACGGGATTTTCTACAATCCCATCGAGCAGCTCGTGCTGGAGCAGTTCAGCGCCGAACCTCCGTTTGGCGGCAGCAACAACATCGTCAATTCACTGCTGCAAACACCTTATGTCGATCAAAGCGGCGATGTTTTTCCCAATCCGTTCAACGGCATTCTCAGTCCAGCGCGGGGCAGCTCCATCGATTGGGCGTCCTTCCGGCCGATGACGTTCTTCGGGCAATTTCCGCCGAATCTGCGGCTGCAGTACTCCGATCAGTACAACCTGACCATCAAACGCCAATTGCCCCACGACGTGCTTTTCCAGATTGGCTACGTGGGCTCACAAGGGCATCGCTTGCTGGCGAGCTACGAAGCCAACCCGGGCAATCCGCTCACCTGCAATGATCTCGCCGCGGAAGGACAAGGCTGCGGTCCGTTCGGAGAAGACAGCGCTTACTCCTTTATTCTTCCGGCAGGCGACACGTTTCATCTGCCTTACGCACCCGGCGGCCCCAACGGAACCAGCACCCCTTGTCCTGTCACGAATATTCCTGCCAGCTGCATCGTGACTGGCGCGCCGGGCGGCACTCCGATCACGCTCGTCGGCATTCGCAAGTACTCTTCGCCGTTGTGCAATCCGCTCACCGGCAGCGGCTGCCCCGCGGATGGCACGCCGGTTTTCTCCGGCATCTTCAGTGAAGATACGGTAGCGCGTTCTAACTACAATTCGTTGCAAGTTTTGCTGCAGAAGAACGTGTCGCATGGGCTGCAGTTCCAGGCGTCTTACACCTGGAGCAAAACCATGGACAACGCGTCCAGCTTCGAAAGCGCTCTGAATCCTTTGAATTTCAACGCGACCTACGGCCTTTCCGACTACGACGCGCGCAATCGCTTCGTCTTTAACTATGTCTGGGACCTTCCTATTCCGAAGTACGATGGCTGGAAAGGTAAACTGCTGGACGGCTGGCAATTTTCCGGCATCGCCAGTTTCCAAAGTGGCTTCCCGATCCGTATTACCTCGCAAGATGACATTGAGCAACTCGACTCCACCGATCTTTTCGAGTTCCCCGGCGAACCGAATCTCACCGGTCCTTTCCGCACGCAGAACATTCGACGGAACAACGGCTTCGTCTTCGACCCCAACCTGTTTACGAACGATACGGTGCCAGCGGGACAAATCGGCAATGCGCCGCGGACGATCTGCTGCGGACCGGGCCTCAACAACTGGGACATGAGTTTCATGAAGGAAACGTCTTTCAGCGAACGCTGGAATATGGAATTCCGCGCCGATATTTTCAATATCTGGAATCATGCGCAGTTTTACAGTGTCGACGGCGACGTCACCGATCAGGGCAGCACGTTTGGCCAGGTGCAGCACGTCCATGATCCGCGACTGGTACAGTTCTCGCTGAAGTTCCGTTTCTGAGGCTCCAGCGCCCGTTCCTGCTTGCGGGCCGTGGATTTTGAGGGCCGAAGAAGGACGCAGATTTTCGTCACGCAATCTGACCGCAGGGAACAGACCTGCAAGCCGTTGGCCGTAAGAACAGCCGATGCGGCAACTGGATCACGCCATGTACGACGCACTGCAAAAGGAAATCGCCACTTACGAAAAGCGCACGCCGAAATCGGCCGACGCGCACAAGCGCGCCCTGCAACGTATTCCGCTCGGAGTCGCCAGCAATTATCGCCACTACGAGCCGTATCCCATTTTTGTGAAAGACGGCAACGCCGGCCGCATCCATGACATCGACGGCCACGAATATATTGATCACAATCTCTGCTTTGGCGCGCTGATGGCCGGACACTGTCATCCGGCCGTCGTGAAAGCCGTCGAACAAAAACTGCACGAAGGAACGACGTTCGGCATGCCCCATGACCAGGAATGGGAACTGGCCGAAGAGATTTGCAAACGTTATCCGGTGGAAATGGTGCGATTTGGTTCCAGCGGCACCGAAGTGACGATGCATGCTTGCCGCATTGCTCGCGCCGCGACTAATCGCGAAAAAATCATTAAGTTCGAAGGAGCGTATCACGGGCTGCATGACACCGCGTTGGTGAGCGTCAAGCCCAAAGCGGAAGACTACGGCGATCCCGAAGCGCCTACCTCAGTGCCCGGTGGTGGCGGCATCCCGAAGGCTTCACTCGCGAATGTGCCCGTTGCCGCGTTCAACAATCTCGCCAGTGTCGAGCGTCGGTTCCGCGAAAATCCAGGCCAGATCGCTGCCGTCATTCTCGAACCCATCCTGATGAACGTCGGCTTGTGCATGCCGGAGCCCGATTTTCTGCAAGGATTGCGTGAGCTCTGCAACAAGAACGGCAGCCTGCTGATTTTTGACGAAGTGAAAACGGGCGCGAAGCTTGCTTGGGGCGGTGCTAGTGAGTATTTCGGGGTGAAGCCCGACATGATCTGCCTGGCCAAATCCATTGGTGGCGGACTGCCACTTGGAGCTTTCGGCGCCAACCGCGCCACTATGGATTTGATCGCGCAGCACAAAGTGTTTCATGGCGGCACGTACAACACCAACCGCGTCGCGATGGCGGCCGGACTTGCCACCTTCCGCGAAGTGCTCACGCGTGAAAACTACGCGCACGTAGAAAAACTGAGCAAGAAACTTACCGAAGGCTATCGCGGCATCGTCGCAAAAAATAGCCTGCAGGCTTACGTCATCAGCGCCGGCGCCAATGGCGCGTTGATGCTCTTCCCGCAGGAAATAAAGAACTACCGCGACTGGACGAAAATCGATAGCGACCTCTGGCGGCACTACTGGTTCGCGATGGTTAACCGCGGCGTGCTGGCGCAGCCGTACTGGTGGGACGAACAGTGGACCATTTCCGTACAGCACACGGAAGCCGACATCGACAAGCACCTCGCGGTTTTCGACGAGATCTGCCCCGCTCTCGCCAAAGCTCAGCAGGAGCGCGGCGCGGCCTACGTTGGCGCGGCCGGGCATTAGTTGGCCGCTGTCGATTGAGCGCAGAAGGAGCGTAGGCGGCGCGCTGCGGAGCGACGGCAGACTTTATTTCTAGTGCGTCGAGGAACTCTCCGCCACCGCGTTGTTTGCGCGACTAGTCCGCTTTTTCTTTGGGTCGCAGGAGTTGCCGTTTGCAAAATGAGGCCGCCATCGCCGCGAGCGCTTCCGCGCCATCCGCGGAGGTCGTTCCGCATCTTCGCCGCGTGCTTGGCCGGCGCGACCTGATCCTGCTTTTCGTTGTCGCCGTCTTCAATCTCAACGTGCTGCCGTCGGTCGCCGCGAATGGCGGCGTCACCATCTGGCTCTGGCTCATCTCGCTGCTGCTCTTTTTCTGGCCGCAGGGCATCGCCGTCATCGAACTCGCCCACCGCTATCCCGGCGAAGGAGGCGTCTATCTCTGGGCCAAGGAAGTCTTCGGCGATTTTCACGGCTTCCTCTCCGGTTGGTGCTACTGGACCAACAACATGATGTACGTCCCCACCGTCATGCTTTATTTCGTAGGTGTCTCCGTGTTTGTCCTCGGCCCATCGCATACGAGTCTCGCCGACAATCGTATTTTCGCGCTCAGCGCCTCTGTCGCTCTCCTGCTCGTCCTCGTCGTGCTCAACATCGTCGGCCTGGGCGTCGGCAAATGGATCAACAACGTCGGTGGCTTGGGCACGTTTATCGCGGCCGCTCTGCTCATCGGTCTCGGCGTCATCACTGTTCTTCGTTTCGGCACGTCCATTACCTGGTCTGACTTCCAGATTCCCGCCGACCATCGTTCCGTTTTCAACGCGTTCGGCGTGATTTGCTTTGGCTTGGTCGGGCTCGAGCTTGCTTCGATCATGGGCGACGAAATCGGACAACCGGAAAGAACGCTGGCCGGCGCGGTCGCCTGGGGCGGCATTCTCTCCGGGCTTCTCTATCTCGGCGCAACGCTCACGCTGCTCGTCGCTGTCAGCAAAAAAGACATCAGCGTCTTGCAAGGCATCGTCCAGGCCGTTAGCCACATGGCGGCTAGAGTTGGCGCCGCATGGATCACCGCACTCTTCGCGTTTCTGCTCAGCTTAAGCATCGCTGGCATCGGCTCCGCGTGGCTGGGCGGCTCCGCGCGCATTCCCTTTGTCGCCGGCCTCGACTCCTATATGCCCGCCTGGATGGGGAGAATTCACAGCAAATACGCCACACCTTATGCCGCGCTTACCGTGCACGCTATAGTTTCTATGATTCTCGTGGTGCTCAACTTCGCGGGCTGGTGGCTCTGGAACAGATTCATTCAACTATCCGCGGTCGCGGGGGTCATGAGGACGTTCGGCCTTAGCGTCGCCAGCCTGACGGCCAGCGAAACCGGCGTGCAGGAGACGTTTCAAAAACTGCTCTCGCTCGCCGTGGTGCTCCAACTCATTCCGTTCCTCTACATTTTTGCGGCGCTGCTCAAATTCGGGCTCAGTGCGTCCTTTCTTCGCGGCCGCTATAGCCAGCGTACGCTACTGCTTGCAGGGCTGTGTGGCCTCGTCACGACTCTCCTCGGTATCGGACTGGCATTTTTTCCAGCGCAGCAAATTACTTCGCTCTTTTCGTACGAAGTCTGGATGTGCGGCGGGACGGTCTTTTTTATCGGACTGGCGGCCTTTTTCTTTTTTATTTACGGCAGGCGCAAGGCGGCTCGCAAACTCGCTGCCGAGGAAGCGTCCGTCGTCTAAAGCAGCAACACAGGCATGCGTGCCTGCGTTTTTGTTCGTAGGGAGGCGGTTATGTCGTCCGGCACGGTAAAAACAGGCCTTCGCGAATATAAGAACTACATCAACGGCGAATGGGTCGCCGCAGCGTCCGGCGAAACCTTTCCCGTCTACGATCCTTCGACCGAAGAAGTCATCGCGCAAGTCTCTGCAGCAGGCCAGGCCGACGTCGACCGCGCCGTTGCTGCTGCGCGCGCGGCCTTTGATTCCGGCCCGTGGCCCGCGACCACCGCGCAAGATCGCGGCCGCATTCTTTTCAAACTAGCCGAAAAAATCCGGCAAAACACCGCCCAACTCGCCGAACTCGAATCGCGCAACTCCGGCAAACCCATCGTTGAAGCCGAATTCGACATCGCCGACGTGGCCACCTGCTTCGAATACTACGGCGGGCTGGCCAACAAGATTCTCGGCCACGTAAATCCCGTTCCCGCCAACGCTCTCAGCTTTACGCTGCGTGAGCCAGTCGGCGTTGCGGGTCAAATCATTCCGTGGAACTATCCGTTGCTGATGGCCGCCTGGAAGCTGGCGCCCGCTCTCGCTGCCGGGTGCACCTGTGTACTCAAGCCTGCTGAGCAAACCCCGCTTACAGCCCTTGAGTTTGCCAACTACTTCTCTGAAGTCGGTCTGCCTCCCGGAGCCGTCAACATCATCAACGGCTACGGCGAAGTCACTGGCGCCGCGCTCGTCGCTCATCCCGGCGTCGACAAAATTGCCTTCACCGGCAGTGCCGCGGTCGGAAAAATGATCGTCAAGAGCGCGGCGGATACGCTTAAGCGCGTGACGCTCGAACTCGGCGGCAAATCGCCCAACATTTTTTTCACCGATGCCGATTGGGAGGCTTCTGTCGACGGCGCACTCTTCGGCGTCTTCATTAATCAAGGCGAAGTTTGCAGCGCGGGCAGCCGCATCCTCGTCGAGAAAAAGATTTATCCGAAATTTGTCGAAGCGATGACCGAAAAGGCCAAGCGCATCAGACTGGGCGCGCCACTCGAGCGCGAAACCAAAATGGGACCGCTGGTCAGCAAGGAACAGTATGACCGCGTCAGCCGCTATCTCGAAGTTGGCAAGAGAGAAGCCAAAGTTGCGATTGGCGGCGGCCGCCCCAAGCAAATCGGCAAAGGCTTCTACGTTGAGCCCACGATTTTCTACGACGTCGAAAACTCCGCCCGCATCGCCCGCGAGGAAATTTTTGGTCCGGTCGCCAGCGTGATTCCTTTCGACGGCGAAGCGGAAGCCATTCGCATCGCCAACGACACGCCGTACGGCCTTGCCGCTGCCGTCTGGACGCGCGACATCTACAAAGCCTTTCGCGTTGTAAAATCCCTGCGCGCGGGAATCGTCTGGGTCAATCATATGCAGCCTACCTACGTCGAAGCGCCCTGGGGCGGGTACAAACAATCCGGCTTTGGCCGCGAACTCGGCCCTTGGGGTCTGGAAGAATATCTTGAGACCAAGCAAGTCTTTGTCAATCTCGACGAGAACCCAATCGCCTGGTATTGAGCCAAGGAAATGTCATTCCGAGCGCAGCGAGGAATCTGTTTTTCGCAGGAACCAGAGAGGAGCAAGACCATGAGCACCATCCAAATCAAGACGGAAATCCCCGGCCCGCGTTCTCGTGCCCTCATGGCTCGTCGCGAAGCTGCCATCCCCCGCGGCCCTTCGAATGCCACGCCCATCTTTGCCGCGAGTGCCGAAGGCGCGACCATCACCGACGTCGACGGCAATCGCTATCTCGATTTCGCCGGCGGCATCGGTGTCCTCAACGCCGGCCATCGCGCGCCGCGGGTAACCGCTGCGATCCGCGAACAACTCGAAAAGCATCTCCATCTCTGTTTCGCGGTCACGCCGTACGAGGGCTACGTCGCGGTTGCGGAAAAATTAAACGCGCTCGCCCCCGGAAACTTCGCCAAAAAAACAATCCTGATCAATTCCGGCGCTGAAGCCATCGAAAATTCCATCAAGATTGCGCGCGCCTATACCAAGCGGCCCGCGGTGATTTGCTTTGAGGATGCGTTCCACGGCCGCACCTTGCTCACGATGTCGCTCACCAGCAAAACGCATCCCTACAAATCTGGATTCCAGCCCTTTGTCAGCGACATTTACCGCATCCCTTACGCCTATCCGTATCGTCACCCTTCGGGAACTTCCGCTGAGGACTTCGCTCATCATCTTGAAGACGCGTTCAAGCGCTCGGTCGCGCCGGAATCCGTTGCTGCGATCATCGCGGAGCCGGTGCTCGGCGAGGGCGGCTTCGTCGTCCCTCCGCGCGAGTACTTCAAGCTGCTGCAAGACATCTGCCGGAAGCACGGCATCCTTTTCATCGCCGACGAAATTCAGTCCGGCTTCGGCCGCACCGGCAAATGGTTCGCCTGCGAACATTTCGGCGTCGAGCCGGACCTAGTCGCCAGCGCGAAATCACTGGGCGGCGGCATGCCCATCGCGGCTGTCACGGGCCGCGCTGAAATCATGGACGCGCCAGGTCCCGGCTCACTCGGCGGCACCTACTGCGGCCATCCGCTCTCTTGTGCCGCTGCACTGGCCGCTATCGAAACCATCGAAAAGGAAAATCTTTTCGCGCGCTCCATTGCGATCGGCGAGCGCTTCGAAAAACGCGCCCGCGCCTGGCAGAAAAAGTGGGCCTTGGTCGGCGACGTGCGCGGCCTCGGCGGCATGTGTGCGATGGAACTGGTCCGCAGTTCCGAAACGCGCGAGCCCGCCGACGCGGAAACCAAGCAGATCGCCAAATATTGTTACGAGCACGGACTCATCCTCATCACCGCCGGCACGTTTAACAATGTGATTCGCATTCTCGTGCCCCTGGTGGTGACCGATGCGCAGTTTGATGAAGGCCTCGATGTGATCCAAGCCGCACTCGCAGGCGTCGCCGAAGCCAAGCAAGTTGCGCTCTCGCACGCTTAACCATTTCACGCGCATCTAAACTAGCGTCCGCCGAGTTTCAGGAGACCTCCATGCCGCAAGCCGAAACCAGATCCGCGAGCCCTGCCGGTGAATTGAAAGACCCACGTCTATTTCGTGAAGCGTGTTATGTGGACGGCGCGTGGATGCACGCCGCCTCCGGCCGCACTTTCGAGGTGGACAATCCCGCCACACGCGAAATTATCGGCAAAGTGCCCAGCCTCAGCGCCTCGGAAACACGTCACGCCATCGAAGCTGCCAATGCAGCCTTCACGGGTTGGAGCAAGCGCACCGCGAAGGAGCGCGCTGGCATTCTGCGCCGCTGGTTCGAATTGCTGATGGAAAATCAGGACGACCTTGCCCGCCTGATGACTCTCGAGCAAGGGAAGCCACTTGCCGAATCACGGGGCGAAGTGGCTTATGGTGCGTCGTTCTTCGAATGGTTCGGCGAAGAGGCCAAGCGTGTTTACGGCGACACCATTCCGCAGCATCAAGCCGATAAGCGCCTCATGGTCATCAAGCAGCCCGTCGGTGTCGTCGCGTGCATTACGCCGTGGAACTTTCCGTTGGCGATGATCACTCGCAAAGCCGGACCGGCCATCGCTGCAGGCTGCACCGTCGTTTGCAAGCCCGCGGAGCAAACTCCGTTTTCTGCACTCGCTCTCGCAGAACTTGCCGAACGCGCCGGCCTTCCCAAGGGCGTTTTCAACGTCATCACAGGCGATCCCAAGGAAATCGGTACCGAGTTGACTTCCAATCCCATCGTTCGCAAGCTGTCATTCACCGGCTCGACAGAGGTCGGCAAGCTGCTGATGGCGCAGTGCGCCGGCACGGTAAAGAAAATCTCGCTCGAACTCGGCGGCAACGCTCCGTTCATTGTCTTTGACGACGCCGATCTCGACGCCGCGGTCGAAGGCGCTATCGCCTCCAAGTACCGCAACACCGGCCAAACCTGCGTCTGCGCCAACCGCCTGCTCATTCAGGACAAAATCTACGACGCGTTCAGCGAAAGTTTTGCCGTTGCCGTCAAGAAGCTCAAGCCCGCTTCAGGGCTCGAATCCGGCGCAACGCAAGGCCCGCTGATTGACGACGCGGCTGTCGAAAAAGTGGAACTGCATATCCGCGACGCGCAGGCGAAAGGCGGAAAGATTGTTGCCGGCGGCAAGCGCCATTCGCTCGGCGGCCGCTTCTTCGAGCCGACGATTCTGATCGACGTCACTCCGCAAATGCAGCTCGCGCGCGAAGAAACGTTCGGTCCGGTCGCGCCGCTCTTCCGTTTCAGGTCGGAAGCCGAAGCGATCGCCCTAGCGAATGACACCGAATACGGTCTCGCTGCTTATTTCTACGGCCGCGATATCGCCCGCATCTGGCGCGTCGCGGAAGCGCTCGAATATGGCATCGTCGGTATCAATACCGGAATCATCTCCACCGAGGTCGCGCCCTTTGGCGGCATGAAGGAGTCCGGCCTCGGCCGCGAGGGCTCCAAGTACGGCATCGAGGAATTTCTCGAAATCAAATACCTCTGCTTCGGCGGCATCAGCTGAGGTCCCGTCAACGTCTCAGTGAAGTCCCTCAGTAACGCGGAATTGCGCCACAAAATAGAATACGGTGTCCACCAACGGACACCGTATTTCAAGAAGATCGACCTAAGTTTTCCGGATCGGTCTCGTGGCTTGCTCGCACCTAAATCGGGTTGATGTCCTGATTTTTTTCCAGTCGAGCAATCAGCCCCTGAATTTGTGTTTTCGCCTGTTCCGGAGCTGTCGCCAGAGCCAGCTTCATCTCTTTTACCGCCGTCGGAAAATCGCCCTTCGCGCTGGCGATGCGAGAGATTTCGCCATGCGTGTACCATTCGTTCGGCCGCTTCTTCACGTTGATCTGAAAAACCGCGAACGCTTCATCTTGCTTTTTCTGAATTTGCAAGCCGCGTCCATAGGCATGCAATTGCACGCCGCTCGCAACATCCAACGCTTTGGTCCGAAGCGTGTCAGCGTCCTGTTTCTTGCCCATCGCATCCAGGATCTGCGACTTCGTCAGCAAATTCTCAAATCTTTCTTCGGCAAGGATGGAGGTGTTCTCCCATTTCAGCGCCTCATCGAGGCTGCAGTTTCCATCCAGGCACCACGTCGCCGCTTCGTCATAACCAGCCCAGGTGAATCCGCCGACATTTCGCAGCTGGTTTTTGATGCTCCGCTCGGTGAGCGTTTTCACGTCCACTGAAACGACAAAAGGCACGGCCAGCTTATCCCAGCGCAGCGTCGCGGCCGCGGATTCGGGCTTTATATCGTCGAATGTATACGCCAGTGAGTCGCGAAATTCTGCCGGATGGGGCTTCACGGTGACCCGTAGCGCGTCCTCTTTCTGGTCGTAGGAGAAGCTCCCCCACGACGTTGAATTCTTCGAAAAGATAACCGTCCACCGGTCCTGATCGGGGATCATGTGCAACCCGTACGTCCCTGCCGCCAACGGTTGGCCTTCGATACTTACATCGTCCGCGAACGTGATCGTGGTGTTCTCATTCGCTCCCGCCCGCCACACTTTTCCGTAAGGAATGATTTTGCCGAACAGCTCGCGGCCACCAACCTGCGGCGAGTGGTACACAATCGTAATGTCCGTTAATCCAACGCGTTGCGTTACTGACGCTCGCTGGCTAAGCTCCGGCAGTCGCAACTCCGTCGCCTGCGCCCCATTTTTAAACTGCGCATCGGCTCGCGGTGTAAAACCCGCCGCGCACAGCACTGCAAACACACTCCAACCCAGTTTGCCGACACTTCGCATCGCCACACCCTCCTCTATGTCCGGCCGTCAGACACACGCTGGTGCAGTCACCCCACACCAACATCCCCACTCTTCCGCGATAGACGCTCTCCGCGCGGATGTGTAAGCAGAACGCTGGCTGAGCCGCCCTTCGGTCCACGTTGCAGAACGTAATTTGCCTGGTCAACTTGCTCGAAGGAGGTCACGCAGGCGCTTTTACTCGACGTGTTAGCATGGTGTCACCCTATGCTTCGCGGAGGTGCCATTTGCGAAATCTTGGTTTGCTTAGCGGAATAGCTTTGCTTTTTGCCTTCCTGCTGCCCTGTCGCGCGCAGGACATCGTGAAAATCGCGCCTGAGCACAGCAAGGTCTTGCTGGAAAACGACGACGTTCGGGTCGTTGAAATCACCCTCGCGCCGGGCCAAACTGATCCGGTTCACACGCATCCTTCGGGCTGGTATTACGTGGTCCAGCCCGGCAGCATGAAAGTCACCTTCCCTGACGGCAAAGTCGCCAGGTGGGATTCCAAAGCTGGGGAAGGTGGCTGGCTGACCACCAAGTCACCCCACTCAGACGAGAATGTCGGCAAGAGCACGATTGTCTGGGTCCTCGTGGAAGTAAAATCCGCGGAAAAGTCTCGTCCCTGAGGCTTGCCCATGCGCGTTTTCTTCCGCTTCGTCCTGCCCGCGTGCCTCGGATTAGTCGTGGGAGTTCTCGCGCTGGCGTATGCCGTTCCGAATGAACCCGCGCTCTCAACGCCGGTCGTCTCCCTTATTTCTCCGGGTCTCAAAATCGCCGAGCTTACCGTCCCTGCTCGCCACGAGTCTCTAGCCACAACTTTCGGCTGGTTCCTCCGCATCGCTATCGCCGTTAACACCCTCTTCTATTTTGTGGTTTTCGCCGGCGTCGCACAGCTCATCACGCGCCGTCGCTGAGGAGACGATCAGGCCTCCAGAGTTCGTCTCAGTTACTGTGCCCTTCCACGCCCTCGCCAATGGTTGCTCTTGGCGGTTCCGGCGCTTTGTGGTCTTCTATTCTAGATGCTGGTGTTCTTTCATCGCCCCACAATACTGCCACTTGTCGCTCTGGCGGCCGCGGGTCTTTTCGCGCACCCGGTGACACCCCAACAGAGCAGCCCACCCGTAATTCGCTTCGTGAATAATCCCGACCCGGCTCCGGCGTTCACGTTGAAAGGCATGGACGGCAAGGATGTGGCGCTAGCGGACGCTCATGGCAAGGTGGTGTTCCTGAATTTTTGGGCCACGTGGTGCGGGCCCTGCCGCGCCGAAGTCCCCGATCTCGTGGACCTGCAATCGCGCTACACCGGGCGCCTGAAGGTCATCGGTTTGAACGTCGACGATGACGATCCGGAAGAAATTCAGAAATACGTGAAGGAAACCGGAATCAACTATCCAGTGGCCATGGCTCCCGCCGATTTGCGCATGCAGTATGGTGGCATCCCGGCGCTTCCCACTTCCTTTGTTCTGGATACCGAAGGTCGCGTGGTGCAGAAGCACGTCGGCCTCTGGAATCCTTCCGTCTATGAATCGGAAATTCGCGCTCTGCTGGGCATGCCCGTCATGGCCCGCGTCGAAACCTTCGAAGATAAGGGCGAAGTTTTTCTCAAGCATGCCGACCGCGCCACAGAGCTTCCGGGCGTGGATCTTTCGAAGCTCACGGCTGAGCAAAAGAAAATCGCTCTTCACCGCTTCAACGCTGAGAACTGCACCTGCGGTTGCAACTTTACCGTCGCGCAGTGCCGCATCTGGGATTCCGCCTGTGCCGTCAGCAAAGCAGCTACCGAAAAAATTATTGCGGAAGTCACTGGTTCCGCGCCGGGTTCGAACAATGCTGGCGCGGGCTCGGCCACCCCTGGCGCTTCTCCGCAAGGGCCCGTCAAACCCGCTTCTCCGTCGCCACCTGCGCCTTCCTCATCTGCAAAACCCGTAGCGCCATCCGGCTCCGGACGGGTCAAAGAACTTCGCTGAGTTCGCCGAGCGAGGCGAAGCGCGACGAGTTGTAGCAATTCCCTACAAAAATGGCAGTGAATTGCGCGCAAAATTCCGATGTTTGCGGCTACAGACTTAGCTGCGAAGCCTGTTACTCTGTTTTCTTCCCATGGCCTTCTTCGCGAGAATTCTCTTCTTTGCCGCGCTCATTTTTTCCTTCACTGGTTTGCTTTCGCCGCCGCTGGCGCTGACGATCGGAATTATTTTCGGGCTGGCCTTCACCCATCCTTATCTCGCCGAAACGCGCGTGGCCGCGCGCCTGCTTCTGCAAATTTGTGTGGTTGCATTGGGCTTTGGCATGAACCTGCAGCAGGTACTGCGAGCCGGCCGCAGTGGCTTTGTCTATACCGCACTGGGTATCTCGTTCGCACTCCTCATCGGACTCACTCTGGGCAAGCTTCTCCAAGTACGCGGCAATTCTTCCTTTCTCATCACTACCGGAACGGCGATCTGCGGCGGGAGCGCTATCGCCGCCGTTGCACCGATCCTGCACGCGGATGGGGAAGAGATGGCCGTTTCGCTGGGTACCGTGTTCATTCTCAATTCCGTGGCTCTGCTTCTTTTTCCGCCCATTGGCAGCGCGCTGCATTTGTCGCAGCCACAGTTCGGGCTTTGGTCGGCGTTGGCCATTCATGACACAAGTTCTGTTGTCGGTGCTGCCTCAAAATACGGCCCCCAAGCGCTGGTCATTGGAACAACTGTGAAACTGGCTCGCGCACTCTGGATCGTTCCACTGGCATTGGCCACGGCGGCGCTCAAACACAGCAAGTCCAAGATTCAATTTCCGTGGTTCATTCTCTTCTTCTGTCTGGCGGCCGTGCTGAACACGTACGTGCACACGGTAAGCCGCGCGTCGCAGGAGCTTTTTTCACTCGGTCGGCTCGGCTTGACCGCAACGCTATTCCTCATCGGCACTGGCATTTCCCGCGGCACGCTCAAAGAAGTGGGTTGGCGGCCCATGCTGCAAGGAGTGGCGTTGTGGGCCGCCGTGGCGGTCACTTCGCTTTACTTCATCCGTATTGGCTGGATCGCGTTTTAAGCGCTTCCAAAATCGATCGGGACCATTGCGGCAGCCGTCAAGATGAATCGAGCTACTATGGCTTCCTGAGCAAATCTATCACCGCGCTCGTCATCGCCTTCACGCCGGTGCGAATTGCTGGATCGGGCAGCGGCGCGAACTCGCTGGAATGCGGGCCGGGGAGGCGCGTCCCTTTTTCCATCGCGTCCTTCAGCTTTGCCGGATCGGACGCCCCCAGCCAAAACATGCAAATGGGCGGCTTGGGATTTTCCAGCGCAAAAAGGCTGAAATCTTCGCTCGCCATAATGGGCTCGCCGGGAAGCACGTTCTCTTTTCCCAAGGCGCGTTCTAGCGCCGCACCGACCCGATTTGTAAGGGCGGTATCGTTGATCGTCGCAGGAACATGGTCCTGCGCGACTTCAATGATTGGAGCGCGTTCCGCTGGTACTCCAGCGGCAGCAGCGATCCCATTCGTAATCCGCGCAATTGCGGCCAACACCTTTTCCCGTTGCTGGGGATTCATGGTTCGCACCGTCAGCTGCAGGTGCGCTTCGTCAGGAATGATGTTGTGTTTCGTTCCTGCATGGAAGGATCCGACGGTGACCACCGTGGGAAGTTGCGGATCCATTTCGCGGCTGACGATGGTTTGCAAAGCGACCACGACTTCCGATGCAATCACGATGGGATCTTTCCCGGCTTGCGGTGCCGCCCCATGCCCGCCATAGCCACGCACCGTAATGTCCACCGAATCGGCGCCCGCCAATAACGGTCCGGCGTGCCACGAGACTTTTCCGGCCGGAATCGCAGCGGAATCATGCAGTGCCAAGGCGTAATTGGGCTTGGGAAATTTTGTATACAGACCGGCTTTCAACATGGCTTGTGCGCCACCCACCGTTTCTTCGGCCGGCTGACCAATCAGGACGACCGTCCCACTCCACTTGTTCTTGAATTGCGCCAGCATATGCGCTGTTCCGAGAAACACAGTGATGTGCAGATCGTGGCCGCAGGCGTGCATCACGCCCACTTCCGTGCCGTCGGCGCGCTTCGCTTTCACCTGGCTGGCGTACGGCAACCCGGTATTTTCCGTCACCGGCAGAGCATCCATATCTGTGCGCACGTAAACCGTTGGGCCTGCACCGTTGTGCAGCACCGCGACAATTCCGTACGAAATCAGATTTGCTTCGGCGTACTGGCCGAAATGATCCGTAACCTCATAACCTGATTTGCGCAGGTCGGCCGCTACCAGCGCGGAAGTTTCTTTTTCTTGCGTCGAAAGCTCGGGATTTTCGTGCAGGTGCTTGTAGGTGGCCAGGAGCGAGGGCGCCTCCGCGTTGATGCGCTGGTCCAACTCGCTCTGCGCGAAGGCTGCAGAGCCAGAGAGCAGTGCAGCCGCCGCAAGACAAAAAGCTCGAACCGTTGAATGCATGTGGCACCTCAAAAAAGAGCCGGCATCGTAGCATTGCGCTGCCGCGAAGCGAAGCCGCATGGCTTGCGATGCGTGCGGCCGCAAGTTACACTCGCGCCGAACTTTCAAGCTCAAGTAATTCGTTACGGAGGAACCCGTGAATCGTCGCGTCGGTTTTTTGGTTGTCACTTTGTTGGTGGCCGGTTTAATTAGCGTCCGGGGAGCTTTTTCCGACCCAGCGCCGCAGGGCACGCGCAAAGTCTTCAACGCGCCGGAAAAAGCAGTCCAAGCACCCTTCAGCGACGGCATTCTGGCCGGCAACACTCTCTATCTCGCCGGTCGAATCGGGCTGGACCCCAAGACCGGTAAACCACCCGCGGCCGTCGAAGACGAGATCAAGCTGATGCTCGACAGCCTCAAGGGCACGCTCACCCAGGCAGGCATGAGCATGGACGACCTCGTGTACGTCCAGATCGCCTGCACCGACCTCTCGCTCTTCGAGAAGTTCAACGGCATTTATAAGACTTACTTCACTACCAAGGACCTGCCGGCCCGCGAATTCATCGGCGCAGCGGCACTCCTGCGCGGCGGCCATTTCGAACTGCAAGCCATCGCGGTGCGGCGCTAACCCGCCCGCCCAACGACGCCGACAGGACGAGTCGGCATAAGACGTCTGTTTGCCGGAGATTGCGTCCGCCGCGGGCCAAATCTTCCATGTATGGTAATCACGGTCCTCAACGCATAGCGACCTATCAGCTAAGAAGCGCCCCCAACGAAAATATCAAACAGTGATTGCCCGTCTGAGTGGTCTGGGCAAGCGCACTTCACGGCAGAATCGCCCATATATGGGCTATAAGATTTTGCCGTTTTGCCGTCTAATGGCAATATATGGGCTAATATAAGAGACATGTCAGGGCCTAAGTTCATGATAAGTCATTGATTTAGGTGCATTTAATAGACAGCAGAATTTAAACAGTCATTGGCAAAGTGAATGCACGACTCACAGTCGGATTGGGACGCAATCAATGTTGAGAATCACCACCGAGAAAAAACGAGGCAAGACGGTCTTAAGTGTCGAGGGCCGCTTGGCTGGAGTTTGGGTCGCCGCGCTTGAACAGTGCTGGCGCGAACGCGCGGCCGCTGAGAAATTCTGCGTGAATTTGTGCGGGGTCAGCTTCATTGATGCCGCAGGCAAGGTACTGCTCAAAGAGATTCACCGAGAAGGCGGCAAGCTGGTGGCGGAAGGCTGCCTGAATGAAGCCATCATCCACGAAATTGAGACGGAGCGAACCGCGAAGGCCGGCGCGGCGGAAAAAGACAAGAAGAAGAGTTCCCACATCATCTTCTATTTCGCGTTCTTCGGCTTGCTGTTCAGTCCGGCGCTGGTCAGGGCGCAAGCAAGCTCGCATAACGGTTTGGCGCCGAATGCGCCGACTAGCGTGCTGAGCCTGACGCTCAATCAGGCAGTCGCTCTTGCGTTGAAGCAGAACCCAACTGCGCAGATTGCTGTACTGAACGCCGCGGAGAGCAATCAGGACAAGAACATTGCGCGCTCGGCGCTATTGCCGCAAGCCAATCTCGCAGTTGCCGACACTGTGGAACGCATCAACCTCGAAGCCTTTCTGGGCGCGCGCATTCCGAGCTTTCCAGAGCACGCCGGGCCGTTTCAAATCTTTGCGGCGGGGCCGACCTTCAGCGCGCCGGTTTTCGACCTGACGCTTTACCGCCGATACCAGGCTGCGCGGGAGAGCGCCAAGGCCGAAAAGGCCAACAGTTTTTCAACGCGCGAACAGGTGATCTTGCTGGTCGTCTCGCAATACATCGGGACTCTGCGGTCCGTGGCCAGCGTGCAAGCATCGGAATCGCGTGTGCAACTGGCTCAGGCTCTTTACGATCAGGCCGCTGACCTGCAGAAGCAGGGCGTCGGCACTGGCATCGACACCCTGCGCGCCAACGTTGAACTGCAGAACGAGAAGCAGACGCTACTCGTCGCACAAGCCGACCGGGACCGCTCCCTATACGGATTAAGCAAGCTGCTGAATCTTGATCCGCGCCAACGCATCGAATTGGCCGATTCGCTGGGCTTTTTTGACACGCCGCAGCCGGACGTAGATACCAGCATCGAGACTGCTCTCAACGAGCGTCAAGAATGGAAACAGGTCCAGGAGCAGTTGAAGGCGGCGGGCTATCAGAAACGAGCGGAAGTGGAATCGCGCCTGCCCGTGCTGAACTTTAACGGCAACTGGGCCTACGAGGGCTCCTCTTCGACCACTGGCATCCCGACCTATAACTACGCAGCAGCGGTGAATGTGCCGATCTTCACCGGTGGACGAATTCACGCGGAGATCGTGAAAGCCGACCTGGAAATCAAGAAATTGCAGCAACAGGAAGACGACCTGCGCAACCAGATCGCGCTCGACGTGAAGACCGCGCTCCTGAATTTAGATTCCGCTCGCAACGAGGTGCAGGTGGCCAATCTCGGCGTGCAGCTTTCCCAGCAGGAAGTCGAACAGTCCAGGGACCGCTTTAGGGCCGGGGTGGCCAACAACATCGAGGTGATTCAGGCGCAAGACGCACTTTCGCGCGCCAACGATAACCAGATTGCGGCGCTGTATCGCTTCAATCAGGCGCGCGCCGATTTCGCCCGCTCGGTCGGCGAAATGGAAAAGATCTACGCGAGGTAGGGGTAAGAGCGAGGAGATATGAGCGTTGAGATCGAAGTGGGGCTGGAAAACGCGGCCAAAGTAAAGCCGCTGATCGAGGAAATGCCGATCGAGCAGGACCAGCCGAAGGGCCTAGGCAGTCCCAAAGTGCAACGGTTGCTCATCGCTGGCGCAATTGTTCTCGTGGCTGCGGTGGTTGGCCTTTATCTCTACTACCACAATCGCGAGAGCACGGATGACGCGCAGGTGGACGGGCACATTACCCCGATTGCCTCCAAAGTTTATGGGCGCGTGCAGGGCGTCCTGGTGGACGACAACCAGCCCGTAAAGGCTGGCCAGATTCTGGTGAAGATCGATCCCCGCGACTATCAAGCCGCACTTGATCAAGCCAAAGCCGCCCTGGCGCTGGCGGAAAGCGAAGCGAAATCGGCGGGAGTCGATGTGCCGCGCACCGCGGAAAACGTGCAAAGCGGAAGTTCGAGCGCGGACGCGCAATTGCTGGGCGCGCAAGCCGACCTGGAAAAAGCCCAGGTGAGCTATCAGCAGGCGCAGACGTCCGATCTGGCTTACGCGAAAGCCAACGTGGACAAGAGCCAGGCCAACGCTGCCCTCGCACAAGCGGACCTGGCGCGCTACAAACCCTTGCTCGATAAGGGCGAAATCTCGCAACAGCAGTATGACGGCGCAAAGGCCAATGCCGACGCGACCGCGAGCGCACTGAAAGCCGACCAGGAAAAACTGGGGCAGGCGCAACGCAACATTGATGTGATGAAAGCGCAAATGGACGCGGCAAAAGCGCGCGTGCAGCAAGCGCATGCGGCAGTGGAAGCGGCACAAGCGGACAAAAAGCAGGTCAACATGCGCACCGCAGACGCGCAGGCGAAGGTCGCCAAAGTCGAACAGGCGCGCGCATCTCTTGAGGCGGCACAACTCAACCTGAGCTACACCGATGTAGTGGCACCTGTAGACGGCGTGGCCACGCACAAACAAGTCGAGCCAGGACAAATTGTGCAAGCGGGACAAGGACTAATGGTCGTGGTGCCGCTCCAGAATGTTTGGGTGACCGCAAACTTCAAAGAAACGCAGCTCCGCAAGATGCGCTCAGGTCAGGAAGCCGAAGTGAAGGTGGATACCTATGGCCAGACCTTCAAAGGTCACGTGGATTCGATCGCCGGAGCGACGGGCAGCGTGTTGAGCCTGCTGCCTCCAGAAAACGCCACGGGGAATTACGTAAAAGTGGTGCAGCGCATCCCGGTGAAAATCGTGCTCGATCCGATTCCTCCGGATAAAGCAGTGCTGCGGCCGGGCATGAACGTAGACGCTACAGTGATCACGAAATAACGAAATTTACCGGAATTTAGCGAAATTCAGCGAGTACGGGGGAATAGAAGTACGCGCTAGTTGGTCGATGGAGAAAGTCAAGACTGAGGGTTATGCGGCACCGATTGCTAGCCAAGTTGCGAATGCCGGACGGCACGATCAACCCATGGGTGATCGCCGTGACGGTGACGCTGGCGACTTTCATGGAGGTGCTGGACACCTCGATCGCCAACGTAGCGTTGCCGCATATCGCCGGCAACCTTTCCGCAGGCGCCGACGAATCCACTTGGGTGCTGACGTCGTATTTAGTTTCGAATGCGATTGTGCTGCCGCTTTCCGGCTGGCTCTCCAGCCTTATCGGGCGCAAGCGCTTCTACATGTCCTGCGTGGCGCTGTTTACGGTTAGCTCGTTTTTGTGCGGATTGGCGCCGAGCCTCGGTGTGCTGGTGCTGTTCCGGATTCTGCAGGGCGCGGGCGGCGGTGGGTTGCAACCAAGCGAGCAAGCCATTCTGAACGACACATTTCCTTTGGCGAAGCGCGGCATGGCGTTCGCGGTCTACGGTATCGCCGTCGTTGTGGCGCCGACAATTGGCCCGTGGCTCGGGGGATGGATCACCGACAATTTTTCGTGGCGCTGGATTTTCTACATCAACGTGCCGGTAGGAATTCTTTCGCTGATTCTCACATCGTTGCTGGTCAGTGATCCGCCGTATATGAAGCGACACAGCATCAAGAGCGGCTTCCGGATCGACTACATCGGTATTGGGCTGATCAGCCTCGGGCTTGGCAGCATGCAA
>Ga0335079_10002950_pt1 | contig 19594 bp, 17 predicted proteins | sample Lox_Sample_33_FD_206719 | JGI IMG/M metagenome (GOLD analysis project Ga0335079, IMG submission 206719) | Soil microbial communities from Loxahatchee National Wildlife Refuge, Florida, United States - Lox_Sample_3.3 | ecosystem: Environmental > Terrestrial > Soil > Wetlands | place: USA... | reverse complement strand
CACAAACCGCTCCTGCTTCTGCGTAAGTGGACCGGCGGTTTGCCTCGCCAGGAGGTCGGCGAACCCCATAATGGCGTTCAATGGCGTTCGCAGCTCATGGCTCATGGTTGCGAGAAAGTTGCTCTTCAGCCGATTGGCCTTCTCAACGTCCCGGTTCCGGATCTCCAATTCTGAATTGATCACCGCCAGGTCACGCGTGCGCTGTTCAAGGCTAAGGTTCAGACTCTTTATCTGCTCTTCCGCCAGTTTGCGATCGCTTACATCCCGAATCACACACACCACAGATCCGCCGATCTCGCCCTCAAAAGGACTGAGGTTGATATCCACGGCGAATTCCGTTCCATCCGCGCGGGCCGCTCGCAGGTCGAGTCCGGATCCCATCGGGCGAATCACGGAGTGCGCAGAGTAGCGTTCGCGGTGTGCCGGGTGACGGCCCCGAAAGCGCTCCGGCATCAGCATCTCCACGGACTTTCCTAGGAGTTCTTCTCGCCGGTAGCCGAACATCCTCTCTGCCTGGGAATTCACCAGGACGATTCGGCCTGAGCCATCTACTTCGACAATTCCGTCAGGCGCGGCCTCCAGGAGCCTGCGGTATCGGTTATCCGCAACCGGCCCAGGCGACACGGAGTTGGAAACCGCTCTGCTTGCCGCCATGACTCAACCAATACGCGGTGACTTGTATACGTTCGATCTGGCGCCCATCTCTACCACATTCGAGCGATCCGGCATGATGCTCAAAGGCGAACGTCTAAACAGATTGTGTTTGTGCATCCGGTAAACGAGTGTCTTCCGGCTCATGCCAAGATACCGAGCAGCCATCGATTGGTTCCAGTTGGATTGTTCCAATGCTCGAAGGAGCACCTCTTTCTCAAGGCCGCCGAAGCAGATCCCGTTCGGTGGAAGATCGAGGTTGATGGCTTCGACAGGATTGGGATCAGGTTGCAGAAATTCCGGCAGATCGGCAATGCCGACCTCATTCTCACGCGCGAGGACTACAATTCGTTCGACAACATTTTCCAGCTCGCGGATATTACCAGGCCAACGGTACACCAGGAGGCGATCGAGAACTCCTGCAGCCAGGCTGAGATTTCGGCGTCCATGCTTGCAGCAGCTGCGCTCGAAGAAGAAGCGCAGGAGTTCCGGAATGTCTTCGCGGCGGTCGCGCAGACTCGGCAACCTGAGTGGAATTACGTTGAGCCGATAATAGAGATCTTCGCGGAACGTTCCCTCATCCACCATGGCGGCGAGATCTCGGTGGGTAGCAGCGACCACCCTGACGTCGACCCTGCTACACGATACCGCGCCGAGCTTTTGGATCTCGGCATTCTGGAGCAACCGCAGCAGCTTGACTTGCAACTCCGGCGACATTTCTCCGATCTCATCCAGGAATAATGTTCCGCCATTGGCAGCTTCCACTTGCCCTTTGCGGTCCGTGAAGGCGCCGGTGAAGGCCCCCTTCACGTGCCCAAAGAGTTCGGATTCCAGCAGGTCTTTTGGTATCGCGCCGCAGTTGATGGTGACGAATGGCTCTGCGTTGCGTGCACTCAGGGAGTGAATTCCGCGGGCAAGCAGTTCCTTTCCCGTTCCAGTCTCGCCCTGGATCAGAACGGTGGAATTGGTTCGCGCCGCTCTTGTGGCTTGGTCCAATACACCGAGCAGGTCTTCCGAACGTCCGAGGAGGTTTTCAAAGCCAGGGCTTCGTCTCAGTGTGTCACTGGAACGCTCCTGATCGACGCGAAGGGCGCGGCCATCAAGCGCCCGGTGAATTACCAATCGCAGCTCGTCGATATCAAGAGGCTGTGTCAGATAATGGTGCGCGCCCAGTTTTATCGCCTCTACGGCGTTTGCCACAGTGGCGAATGCGCTCACAAGAATTACAACGATGTCCGGGTAGTCACTGTGCAGCCGCTTAAGCAGTTCCACGCCGGAAATCCCCGGCATCCGCACATCGGTGATGACGAGGTCGGTCCCCCGGTGCCGGAGGTGCTCGAGAGCTTCCGATGCGGTTTGGGCTTCGCTGATTTCGTACGCGGCGTCGTCCAGCGCCTCACGGATGAGTTCCCGATTCGGCGCGTGGTCGTCGACGACAAGAATTGTCCTGGTCATTGGCCTCGTGGGTTCGTCTTGGCCAGAAGGTGCACGAGCCTGGCCGCTCAAAGCGCTCGATCGCATTTCCCTCATAACATGATGAGTCGCAAGCAGATGGTTTTGTTGGCTTTGCCATTGCCAGGCTGACCGGGACCAGGGAAATGACCAGAACTTCGTCAAAATGGTCGGAACACCGACAGCGAAGCATGCATATGATGACCGCTATCAGGATACCCGCGCTGCGGTCACAATTCTGAAACCTCCGGCTAGGTCGAAGAGGCTGTGGATGCTCCTGAAGTCAACTTCGGGAGGCGGTCAGGCCATCGGCACACGTGAGTTGGACGCCGGCTCCAATCACGTACTGGATGCCTGCGGTACCTTTGGTTGCTTTGGGGTAACGTGGTGCCGGTACAGGAGCATTTGGGGCACTCACCGCGCGCGAATCGATGCGGCGCGACTGGGCACATCCCTTTGCAAACGGGTCAGCGGCCGCTCTTCTGGCCGCCTGATTGTGATTGGCTCGTGCCGTGCTTGTTCCGAAACGGAAGACAACTCCGCCCCAGGGCGAGAGCCACAATCGCAGATCAGAATGCAAAAAGCGTACGGAACTGGAGAACAACAAACATGCGAATCATACTCGGAACGCTAACCATCGTTTGCTTGTCGGGAGCGGCGGCCTTAGCCGCTGATGCAAATGCAGGCCAGGCCGCTTATGTCAGAGCGTGCAAGTCGTGCCATGGACCCGATGGAACGCCGAACCCCGCCATCGCCAAGATGATGAACGTTGAAATAAGGGACCTGAAGTCGGCCGAAGTCCAGGCGATGAGTAACGACGACATCAAGAAGGTCATTTCTAGCGGACAGGGCAAGATGAGACCCATCGCTTCGGTTTCCGGGGCTGCCCTGGATGACGTTGCCGCTTACGTCCACACCCTCAAGAAGTGACCGTGCCGTCGGGTGCTGGAGATGGCCATGCTCACGAGTTCACGTAAGTGCATGAACTCAGCGTGGTGGAAGGAATCCGGGAAATCGCGTTGCGTCACGCGCGCTCAGCGGGGGCCTCGCGCATTCTCTCTGTCCAGGTGGTAATCGCTGAATTTTCGAGTTACCTCGAAGATGCTCTGGCGATGTTCTGGGATGAGGTCTGTGGTGCGACCGAAGCCGCCGGCGCACGGATCGACTTCGTTCGCATCCCTGGGGAGTACCTGTGTCTAGGGTGCCTAAAAAGCTTTACCGGTGGCGGAAAAGATGTCCGATGTCCCGAGTGCGCGAGCGATTGGGTGAGGCCGATTGCCGGCCAGGAGTGCTACGTCGAGTCGATCGAATTGGAAACCCCCAGAGGATGAAATGACCGTAAAGACGATTCAAGTCGCGCAAAACGTGCTGAGTGCGAACCGGGAAATCGCGGAACACAACCGGGCGAAACTGAATGCCGCGGGGGTCGTGGCGTTGAATTTGATGGCTTCTCCGGGCGCGGGTAAGACCTCGCTGATCGAGCGGACGATCCAGGGGCTCAACCACCGGCTGCGAATCGGCATGATCAACAGCGATACCAGTTCGGCCGCAATGGATGCGGAGCGTGCCGAGAGGGCGGGCGCGTTGACCGTGCACCTGAATACTGCCGGCAGGTGCCATCTCGATGCGGGAATGGTCCGTGACGCACTAGATTGTTTGCCATTGGACGACATCGACCTTCTCTTAATCGAGAACATCGGCAATCTTGTGTGTCCCGCCTTGTGGCGGCTGGGCGCGCACTGGAACGTGCTCATTGCGTCAACGCCCGAAGGTGACGACAAGCCTTACAAGTACCCCAGAATGTACAACGGTGTGGATGCGCTTGTCATTAACAAGACCGACCTGCTGCCGTACGTCTCCTTCGATCTCGACTATTTTACGCGGGGAGTCGAGGCTTTGAATCACGGAATGAGAACGTTTCCACTGTCCTGCCGATCCGGCGCTGGCCTCGAACAATGGTTTGACTGGATTGCTTCGATAGCCGTTCGGAAGGCAGCCATAGCGCGGTAAGGAGCACATGACATGACCCGGTCGCGGAAGCCTAAAACAACAGTCGCCGCTCACTTGAAACGCTGTGGAGTTCCGAGGCGCGATTTTCTCCAGTTCTGCACGCAACTAATGGTTGCCGCTCCCTGGGGTCTCGCGATTACCGAGAAAGCGACTGCCGCCGAGGTAGCCCGCGAAATCGGCCAGGCGCGGCGGCCATCTGTGATCTGGCTCCACTTTCAGGACTGCACGGGGTGCTCGGAAACGCTGCTGCGCACATCCAAGCCCGATCTGGCAGATTTGATCCTGCACGTAATCTCGCTGGACTACCACGAAACGCTGATGGCCGCGTGCGGGCATCAGGCGGAGGCCGTACTTAGTCAAGCAGTCAAGGACAACGCAGGGAAGTTCGTGCTCGTGGTGGAAGGGTCGATCCCGACGAAGGATCAAGGCATCTACATGAAGCTGGCGGGAAAGCCGGCCCTAAACGTTTTGAAGGATGTCGCGGCTCAGGCTGGCGCAATCATTGCGATCGGGTCGTGTGCGTCCTGGGGCGGCATACCATCGGCCGATCCGAACCCGACCGGCGCTGTGGGTGTCGACGACATCATCAAGAACAAACCCGTCATTAATTTGCCGGGGTGCCCGCCGAATCCGTATACATTGCTGGGCGTAGTCTTTCAGTTTGCGCGCAAAGGAACGCTGCCGGAACTCGATGAGCTGCACCGGCCGAAGTTTGCCTACGACCGCGTGATTCACGATCACTGTCCGCGGCGCGGCCATTTCGACGCCGGGCGCTTCGCCCTGCAGTATGGCGACGAAGGCCACCGCCACGGATGGTGCCTTTACAAGCTCGGTTGCAAAGGACCCGACACTCATGCGGGATGCTCGACGCGGCACTTCAATGAGATCCCGGACGTGTGGCCCATCGGAATTGGCGCGCCGTGCATCGGCTGCACCGAGAAGCACCTCGCTTTCCGCGTTCCGCTCTTCGACCATGTCCCGATTCACGACGCCACACCGCCCGACACGTATCCCCCGGTTCATGTCTCCACAGGCTCGATCTCGTCAGCGGGGGTGGGAATGGTCGGCATCATTGGCGGAGCTCTCGGCGGCGCTGCGTGGGTTGCCGCCAGACGGTTCAGAAGCAGCGAAGAAGAGGTCGCGATCATCGAAGCCAATCACAGGAACTCGCAGAAGGACACTCCTGACGTGGGGGGCCGGTAAAAATGGAGGTGACCCGCCGGGAGGCGCTGCGCAGCGTTGTCTCGAAATGCGTTCCGGTTGCTACTGCGGCTTTGGTTCTTCCGGAGGCCAGAGCCGCGGAGACCACTTCCCAGCCGAAGGCGCCGGTCGGGATGCTGTACGATGCAACCCTATGCATCGGTTGCAAGGCGTGTGTCGTCGCGTGCGCCGAGGCCAACGACCTTCCAAGAGACGTCTCGCTCGATGGACTCCATCAGGCGCCCGAAGATCTGAACGCATTCACCAAGAACATCATCAAACTCTACAAGCCGCACGACCAAAGCCCGGACTCATTCGTGAAGCAGCAATGCATGCACTGCATCGATCCAGCGTGCGTCGCAGCGTGTCCGTTCAAGGCGCTGTGGAAGGACGACGAGAACGGCATCGTGGCGTGGGAGCCTTCGCGCTGCATAGGCTGCCGCTATTGTGAAATCGCATGTGCTTACCACGTACCGAAGTTTGAGTGGGACATGATCAACCCGAAGATCGTCAAGTGCGAGCTTTGCCGGCCGCGCCTGGCCAAAGGGTACGAACCCGCCTGCACCTCGGTCTGTCCCACTCATGCCGTGATCTTTGGCCCCAGGGAAGATCTGCTGAGCCAGGCAAAGGAGCGGATCGAGCAGTCTCCGAATAAGTACTTCGAAAATCGCGTGTACGGCGAACACGAAGCCGGCGGCACCCAGGTTCTGTATTTGTCGCACGTGCCATTCGAGGATATTGGTCTGCCTGACGTGGGGGCAGCGCCGATTCCAGCCAGACTGAATTGGCAGAAGCGCATTTACAAGTTCCTCGCTTTGCCGCTGCTGATGTATGCCATGTTGGCCAGCATCATGAAGAAGAACTGGATCGATCACCGGAGAGAAATGCGGGAAGAAGAAGAGCGAACCGGATTAAGGCCACAACTGTGAAACACGTTATCGTTCGCTGGCAGCGTGGAGTGCCCGTCTACGCCTTGCCCAAGATTACCCCGTTCTTCGTGTTCCTTTGCGGAATGGGCGCGTTGTCGATTGCACTCAGCGCCTACCGTGAGTGGGCTGGGCTCGGCCCCACCACCGGTATGAACGACATCTACGCCTGGGGAATCTGGAAGACTTTCAACACGATGGTGCTGACCGGTCTGGGATCCGGCGGGTTCTCGATCGGCATCGCCGCCTGGATCTTCTCCCGCAGAGACCTGCACTGCGTAATGCGCACCGCGGTTCTCACCAGCTTGGTGGCGTACTTCAGCGGCCTGGTCGCGCTCGGAGTGGACGTCGGACGCCCCTGGAATTTCTATCAGGTGCTGATGCCGTGGAGATGGAACCCGCATTCGCCCTTGTTGGAAGTGGCCTTGTGCATGCCGCTCTATGCGTGTGTCCCGTTGTTCCTCGAGAACACTCCGCCCCTGATCGAGCGCTGGTATTACACATGGCCGCGATTCCGGCCCTTCATGATGAAACACCTTGTGCCCATTATACGGACGACGTACCCGTACGTGATCGCTTTGGCCTACGCGCTACCGATGATGCACCAGTCGTCGCTCGGCGCCCTGATGTTGCTCGGCGGGTCGCGGGTACACGTTCTCTGGCAGACTCCGTTTCTGCCTCTTCTCTATGTCTGGGCGGCAGGGTTTCTCGGCTATGCCGGCGTGATCGGCGTGCTCATGGTCGCGTGCATTTCCTGGAAGCGCCCGATTGACATGTGCATTCTCGGAGTCCTGGGGCGGATCATGTCCTGGCTGGTTCTTAGTTGGAACGCCTTCCGCTTTCTCGACATACTCGCCCGCGGCCAGATCGGCGCGGCTTTTGCTTTGGATCGTTTCAGCCTGCTGTTTTGGCTGGAAACTTTGCTCCTGATAGGTCCATCTGTTTACCTGCTCTGGGGTGACAATCGCCGCATTCCGAGCCGGCTATTCCAGGCCGCAGTCCTGATCGCGGTCGGCGGCATGCTCTATCGCTTCGATCCGACGACTCTCGCCTTCACTTCCAGGCCGGGAGCGGTGTACTTTCCATCGGCTATCGAGGTCCTGATCGCCTCGGGGTACGTCTGTCTGGCGATGGCGGCTTTCGTCTTGATCGCAAAATATCTGCCCATTCTGCCGGCGCCCACTTCAGCCTGGTACGACATGGAGCATTACGCCCGGGTTGTCCACCCGGATTGGAAAATGGAGATCCATGACCTCTCGCATCACAATCGACCCAATCTCGCGAATTGAGGGCCACCTCCGCATCGATGCGGAAGTGGACGGCGGACGTGTCTCCAAAGCATGGGCTTCCTGCACCATGTGGCGCGGCATCGAGAACATCCTGATCGGCCGCGATCCGCGTGAGGCGTGGCTGTTCGCGCAGAGATTCTGCGGAGTATGCACAACAGTGCACGCGCTCGCCAGTGTTCGCGCCGTGGAAGACGCGTTGAAATTGCCGATACCGCCGAACGCGCAGTACATCCGCAATCTCATTCTGATCCATCACGCGCTCCACGACCACATCGTGCACTTTTACCATTTGTCGGCGCTCGACTGGATCGATGTGATGGAAATCCCCAAGGCCAATCCCTCGATGACGGCGTCACTGGCGCAGAGCCTGTCCTCGTGGACCCGAAACTCGCCGCAGGAATTCAAGTCGGCCCAGGACAAGGTAAAGGCGCTGGCGGCCGGCGGCCAGCTCGGAATTTTCGCGAATGGCTACTGGGGTCATCCGGCCATGCATTTGCCCCCGGAGATCAGCCTGCTCGGTTTTACGCACTACCTGCAGGCGCTCGAATTCCAGCGCAAGTCGAACCAGATCGTCGGAATTTTGGGCGGCAAGACGCCGCATATCCAGAACCTGACCGTCGGCGGCGTGGCTAACGCGATCGATCTGGACAGCCTTGGCACGCTCACCATGGACCGGCTGGAGATGATCCGCTCCCTTATCGACGAGGTCATTCCGTTCGTTCACGAGGCCTACTTCCCGGACGTTTGCGCGATCGCCGGGATGTATCCGGAGTGGTTCGATATCGGCACCGGCGCCAAAAACTACCTCGCCGTTCCGGACCTTCCCACCGATGCCAGCGCATCACAGTTCGACCTTCCCGGCGGAGTCATTCTCTCGGGCAATCTCGCAGCCGCCACCAAATTCGAAACTGCCGCCGATCCTGATTTCCGCCGCGCAATCACAGAGGACTCGACGCGCGCCTGGTACAAGGGGGGCTCACTCCATCCGTGGAAGGGCCAAACCGTTCCGGAGTACACGGATTTCCAGGAGAAGGGCAAGTACACCTGGGTGAAGGCCCCGCGCTACGCCGGGCGACCCATGGAGGTAGGGCCGCTCGCCAACATTCTGGTGGGCTACGCCCAGGGACACCAGCTCACCCGGAAATGGACAGATCTGGCGCTCGGGCGCATCTCCTCAGTGGCCAAGCGGAACGTCACGGTGGACCAACTGCAATCCACCATGGGCCGTTACGTCGCCCGCGCCATCCGTTCGGCAATGCTGGCGGATCTCGCCGTGAAGCATTGCGAGCTACTGACCAACAACATACTCTCCGGCGACGTCGCCACGCACAATCCCCCGCAGTTTCCGAAGGGAGAGATCGAGGGCGTCGGTACGCATGAGGCTCCTCGCGGAACGCTCTCCCACTGGGTCGTGGTCAAGGACGGGAAGCTCGCGAATTACCAGGCGGTCGTGCCTACCACGTGGAATGCGAGTCCGCGGGATAGCCAGGGCAACGTGGGGCCATACGAAGCCTCACTCATGCGCAATCCGGTGGCCGATCCGGAACGGCCGCTGGAGTTGCTGCGCACGGTTCATTCGTTCGACCCGTGCATGGCGTGCGCCTGCCACACGTTCGATCCGAATGGCCAGAAAATCGCAAGTGTGAAGGTGTTATGAGCAAGGTACTGATCGCGGGAATCGGGAACGTGTTGCTGGGCGATGACGGGGTCGGGCCCTTCGCCATCAAGATGCTGGAATCCCAATTTGACTTCCCGGAGAGCGTGGAACTCGCCGATCTCGGAACGCCGGGGCTTGACTTGCCGGTCCACCTCTCGGGCGCCGATGCCGTGATTCTATTGGATTCCGCGAAGTTTGGCGGACAAGCGGGCGATATTCGACTGTTCCGGAAACAGGAAGTCCTCAAGATTCCTCCGCGCGCCCGCATCGACCCACACTCGCCTGCCCTGCGAGAGTCGCTTTCTTTCTTGGAGTTGATGGGAGCGATACCCGGCGAGTTGTTGATGATCGGTATACAAGGCAGTCAGTTCGACGCCGGCGCGACACTTTCGACGCCGGTCCGACACTGTATTCCGCACATCATTGACGCCGTACGGAGGGAGCTACACAGGCTGAATGTCTGGTGCGCCCCTAAGGAGAGTGTGACTCCGCCTGGAACTTGGTGGGACTCACTCCGCCCCAAAGCGGCAAGTAAGGCTCTGTGGAGGTGAATTCATCAGAGCCAAGAAAAGGATACGCTCCATATGACGTATCAAACAATCAAACGGAGACTCAATGTGCCGTGCCGCCCCACAGAAGACGCCCGGCCAGTCTCCATATGGTGGGAACCGGTATCTAACAACAACCAAGGAACAACAATATGAGGCTTCTAAATATAGGAATCGGTTTGGTTTGCTTAGCGGCTGCCACGCCGGCGGCCGATACGCTGATGCTGAAGAACGGCGTCGTGATCAAGGGCACTTACCTGGGCGGGTCGCCCCGTGAGGTGAGAGTCGACGTCGGCGACCAGATCACCACGATAGACATCGCGGACATTGACAGTATCGGATTTGACTCGGCCCGGGAACGGCGTGAGCGCGAAACATCGGCTGCAACGGGCTCGATTGAGCTTCCGGCCGGCACCAACTTGGTCATTCGCATGATCGACGGGGTGGATTCGGAACGGAACTCAGTCGGACAGACATTCGCCGCGAGCCTGGATGAGCCGGTCGTACTCAACCGCGAGACGGTGATTCCACGAGGGGCCGACGTCGTGGTGAAGCTGGTGGATGCCGCCGAATCCGGGAAATTTACCGGACGCACCACTCTCACCCTGGATTTGATGTCCCTGAAGGTCAATGGCCGTATGGTGGACGTCAACACAGAAACGGTCACGGAGCAGAGTTCCTCGCGCGGCGCGCGCACTGCCAAGGTGGCCGGGGGCACGGCGGTGCTGGGCACGATTATCGGGGCCATTGCGGGCGGCGGCAAAGGGGCCGCCATCGGTCTGGGAGCCGGCGCCGCGGCAGGCGCCGGAGCCGAAATCCTGACCAAGGGCCAACGCGTGAAGATTCCATCGGAGACGCGGCTTACCTTCGTCCTTGAAAATACCATCCGCCTCTGAAAGGGTCCGATCATCATGTGTCTCGCCATTCCCGGCATGATCGTAGAGCTTCAGGAAAAGGGCTACATGCGAACGGGCAGGACGAGGGTAGTGAATTGTAAAAGGAGAAACCGCTTATTATGTTGAGACAACGTTCTTCGGTGACCCGGACCGCCTCCGTGGTGACCGCAATCCTAGGTGGCTTGTTCGTGACTTGCACGGCGCAAGCGCAGAGTCTCGGTCTCGAGGGGCCCACCGGCGTATTCGTTACGCCCCTCGCCTACACCATAGCTTCCCCATCGAATAATATTGGCAAACCGTCCCTCGGTTTCCACTTCCTCGATGGTGGGAGCGTCATAGGTTATTTCAGCAAGATTTCTGTGACGGAGGGAGCGTTCAGCCGCATAGAGTTTGGATACACCCGTGATGTCCACCAGACGGCCGGCGATCCGTCGTTGAGTTCGCTATGGCACTCCGGCTTCAACATCGTGCACGCGAAGGTGAACATCATCCGGGAGAACACTAGCAAGCACGATTGGATTCCTGCCATTTCCGCCGGGTTCCTGGAGCGCACGCAGGTTCACAACGTGGGCGGTACGATTAACGGGAAAGATACCCGCAACGGCGATGTTTACATCGTAGCTACCAAGACCATCACCCAAACCAAGGCCATGCCGATCCTGTTGAGCGGCGGATTCCGGGGCACGAACTCAGAACTCTATGGTATGGCCGGCAATGCCACGAGGTTCCAGGGGCGAGCTTTCGGCGCGGTGGGGTTCGTTTTCACGGGGCCGCGCAAGAGCAACATCATTTTTGCAAGCGAGGTGGCGCAACAACCGTCACATCCGGAACACCTGGGGGCTGCCCAGATTCCGACGACATTCACCTACGCGGTACGCGTGGTACCGGATCCCGAAGGCCCGCTCACGAAGTTCAACGTCGACTTCGGTATCGCGCAGATCGCGAACCACATCATGCCGGGCGTCGACCTGAAGGCCCGCCACCAGGTTGCGATGGGCATCTCGTATGGCTTCTAGCTCGTAGGCGTTCGCAACCGACAGCGTTGAGGTGAATTCATCATGTGTCTCGCCATTCCCGGCAAGATCGTCGAACTAGGGGAAAAGAGCTGCATGCGGATGGGCCGGATCGATTACGGCGGTATCACGCGGGAAGCCTGCCTGGAGTACATTGCCGATCCACAGATCGGCGAGTACGTCATGGTGCATGTCGGCTTCGCCATCAGCAAAGTGGATGCCGAGGAAGCCGCCCGGACGTATCGGTACCTCGCCGAGATGGACGAGTTGGAAGAGATCGCCGCGTCGGAGCCCGAAACATGAAGTACGTTGACGAATACCGCGATCGCAAGATGGCGGACAAACTCGCTGCCGAAATCTATCGGGCCGTGACGCGGCCGTGGGCCATCATGGAGGTCTGCGGCGGACAGACGCACTCCATTGTGAAGTACGGAATCGACTACCTTCTTCCGAAGGAAGTGGAGCTGGTGCATGGCCCCGGCTGCCCGGTCTGCGTCACTCCGCTGGAGATGATCGACCGCGCTCACGCCATTGCGCGCCAGCCCGACGTCATCTTCTGCTCGTTCGGCGATATGCTGCGCGTTCCTGGGTCGCACGGCGATCTGTTTCAAGTGAAAGCCGGCGGCGCGGACGTGCGCATCGTCTACTCGCCGCTCGACTGCCTCCGAATCGCCGCAGCCAACCCTTCCAAGATGGTCGTCTTCTTCGCTATCGGCTTCGAGACCACAGCGCCGGCGAACGCGATGGCGGTGTGGCAGGCCAGGGCCCAGGATTTCAGGAACTTCTCCGTGCTGGTGTCCCACGTTCTAGTCCCACCCGCGATCGCAGGAATCCTGGAGTCGCCCGACAATCGCGTGCAGGCATTCCTGGGACCCGGGCACGTGTGCGCTGTCATGGGCTATCGCGAGTACGAGCCCATCGCTCCCCGCTACCGGACGCCGATCGTAATCACGGGCTTTGAGCCGCTCGATCTGCTCGAAGGAACCCTGATGGCGGTCCGGCAGCTGGAGCAGGGGCGCGCGGAGGTCGAGAACCAGTACGGTCGGGCCGTAAGCCCGGACGGGAATGTGGACGCTCAGCGGATGATCGGGCGGGTATTCGAGGTCTGCGATCGCGCCTGGCGCGGCATAGGCGTCATCCCCAAGAGCGGCTACCGCTTGAAAGACGAGTTCCGCGACCACGATGCCGAACGCATTTTCGAGCTTGGCCCCATCCACGCACCAGAGCCGGCGATCTGCATTGCAGGACAGATATTGAAAGGTCTAAAGAAGCCGCACGATTGCCCCGCCTTTGGCCGGGAATGCACTTCGCAAAATCCGCTGGGGGCCACGATGGTGTCCGCGGAAGGGGCCTGTGCGGCGTACTACAACTATGGACGGCACCTGGTGACGCTGCCATCCCAATAGGGAGCTCTTGATGTCCACTTCATTTACGCTCTCCTGTCCTCTGCCTGTGACGCAGCACAAGACGATCGTTCTGGGTCACGGGAGCGGCGGCCGGCTCACCGCTCAACTGGTACGGGATCTCTTCCTGCCGGCATTCGATAATCCGGCGCTCCGCAAGCTCGACGACCAAGCGGTGTTACATGTCGCACTTGGAAGAATCGCGCTGACGACGGATTCCTACGTGGTGACACCGCTGTTCTTTCCGGGCGGCGACATCGGCCGGCTGGCGGTGAATGGCACCGTCAACGATCTGGCGATGAGCGGCGCACGGCCGTTATATCTGACTGCGGCGTTCATCATCGAGGAGGGTCTTCCGCTCGAGGATCTCCAGCGAGTCACACAATCTATGTCGCAGGCCGCTCGGGAGGCCGGTGTCGCGATCGTAACCGGCGATACGAAAGTGGTCAACCGTGGGTGCGCCGACAAGGTGTTCATCACTACGGCCGGCGTCGGGCTGGTTGCCGATGGGATTTCCATCTCCGCATCCAACGCCAGGGCCGGGGATGTGGTGATTGTCAGCGGCCCGGTCGGCGATCACGGAATTACAATCTGGTCCACGCGCGAAGGCATCGACCTCGCGGGCGACCTGCGGTCCGACACTGCTCCTCTGCATGCTCTGGTGGAAGCGATGATTGGGGCGGGTGACGTCCATGTTCTTCGCGACCCTACGCGCGGCGGTCTCGGCACGTCTCTGTGCGAGATCGCAGCGTCCTCCTCGGTTGGCATCGAACTGGAGGCGAACGCGGTGCCCGTGCGTGAGGAGGTGAAGGCCGCCTGCGAGATCCTCGGGATGGACCCGCTGTTTGTTGCCAACGAGGGCCGGCTCGTCGCCATGGTCGCGGAATCAAGCGCGGAGAGGGTCCTTCAGGCAATGCGCGGCGTTCCGCAGGGGCGGGATGCCTGCCGGATCGGGCGCGTAGTCGCGGAACACGCGGGCATGGTGCTGGTGAAAACCGAGGTCGGCGGCTCACGAATTCTCGATGTGCCGTTTGCGGAGCAATTGCCCAGGATCTGCTGACGTATGGACGTCGTCCGCAAGCAGGTGCACGTTCGGGGGATCGTGCAAGGCGTCGGCTTCCGGCCATTCGTGTACCGGTTGGCGCACCGGTTTCATCTGCACGGCCACGTACGGAACACGGGCGATGGCGTTCTGATGGAACTGGAGGGGGCCCCGCAGCCGATTGAGGAGTTCCTGGCAAGACTGGCCCGTGAACACCCGCCTCTGGCTCAAATCGCCGAAACAGTGATCACGGAACTGGAGGCAACCGGGGAAACTGGGTTTGCCCTACAACCGACCCACGACGAGCAGCCCCAGTTCACGCTGGTGCCTCCGGATCTGGCCACGTGTAGCGACTGCCGCCTGGAGTTCACGGACCCACGTGACTGCCGCTTCGGGTACCCATTCATCAATTGCACCAATTGCGGCCCTCGCTACAGCATCATCCGCGACCTGCCGTATGACCGGCCGGCGACCTCGATGGCCGGATTCCGCATGTGCCCGCGCTGTCAGGCCGAATACGAGGACCCGGGCAGCCGGCGCTTCCACGCCGAGCCAAACGCGTGCGCCGCTTGTGGACCAAGCCTGACTCTGGAATCGCCCGGCGGAATTCCTCTGACGGAAACTGCCGCAGTGCTCGCAGAGGCGCGTCGTCTGTTGGCTGGCGGCCGAATCCTGGCTATTAAGGGACTCGGTGGATTTCAACTGGCCTGCGATGCTGAAAATGACGATGCCGTCCGGCTACTGCGACAGCGCAAGCACCGCCCGGATAAACCGTTCGCGGTGATGGTCGGCGGCCCCGAGCATGCCGAGCGTTTCTGCTTCGTTGCCGCGGCGGATCGCGACGCGCTGCTCAGCCTCGAGAGGCCCATCGTGATCTTGGAGCGGCGTCCGGACGCTGCATTATCGGAGGCGGTAGCGCGCGGCAACCGGACACTCGGAGTGATGCTGCCCTACACGCCGCTGCACGCGCTGCTGTTCGATGGAGTTTCTCCGCGCGCGCTGGTAATGACGAGCGGCAACATCAGCGAAGAACCGATCGTCACCAACAATGAAGACGCTCGCAAACTACTGGGCACCGTTGCCGATGCGTTTCTCTTTCACGACCGGGACATCCACGTGCGGGTGGACGACTCGGTGGTGCGCACGTTCGAAGGCCGGCCGCGCGTCCTCCGCCGTGCCCGCGGGTATGCGCCGAAGCCGATCGATCTCGGCAGAGACTTCGGCCAGGTATTGGCATGCGGCGGCGAGTTGAAGAATACCTTCTGCCTGACCAAGGGGCGATACGGGCTATTAAGCCAGCACATCGGAGACCTGGAAAATTACGAGACGCTCGAGTTCTATCGCGAAACTCTGGATCACATGAAAAAACTGTTCCGCGTGGAACCCCGCGTCGTGGCTCACGATCTCCATCCCGACTACCTCAGCACCAGGTTCGCGTACGAGCTGCCACACGTGGAGAGGATCGCGGTGCAGCACCACCATGCGCACATCGCTGCCTGCATGGCCGAGAACGGGCTGCGCGACAAGGTGATCGGCGTGGCCTTTGACGGCACCGGATACGGAACGGACGGGAAGATCTGGGGCGGCGAGTTTCTGGTGGCGGATTTTGCCGGATTCGAACGGCGGGCTCATTTGCGTTACGTGCCGCTGGCGGGAGGAGACGCCGCCATTCGCGAGCCGTGGCGTGCGGCGCTGAGCTACCTGATCGAGACGTTCGGAGTTGTTCCGGACTTGCCAATCTTCCACACGGTAGCGGAGAAGGAAAGGAATATCGTTGAGGCGATGATCCGGCGGCGCCAGAACACGGTGGAGACTTCCTCGTGTGGCCGGCTGTTCGATGCTGTCGCGGCGATTGTCGGGCTCTCTGCGAAGGTCAGCTTCGAAGGCCAGGCGGCGATTCAACTGGAGACGATCGCGGAGGCCGGCGTGACCACCCACTATCCTTTTGAGATCGAGAGCAGCGAACCCTGGCAGATCGATATGCGTCCCGCGATCCGGGAGATCGCGAATGAGGTCAGGCGAGGCGCTCCAGCGGCCGTTGTTTCCGCCAGGTTTCACAATACAATGGCGGTCCTGATCGCGGAGGTCTGCTTACGGCTTAGAAGATCGGACAGGCTGAATCGCGTTTGCCTAAGCGGCGGCACATTTCAGAACGTGTTTCTTCTCAGTAGGAGCGTGGCCGCCCTCCGCCGCCGTGGCTTTGAAGTCTTCCTACATTCCAAAGTTCCGCCAAACGATGGCGGACTTTCGTTGGGACAGGCGGTTGTTGCGGCGGCCACGCTCTCAATTAACTTGCATATTTCAACGCAGCCCGCGCTGTCTGATTGGCCACCTGCGGCTCCGCGGCGAACGCGGGATATTCCCGGCCGCATGTGCGGCACTGGTACTGGCCGTGTACCGGCCACATAAGCGACTCATGCCTCAGTTTGCACCAAATGGTGCCGATTCTCCACCAGAGTTCTTTGAACATATCGTCCACCTTCCAAATGCGGCTTTGTACCTTCGATGTTCGATTGAGAACCGACCGACAGGTTTGAGGTCTGGCGGCCGACAAGACAGCGCGAGTCATAAGGAGGCTGCTAGAACCTGTAGCCGAAGCCCACGGAAGGCTCCGCACGATGCGTGACCCGGTCCAGACCAGCGAGGCCCGGCACATCATAGGTCGGGGAGTTGTAGACGAAGCCGCGATACTCCGCGCGCAAGAAAATGTGCTGCGAAAGGTTGAGGTCGGCGCCGGCGCCGTAAACGAACGCCGCGCGGGTTTGAGTGCTGGCGCCGGCGAAGTGCCTCGGGTCGAAGACCAAGGCGCCAGCGCCCGCCAGAGCGAAGGCTGTGAACTTTCGGAACGGCATGCGGAAGACATAAGCTCCGGAGACCTCGTGTGAGTTCGTGCTAACGGCGGCGGCCCCATCGTAATTCTGCGTGTTCCGCGAGTATCCGTAGTTGGCTTCGATACCGTGATGGGTGCTAAAGAAGTACCGGTAGGTGCCCAGCACACCACCGCTGTTGGTGGCTGAGTTGTCGATTCCGTTTTCGGTGGTGGTCGTAACGAAGCTGCCAAACGCCTGCACCGCAACGTTCTGCCGTTCGGGACCCTCCGACTGCGCATACGCGGGCAGCGCGATGGAAGCCGCACCCGCCATCAACATCATCAATAAGCTCTTATGAAACATTTTTTTGCTCCTTCGTGTTTGCCTTCTGAACGTCCGATCTCGCATTCGCCATCTCTAACGCACCTGCCGTTCCATGACGCCATGCACCGCAAGTCCATCATTTTTAGCGTTCTTCGGTTTCACACCTAACGAAGCAGCGCCCACGCCTGCGGCACGTGCCAGATTTTGCGACAGTTGGCCCACCGAACAAAGAGGCCAAGCGATCGAGCGGCAGGGGCCTAAAAACAGGCGCACTCAGTGCTGCCCCAGGATCGAGGCCAGATTGTCAGCGCCACTGGGAATGATGCTTAGGAAATGAGAGTCGAGCGCGTCAAGCGACCACGTTTGCGGCATCGAGAAGGGGAAAGTCGACGGCCGCTATTCGACCTGTTTTGCAGGAGAAGAGGAATCGTAAACAACGGGCGTGTTTGTCGCACGCCCGTCTCGTCTGTGTGCCGAGCATTTTCGACAGCTCGGGGGTGTAAGTCCCCTCTACAACCTGATGGAGGTGAAGTAGTAGCGAAGCGCAAGGGCGTCGCCGTGAGGCGGGGTCTGAAAGAAGCGTGGAGCAAACGCACGAGCCGATGTACAAGAACCGGATCTGAGGCATACGGTGTCAGGCGAGCGGGCAGATGACCGCGAAGCCCATATCCATCAAGGGCACTGGTTGTAAATTCGGCGGTTGCGTGCGGAAGGCGGTCGGGATTACCTCGGGAGATCTGCCGTTTGTCCCGGAATCGGGACTGAGGATGGAGCGATCCGTCCTGACCGGGCGGCAGAAGTCATCAGCGGGCGTAGTAGCGTGGATAGCCTGGGAAACCAGGAAGGAGCGAAGGCCCAAACGGTCCTCCGCAAGGAGGGTAATGGGAGCGGTGAGTAAGCAGCGCAACTCATGGGCGACAAGCGGCAGAAGAACCAGCTAGTGCTGGCCTTTATGGAGGAGGATAGGGGTGAAGCCCCGAAGGACCTTCAGGAAGGGACCGAATCGTCTGCGGGAAAGCGCGGGACCGAAAGCCCGGCCATCGCCGAACAGTTGATGGAGGAAGTCTGCGAGCGGGAAAACTGCAAGCAGGCATTGAAACGAGTCAGGGCCAATAAGGGGAGTGCTGGCGTGGATGGGATGACCGTCCAGCAGTTGCCAGAGTACCTGAAGCAGCATTGGCCAGCCATCCGGGATCAGTTGTTGAGCGGGACCTATAAGCCGCAGCCGGTGAGGCGGGTGGAAATCCCCAAGCCGGACGGAGGGATGCGAAAGCTTGGCATCCCGACGGTGCTGGACCGATTTATCCAGCAGGCGGTGATGCAGGTACTGCAAAGCAGATGGGACCAAACGTTTTCCGATCACAGCTACGGGTTTCGGCCCGGACGCTCGGCGCATCAGGCGGTGCAGGCGGCGCAGCAGTATATGGCCGAAGGCTATCGCTGGTGTGTAGACTTGGACCTCGAGAAATTTTTCGACCGAGTTTCGCATGACAAACTGATGGCCAGAATCGGGACCCGGATCAGCGATCGGCGCATGCGGAAGCTGATCCGGGCGTTTCTGAAAGCCGGGGTGATGGAAGGCGGGCTGGTGAGTTCGGTGGATGAAGGAACGCCGCAAGGCGGTCCCTTGTCACCCTTGCTCAGTAATATCGTGCTCGACGAGTTCGACCGTGAGTTGGAGCGGAGAGGTCTTCGATTCGCGCGGTACGCGGACGACTGCAATGTGTACGTTCGCAGCCGGCGGGCTGGAGAACGAGTGATGGCGAGCATAACGCGATTCATCACGACGAAGCTCAAGCTCAAGGTGAACCAGCAGAAGAGTGCGGTGGCACGGCCATGGGAGCGGAAGTTTCTAGGCTTTAGCTTTACCTGGGATTGGGAACCGCGGCGGCGAATAGCGCCGAAAGCGGTCCTCCGATTCAAGGTGCGGGTTCGGGAACTAACGAGCCGGACGAAAGGGGTAAGCATGCAACGGATGGCTGAGGAACTGACCCGGTATCTGCGGGGCTGGCTCGGCTACTTCGGACAGTGCCAAACGCCTTCGGTGATGCAAGGTCTTGAGGAGTGGACTAGGCGCAGGCTGCGGTCTGTGATCTGGAAGCAGTGGAAGCGGGGCTCGGTGCGATTCGCTGAATTGCGGAAACGGGGAGTGGGCAAGGATCTCGCCGCACAAACGGCGGGCAGCGCCCACGGCCCGTGGAGGCTGGCGAACAGCCCGGCACTCGCACTTGCACTGTCCAATGCTTACTTCGACTCGCTCGGGATTCCGAGATTGACTGGCGGCCGATAGCTCAACCCGCCGAACCGCCCGGTACGGACCCGTACGCCGGGTGGTGTAACAGGGAAAGCGGGCGACCGCCTACCTATGTTGAT
>Ga0335079_10002949_pt1 | contig 19601 bp, 13 predicted proteins | sample Lox_Sample_33_FD_206719 | JGI IMG/M metagenome (GOLD analysis project Ga0335079, IMG submission 206719) | Soil microbial communities from Loxahatchee National Wildlife Refuge, Florida, United States - Lox_Sample_3.3 | ecosystem: Environmental > Terrestrial > Soil > Wetlands | place: USA... | reverse complement strand
CAAGTTCGCGTCCTGCAATCATCCTGACAATGGAGTCGTCGACATGCCGGCGGATCGGCCGATTGTGCACGAGAAAGAGATCCGCGATGTCTCCCAGCCGCTCCACTGCGGCATGCTCGTCGGTACAAATCGGCTCATCAGAATGATTGCCGCTTGTCGCAACGACCGGAATGCGGAGATCGGAGAGGAACAGATGATGAAGCGGTGTATACGGCAGCATGATTCCCAACGAAGGATTGTGCGGTGCAACCGACGGCGCAATAAAGTCCGCAGAATCTCTGATCCGGTCAAGGATAACGATCGGTGATTCGGGAGAAGTCAACAGACGCCGCTCGCCGGGATTCAACCCGCAGGCCTTTTCGATGAGCTCGATCGATGAGAACATCAACGCCAGCGGTTTTTCTTCACGATGCTTCCGGTCACGAAGACGGCAGACTGCATCCTCATTTCGCGCATCCACCATCAGATGAAATCCGCCAAGCCCCTTGACCGCAAGAATCTCACCGCGGAGAATTCCCTCCTCAGCTTTCCTGATCGCCTCATCATGGATGGCAAGGACACCTCCTCGTGAGTCCCATAACTCCATATGCGGGCCACAGGTGGGACACGCCGTCGGCTGCGCATGAAAACGCCGATCTGACGGATCCTCATACTCCTTCCGGCAATCGTCACACATGGGGAATGATCGCATGGTGGTGTTCCGGCGGTCGTAGGGAAGCGAATCGATGATTGAAAAACGCGGACCGCAGTTCGTGCAGTTCGTAAACGGATAGCGGTACCGTCTGTTGTGAGGATCGAGGATATCGCTGAGACACTCCGGACATGTGGCAATGTCGGGAAGCACAAGCGCGGTGGGCTTGCCCTTCGAGTCGCTTTCCCGGATCACAAAGTTCGAAAATCCGACGGGATCGAGGTATGAATGTTCAAAACTCTGGATGAATGCATGGAGTGGTTTTTTTGAGACAACCCGGTCGAGAAAGAGCCGCAGGGAATCGGGATTCCCCTCGACTTCGATACGCACGCCGGCGGAAGAATTCTCAACCCATCCGGTGAGCCGGAGTTCAGCGGCAAGACGAAAGACATGGGGCCGGAATCCAACACCCTGCACCGCACCCTGGATGGCAATCCGAACCCGCTGTCTTAGTCGGCGGGAGCTATCTGGGTAAGTATCCAGTCGCACCATTCTCCTATCCCCTCGTTCGTCGTGCAGGAGGTTTCGAATATCCTGAGGGCGGGATTTACGGCACGCGCATTTTCGCGCAGCCGGTGTATATCACAATTCACGTACGGCAGAAGATCGATCTTGTTGATGATCAAAACGCCCGCATTCCGGAACATCGCCGGATACTTCAGCGGTTTATCGTCTCCTTCGGTTGTACTCACCACGACAATCTTCCGGTCTTCTCCGAGATCATAATTCGCAGGACAGACAAGATTCCCCACATTTTCGATCACGAGAAACTGCAAAGCGGTAGTATCAAGCTTTTCCAGTGCGTCCCGGACGAGATTCGCTTCCAGATGACATCCGCCGCGTGTGACAATCTGCACGGCGGGGACCTGATGGCGGATGATACGGCGTGCATCCAGATCGGTCTGCACATCACCTTCGATTACCGCAAGCCGGACCTTGCCCTTCAGCCGCTCCAGCGTACACTCGAGTATGCTGGTCTTGCCCGATCCCGGGGAACTCACGATATTGACGACGAATATGCCGCGCTCCTTGAAAAAGAGGCGGTTCCTGCCGGCAATTTCATCGTTCTTTTCCAGAATCTTCCGCTCTATCGTCACGACACTCATACCGATTCCTCCAATGCATCTGCCAGTTCGATCGAAACGACCTGCAGTTCGTCACCCGCAATGATTTCCACATCCCGGGAATTGCAGCGAGGACAGAAGAAGAAGGGAAACTCTACGGTTGAAGCGTCACCGCATTTCTTGCAACTGATCACCAGCGGAACTTTCTCGATATGTAGACGGGCGTGTTCCAGTTCTGTGGAACGTGTCAGCACTTCAAATGAGAATTCGAGTGAGTCAGGGACAACACCCGCGTCTTCGCCGATGCGCACCGTGACACTTCGCAGACGTCCGCCGGCGCCCGAAGGGATGTGCTTTTGCACAATTTGCAGTATACTCTGAGCTATCGATAATTCATGCATTTGACGACTCTCATCAATCCAATTTTCAACTTCTGCAAGAAGTGCGCCATTGAAACGCATAAATCACCGGACTGAACTTGTGCAATTCTGAAGGTGATGCACGTTAACATATCGAAATTAATAAGAGATAGGCATTGATTCTCAGTTTTGAGAAGATGAATCACGAAAGTCTCAACAGCCACTCTTCGGATGAGGAAATTGCGGGAGCTGGAAGTCGTGGGAGAAGGAGATGTTGTGTGCGAGGGAATGAAGGATGCGAATCTGTCGATATGATCACTCAGACACGCGAACTTCTTTCATGATCTGATCTTCGAGCAGAGTTAATGCCTTTTCAACTTCTGATGAAAGTGACGTCCCCGCAGAAAATGAAGCTGCTTCGACCCCATAGACGATAATTTCCGGAGGAAGTTTGTCGAGCGTACGTGCAAGCTCAATCGCTGCCGGAATATTCAACTGATGACTCGAGAAGTGAATAGCGCGGGAAGAAATTGGACTCTGGTGCGCTTCGAATCTGTGAATTGATCCCGGGTTGCCCCCCCCCGTTGCCGCATCAATCAGGATGACCTTCCTGAACCCGCTCCAGATATCCAGAAGATCAAGGGGCTCGCCGTGAAACTCCAAAACTTCGGCATTTGTTCCCATCCTGCTCTTGAGCCGGCCGGCGAGTACCAGGCCGACGGCATCATCGCTGCGGTAGCTATTCCCTAAACCGACAATAAGGCATTCAGGTTTGCGCGGTACCATCTTCCCCACTCCTTCTCATCCTCGATCGATCTCCACGGGGATGGCATGTGTCGCGCAGGAAATACAGGGGTCATAATTTCTCAACGCCTGTTCGCACTGCCAGGTGAGCTTCTCGTCGGCGAGGTCGATGTTCTTCGTGACAAAATTGCGGATATCGCGTTCCATCATCTTCAAGTTCTGGGATGTCGGCGGAACGATCTTCGCCTCGAGAATAGTACCATCATCTGCGATGCGATACCGGTGGAAGAGGATTCCCCTTGGCGCCTCAGTACATCCGCTTCCGACACCGGCGCGAGGCGACGCATCGACGAAGGCCTTCGCCGGCGGCTCGTAGTGCTCGATAATTCTCAGCGCTTCTTCGCAGGCGAAGAGCAGCTCAACACTCCGCACAATAATTGATTTGAACGGATTCCTGCACGGTTTTTCGAGACCGGCTTCGCGGGCGGCATTCTGACAGCGGTGCGTGAGCTTATCGAAATTCAGATTGAATCGCGCCAGCGGTCCGACAAAATATTCCCCGTATCCCTTATGGATCGAATGCAGCGCGTTGGAGTGCGCAACGTGCTCCTCGACAAAGGTGTTCTCATACTCCTTCAACGGAATATCGAGCCCCTTGCTTGAAACGATTCTCCCTTCGCAGAGAGGATACTCATCGGGATGACGGAGTGAGACGAACTCATAATCCTGCTCAAAATCCGGGAATGTCAGTGATGCGGCAAAGCGGATTGTCTCGAGCGAGGTTTCGATCGCCCAGGCGAGTTTCTCTTTGAACGGTTCGAGTGCACGCCGATCGGGGACGCTGTAAAACCCGCCCACCCGTACATTGATCGGATGGATCTCTCGTCCGCCGATCACCGTCATGATTTCATTCCCGATCTTCTTGAGTCGAAGCGCCTTCTGAACGATTTCAGGATTCTTCTGCGCGATCTGGATTGCATCTTCCAGTCCCAGGAAATCGGGTGCATGGAGGAGATAAATGTGGAGAGCATGGCTTTCTATCCACTCGCCGCAGTACAGGAGTCGTCTCAATGCCCGGAGCTGTCCGCCGACCGTTATGCCGAGGATTTCTTCCATGGCGTGAACCGAGCTCATCTGGTAAGCAACCGGACAGATACCGCAGATTCGTGCGGTAATGTCGGGTGCTTCGAGATACGAGCGCCCGCGCAGGAATGCCTCGAAGAATCTCGGCGGTTCAAAAATGTTGACCTTGACATCCGTGACATCCCGGCCGCGAATCTTCACTGCAAGGCCGCCCTCGCCTTCGACACGGGCAAGGTAATCGACCGTTAATGACTTAGTTTTTAGAGTTTTGCTTTTCATGGGCTTCACTTTCACTGCGAAATGCTTCCGCGTACGCATTGATACCGCGGAATTGCCTGACAAGGTCACGTTCCTTCATCCCTTTTGATTTCCAGTCAGCTGCAAGCGATGCGGTATTGGGAGTCTCTTTTGGACCGTAGCATCCGAAGCATCCCCGGTGGTACGACGGGCAGAGGGCGTTGCAGCCGGCCTGCGTCACGGGTCCGAGGCACGGCGGTCCGAACACAACCAGACCGCACGGGATGCCTCTCCGCTTGCATTCCACACAGACACTGTACGACGGGATCGAGGGTCGTCGGCCGTGCAGAAGAGCACTCAGCACTTCTAACAGCTGGTTCTTGGAGATCGGGCAGCCGCGGAGCTGAAAATCGACAAACACATGATCGGCGATCGGTGTGGATTTGCTGAGCGCCGAGATGTATTCCGGCGAAGCATAGACCGCGGAGGTGAACTCACGCACATCCTTGAAATTGCGCAGGGCCTGGATCCCGCCGGCCGTCGCACACGCGCCGATGGTAACGAGAAATTTTGATTTTCTCCGCACCTGGTGGATGCGTTCCGCATCGTGCGGAGTTGAAATCGATCCCTCGACGAGAGAAATGTCGTACGGACCTTTTGCAACGGCTCGTGAGGCCTCCGGAAAATTCGCAATCTCCACCGCGCCGGCTATGGCAAGAAGCTCGTCTTCACAATCGAGAAGACTCAGCTGACATCCGTCGCAGGACGAAAATTTCCATACTGCAAGCTTCGGCTTTGAGGAATCTTTCATAATCACACTTCTCGTTTAGTGAAGAGATCATCAATCACGTCGTACCGGAACACGGGGCCGTCCTTGCAGATGAACCGGTGTCCATACTGGCAGTGGCCGCAGAATCCGATGGCACACTTCATATTTCGTTCCATAGAGACATACATCGAGTCATACGACATGCCGCGTTTCTGGAATTCCTTCACCGAGTACCGCATCATAATTTCCGGACCGCAGATAAGCGCAACCGCTTTATGCGGATCAAACGGGGCTCGTGGAATAAGGGTCGTGATAACGCCGACGTTGCCTTTCCAGTCACCAACAGCACGATCGACCGTGATATAGACCTCCAGATCGAACCGGGAACGCCAGATCTCCAGCTCGCGCCGGAACAGGATGTCGCCCGGGCTGCGTGTGCCGTAGAGAAGAACGACCTTGCCGTACCGCTCACGATGGTTGAGAATCTGGTAAATTGCCGGTCGAAGCGGGGCAAGCCCTATCCCTCCTGCCGTAATCACAACGTCGCTCCCGGTAATTTTGTCGACCGGCCACTGTGTCCCGAACGGACCACGGATACCGATGACGTCGCCTTTTCTCATCTGGCGCATTGCCTTCGTAACGGTTCCGACCGCACGCGTGGTATGGACAATCGTATGCGGGTGCCCCGGGTCGCCGCTGATGGAAATCGGAACTTCACCGACGCCGAACACATACAGCATATTAAATTGTCCGGGCATGAACGTCAGGCCGTCACTGCCATCTGCAGGGACAATCTCCAGCGTGAATGTATCACTGGTCTCCTGATGCACCCGCTGAATCAGATACGGATGCGGGAGCATCTGTGGGATCACGCATTTTTCAAATGACTCAACTTCAGCTAGTGATGCCATAAATATCCAAGAGTTGAATGCGGGTTGCTTCCAAACGCTGCTCAACGATCGATGCGAAGCGCTTCAAGAGTTCATACCCGAGATCATGGTCGTCCTCGCATTTCTTGCGCAGACACTTTCCGTCAAGAACGAGCGCTCTCGTTCCTTCGATCACGCGTGCATCAAACTTCCAATGATACGGGGGAATTAGCCACGACCAGCCAAGGATGTCGTCGGCGCCAAGCGTGTCAATCACGATGGGGCCGCGGTCTGGCGCGTAAATTTCCAGTGCAACCTTTCCCTCGCGGAGAATATAGAAGTGCTCGGCAACCTGGTTTTCGCGAAAAATGAACTTCCCCTCATCGAAGCGCGCATTCGCGGTGCAGCCGCTGAGGAGGCGGACATGTTCCTTTCGCAATCCTTTTACGAACGGATGCTGCTCAAGCAAGGATTCAAGATTTTCCATTGTTCTTTCCCTTCGCCGGTTTCTTTATGGATGGTGTTTCGTGGTCCTCTTCCCTGAGATAACGCAACTCTTCGGTAATGTCGATCCCAACCGGACACCAGGTGATGCACCGGCCACATCCCACACAGCCCAGAGTTCCGAACTGGTCCTTCCAGGCGGAAAATTTGTGAACGAGCCACTGGCGGTATCGTGCCATGACCGATGATCTGACGCTTCCACCGTGGATGTAGGAGAAATCGAGCGTGAAGCACGAATCCCACTTTCGCCACCGTTCGGCCGACTTCCCCGAAAGATCTGTGGTATCTTCGATGGTGGTACAGAAACAGGTCGGGCAGACCATCGTGCAGTTGGTACAACTCAGACATCGGTTTCCGACTTCTTCCCATCGCCGGTGTTCGAAATTCTTCTTCAGAAGTTCGGCAATCCCCCCCGTTTTTACCGATCTCCCCATCTTCCGGACTGCACTGCCGAAGAGCTTGTCGACCTTTTCAACGTCAGCGGGAAGAGCCTTCCCGTGCTGGATGCCGCGGATAAGCGTTTCACCCTGCTCGGAACCGATCTCCACCATGAAACGATGATGCTTGATGTCAGGTATTTCCGTTATCGCGAGATCGAAATCCTTCACTGCGCGCGGACCGGTGCCCATCGACGAGCAGAAGCATGTTCCTCCGGGCTCGGTACAATTCACGACAATAATAAAGAGCTTCTCGCGGCGGGCTTTATATCCCTCTTCGGTAAAATTGCCGTTGAGGAGAACGTTGTCCAGAATACGAATTGCCTGAAGGTCACACGGCCGAACGCCCAAAAAAGCAAAACGGGGCGGCTCCTTCTTTTCTTCGGCAAACTCAAATCCGGCAGTCCCCAGTTCAGCATGCCACAAACGCGTTACGGATGGGCGGAGGAACTTCTTCCACGCATGAGGGCTTGAATTGAACTGGAATTTGAACGGCTTGTCCGAATGAGAAAGTCGGTAATGTCCCGGCTTCTGATCGTCGGTGTAGCCGGCGGGAAGATCTTTGAGTGAATGAATTTCATCGTACACAATGACTCCATGCTGCACCGTCGGACCAATCACTGTATAGTCCTGACGCTTGAGCGAGGAGATCATCTGACCGATTGCATGTTCTTCGAGCGAATACATATTCTCACATCGTTGTGAATTTCTCTCTCTTCGCAGATCGTGCGTGCGTACACATCGTCATCTGCGGTCACGGCAAAAGAAGAATATCATGATGGAAGAACAGCGAGGGCCGTTTGATGCGAATCCCTCATGCACAACGCCGCGAAATGAGACACGGCATGATCGAACTCAATTCCATCAGAGTGGAATGCAAATTTCATTCCACCCATTTTCGCGCATTTTCTTCAATTATGATCGAAATTGGAGTGTTTTGAAGAGAATTCTTTCAACTCTGAGATGCGTAAAGAGATGAATTTATCACTTCTGGAAAATCCGGATGAATATTGGAGGGGGTTCAAGAGGGTATGGTTTGTGCGCCACATTCTCGATGATGAACAGAGACTCAGTTGAAACAGCGAACGATCGAAATCGTAGAGAGGGCTGGGACCAAGCGGATCAAGTTTACATCAATTGGTCTTTTTGTGTTTCTGTGGGAAGCTTCGGCAACGCGACGTTCTTGCCAAAAAAGGAGGTGTGCGATGCGCACAACCATACTTGTGTTCATCATTTCGATTCTCATCACCTGTTCATTCCCAATTCACACCGTCCGCGGTGGAGACTATGATCGCCGCTCGGCTCTTGCAGAGATCAACACGATCATTGACAAGGCGGAATTCAATCTCGCCGGACTTTATGTCATCAAGCACTATGCAGAAAATGCTACCTGCAACTTCAGCGCTATTGTCAGCACAGCACGACTGGCTTCGGAATTCGGCTACCACACCGTTCTCCTCGTTCTCGTCGCGAAAGTGGCTTCGGAAACGGATCATGAATGTCCATACCTGACGCAAATCGCATCATTTGTGGTCAGGAACCCTTCTGCAAACAGCGGACTTATCGAACTGGCGGAGCTTGCGGGAAGAGCGAAGACCGGGGATGAATTCAAAGATGTCGATCGCGCAATGGAAAAAGCGGACCATGAATGCGCGTACATGACCTTAGACGAAGCCAGGAGCCATCAGCAACATCCCGGGAATTGATTCGCTCCCCGGTGCGATTTCCGGCTGGAAGCTTATGCGGCGTCCGACCGGTGTAGTTATTCGTTCAGATCGACCCGCACAATCTTCGTGCCATAGGCAGGTAACGTCAATTTCCGATCCAACACGGGACCCGGCCTGCCGAAGAGATCGCTTGCCGATATCTTCACATTCCTTCCGCCACGCCACTTCAAGGTCGCATGTGCATCGAACGCTTCAGGATTGTAAAACGATATCAACCAGGACTTGCCACCGCCTAACGGATTGACAGATTGAACCACAAGATCCGTCGGATTGAGCGAAAACAGAGATGATGACGGAGGGTGGGCCGCTTCGGCAACCAGTGCAATGAGCGGCTGTCTCTGGTCGATTCCGAATTTCACGGCTTCCAGAGGATCATAGGAAGTATGCGGCAGGATCGAATAACGGAATTGCACCGGTCCCGACTGGTCCGCCTTGTAGTTTGTGTGCCAGTAATTGTTCATCACGTACGAATAGATCGTTTGTGATGGCGTCAGCGTCTTCAGCCACGGAGACTCGGCAGTAATGGAACCGATTTCGATCAGCGGGGCATCGGGCGTCGAGAGTGTCACTCCCATCTGTTCGTTTGAGACATCCACCCAGCTCGCCACAGAAAAGAAATTCCTGCACGAACCGGGAAGCTGGTCTTTTTCTGGGTCAACGATCGCGTCGGCGACGTCATAGCGGGCTTTCCCGCCGGAGACCTCAAAGGGAAACGCGATGTGCACACCCTCCTGCGATCTGATTCCCCGTTTGTCGATGTTATTGATGATGTCAACCCGCGGAATTCCGGAATACATCCGTACTTCACAGGAGTAGCCGTTGCAACCCGGCGCATTGCCGGTGATCACCAGTGAAGAAACAAGCTCTCCCCGTTCTTTCGGTCTGATGCTGACGTCGGAAAGAAACTGCGCACTGTCGGGATTGGTTCCGGGAACGTAAATATACCGGTTGAGCAGAAGCCCACGGGCGGTATCGACCAATTCCGCGTTTCCGTTCTTCCACACAAGCGAATGGATCGCCCCGGATCTTTCATCCAGCAACAAACGAAAGAATTTGTTTTCCAGCCCGTCACTTCCGATAAACTTCATATCATGCCCGGAAATTGGCTTCCCGGTCCCCACGAGGATTCTCAACGCAGACATGGGCGGCACATCACTCACCAGAACTGCGAGGTCACCTGTTGAAAGCCGCTGGGAGGGCATCCGCGTTCCGTGCTGATCTGTCACGCGATCTCCAGCACTGCTCAATTCCTCCGACAAGAGGACAACATCCGTTCTGGGCCATGATGTTGTATTGAAAATATCCACCGCGGTCTTGCGCCTGTGAATCTTGTCGGAACCAGCCAGCGCAGTACGCAAGAACGCCGCGATGCTATCGGCTTTCCGGACATATCCTTTCTTGATATTCCACTGCCCGATCACCCCCGGATCGTCCGGATCGGTGATGCTCTTATCCGCACCCCATGTGTGCTCATCCCACAACACCACTTCCATCCATGCGTTGTAATAGTCTCCTCCGGGAAATGAATCCGGCTTGGAGATCGACCAGACTGCTTCACTTCCGGTGAGATCATCAACGACATGTCGATTCATTGCCGTTTCGTACGCGGTCGATGCGGCGCCATCCTCCCAATACGGCGTGAGATCGCCTTTGAGTGTCGGGAGAGTTGTTCCATATTGCTGTTCGAATCGTTCAAACATCTGCTGGTGAGTCGATATGACCAGATGCGGTGTTACATACTTCTCATTCCATTCTCTTACGACATCTGAGAGTGTCGAGTCGGGTCCCCCATTATCACCGAGGGTATACGGCAGATAGTACATCCCGTACGGATATCCGGACTGATCGATCCTGCGCACCAGTTTCATGATCTTTTCGGGACCAAGATTCGAGAGCGTTCCCTCATGAAAACTGGAATAACTCGAACCCGCCACCCAGAAGAGAACTTTTTCCATTCCCGATTGTGAAGCCCAATAGAATGGTTTGTCCCCAAGTTGTTCGATAACATATCCGATGCGATCGCCGTTATTGGGAGCACTGGCAAAATATTTTATACCGCTTCCGGCAAGCATCGTGACCATTCCCCATGTGAATCCCGGCACATCGGATACAGCGGCAGTGGTTATCGGAATCGAATACTCCTCCGTGAAGCGACGCGCATACTCCGTAAAGTGACTCATTTCGGGAGCCGCGGCAAGACCGGTCAGTGGGTTGACGAACAAGCCATTCAGGCCGATGCTTCCATCCCTGATCGCTGCGATGACGCGGGATCGCTGTTCTTCGGTCGCGTGCTGGAGATAACTCTCGAACGGCCAGAGAATTTCCATATTCCACTTATACCGCGAGTCGGGTGGATAGGATTTTGTTCTATCAATAAGACGGAGCGCTTCTTCAAGGTTATGCCACTGCTTTTTCTCAACATTCGGCTGAAGATCGGTATACCCGATATCGTTGTGCGTATGCGAGAGAAGATAGATGTCGAGATGTCGTACCGGCTTGAGCTGCACACTTGTCGCGAGATCAGTCTGCGGAGATGAGAATTTTACGGGCTGCGTTCGTTCCGTCGTCACGCCGTCCACCGGAACGAAATAGATGTTCCCCCCGATCTTGAGCGTATCCCTGACTGCCGCAAACTGCGCAGAGGAAATTTCGATCGATCGCCCCTCTTCCAGATTATCCATGCTGATGCGCAGCAACCCCTTCACAGCGTCTTTGTCGCGGATCAACGCGGGCTCGACACGCACGGATGGAAGAAATGAAAAACGATATTTGAAAACCATGAACCATTCCGGACTATCGGCATTCACTCCCTTCACGGAAAGGACCAGCGGAATCGATCGAGGGAAATCCTTTTCCGGCAGTGAGAGGTACATCAAGCCGAAGAGGTCACCGAATTTATCGGTATAGTGGGACTCGAAGGTGAGATCGGCTCCATCCGGTCCGTGTTCCGTCCACATCGGGGCGGTCGAATCTTTCCGGTTCGTGAAGGAGAACCAGTGCCGGCCGTTGACAGAGAATTCAAACTTGTGCGGATGAGTTGCATTTCCCCAACCGATATGTTCAATCCCTGCCAGCCAGACAAACCGGAGGTACCCGCCGCTCGCCGGTGCGGTGACGGTATCAGTTCTCCACGCGATAGAATCTGCTTCGCGGTTTACCCGGCAAATGAGTGCATCCTCCACTGCCGGATGTGACGAATGGTAGCTGATCGTTTGACCGTACATCTCGCTGGCAAATCCGTTCAGGTAATGTTGCGATGCATGTCCGGACGCACCCGTGATCCGAATATTGATCGGCGGCTCCGTATGTTCCTGTGCCTGGACACTACGGGATGCCGGTAAGACCATCAACAGCATAAGAACGATACGGGTCGGCTTCATCACTGTGCCCTCATGTTGTGAACGAACATGTTCGCGGTCACCGGTACCTCCCCTGACGCGGCCGTTTTGTACTTGAGCGTCAGGTCCTTATCCCCGGTTTTCTGGAAATATTCCAATCGGATGGAATGAAACCCTTCAGCGAGCGCCCGAACTCCATGCTTCTCAACCATACCGTGCAATCCGTTGTCGTCAACGACGATCGAACCATCAACGGTGAGCCGGCTTCCGTCATCAGAACCGAGTGTGAAGTCATAAATTGCCGTGCCGTCAATTCGTATCAGTCCATCGAATCGCAATCCGAAGAACTCGGGCTTGTCTGCGGGAGCAAGATTTGGCACCGGCACGATTCCCTCTTTTGCCGGAGCGAGCGCATCAAAGTCGGGCAAACTATCCCATGTGCCGGAATAGAATTTGAATTGCAACCCCGGTTCTACAGCCCCCACCGCGGCCGGCGGATTGGGATCGACCTTTGAAATGGTTCTCATTGATGGCTCGCTCACCGCCAGATCATTTATGAAACAGCGGGCAGTAATTCTCTGCGTCGCTCGAATCATGATGGGTGATGTGTACTTTGCGGAATGCACCGTTGGGGTCGTCCCATCCAGAGTATACCGCACATCGACATCCTTTCTGTCGGTACCGATCAACACGTTTGAACTGTCGATAAAGATATCATACGCCGATGTAATGACCGGAGGCATGACGACATTCGGAGGGCTGGCAATGTCGAGCGCAACGACGGCATCGATAGAGTCCGGGACAACCGCCAGGAGATGAATTCTGAGCGCATCCTCATTGCGTGAAATCTCCAGCGGAATTCTTTTTCCATCGGCGAGAAGGAATGTGCGTGTCGGTTCGTTCAGAATACCGTGAAGGTCGAGATTACCGTCCCGCGGCCAGTCGAAAATGTGAAGATAGAGCCGTGTTCCGTCCGGCATGTTCTTCTGCGTGACGCGCCCCCACCCAACCGCCGAAAACGGGCTTGCACTTGTTCCGTAGATTGCTTCGCCGTTCACCTTCATCCAGGAACCGATATCGCGGAGCCGGTCAATACTCGCCTGCGGAAAAACCCCCTCGGCCGTCGGTCCGACATTAAGAAGAAAGTTTCCGCCCTTCGACGCAATGTCCGCCAGAGTCTGAATAAGCTCCCGCGACGATTTCCAGTGGATATCATGACTGTTGTACCCCCAGTGATCGTTCATGGTCATGCACGTTTCCCAGTACTGTCCGGGCAAGCCCGTCGCAGGCACTTCCTGTTCGGGGGTTCCGTAATCGCCGACACTGCCGATATCGCGGAATCCGACACCGCTCTCCGAGGGAGGCGGCTGACCAACGCGGTTGTTAATGATGATGTTCGGAGAGAGCGACCGCACATAGTTGTACAAGTCTCTCCCGCGGTCATTGTTCCAGGTCGATTCCCAGTTCCCATCGAACCAGAGAACACCGATGTCACCGTAATTTGTCAGAAGCTCCTTCAATTCGTTCTTCAGATATTGCACGAACCTCTCGAAGTCTGCTCCTTCCGTTGAGCGAGTTGTTTCCCATTCACGGCGCGGAAGATAGTCGGGATGATGCCAATCCATGATCGAATGATAGAAGCAGAGCTTCATCCCGTATTTCCGGCATGCCGCAGCAAGCTCCTTCAGGATGTCCCGCTTAAACGGCGTGGACATCACATCAAAAGTCGTGTATTTCGAATCGAACAGGCAGAACCCGTCGTGGTGTTTGGAGGTAATCACGATATAGTTCATCCCGGCATCTTTGGCGGTACGCACCCACAGCTCGGGATCGAATTTTACAGGATTAAACTGACTGAGAAATTTCTCGTATTCATCGACAGGAATGTGCGCCGATGTCCGGATCCACTCACCATAATCCGTCTGCCCCTTCCATTCGCCTGCGGGAATGGAATACAGCCCCCAGTGAATAAAGAGTCCGAAACGGGCATCATTCCACCACTGCATCCGCGCCCGGTATTCTGATTCCGATTCACGGCCTCCGGCACCCGCTTCCTGAGCAAGCACTGTTGATTGAAATACAACCAGCATCAGAAACACGATAGCGACTAACACAGTTTTTATATTCATTTATTTACCGGATTGAATTTTCCTGATGCGGAATTATAGACACCAACTTCAGACAAAACGGGAACAGATTTCGATTTGAGGATATTGATCCGGATTTTATCCGACATGACGGTAGTTGAGGGTATAATCCGTTCATGCCCGACTGTTGTTCCGGAAGCGAATGGAACCCATTTGCCCCCGTCCATGAGATCAATTGAGAATGATTCGATGCGCTGACCCAGGGGAAGAAATTCTTTCATTACGACAGTATTGAAAGGCATCGTTGATGGAAGTTCGATCTCCAGAGTCTGAGCCACTGATCCATCATCCGGAATCCAATATGTATTGGGATCTCCATCCAGCAGAATACGTGAAAGGGAGATGATCTTCTCACTGGAGGATACGGCACTAATTGATTTCGCGAGATTGTTCCCGAAGAAGTGATCACGCAGAAACTTGAAACCGATCAGGGAAGCGGAATCTTGAAATGAAATCAATCCATCACGATTCGGCGGAACATTCAGGAGTAAATTCGCCCCCCGGCCGACAGAGTGAAGCCAGAGATTCATGAGCTGATCCGGTTGCTTGACGGCACTGTCGTCTTTCGGATGATAGAACCATCCAGGCCGGATCGAGACGTCGCATTCCGCAGGAATCCAGTATTTTCCATTTTCATTTCCCCGGTTGAGTGTATCCGTTGGCGGCGCCGTTGCTCCCCGGCCGAAGCCCGCGGTGTCGAGGAGATTCCAGTTCGTTTCCCCGGCTTCACCGTCTTCATTCCCGACCCACCGGATATCCGGGCCGATGTCGCTGAAGATCACTGTCTTCGGAGAAATCTCCCGGATCGCATTCTCATATCTGCGGAAATCGTAGACCTGTTTCTTTCCATCCGGACCCTCACCATTCGCGCCGTCCCACCATAATTCATAGATCGGTCCGCAGTTTGAGAAGATTTCTTTCATCATGTTCACGAACACGTCGTTGTAAGTCGGCGTGCCGTAGGCAGGGTGATTGCGGTCCCATGGAGAAATGTAGACGCCGAACTTCAATCCGTACTCCCTGCACGCATCGGAGAGCTCCCGGAGAACGTCTCCCTGACCATTCTTCCATGGACTTTCACGTACGGTGTGCGTGCTGTATTTACTCGGCCAGAGACAGAATCCATCATGATGTTTTGCGGTAATGATGATGCCTTTCGCCCCTGCAGCTCGTGCAATTCTGCACCATTGCCGGCAATCGAGAGCCGTTGGATTGAAGACTTTTTCGCTTTCCGTTCCTTTCCCCCATTCGAGATCTGTGAACGTGTTCGGACCGAAATGCATGAAGAGGCAGAATTCCATATCCTGCCATGCAACCTGCTGCGCGGATGGAACCGGGCCGACCGGCTGTAACCGTTCGCTTTGCGCAGAAGCACCGAGGCGAATGATCAGGAGGCACAACAGCAACGAGACTGCAATTCGAATGATACGCGACTTGCAAAATGTACTCATAGATGTGGTTCTGCTTTTTCCCTCTGGCAGGATTTGACTGCCTCCGTGGTTTCTGTCGACAACACCCATTACTTCATCAGGACCATCTTTCTGACTTCTGAATAACTTTGCGAGGGGTTGGAAAGATTTGTTGCATCGATCCGGTAATAATACAATCCGCTGGAAATGGCGCTGCCATCCCAGACGATCTGCCGCTCACCGGCGGCTTCGATCCCATCGGCGAGCGTTGCAACCAGACGTCCGAGAACATCATACACCATCAGCCGTACTCTGCTTTCCACCGGGAGATTGTACCGAATTGAAGTTCCCGGATTGAATGGATTCGGATAATTCTGTTCAAGCGAAAATGCCTTTGGAACTGTTGTCGTCCTGCCAAGTTCAAGAAAGAGTCGTGCCGAAGAATCCGGAATCACCAGCGTGCCATGGCTTTCGAGCGAAATTCTTCTTCCATCCACATTCAAAACCGCGGCAATATCGTTGCTTCCGCCTTCCCACAAAACTTTCAGCGGGTACGATGACGAGGAAATCCGAATTGGTATTTCCCGGGACATTTCATCCCCGAGCGCTTCAACGGATGTGCTTGTCGCAAACCTGACATCAAATCCTCCCGCAGGCGGAATTGGTGGAAGGAAGTACGATTTGCCTGCTGTACGCGATCCGAATCGCAGGACTTCTTCATTCCCCGCGGAGTCACGAATCGAAATTTTTCCCAAACCCCCGAGCTCATCAACCCTGGCCGTGGTTACCGGGACAGTATGCTGCGACGTGAGTACGAGTTCGCCTGCGGTATCCATCTTCACCCAATAACCGAACCCCGGAAGAAGCGAATCACTTACGTAGTACCGGTTCAGGTATCCAAAAAAAGACGAGGTGATAGTTGAAGGAGGAACACTCAACACACTACCGGCCGGAATCGTGTCGGAGAGTCCGCCTATAAGGTTCCATCCCTGCTGTACCGTTATGGTATCGGCAGAGCGCGGAGTTCCCGCAATGGAAAGCTGTTGTCCTGCGGCAAATTTCATCCAATAACCGACGGAATTCAGAAGTGTGTCACGGAGGATATAGCCGCTCCCGTCGTAGGAGAATGCATGCGTTGTGACCGTCGGGAAGAGCGCCATGAGATATGGTGAAGAAACACCCAGCGGTACCGAAAAAAGATTCCAGTTCGGGAGAACGGAGAACGTGAACATCGACGTGTTGAGTGTAGTGTACCGGGCGACAGCAGACCACCCGCCTGAACCCGCCGCATCGCTCGCCAGCACACGCCAATAGTAAAGAGTGTTCCGGTCGAGACCCGTGACCTGATGTACGGTATCCGTCAGAACGGAATCATCAAGCACCGTGGCACTGAAGAGCGAGTCGGTTGAGATCTGAAGCCGGTAGGCACTTGCATATTTTGTCGACGACCACCTGAAGAGAAGATTCGTCGGCTGTTCGATCGAACCGTCAACCGGGGATAATGTCAGCGGCGTTGAGGGAACCGGAGCAATTGTTGTAAATCGCCAGAAAGATGAGTACGATCCCTGTGTGGCAGTATCGATCGATTTCACTCTCCAGAAATACGTCGTAATGTTGGAAAGAGCGGAAACAGCTCTCACTGTATCGGTCAACGTTGAGTCGTCAATAATCAATCCAGAACCGAAGGTTGAGTCTGTCGCACACTGTGCATGGTAGGATATCGCGTTGGCAACTCTGTGCCAGCGCAAGAGTGTGGAAAGCGGCTGGTTCAGGGAATTATTTGGCGGATTGAGCAATACGGGAAGCCCCGGCGGGAGGGTGAACGTATAGGTGAAGTATTCAGTGCTCTCGACATTTCCGTTTCCGTTTCCAGACGGAACCTGAGAGAGGAGTGTTCCGCCGTCGGGCGACTGATATTTTGCAACTGCAAGGTAAAGTTTCGAAGGAATAAACCCGAAGAGCGATTGCAAGGTGATTGTGCCCTCAAGAAAAGTCCCTGCAACGCTCGTTGCAGATCCCGTGATACTCCCCTGCGTGGAATTGAACCATCCCGACCAGTTGTTCGTGCTTTCGTTCCCGAGGAAGGCGTTCCATGCCATAGCCGTCCCGGTCTTGGCCCACGGCGCGCTGACCTGCGAACCGAGCGAATCGCTGATCAGCACGAACATGTCTCCGCTCTCGGATGATGCTGATTGTGTTGCGACATAGAGGTCTGCGCCGTTCCAGCCGATGTACAGATTGATTCCGCCGTTTGATGAGACAAGCATTGCCGAAGAATCGACACTTCCGTCCATAATAAACGCAGAGGGCGCCGGACTGCCGCCGATGGTAATATGATAATCCTGGCCGCTGTTATTATCCCAGGTGTTATCACTATAATGGGCATCGAACGCCACACGTTGCACCGATTGAGCCGCGTTATTAAACGGAGGAAGCGTGATCCGCAGAGTCCCTCCGGTATCCGGCCCGCTCATTGGAGATTCCACTGCAGGTCCCGTACCGCTGAAGAGTGATGAGCCTGCGGGCCAGTAAACGGCATTTGGCTGGGCCCAGGAGCTCCCCGTATTATTCACGCCCCAGTGAAGGGAAGCAGACTTTGTAGCGCCGTGAACAAGTATCGTGATAGAGTCGCCGATTGTCGGTGAGACCGGTGACCAGGTAACGCCGGTTGTTCCGCCCCCACCGGTGTTCGCTCCAACCCAGACATGCCGGATCGCAGACCGTCCGATGTTGTTATTGCTGTCGACGGCCTCAACGTAATAGTCGAGCAGGATATTCGTATAGCCGCTGATCGACGCCGAATATTCCAGGGCTTTATATGTCGGCAGGGGATTTGTCTGGGGAGTGATCCACGTTCCGCTCATCGGCTCGCTCGTCCACGCGGCCACTCCCGCGCCGCCGGTGTATGTTTCATTCGATGATGAGACGATGGAATTCGTACTCGTCCGGTATTTCAGCGTAACAGATTTCAAGCCGCTGAGATCGTAGGCGTATGTCCAGACTGTAAAGTTGTTGGATTGATTGATTCCCCACTCCGTTCCTCCGGGATTGTACGGCTCTCTCTGAGGAACATAAATCGTGGGAGGCGTAAGGTCCGGTCCCGAACCGGTTACGAGCTTTGCGTACTGTACCGCCTGGTTGCACGCTCTCGCCGGATGGGAATCCCAGATCCCGTTCTGAGTTCCATCCCAGTACCAATAATCGCTCGATTCGGAGTTCAGGAAATATTTCCATGCGTTCTGCGTGTTCGGATCAGAGGGATTGATCTGCTGTGCGGTCTCCACAATGTTCTTCGCCGCGGTCACGATTCCCCAGCTGTTCCTGTCGGGACTGTAGCCATTGACCGGATCGCCGTTCCATTTGAGAAATTCCGGATCACCGTTGTCCGCACCGCTCCAGCTTCCATCTTCAACGTGGATCACATCGTTCGTATCGGGCGGATACATGTCGAGATAATCCTGAATGGTGGTGCAAACGAACCGCGTCGGGTTGGCCTGGAGCCATGCCACAAAGTTCTGAAAATTAGAATTGTAATACGCGTCCGAACCGCCGCCGTAGTTATCGCCGTCGTGGTGGAGAACGATCAAAATAGGATGAAGCGAATCGGTGTTATAGCTCTCCAGTTGGCTCATCACGCCATCGTAGTTAAGCGCACCGAAACCGCCGCGGCCGTCTTCATTTCCCATATACCGGTCTGCAGGAACGGCGATGATTTTTTTGCTCGTTCCGGTTGATGGGTCAATGTACTGTACATAATGCGGCTCTCTCCCCCACCGCGCCGAGACCTCGGTCGGTGCCCAGAGCCCGGTAAACTGCAGCCAGTCGTTCGGATTGGGATTCCGGATGTCTGCCTTGTTTGGTTCGTACAGGTTTCCTGACGTGCTGAACGGATATCCCTGGCATGCACGATCAAAATGAATATTGTCGACGAGCACCCACTGGAATCCTTCGTCCACAAGTGCCGGAATCTCCCTCGGCGAGAAAGCATTCTCGGGAGGAAAAATCCCTTTCGAATAATTGCCGGTGAAGTTTGACGCCATCATCTGCTTGTGAGCTTCGATCTGCCGGCGTGTATCATCATAATCGATGAGTCCCATCAGCGGATGATGGTAGCCGAATCCAACCATATCGAGTCGAGGATTGCCGAGAGTTGTTTTCAAATTCTTGACGGTATTCCAGGTCGACTTCCAGTTCTGGAAATTGGAGTTACCGTATGTCTCAAG
>Ga0335079_10002948_pt1 | contig 19601 bp, 21 predicted proteins | sample Lox_Sample_33_FD_206719 | JGI IMG/M metagenome (GOLD analysis project Ga0335079, IMG submission 206719) | Soil microbial communities from Loxahatchee National Wildlife Refuge, Florida, United States - Lox_Sample_3.3 | ecosystem: Environmental > Terrestrial > Soil > Wetlands | place: USA... | reverse complement strand
GCGGTCATTTGATGGGGAGAGAAACGGCAATTGAATTTTCATCCCTCGTGGGGTTGGAGGAGGGGTTCAATAAAGAATGGAATGATGTCCCAAAACAGCGCTTGCCCGCGATCCCTCAAGGCGCGGCGGGCCCGAATGAGAATAAATTTGATGGTATTGACGATTATCCGGAAACGAAAATGATGAAGCTGACAATTACAAAAGGGAGCGCCACGGATTTCTTCAGGCGGGGCAAGGAACTCGCCGGCAAGCTGGACCGTGGTGAGGATGCGGAGCCGGAAAGAGTCGTTATCTTCGGAAATCGGCAGGATCTCTGTTATTCCCTGTTGACAAAATAACGGACACGCCCAAACGGCCGGAATACCGGGAACGATTTGCAAGGATAAATTTCCTCCCGATCTGCTCCGCAAGAATTTTTTCTGCAATTTTTTGGTTGTTCTGCCGATAGGAAAAGTCAGGGGGTAGATATGGAAAGCTTGGTCAAAGAAGGGACGATCTGTTCCGTACTGTTCAAATCGCACATAATTGGCGAGGAAGACATAAGGGCCGCCCTGGAGGAACAGGAAATCTCCGGCTGCCGCATCGGCGAAGCGCTTGTCAAGCTCGGGATTGTGACCCAGGAGGACATTGACTGGGCGTTGTCCAACCAGTTGAATATACCCTACGTTCGTCTGAATAAGGAGATGATAGACAGGGGGGCCGTAGAGCTGGTTCCGCCTGCGCTTGCCAGGAAATTCAATCTGATACCGATCCTGCGTGCCGGAGACGAGATCAGTATCGCCCTGGCGGATCCGCTGAACAGGGCGGCTATCGAAGCGGTGGAGGAAGTGACCGGCTGCCGCGTCGCCGTGGCCATGCCCATTATCCGCGAGCTTCGCGAGATGCAGAATATTTTCTATGGCCCCGTCGAGATCGAGAAGCAGTTCGGATTCTCCTCCCCATGCTTTTCCGCAAATACCCTGGAAAGTATCAACAAGGATTTGAGCGGGGCCACTTTCCTCAACTATATCCTCCTCTACATATGCCGAAACAGGCTCGCTTCCCTCTCTCTGCAGCCCTTGGGCGACGTGGTCGCCGTAACGGCCAAGCAGGGTGAATCGTCCCGGGAGATCGGCAGGCTGGCCGTTGATTACTACCCGGATCTCTTGCAGCAGATCAGGAAGCTCGGCAAATTGACGGGATCGACCGAACTGAGCGCCAGGGGAACACTGGCATTCACCTGCAAAGGTGAAAGGACATACTTTCAGCTCTTTACCCTGAAGGGGAAGGGGGGGGATTACGTAACTTTGAAGATGCAGCCGCATCTTCCCTTCCCGACCGTTATCGCCGCGCTGGACCTCCCTGCCGGGAAGGCGCGCGCTTTTGCGGAACTGGTCGCGGCAAGGGAGGGGATTGTTCTGCTCGGTTCCGACAACAGGGAGGAATGCAGCCGGATCATCGATCTCTATCTCGATGAGGCGGATACCGCGGAAAAGACCGTGATGATCCTGGGGGACCGGGCGGGGCGCGGCAAAAAACGCTTTTCTTCCATCTCCCTGCAGAAGGTATCGCCGCTGGAAATGGAATCGCTTGCCGCAACACTCCTGGAGCATGATCCGGACATACTGGCGGTCGAAGATGTGTCGGAAAGCCGCTCTTTCAAGACAGCCGCCAGACTGGCCATGCGCGGCAAACTTGCCGTCTGCGGGATCACCTGCGGCGATACGGCGGTTGCCCTGGAGCATCTCCTCCATTTCCGGCAAAGCCATTCGGTATTCAACTATCTGAAGGGGATTGTCTTCATCAAAGGGGTCAGGCCTCTCTGTCCGCTCTGCAAGCGGAGCCACCTCCCTCCGGACGGGGCAGAGGCTCTCCTTCCCCCGGCGCCGGCCTATTTTGCCCCGGTCGGCTGTTCCGCTTGCGGCTATACGGGATTCAAGGGGAAGAAGTACCTGGCGGACGTGATTCCCTTCAATAAAGGGCTTTCGGATGATCTCGCCGCGGCCCGGGAGAGGGGGGAACTCCTGCAGTGCCTGAAGAACGGCGGCTATCAAGGCATATTAGAGCAAGGTGCGGAACTTTTAATCTCCGGCGAGATTTCGCCGGAAGAATTCATGGCCGCTGTAAAGAATTGACGGAGAAGCGTAATGGCAAGAATTGACGGTCTTTTCAGGATGATGAAAGAGCAGGGGGCATCCGACCTCCATCTCTCCAGCGGTTCACAGCCGATCTTTCGCCTGCACGGCGAGTTGGTCCGCCTGAATTCCAAGGTGCTGACCCATGAGGAGATACAGGGCCTCCTCTATGAAATCCTCACGGAAAAACAGAAGGGTGAATTCGAGGCAAGAAAAGACCTCGACTTTGCTTACGCCATTCCAGATGTGGCAAGGTTCCGCAGCAACATCATGATGCAGCACAAGGGGATCGCCGCGGTATTCAGGATGATTCCCAGCAAGATACTTTCGGCGGATGAGCTGGCCCTTCCCGAAGGGGTGCGCAGGATGACCGGGCTTAAAAAAGGTCTCGTGCTGGTCACCGGCCCGACCGGTTCAGGCAAGTCCACCACACTGGCGGCCATGATCGACCTGATCAATTCCACCCGCCGCGAGCATATCCTGACCCTCGAAGACCCGCTGGAATTTATCCATGAAAACAAGCTTTCCCTCCTGAACCAGCGGCAGATCGGCGTGCATTCGGAAAGCTTTGCAGCGGCGCTTCGGGCGGCTCTGCGCGAGGACCCGGATGTCATTCTCGTCGGGGAGATGCGCGATCTCGAAACCATCAGCCTGGCCATGACCGGAGCCGAAACCGGGCATCTGGTATTCGGCACCCTGCATACCAGCTCCGCTGCAAAGACCATAGACCGGATTGTCGACGTATTTCCCAAGGACAGCCAGGAGCAGGCCCGCTCCATGCTCTCGGAATCCCTCAAAGGAGTGGTCTGCCAGCAGCTCCTGAAAACGGCCGAAGGAAAGGGGCGGGTGGCGGCCTTTGAAATAATGGTGGGAACCCCTGCCATCGCCAACCTTATCCGTGAAGGAAAGACCTTCCAGATCCCCTCAGTCATCCAGACCGCCAGGAAGGACGGGATGCAGCTCATGGACCAGCACCTGCTGGATCTCCTCAAGACCAAGACGATCCTGGCGGAAGAGACCTATCGCTGTGCCCAGGACAAGAAGCAGTTCGAGCAGTACCTTGTTGACAGAGCCGCACAATAGACGGGGAGGGTGTAAGGGGCATTCATCTGTAAATGAGGGAGAGATTCATTAACTTGCGGCATAAAAAGATCTCTCCCTCATTCTTTTCCGTTCCGGGTGATATCTCCGGAAACCCTACGGACAGGCACCCAGCCGCTTCGCCTTCACTTTCGTAGTCATGTTGTGCCCTGCAGACGCCATGTGCATCACCGATGTGTAGGAGTCGCTGCCGTAAACCGTTTCGCCGGTCATGGTGGCGGCATTTTTGCCGGTGCACTTCATGGTCCAGGTCACCTTGTTGCCGAAGGTTTTCATGTCGGTGACAGTACAGTTCTTGTCCCTGGCAATGGCCGTTTTCTGGTCCTTTACGTCCGCCTTGCTGTAGCAATGTGTCATGACCGTGGGTGGGACCTTCATCTTCATTCCCGGCATCTCCATCTGCGAGGAAATCTCCCATAATCCGTCGCGCATGCCGTCGGCGGCAAAGGATATTGACGGTAAGAGCAGCATACAGAACAGGGTGACGATTGCTTTTTTCATGATCATTCCTCCTTGAGTTCAGATTCGGATTATCAATAATCCGCAACGCATCGAACGGGGTTTCGCTGCTTACAGGGTTATCCATTACTTGTGCGCGGTCAATGTTTCCATAAAAGCTCGCGCTCGGAGATGAACTCCCTCTTTTCGCCGGTGACGGGGTCCCGGAATCTTAGCATTCCGGCAACTAGCTGGAGCGGGTTGGCGAAGTCGTCCCCGCTTTCCGCCTTAAGCTCCGGATAATACCTGTCGTTCAGAATCCCGAACCCCAGGCAACTCATATGAATCCGCAGCTGATGGGTTTTGCCGGTTAAAGGACGCAAGAGAAAACGGGCCGTCTTCCCTTTTACTTCGAGAAGATCGATCGTTGATCGGGCATTCGCAGTTCCGGGAGCTGTTTTCATCCTGAACCACGGCTCTCCCCGTTCTATTCTGTTCTCCACAACCCACGCACTCTTTCCCGGAAGAGGGAGAGAGGCGGATAGGGCCCGATAGGTTTTTTCCACTTGACCGTTCCTGAAGAGCTCGGCGTAAAGGCCCCGTGTCCTTTTGTTGACGGAAAACATAACAATTCCCGCTGTTTCGCGGTCGATCCGGTGGATCGGCGCAAGGTCCCGTATGCCGGTGCTCTTGCGCAGACGGTTGAGCAGGCACTCGTCAACATACCTGCCACCCGGGGTTACGGGAAGGAAATGGGGTTTGCAGGCGACCAGAATCTCGTCATCCTGATACAGAACCTTTTCCGCAAAAGGAATGACCGGCTCATCGATGACTTCCCGGAAATAAAGGATACGTCTGCAGGGCGCATATTCGCTATCGGGGTTTATCGGGCTTGCCTCTTCGTCGAGCACCTTCCCTTCGGCAATGCGTCTCTCCCAGGTCTCCCGCGGGACAGAGGGAAACCTCCCGCACAAAAAACCGAGGATCGAAGGATAGGGCCTTTCGCTCTTCGGCATGGTGACAATGGAAGGGTGTTTTGATATTCCCATTATGAGTTTTTAACCAAATGGGAGGAGAATGTCAATAAGATAAAAGAGATAATATCTCCCGGGTTATTCTCCGGTCTTTAATCACCAACCGGCCATTTTTTGCCCTGTCAACCCGATTTGAGGGGATCAGGAGTTCAAGTATTCCCCGATCTTTTCCGCCAGGGTCCGATACACCCGCTCGCACTCGTTCCTGTCCTTTTCCAGGAGGGTGACCCTGAATCCCTGCAGCGGGGTGGAAAAGGAAGAGAGGGGGACGACGCAGACGCCGGTATTGGCCAGTAGGTAATAGACGAAGCGTTTGTCCGGCGAAACCCCCGGCGCGCCCACGAGTCCTTCCACCAGCTCCCGCACTTCAGGATTGTCGATGGGGAGGGTGTGCCTGCCGCTCAAGAGTCCGTCATGGAAGGCGACCGCCATGTAGAACGCGCCGTTCGTCCGGTTGACCATGAGTCCCGGCACCTCTTTCAGGAAGTTGTAGGTGATGTTGCTCATCTCCTCGTAGCGGTCGATCCGCTCCTTGAGATACCCCTTGTATTCGGGGTGGGAGATGATGGCCGGGATCGCCTTCTGGGGAAGGGTGGTGGAGCAGACCTCGTTCATCTTGGCGGTGAGGATGGTATTGATGTACTTGTCGAAGCGGCTGTCCTTCCCGTAGTTGTAGACCTCGACCCAGCCGCAGCGCGAGCCGGGCCAGGGAAATTCCTTGGAGATCCCCTTCATGGCGATGGCCGGGACATTGCCGATCAGATCGGAGATTGGAACGGTTTTCTGGCCGTTGTAAAGAATATGGTTGTAGACCTCGTCGGCGATGATGAACTGGTCATATTTGCGGGCGATGGCAACGATCCGCTCCAGGGTCTCCGCCGGGTAGACCATGCCGGTCGGGTTGTCCGGGTTGATGAGCATGATCCCTGAGATCTGCGGATTGAACTTGACGTAGTTCTCCATGTCTTCCAGGTCGGGGTACCAGTTCTCCTCGGGCTTGAGCCGGTAACAGATCGGCGCCGCGTTGGCGTGCATCGCCTCGCCGAGGGTGTGGGTGGTGTAGGTGGGTGAAGGGAAGAGGATGCGGGTTTCCGGACGGAGACAGCCGTAGACCTTGGTGATGGCGTCCCCCAGGCCGTTGAAGAAGAGGATGTCGTCGGGGGTTATCTGCGCGCCGCCGCGCCGGTTAGTGAGACCGCAGACAAATTCGCGGGTCTCCAGCACTCCACGGGTATGACAGTAGCCCCAGGTGTCATTGCTCATTGCCTCCCTGACCACAATCTCCTTCATCCATCCGGGGATAATCTCCCCCTTCATGATCGGGTCACCGATGTTCTCCCAGTTTATCCGTACCCCATGCTTCTGGAGCTTTTCCGCCACATTGACGATGTTGCGGATCTCATAGGTCATTTCGCCCGCGCCGGTGCTTACCAGGTCACTTCTCATTGACTACCTCGCTGATTTAAATATAAAATTCCGAACCTTGAAAATGAAAAGGCCGTGGGGAAGAACCCACGGCCTTAAGTTTATGTGCAAACGGTAATACTGCTCCTACAAGGCAGAGGGTTGACCTGCGGCGGAAAGCGCCGCGGCGTCGATAGCTCGTGCCGCTGCTGCATATTCTCTGGGGAAAATACCGTACATACATTATGTAACTAGCACACACTCACCTTCAAGTCAACGTTTTTGTAGGTTAATACTTATTGGAGGAGAATCTGGAAACGGCCTTCGCCGTCTCGCCAGGTGAGCCAGCCGCTCAAGCCGGTATCCGTGATGGCCAGGGTCCAGTCCCCCCTGATTTCCACCAGCCGCAGGTTCTCCTGTCCGGATAGGGGGGATACCAGCGCCGATGTTTCCGAAGGCCCCAGCCGCAGGGCGTAAGCCACCTTTTTCAGACCGGGGAGAAGCCGGGCAGAGCGCCCCTTGAGAAAATCCTCCCAGGTGGTATACTCCCACCAGCGAGCCATCTCCACCCACCCTTCCCGGCCGGCGTCATCATAGGCGATGCGCATCCAGTTCCCTTTCTTCCCCATGACCGCCACAGGGTATTCATTGGCGGGCGTTTTCAGGATGGATGAGAGGAGGGGGATTTCACCGGCGGCGCGCTCGGCGATCCTCTCCACTCCCGGATCGCGGTAAAATGTTATGGCCGCCGGATCGGCCGGGAGCACCTGGCTTAAGGGACGGATAATCATCACCCCGCTGCCGCTGTACGGGCGTGGCTGCTGCGCATTCGCGGCAGGCAGGAATAAAGACGCAATAAAAAGGAATACGAGCAGAGTGCGCACGAAGATCATATAATCCTAATAACGGCGGATATCACACAAAGCCACAAAAACAACTAAGTAAAACAAAACGTTATCTTGATTCTGATTCTTATGGGCACCATTTTGGTGAATGGCTCTATCTCGACAAAACAACGATTTCTTTGTGTTCTTTGTGCCTTTGTGTGAGTCAACTGCTTTTTCTTGTATTATCCGTTCAGGAGCCGTTTGAGTTGGGCGAGGTAACCGGCCGCTTCCGCTTCTCCCTCGGCAGGCGCCCACACCCCCTTTTCCTCTTCGCTTAAGGGGAGGTAGGGCCCGGCCTTGGCCTCGAAAAAGACGGTGCCGCTCTCCAGGCTGACCACGGTATGGAACATTCCGTGGGGGATATCTACTGCCACTGCATCGCCGGACGCGGCGATGACCGTCCTGTTCCGGATATTGCCTCCCTCATCGAAAACAACCACCCCCATCCGGCCCCGCACCATGACCATCGATTCGTCCTTTGCCGGATCCAGGTGCCGGTGGGGGCGGATGTACGACTCCGGTTCCATGGCATTGAGGAGCCGGTGGCAGCAGAAGCCGTCGCCCTGGTGAAGATTGAAATTCTTGCGCCGGCGCGGGTTCTCACTGGCTTCGGCGGTAAGCCGGTCAAGGAGTTTCTGATCTATGATGCGCACGGAAGCCCTCGCTTTGGAATCGTTTCACCTGCTGAATGCAGATTAGCAGAGCGACAGGCATCAGGCAAGGGGGAATTGTTGTTTACAAACAGGGGTAAATAATTTACATTAACCAGCGCGTTTTTCGCGTGATTTGGAGAAGGACCATGGATGGAATGAAAAGTACACCTCTCATCTCCGAGCATGAGGCACTCAAGGCGCTTATTGCCCCGTTCGGCGGATGGAACATGCCGATCCAGTACGAGGGGATCATCGCCGAGCACCGCTTGTGCCGGGAGAAGTCGGCACTGTTCGATATCTGCCATATGGGTGAGTTTCATTTCCGGGGGGAGTTGACCACCAGCGGCATGGAGGAAATCTTCACCTTTTCCGTCACCGGCATTCCGCCCGGCCGTTGCCGTTACGGTTTTCTCCTGAATCAAAGGGGGGGAATCATCGACGATCTGATCGTCTTCCGCCTCGGGGAGAACGAGGTGATGATCGTCACCAACGCCTCCACCATCGACAACGATTACGCCGTAATAGCCGAAAGACTAAAAGGTGGGGAGTTGCGGGACATCTCCGCCATAACGGGAAAGCTGGACCTCCAGGGGCCGCTGTCGCGCGATATTCTGGTCAAGGCGTTCGGTCCGGAAATCGCTGCCATCCCCTACTTCAAATCGACCAGGATGCGACTCCTGGACGTCGAGGCGATCGTCAGCCGCACCGGTTACACCGGCGAACTTGGGTACGAGATATTCCTCCCCAGCGATAAGGTGAAGGATCTCTGGCGTCTCCTTCTCGCCGACGAACGGGTCAAACCTGCGGGGCTGGGCGCCCGTGACCTGCTACGCCTGGAGATGGGATACAGCCTCTACGGGAGCGACATCGACGAGGAGACGACACCCTTGGAGGCGGGCCTCGGGGCGTTCGTCAATTTCGATAAGGAGTTTATCGGCCGTGAGGCGCTGCTCAGGCAGCAGAGGGATGGGCTGGCCCGGGTAAAGGCGGCTTTCCGGGTGACCTCCCGCCGCTCCCCCCGACACCATTACGAGATATGGCATGGGGAGGCGCAGTCGGGCACTGTCACCAGCGGGGCGTTCTCCCCCATGCTCGGTTGCGGGATCGGCATCGGTCTGGTTGGGCCTGAGGCGGCCGTGATCGGTGCGCCGCTCACCATCAGGCACGGGAATGTGAGCATGGAAGCAACAGTCTGTGATCTCCCTTTTTACAAGGGGGGATCGTTACGCTACTGATGACTTCCGATTTCGCTTCTGGATCGCATGAGAGTTGCTTTATTGATTTAATTTTCCATAATTAGAAATGTGGATTTTTTGCAAGGTCAAGGCGATCAAGGGATGACGTGGAGGCGTACCGGAAGGTACGTCGCACAAAGAGTCCCGCGGATCAACGCGGAGATTGCGAAAAAGCAGCGTTTCTACAAGGGAGGGAACGATATGACGGAAACCTATTACAGTAAGGAACATGAGTGGGTCAGGGTCAAGGATGGGATCGCCTGCATCGGCATTACCAGTTATGCGGCCAACCAGCTGGGAGACATCACCTATGTTGAGCTCCCCCGGGTCGGCAAGGGCGTAAAGCAGTTCGGGGAGCTCTGCAGCATCGAGTCGGTCAAGGCGGCAAGCGACATCTTTGCGCCGGTGTCGGGCAAAGTGGTCAAGGTGAACGAAGCGCTGGAAGAGACTCCGGAAATCGTTAACGAGAGCGCGGAGGATGCGGGTTGGCTCGCCTGGATCGAGATGGCCGATTTGAAGGAGCTGGGGAATCTGATGAACTTTGAGGGGTATGACGAATATCTGCGGGGTCTGGAATGAGCAATACCAGCTATTGTCCCAATACTCCGGAGGAGATCCGGGAGATGCTCGGCGTGATCGGCGTGACGACTGTCGAGGAGCTGTTCGGCGCGATTCCCGCCGATCTTCGGACCAGATCCTTTTACCTGCCGCCGGGTATGTCGGAGTTCGAGATGACCCGGCACGTAAGCTCCCTGGCGGAGCAGCATCCCCGGGACATCGCCAATTTCATCGGCGGCGGCTATTACGACCACCTGATCCCGGCCGTGGTTGACCACCTTGCCGGGCGCGCCGAGTTTTATACCGCCTACACCCCCTACCAGCCCGAATGTTCCCAGGGGACCCTACAGGCGCTCTTCGAGTACCAGACCGCCATCTGCCGGCTGACCGGCATGGAGGTCGCCAACGCCTCCCTCTATGACGGCGCGACAGCCATGGCGGAAGCGGCCATGATGGCGATGCGCGTAACCGACCGTGACAAGGTGGTGATCGACGGCTGCGTCAGCCCCTTCTATCGGCAGGTGGTGCGAAGCTATCTGGCCAACCTGTCGGTGGAGATCGTGGATATCCCTCCCCGTGGGGGAATCATCGATCGTCCCGGCTTTGCTTCCGCCGTCGATGAGCGGACCGCCGTGATCATCGTCCAGAACCCGAACTTCTTCGGCAGCCTTGACGACCTGGGCGACCTTGCGGAGCTGGCCCACGCCAAGGGGGCGCTGCTCGCTGCCTCGGTCTACCCGGTCAGCCTTGGGCTGGTGACGAGCCCCGGCGAGATGGGGGTCGATATCGTCACCGGCGATGGCCAGAGCCTCGGCAACCCCCTCTCCTTCGGCGGCCCGTCATTCGGCTTCATCGCCACCGGCAAGAAACATATCCGCAACCTGCCGGGACGGATCATCGGCGAGACTGTGGACCGGGAGGGAAGGCGCGGTTTCGTCCTCACCCTGCAGGCCCGGGAGCAGCATATCAAACGGCACAAGGCAACCTCCAACATCTGCAGCAACCAGAGCCTCTGTGCCCTGCGCGGGCTGTTCTTCCTGGTGAGCCTGGGGCGCGAAGGGTTCGCGGAGCTGGCCCGACTCAACTACGACAAGGCGGAGTACGCCAAGTCGGTTTTCGCCAAACTCCCCGGGGTAACCGTCCTCAATCCCGGCACCACCTTCAATGAGTTCACCCTGGCCCTCCCCAAGGATGCGGGACCGGTGGTGGAGCGGCTCCTGGCGAAAAAGATCGCCGCCGGCGTGCCGCTGGGGGAATGGTACCCGGAGATGCGGAACTGTTTGACCGTAACCGTAACAGAGAAGCGGACAAAGGCGGAAATCGACACCTTTGCCCATAAACTGGAGTGGCAAGCATGCAAATGATCTATGAAATATCGAGACCCGGACGGCGCGGGGCAAGGCTTCCGCTCTCCGATGTGCCGCCGGCCCCGGCGCTCCCGGAAAATCTCCTGCGCAGGGAAGCGCCTCTTCTGCCGGAGGTGAGCGAGCTGGAGATGGTGCGTCACTACACCAACCTCTCCAGGCGCAATTTTTCGGTGGACACGCACTTCTACCCCCTGGGCTCCTGCACCATGAAGTACAACCCCAAGTCACTGGAGAACGTGTCAGGTCTCTTCGCCTCAGCCCACCCGATGACCGCGTTCCTGCCGGGGGGTGACAGCCTTGTCCAGGGCGCGCTGGAACTCCTCGACGGGCTGGGGAAACTCCTGGCCGAGATCACCGGCATGGCCGAGGTATGCACCCACCCCCTGGCCGGCGCCCACGGCGAGATGACCGGCATCATGCTGATCGCCGCCTATCACCGGGCAAAGGGGAAGCGGAAGAGATACGTCATCGTCCCCGATTCCTCCCACGGCACCAACCCTGCCTCCGCCGCCATGCAGGGGTACGAGATCATCACCGTGCCGACCGCCCCTTACGGCGACATGGACCTGGAGCTCTTCAAGGAGGCGATGAACGATGAGGTGGCGGCGGTGATGATGACCTGCCCCAACACCCTCGGCCTCTTCAACCCCCATGTCGCGGAGATCTGCGACATCGCCCACGAGCACGGCGCCCTTGTCTACTGTGATGGCGCCAACCTGAACGCTATCCTGGGCCGTGTCCGCCCCGGCGACGTCGGCTTCGACGTGATCCACCTGAACCTGCACAAGACCTTCGCCACCCCCCATGGCGGCGGCGGTCCCGGCAGCGGTCCGGTCGGCGTCAAGAGGGGGCTGATCCCGTTCCTGCCGACACCGAGGATCGCCCTGCGGGCCAACGGCACCTATGGGCTCCAGATTGACCGCGACCGGCCCCAGAGCATCGGCCGGATCGCCTCGTTTTTCGGCAACTTCGGCGTGATGGTTAGGGCCTACGCCTACATCATGATGCTGGGAAGGGAAGGGCTCATCCAGGTGAGCGAGCAGGCGGTATTGAACGCCAACTATATCCTTGCCCGCCTGAAACCACATTACGATCTCCCCTACGACCAGCACTGCATGCACGAGTGCGTCTTCTCCGCGGGCAGGCAGCTGAAACAGGGTGTGCACGCCATCGACATCGCCAAGTACCTTATCGACCGGGGTTTCCACCCCCCCACGGTCTATTTCCCGCTCAACGTAAAGGAGGCGATCATGATCGAGCCGACCGAGACCGAGAGCAAGGAGACCATGGATGCCTTTATCGAGGCGATGATCGATGCCGCGGAGATTGCCGAACGGAACCCGGAAGAGCTCCGCCAGGCGCCGCGCACCACGCCGGTCTCGCGACTGGACGAGACCAAGGCGGCGCGGGAGCAGAATGTCTGTCTCGCCTAGTTCCACTTTGTCACATTGGGTGTTTTTGGTGTCAAGAGGGGGGCGGGGGGCTCACACGGAGAAAATAGTCAGCGCCAACTCCATACGCCCTATTCAAGGATTGCCATAGATATCAGCGGTTTTTGCTCGAACATTACCGTCATAAGATTGCATACTCTTTTCTCCGTGAGAGTCCCCCGCCCTCCTCCCGGAGGCGCCGGTGGTAATGTGACAAAGTAGAATTATCCCTGAGAAGAGAGGAGGAGATGCAATGAAGATCGTCTGTCTGCTGGGGAGCCCCCGGACCGGAGGGAACAGCTCGATTCTCGCCAACCGTTTTCTGGCGACCGCCGCCGGGCTGGGCGCCGAGACCCGCGCCTTCGAGCTGAACCGACTTAATTACCGCGGTTGTCAGGGTTGTTATGCCTGCAAGACGACCCTCGACAGCTGCATATTGCAGGACGACCTGACCTGTGTGCTGGAAGCGGTTCATGGGGCGGATGTCGTGGTGCTGGCGACCCCGGTCTATTACGGGGATATCTCCGGCCAGCTCAAATGTTTCATCGACCGGACCTTTTCCTTTCTGGTCCCGGATTATGTCTCCAATCCCAACCCGTCCCGCCTCCCCCCGGGCAAGAAGCTGGTTTTCATCATCACCCAGGGGAACCCGGACAAGGGGCTGTTTGCCGATATATTCCCCCGTTACGATAAATTCCTCAGGTGGTACGGTTTTGCCGAGAGCCATCTGATCCGCGCCTGCGGGATAGGTCCGGCAACGGTCGATAAGGTCCCTGAACACTACCTGCAGCAGGCCGAAGCGATGGCGCGGGCAATAATGGCGGAGAAGACGGTCTGAAGCGAAGCAGGCGTGGAAAAAACGAAAAAACTGAAGAGGTGAGAGGCGTCATGAAAGTCATCGCATTCAGCGGGAGCGCCCGCAGGGACGGGAATACCGCCATCCTGGTACGGCATGCCTTCGCCGGGCTGGAAAAGGAAGGGATAGAGACCGAACTGGTGCAACTGGCCGGTGAGCGGATCAGGGGGTGCGTTGCCTGTTACCGTTGCTGGCAGCAAAAAGACGGCAGCTGCGCCGTGAAGGACGATTGCGTCAATGACTGCATCGACAAGATGAAGGGGGCGGACGGGATCATCCTCGCCTCTCCCACCTATTTTGCCGACATCACCAGCGAGATCAAGGCCCTCATGGACCGCTCCGGCATGGTGGCGCGGGCCAACGGCGACATGTTCCGGCGCAAGGCCGGGGCGGCAATCATCGCCGTCAGGCGCGCCGGTGCGATCCATGCCTTCGATTCCCTCAACCACTTCTTTCTCATCGGCCAGATGATAATACCCGGTTCAAGCTACTGGAACATCGGGATCGGCCGCGAGATCGGAGAAGTGGAAAAGGACGAGGAAGGGGTGCAGACCATGAAAGCCCTGGGTGAGAACATGGCCTGGCTCCTGAAGCGGATTGCCGGCTAAAGCCGACGGCCCATGATCCCCTGGCGCTTCATCGACAGCGGGCCCCTTGACGGCAGCTCCAACATGGCCGTTGACGAGGCACTTCTCAACCGTTTCGATCCGGAAAGGTCCCGGCCGGTGTTCCGCATCTATGGCTGGGAGCCGCCGGCCCTCTCGCTGGGGCGTTTCCAGAATGCCCGCGAGGTCCTCGATCCGCAGCGCTGCAGCATGTCGGCCATGCCGGTGGTGCGGCGCGTCACCGGCGGCGGTGTGATCTACCACGCCGATGAGCTCACCTACTCCCTCGTCTGTGCCCCGCGCCATGCCCCCCCCGCCGCTTCCATCAAGGAGTCGTTCCGGGTGCTGACCTCCTTTCTCGTCCGCTTCTATGAAAAACTCGGGCTCAATCCCTGCTACGCCATAGATTCCTTTCCGGATGGTCAGGGAGTCGGCGGGAGAAGCGCCTTCTGTTTTGCCGGGAGGGAGAGCTACGATATCCTGATCGCGGGGAAAAAGATCGGCGGGAACGCCCAGAGACGGCTGAAAAACGTCATCTTCCAGCACGGCTCCATACCGCTGGTCAACCGCGCCGGGCTCGGCGCGGCATTCCTCGGCAAGCCGCCGGACGGGATCGGAGAAACTACAACAGCGCTTTTCGACCTGGGGGTGGATTCGGCGCTTGTCCAGTTGAAGGGGCTGATGGCGCTGGCATTTGCGGAGACCATGTCGGCAAACCTGGAGGAGGGTTCCCTGACCGGGGAGGAAGAGGCAACCGCCGACTCACTTGCCCGAAACAAGCATACGCTGGCGTCATGGGTATGGGAAGGGTTAGAGAACAGGGAGTGAGATGCGAATGACCCGCAAGCCCGAGTGGCTGCAGAAAAAGATCAACCCCGTTGCCCATGCCGAGATGGATAAACTCCTGGGCGACCACCGGCTCCACACGGTCTGCCGGGAGGCGGTCTGCCCGAACATCACCGAGTGCTTCAAAAGCCGCCAGGCGACCTTCCTGATCCTGGGCCGAAGCTGCACCCGGCTCTGCTCCTTCTGCAACGTGACCAAGGAAACGCCGCTCCCGGCCGATCCCGGCGAGCCCGGCCGGGTGGCCCAGGCCGTTGCCCGGCTGGCCCTTGCCCATGTGGTGATCACCAGCCCGACACGCGACGACCTCCCGGACGGCGGCGCCCTCCATTACGGCGCCACGGTGGCGGCGATCCGCACGGCCTCCCCGGACACCCGGATCGAGCTCCTCATCCCCGACTTCCTGGGTAAGCGGTCAAGCATCGCCACTGTTGTCGATGCAAGGCCGGACATCATCGGCCACAACGTGGAGACAGTGCCGCGTCTCTATCAGATCCGCTGCGGCGCCGACTACCTCCGTTCCCTGGCCGTTCTCGAAACCGTCCGGGAACTTGATCCGGGGCTCAAGACCAAGTCGGGGATCATGGTCGGCCTCGGCGAGACGGAAAGCGAGGTGCTGGCGGTCTTCGCCGATTTGAGAAGGGCGGGGTGCGTATATCTCTCAGTGGGGCAGTACCTGGCGCCGAGCAAGGGACACTACCCGGTACAGGAGTTCGTAAGACCGGAGCGGTTCGACTTCTACCGGGAGGAGGCGCTCGCCATGGGTTTCGGCCATGTGGAGAGCGGCCCTTATGTGCGCAGCTCCTACCATGCGGACATGTACAGGGGCGAGGGTGAGCAATAGTATTTAGGAGCTATATCGGCCTCAGGATCGCTATCGTCGCGCCCCAGCCGCCGCCGTCCTCCCCGGCCAGGCGGAACGAGGCCACCTCCGGGAGGCGGGCGAGGATGGAGTGGACGGTGCGCTGCAGGGCACCGGTCCCCTTGCCGTGGATGATGCGCACCTGCAGAATCCCCTTCTCCCTGCAGGCCGACAGGTATTCCGGCACCAGGTCTTTTACCTCGCGGGGGTTGAAGGTATGGAGGTCGAGCACCCCGTCGATGGGGATGACGACCGGCTCGGGTTCATCCATTCGCCTTCTCCTCATGCAGCCACAAGCCGGCATCCTCCAGGTAGCGGAGGGTATGGGTCCGCAGGTCGTCCCCCTTCACCCGGAAACAGCGCCTTCTCACCCTTGTCGCGGCATCCTCCTCGATCCACTGCGCAACGACCATCCGCACCTCGACCCTCTTTTCATCGAGGATGAACGCCCGCGGGCACTCATCGCCCCGATATCCCGAGTAGGTGCTGACTTCTATCGCTCTTTCCGCCATGTCGCGTATCTATTCCTCTTTTTGGATAAGATTATAGCAGATCGGCTGCAGGACAAAAAGCGCGGAATAGCCGGTAGAGGAATAAAATGATAAACTTCTTCAAGAAGAGGAGTTGCCCGGCTCGACTTTTTGAGTGTCTTCTTGCAGGGGAGCGACCATGGCTGATTTACACGTCGGTTGCAGCGGCTTCAATTATCCCCACTGGCGGGGGGCGTTCTATCCCGACAGGCTCCCCCAGCGGCAGTGGCTCGGCCATTACGCCTCCGTCTTCTTAAGCGTGGAGCTGAACGTCACATTCTATCGCCTCCCCACCGCCTCGACCTTCGTCAAGTGGCGTCTGGAGACCCCTGCCGGCTTCGTTTTCAGCATCAAGGGGAGCCGCTTCATTACCCATGTGAAGAGGCTTCGCGACCCGGAGGAGCCGCTGGAACGCTTCTTTGTCGCTGCCCTGGAGTTACGGGAGAAGCTCGGGGCGGTTCTCTGGCAGTTACCCCCCGGTTTCAGGGCCGACAGCGAGCGTCTGGAGCGCTTCCTCAAGCTCCTCGATGGATACCCGGTCAGAAACAGCCTGGAATTCCGGGAGGAGAGCTGGCTCGGCGCCGAAACCGTATCCATCTGCAGGGAACACAACGTCCCCATCTGCATGGCCGACTGGCCTCAGTTCCAGGCCGAGACGCCGCTCACCGCCGATTTTGTCTATATCCGCCGTCACGGCCGTCAAGGCGATTATGCCGCTGATTACAGCCAGGGGGAACTGGCGGTTGACGCCGCACGGATCAGGGGGCACCTGGCAGGGGGAAGGGACGTTTTCATCTATTTCAACAACGATGCCCAGGGGCATGCGCCGAAGAACGCGGCGGAGCTTGCGGGGATGCTTAAGGGGTGAAAGTCGGAGCGCATGCAGGCGGAACCGCGGCTGACTACCTCTCGCGCATCTCGATCTTTCCGGTAGTGTGAAGGAGCACCCCTCAACTACTCCTGCCGAGACATGCAAAAGGAGCGGGGATAAAATATCGGTCTATCCTGTTCTCGCATGTATAAGTATTTATGCATAATTCATCCTTGCCCTTAATACTGTAAAGGTGTATGTGATGGCATAGTTATGCTGTTATTTGGAGGGGACTTATGAATTGCCCCGAACCGATGGGAAAGATTCGATGATAGGCAAGCCGCCCTTGCCAGCCTAGTGCTGACGGCGGCTTTTCTTTTTTTGCGATGGTTGAAATTTCAGGATTGCATGACCCCATCTCCATACTTTGGCCTTGAAAAAGATAATGGCATAGGATACCATAAATGAGGCGGCGGGCAACGCTGGTAATTGATCGGAAATTTACCCTGGAAAACGGCTCAATTATTGAAGCCGTGGTCTGGGAACTGCCGATACCGCTCAAGGGTTCGCCGCATCGTTACAAATACCGGCTCTATTACGGCCGTCAGGGAGAATGCCTGGTCCGCTTCGACAATGAGCAAGGGAAGGGCGATTACAAGCACATCCCGGGCGTGGAAGCACCGTACACATTTCGTGACATTCCCACGCTGCTGAGGGATTTCTGAGAAGAGATAGAAAGGGCAGGAGGCAGAATATGAACCGCAGAATCGCGATAAAGAGCAAGGAGGCGTTTTTCGGGGAACTTGAACGTGACTGGATGGCTATCGACAAGGGGAAGAAAGCCCCGGAGCCGATCCGCCGGATTTATTTCGAATCTGCGGAAGTGTTGTCAAAGGTCATCACCCGGCAACGGCACAACCTGTTGAAGGTCCTCCATGCCAATGGCCCTCTCACGGTCCGTGCCCTGGCTGCGCTCCTTGAGCGGGACTACAAGAACGTTTATGATGACGTGAAAATACTTGAGAATGCAGGCATGATAGAACGCGACAGCAAGAACCATGTTCTTGCTCCTTTCGAGAAGCTGACCATAGAATTGCCGCTGACGGCTTGAGGCAAGTACGAAGGATGAATTATGAGGTATGGAATAAGGCCTTGCTTCATGTTTCATAATTGCCTTGCCGAAGTTATTTTTTCATAATTCATATTGAATTCATAGGATAAAACCCCAGATTCCCACTTGACATAACTACGCCATTGACTTATATTAAAATTATGGTCATCGTTGAAACTCCCATATTCACCAGGCAACTTCTCTCTTCCCTTTCGGATGATGAGTATCGACTGTTCCAGAACATGTTGCTGGCACGACCTGATGCTGGAAAGGTCATTCCCGGCAGCGCCGGACTCCGCAAATTACGCTGGGCTGCAGAAGGGCGCGGCAAACGCGGTGGGCTGCGGGTGATCTATTACTGGTTTACAACACGGGGTACTATTCTACTCCTTTTCATTTATCCAAAGAATGTTCAGGACAATTTAACACCCGACCAACTTAAGCAGCTCAAGAAGGTCGTTGAGGAGGAATATCATGAAAGATGAACTATTTCAGGAACTGCTGGAAAGTGTGAAACAGGGAGCGGCAATTATGAAGGGCACAATGCAGCCGTCCCGCACGTTTGAATTTCCTGAGACGGAGGTGCGCGCCCTGCGTGAGCAGTTCGGTCTTTCGCAAGATAAGTTTGCTAACCTTGTGGGTATAAGCGTTGGCACCTTGCGTAACTGGGAGCAAGGCCGTCGCAAACCTGAAGGCCCGGCACGTGTACTATTGCGTGTGGCATCCTTGCATCCCGAAGCGCTGCTGGACATCAGCAGAGAACAGATTGCAAAGGCAGACCCCCCAACCAGGCGCTCAACTCGGACCGCCCAAAAACGGGCGGCCAGTTAGGAAAGAAAGAAGGGTCAAGCCCTGAAAAGGGAAAATCGTGATAAGAGAAGGGAAGCTCAAAATTCGCTTTTCAAGACCCATTAGATCCCATGGTGCTGAGGGCGGCTTTTATGTTTATAGGGGCGTTGAAGGGAAATTACTTAACCATGAATCGGAACGTTGCCTTTATCGAGGGCAGACATCTGCATATTTTGCAGAAACAACGGGGTTAGTCAAATAGAAAAGATGTCCCCTTCAGTTTTTCTGACCCCACAGTCTTTCCTGAATAATGGAGGAAACAATGACAAACATGAAAACAGTGATGGTAGGTGTCGTTGTGGTTATGACCGCTTTTGCTTCGTGGGGAGCCGGCCCGGATATTCCGGACATCTCTCTCCCCGCGCCACGCATGGATGGAGGGAAACCCCTCATGCAAGCCCTGAAGGAACGGCAGACGGCGCGTGACTTCAGTGCGAAGAAACTGCCTGCACAGGTATTGGCCGATCTTCTCTGGGCAGCATTCGGCATCAATCGGCCGGAGTCGGGAAAACGAACGGCCCCCTCGGCCAGGAACTGGCAAGAGATAGAGATTTACGTAATCATGGAGGATGGCGCGTATCTCTACGACCCTTTGGCCAACAGGCTTAGAGGTATCGCAAGGGGAGACCTGCGCAAATTGGCGGGGACCCAGGATTTCGTGGCTAAAGCCCCGCTCAACCTGGTATATGTTGCGGACACAGCGAAAATGAAAGGGGCCTCGACTGAGGATCAGGCACTCTATTCCGGAGCCGATACTGGCTTTATCGGACAGAACGTTTATCTGTTCTGCGCATCGGAAGGGCTGGCAACCGTAGTGCGGGGATCAGTTGACCGCAAAGCGCTGGCCGTTGCATTGAAGCTGTCGGATCAGAAAAGGATCACCCTTGCCCAGACCGTGGGGTATCCCCCGGCC
>Ga0335079_10002944_pt1 | contig 19623 bp, 19 predicted proteins | sample Lox_Sample_33_FD_206719 | JGI IMG/M metagenome (GOLD analysis project Ga0335079, IMG submission 206719) | Soil microbial communities from Loxahatchee National Wildlife Refuge, Florida, United States - Lox_Sample_3.3 | ecosystem: Environmental > Terrestrial > Soil > Wetlands | place: USA... | reverse complement strand
CCCGTTCGCCGCTCGTCGCCAGGATTGCTCCCGCGTTACCGCTCGACTTGCATGTGTTAGGCACGCCGCCAGCGTTCAATCTGAGCCAGGATCAAACTCTTCACTTGAAGATCTTGAGAATCATCAAACAAGAGTGGATCCAAAATAGCTCCAACTTACTGCTGGACATTTTGGTCACTCGGTCTTGCACTCTATTTAAAGAGCATCGACGCGAGTCCCCACACAAATTACCTGCCGAATTTTTAAAGAGCACCCCGGCCGCAAGAGGGCCGAGGAAAGGGGGCGGAAGTATAGCCAGCGGCTACTTTCCGTCAACCTTGGAAAACAACAGATTGCCCCGGATCGAACCCCGCCTTGCGGCGGCGTGCTCGCTATCCAGGGGCCGCGCAGTATAGCCCCGATTCGGGCGCTGTCAACGCGCTGTCATGTGGGCCCGGAAGGCCGCCCGCAGCCTGGTCGGCGGGGCGCTTGCCGGTGGCACGTCCGTGTGCCGCCCGACCCCGTTATATGGGGGTCGGAAGACCCCAATTTCAATGCTTTAGCTCAAGCTTAAGTCGTGCGAAGCGCTTGGACCCGAGCTGAAAGACGTGCTCGGCCCCCGGCTTGAGCACCAGGTTACGGTCGCTGACGCGGGTGCCATCGATGCGGACGGCGCCTTCGTCGATCTTGCGGTTTGCCTCGGAAGTACTGGCTGCAAGGCCCCCCTCCTTTAATACGTTCGCCAGCCTCATTCCGGCGGCCTCAACCTGGACCGCCTGCACCGGCAGATCCGCCGGCACGGCCTTGTCGCTCACCCGGCTCATGAAAGCCTGCTGCGCCTGCGACGCGGCCGCAGCGCCGTGGAAGCGTGCGGTGATCTCGTGCGCGAGCTCAAGTTTGATGTCGCGCGGATTGCGGCCCTCGCTCGCCGCGCGCTTCAGCGCCGCGATGTCCGCCAGCGCGCGGAAGCTCAGCAGCTCGTAGTAGCGCCACATGAGCGGATCGGAGATCGACATCACCTTGCCGAACATCGCATCGGCCTGCTCATTGATGCCGATGTAGTTGCCGAGCGACTTCGACATCTTGTTGATGCCGTCGGTGCCCTCGAGAAGCGGCATCGTCATCACGACCTGCGGCTCCTGTGCGTAGGCCTCCTGCAGTGTGCGCCCGACCAGCAGATTGAATTTCTGATCGGTGCCACCGAGCTCCACATCCGCGCGCAGCGCGACCGAGTCGTAGCCCTGCGCGAGCGGATACAGAAACTCGTGCACGGAGATGGGCTGATTCGCCCTGAAGCGCTTGGTGAACTCCTCGCGCTCCAGCATGCGGGCCACCGTGTAATGGCCCGCGATGCGCACGAGATCCGCAGCCGACATCTTGCCGAACCAGCGCGAATTGAAATCCACGCGCGTGCGCTCGGGATCCAGGATCTTGAAGACCTGCTGCTCGTAGGTGCGCGCGTTCGCCTGCACTTCCTCGGGGCTGAGCGGCGGACGCGTCGTATTGCGTCCGCTCGGATCGCCGATCAGTCCGGTGAAGTCGCCGATGAGAAATGTGACCTCATGCCCGAGCTGCTGGAACTGACGCATCTTGTTCAGAAGCACCGTGTGCCCGAGATGCAGGTCCGGGGCGGTGGGATCGAAGCCTGCCTTCACTCGCAGCGGCTGGCCGCGCGCGAGCTTTTTCAGCAGGTCCTTGTGCGTGAGCACTTCCTCGGTACCGCGTTCGAGCTCGGCGAGCTGATCTGAGCTGTGACTCATGCGGCAGATTGTAGCCTGCGACCGTTGACCGCGCGGCGCGGGCCCGGTACGGTCCGTCGATGCTGCTCGGACCCGCCGCCCGCCTGCGCAAGCTCCTGCGCTCCCCAGCGCTGTGGATCCAGATCGGCATCTGCGCGGTGCTGGCGTGGGCCTGGTTCGAAGCAGGCCCCCGGACGACACTCAATTCAGTCTCCGCGGCGCTGCTGCAGTCAGGCGGCGCGCGCGCCGCGCCGGGGGCTGCATCCCCCGTGGCCAACAACCCGGCCGCAACAACGGTCGTCCCAGCGGCCCCCGTTCCGCCACCGCCTCAACCGACGACGGCTGCCATCAAGGTCGGGCGCAACGACACACTGGATCGGATCTTCCGCAAGCAGCAGCTGAATCTCGCCGACCTCGCGACCATCCGCGCGATGCCCGGGGAGAAGGATCATCTCGATCAGCTTCGCCCCGGCGAGACATTGAGCATCAGCAGCCTCAACGGCTCGGTGCAGAGCCTGCAGCGGCGGCTCTCGCTCGAGGAGCAGTTGCAGGTGAGCCGCGATGCGAACGGGGCGTTTCGGTCGGTGATCGTGAAAGTACCGCTCGAGAAGGCGGAGCGCACGATCTCCGCCACCATCGACAGCTCATTGTTCGAGGCGATGACGACGGCGGGAGCGCACGATCCAACGGCCGTGGCACTTGCGGAGATCTTCGCCGGGGACATCGACTTCATCCTCGACATCCGCCCCGGGGACTCGTTCACGGTCACCTACGACGAGATCCGCGAGAACGGCCAATACCTTCAGGATGGACCGATTCTGGCCGCGCGCTTCATCAATCACGGCCGCGAGTACCTTGCGGTCCGTTATGTCGCACCGAACGGTCGCGCAGGCTACTACTCGCCGGACGGCCGCAGCATGCGCAAGGCGTTTCGCCGCGCGCCGCTCGATTTCACCCGCGTGAGCTCGGGCTTCTCACTGCATCGCAAGCACCCCATCCTCAATACCATCCGCGCGCACAAGGGCGTCGACTACGCCGCCCCCATCGGTACCCCCGTGCACGCCGCTGGCGACGGGCGCGTGATCTACGCCGGCGTGATGGGGGGATACGGCAACGTGGTGCAGATCCAGCACGGCAATAACATCGTGACCGTGTACGGGCATTTGTCGCGCTTCGCCAAGGGCCTGCATGTCGGTCAGCGCGTCGAGCAGGGCAACATCATCGCGTTCGTGGGCATGACCGGACTCGCCACCGGCCCGCACCTGCATTACGAATATCGGGTCAACGGAGTGCACAAGAACCCACAGACGGTGGGTCTGCCGGATGCGGTGCCGATCGATGCCTCGCTCAAGGCCGGCTTCCTTGTCCAGACCGCGCCGCTTCTCGCCTCCCTGTATCCGCCGCTGGGCCCCGCGCTGGTCGCCCGCTGACGGCGGCGACAGGCCCTTGCCATGGCTGGCGGGCATTTCATCGCGCTGTCACGAAATCCCGCGTCATAATGACAGGATGGATGCCCCGGACCTGAAGGCTCCCGATCTCTACATAAATCGGGAGCTGTCGTTTCTAGAGTTCAATCAGCGCGTTCTCACTCTCGCGTTCGACCAGTCGATTCCTCTCATGGAGCGGCTGCGGTTTCTGTGCATCTCGTGCGACAACCTCGATGAATTCTTCGAGATTCGTGTCGCTGGCCTGAAACACCTCGAGGAGCTGGGCTCGACCCAGCTCGCGCCCGACGCACTCTCGATCGCCGAGCAGCTCACCGCTATCCATGAGCGTGCCGCGCGACTCGTCGGCGACCAGTATCAGTGCCTGAACGAGATTTTGCTGCCGGCGCTTCATGCGACGGGTATCCGCCTGCTGCGCGCGGATGAGTGGACCGCGGAGACGCGCGACTGGCTCGAGCAGTACTTCGAGCAGGAAGTGGAGCCGGTCCTAAGTCCGCTCGGACTTGATCCGGCGCGGCCGTTCCCACGCATCCAGAACAAGAGCCTGAACTTCATCGTGCGCCTGTCCGGCAAGGATGCCTTCGGACGCGACAGCGAGCTTGCGATCGTGCAGGCGCCGCGCTCCCTGCCGCGCGTCGTGCCGGTCACCCAGGACGGTGCGAATCGCCCGTTCGTGCTCCTCACCTCGATCGTGCAGGCCTTCGTGCACAAGCTCTTTCCCGGCATCGAGGTGCTCGGCTGCTACCAGTTCCGCGTGACGCGCAACAGCGACCTGTTTGTCGACGAGGAAGAGATCGACGATCTGCGCCGCGCACTCGAGGGTGAGCTCGCTCACCGCCGCTACGGGGAAGCGGTGCGCCTCGAGACCTCGCGTGACTGCCCTGATGACATGACGGCGTTTCTGCTGAAACAGTTCGCGCTGGCGGACGTGGACCACTACCGCATGCCCGGCCCCGTCAATCTCAATCGCCTGGCTGCCCTCTACGATCTGGTGCAGCGTCCGGATCTGAAGTATCCGCTCTTCACTCCGGGACTACCGAAGCGCCTCTCAGCGACCAACGATCTGTTCGCAGTCATCCGTCAGAAGGATCTGCTGCTGCATCATCCGTTTCAGAGCTTTGCGCCGGTCATGGATTTTGTGCGCCAGGCCGCGGCAGATCCGCAGGTGCTCGCGATCAAGCAGACGCTGTATCGCACCGGCAACGAGTCCCCGCTCGTCGACGCACTGGTCGCTGCGGCCCAGGCCGGTAAGGACGTGACGGTCATTGTCGAGCTGCGCGCCCGCTTCGACGAAGAGGCAAACATCGAGCTGTCGAATCGTCTGCAGGAAGCCGGCGCGCACGTCATGTACGGCGTCGTCGGATTCAAGACGCATGCGAAGCTCGTTCTCGTCGTGCGCCGCGAAGCCGATGGCATTCGCCGTTACTGTCACCTCGGCACCGGCAACTATCACCCGCGCACGGCGCGCACGTACACGGACTACGGTCTCTTCACCTGCGACAAGGAGATCGGACAGGATGTCCATGAGCTCTTTCTGCAGCTCACCAGCCTCACGCAGACGCCGCAGCTGCTGCGCCTGATCCAGTCGCCCTTCGGCCTGCACGAAGCGCTGCTCGCCAAGCTGGAGCGCGAGTCGGCTCATGCGCGCGCGGGCCACCCGGCGCGCGTGATCGCGAAAATGAATGCGCTGGTCGATCCGCAGGCCATCGAGGCGCTGTATCGGGCCTCGGGCGCGGGCGTGAAAATCGATCTCATCGTTCGAGGCATCTGCGCGCTGCGGCCGGGACTTCCGGGCGTTTCCGAGAACATTACGGTCCGCTCGATCGTCGGGCGCTTCCTCGAGCACTCGCGCGTGTTCTACTTCCACAACGGCGGCGAGCCCGAGCTCTTCTGCGCCAGCGCCGACTGGATGGAGCGCAATTTCTTCCGCCGCGTGGAAGTCGCCTTCCCGATCAAGCGCCGCTCGCAACGCGAGCGCATCCTGCGCGACCTCGACTTCTATCTCGCCGACAACACCCAGGCGTGGCAGCTCGATGCGAATGGCACCTATCACCTGCGCACACCGCAGGGGCGCTCCACGATCAGTGCCCAGGAAAAGCTGCTCGAGACCTACGCTGCGGGCGCGGCGGGCTTCAGTCTCTAGCTGTTTTCAGCGCGCGCTGAATACGCGCAGGCGGAAGTTATGCGGCCGCAGGAAGTCGATTTCCTGCTGCAGGTCCGCGCTGGTCAGCGGGTGCTCCTTGAGCCAGCGCGCCGGGAATCGCAGTTCCAGCGAATTGGGCTTCGCGCTCAACACGATGGCGGGCAGCGCGGTGGGACTGCGGCCCCGGTGCAGCAGCACGGCGAGCCGCAGCAACACGATGAGATAGCGCGCGCTGCGATCCCAGGGCGGTACGAGCTCATCGAGCCGGTCGAGCGAGAGCTTGCGGCGATGTCCCCCGACCAGGCGCGCGAGCAGGCGCTGCTCCTCGCGCGGGAACCCCGGCATGTCGGCATTCTCGAGCAGGTACGCGCCGTGCCGGTGATAGCCGTTGTGCGAGACATCGAGACCGATTTCATGCAGCTCCGCGGCCCAACCGAGCGCGAGTGCCGCGAGCGGATCATCCAGGTGCCAGGCTTCGCTGGTCTGGGACAGAAACTGCAGCACCGTCGTTTCGACTCGCTCGGCCTGCGTGAGATCCACGTGATAGCGGCGCTGCATGGCGCGCACGGTGCGCTCGCGCGCGTCCTCGTGCGTGAAGCGGCCGACCATGTCGTACAGCAGGCCTTCGCGCATGGCGCCATCTGCAATTCGCAGCTCCTTGATGCCGAGCACGTCGCACACTTCGGCGAGGATGGCGGTGCCGCCCGGAAACACCGGCCGGCGATCATCGGTGATGGTCGCGAGCTTCAGCTCGCGGATGTGCCCGGCGCCACTTAAGTAGCGCAGCACCCGCTCGATACCCGTCGGCGTGATGGTGCTCGCCTGCGGCTCGAGCTCGCGGATCGCCTCGCCGATGGCGCGGATCGTGCCGGAGCTGCCGATGGTGTGCTCCCAGCCCAGGCGGCGGAACGCTGCCTGGACCGGCTCGAGCTCCAGGCGTGCGGCGACGCGGGCGCGCGCGATACGCTTGGCGGAGATCTTGCCGTCTTTGAAGAAGCGCTCGCTCAAGGACACGCACCCCATCTGCAGCGATTCCATCTGCAGCGGCTGCAGGTTCTCGCCGATGATGAGCTCCGTGCTGCCGCCACCGATATCGATCACCAGGCGCCGGCCGGGTTCCATCGGCATGGTATGCGCGACCCCGGAGTAGATGAGCCGCGCTTCTTCCATCCCGCCGATGATTTCAATCGGGTGACCGAGAGCATCGCGCGCGCGCTCGAGGAATGCCTGCTTCCTGCGCGCGAGGCGCAGCGCATTGGTGCCGACGACGCGCACGCTGTCCGCGTGCATGTCGCGCAACCGCTGGCCAAAGCGCTCGAGACACGCCAGCGCCCGTGCCGCCACGTCCTTATCGATCCGTCCGTTCTCCTCGACACCCGCGGCGAGACGCACCATCTCGCGCAGGCGATCGATGATGACGAGCTGGCCGTGCGTATAGCGCGCGACCACCATATGAAAGCTGTTCGAGCCGAGGTCGACCGCGGCCAGAACGTCGGGGATGGCTTGGGTGCGCGCCACGGCGCGCTCGCTGCTGGTGGGACGGGCGTGAGCAGCCGGGCTCACGCACTGCCATCCCGGTTCAAGGAGTGAAGGATGATCCGCACCCGCAGGTCGTGGCGGCGTTGGGATTGCGGATGACGAACTGCGCGCCGTCGAGTCCTTCCCGGTAATCGATCTCGGCGCCCATGAGGTATTGCACGCTCATCGGGTCTACGAGCAGTCGCACGCCCTGGTTCTCGACGCAGGCGTCTCCCTCCTGCACTTGCTCATCGAACTCGAAGCCATACTGAAGGCCAGAGCAGCCGCCGCCCTGCACGAACACGCGCAGCATCAGCTTCGGATTGCCCTCACCACGAATCAGATCGCCCACCTTGCGCGCGGCTGCGTCGGTGAAGACCAGCGGGGGCGCTTCGGCCTCGGGCATTGCTGTTAATGTATCCATACTGGATGGCAGTGTAGGTGCCGCGCCCCGCGCGGTCAAAGTCGCGAGCCTGCGCCCTTCCCGGCCGGCGAGGCGGCCGAATGGCCTGAAGCCGCCGAGGCTGCGCTAGCCGCCGCAGGCGCAGGCGCTGCCGTCGCAGCTGCGGCCGCGAGCGGCACCAGCCGCCCCTGGATCTCCGCACCCAGAGCCGTCTCGATGACACCGTAGTGCACATTGCCCTGCACCTTCGCCGCGGCGCCGAGCACGACGCGCCCGAGCGCGCGAATATCGCCCTTCACAATGCCGTTGAGCACGACATTCGGCACCTCCACGGAGCCTTCGATGCAGCCGGTCTCGCTCACCGACAGCGTTGAGTGCTGCGTATCGACGGCGCGCACGCTGCCGGTGACGCGGCCATCGAGATGCAGTCCGCCGGTGAAATCGACATCGCCCTGAATGCGGGCGGTCTTGCCGATCAGGATGTCGAAGCGGTTCGTCGCAACGGGATCGCGGCCAAACATGAATCACTCCTTACCGAGGCGGTCTCGTCAGGCTACGCCGGATCGAGCTTCCAGAGAAACGATTGCGTCAGTGGCGGTACCGTCTTGCGGTCCGACTGCACTTCGACCGTGAGCCGCTCCGGGTGAAAGCTCGCCGGCACGACCACTTCCTGCTCGATGCTCTCGAAGTAACGGAAGCTGAATGTCTGCTCCTGCTGCTTGCCGCCGGTGAGCGCCCCATAGTCGAGCGTCGAGGCGCTGCCGGCGCTCTCGCCCTCCACGGTCAGCACCAGCGAGCCGCGCGATGAGGAATCCGGCCGCGAAGCCTGCACCAGCGTCAGGCGCACGCGGAAGTGCTCGGGCTTGTCGGTCGCAGTGATGTGCAGCTCCTGGATCTTGAACGCCGGCGCGTTCTCGCCCCCCTGCGCCATCACGCCACGATAGAACGCCAGATCCTGCGTCTGCCGCGCCACCTGCGCCTGCAGCTCCCCGATCGTGCGCGCCAGTTCCGAGCGCTCTTGCGTACTGCCGACGCGAATCGTATCGAGCTCGGCCAGGCGCGTGCGCAGGTCGCGGTTGGCCTTCTGCAGTTTCTCGATCTGCACTTCGAGCTCCACGCGCTGCTGGGCGGCCGCGAGCCGATCGTATCCGCCGTCGAAGCGGCCGAGCTCGTAGACGATGTAGACCGCGAGCGCCCCGAGCACGATCACGGCCCCGAGGATCAGCCGCCGTCGCAGCGGCGAGCGCCGTGTAATGACGAAATTGCCGGGCACGTCGACCATGACAGGCGTCGGCGGCGCCGCGCGGGGCTTAGCCGACCGACTCCGTGGGTTGATCCGCCGACACCGCGCTCGCGGTGATCTCAGCCCACCACTGCGGCGTCGCGGGCACACCGGCCGGAAAGCCGATCGGCCCGAGTTCCGTCAGGGCCTGCACGTACACCGGGCGCTTGAAATAGATGACCTCGCGCACCGGCTCCCAGTAGCCGCACCAGCGCCACTGGTCGAATTCCGGCTCGCCGGTGGCATCCAGGCGAAACGCGGCATCCTCCCGGGCGAGACGCAATAGGAACCAGCGCTGCTTCTGGCCGACGCATACCGGCTGACTCTTGCGCCGGATGTAACGCGGCGGCAGGCGGTAGCGGACCCAGTCGGCGGTGCGGCCGGCGATGGTGACATCCTCACGGACAAGACCGACCTCCTCGTGCAGCTCCCGGTAGAGCGCCTGCTCGAGGGTCTCGCCGTGGCGCATGCCGCCCTGGGGAAATTGCCAGCCGCGCCCACCGGTGCGCCGGCCGAGAAAGACACAGCCGTCGGCGCGCATCAGAACAATGCCGACATTGGCGCGAAATCCATCGTTGTCGATGACATCGCTCATATCGCACTCAAGTCTGCCACAACAGGCTAGGCTAGACCTTTCCGGCCGGAGGGGATGTGAGCGAGTACCAGTCTGCGGGATCGCATCGCGGCAACACGCGTACGCTGCGCGCCGCCGTGCTGCTCGCCGTGGCGGTCGCGGTCATCGGACTGTCGCTCTTCAGCGGCAGTGCGGATCTCAGCCTGACGCAGGCGTTTGCGGCACTCCGGGGCGGGGCCGACGAGGCCGCCCGCACGATCCTGTTCGAGCTGCGCCTGCCGCGGCTGCTGGCGGCCTTCAGCGTCGGAGCCCTGCTCGCCCTGGCGGGTGTGCTGCTGCAGTCGCTCTATCGCAATCCCCTGGCCGATCCGTACGTACTCGGCGTCTCCGGCGGCGCGGCCGTCGGGGCGATCGCGGCACTGGCCGCGGGTGGTGCTGTGCTCTTCGTCCAATCCGCCGCCATCGTCGGGGCGTTTGCGGCGGTCGTCCTGGTCTATGCCCTGGGTCGCGGAGGCGGCACGGCCCGGCTGCTTCTGACCGGCGTCTCGCTGGCATCCGCCTGCGGTGCGCTGGTGAGCCTTTTCGTCGCCGCCGCAAGCACCGAGCGCGTGCGCGGGATGGTGTTCTGGCTCGCCGGGGATCTGTCCTGGACCAGCCGTCCGGGCGCGGCCGCACTCACGGCCGTCGCCGCAGTGCTCGGCGCAATGATCCTCGCCCGCCCGCTCAATGTGCTGGCCGCGGGCGAGTTGCGCGCCCGCAGCGTAGGTCTTCACTTCGATGCCTGGCGGCTCATCGTGTATGTCGCAGCGGCGGCGTTGACCGCGATCGCCGTAGTAGGCGCAGGCATGATTGGGTTCGTCGGACTCATCACGCCGCACGCGGTGCGGCGGCTGTTTCGCACTCACGATCACCGCATCGTGGCTCCCGCGGCGGCACTGGCCGGCGGCACACTGCTCGCGGCGGCAGATCTGATCGCGAGGACTGCCGCGAGTCCGCGTCAGCTTCCGGTCGGCGCCATCACCGCGCTCGTGGGCGCGCCGGCCTTCGTGCTGCTGCTACGCCGCGCCCGCGCCTAAGCGACGCTCTGCGCGGCGACCGCGACGCCATTGCGACCGGCGCCCTTGGCACGATAAAGCGCCGCGTCCGCCTCGGCCATCAGGCGCTCGGCGAGTGACTTGAAGTCGCGCGTCTCGGCCGTGGGAGCCGCGGCGGCGACACCGATCGAAAGCGTAATGCTCTCCGTGACACCCGGCGCGATCACGATCCGCTCGCGCCGCAGCGCCTCGAGCACGCGCCGCGCGACCAACTCCGCATCGTGGATCGAGCCGTGCGGCAGCACGATCGCAAACTCATCGCCACCGAAGCGCGCACCGGTATCGCTCACGCGCATCTCGGCATCGATCCGCTGGGCCACTTCGCGCAGCACGATATCGCCGGCGAGATGACCATACTGATCGTTGATGCGCTTGAAATGATCGACATCGATCATCAGGCACGCGACGGTCGAGCGCGCCCGCTGCGCCTGCGCCAGCTCCTCACACAGTCGGGCGTGCAGGTAGCGCCGATTGTGAAAGCCGGTGAGAAAGTCCGTGAGCCCGCTGCGCACCAGGCGGGCCCGGTTGACGGCGTTCTCGACACACACGACCGTGATGACGCCCAGGTGCGCCATAAAATCGCTCGCCAGCTCGCGTGTGAAGCGCCGCCGGTCATTGCTGCCGAAGGCGAGCACACCCTGCAGCTGCTCGGCCCGCTTCAGCGGAATCAGTGCGACGCTTCCCAGGCGCTCGCCGTGCGGCAGGAGCAGATCGTGATCCGCTTTCTGGTACGGCCCGAGCCAGGGCCGCTCGATCGCCGCCAACTGCGGCGCAAGGGGCGCGACGGCATCGACGAACTGCACTTGCGGCAGATTCTCGAGCGCGAAGCCATCGCCCACCAGCAGATGCCGGATCTCGTGCTGTGGGTCGTGCAGCGCGAGGCCCACGGCATCGAGCTGGTAAGAGGCCGCAAGTCCATGGATCAGCCGATCGAGCAGTTGCGCCAGGGTGCCCGCGCGCAGCAGATCGAGCTCGCGCTCCTGCGCCTTGCGCAGCACCGTCTCGTTACGGGCTGCGGCCTCCGTGATCTCCTCGACGTGCGCGCGAAGCTCGGCATTCTCGCTCTCGAGCGCCGCGATCCGCTCGACGACGGTGATACTGCGCCGTCGCTGCGACGGCTCCCGGACCATTTGCCTAGGCCCGCCGCTCGGCGACGCTGCGACGGTCCTCGAGATAATCGCGCCCGCGCTTCATGAGCGCGACGAAGCGGTCATGATCGCGCGACAGCACGGCAGTCCGCAGGGTCGCCACGGCCTGTGACAGCGCCTCGAGCGATTCCGCGCCGTAGTCGTTCAAGCTCTGGATCTCGTAATACAATTCCGGGCTCTCCTGGGCGACCTTCGCCGCCACATCGAGCTGCGCATCGAACGTCGTGCTGGACATGCGGGCGAGCCGCGGTGCGGCCTCACCGCTTTCCGCAAGTGCCGTGAAGAACGCGATGTTGAGCGCATGGGACAGACCGAGCACGTAGGCGATGAGCCGGTCATGCTCATCGAGACTCATCACCACCTGTTCGGCCATGGTGGGCGCGAACAGTTCCCGTGCAGCCGCCAGCGCCGCCGCGGAGCCCAGGTCGACGAAAATGACGTGCCTGCCCGAGAGCAGCTCCGCATCGGGCCCGAACATCGGATGAATCGAGGTCACGCGGCAGCCGTGCGACTTCAGCGCCATGAGCCCGGCGCGCAGCGGCGACTTGAGCGAGCCCACGTCGAATACCACGCCCGGCGGGCGCCGGAGTGCGAGCTCCCGCAGGATCGCATCGGCCGCCCCCAGGGGGGTCGCCACCACGATGAAATCGTGCTTCAGGTCGCTGGTGCGCCAGTCGGGAATCAGCGTGGCGCCGGGGGGCGCGCCGGCCGGGTCGGCCACCTCGACGCCAAAGCCCTGCGAGGCCAGGAATTCGACGAACCAGCGGCCCATTTTGCCGCTGCCGCCGATGACCAGCGCTCGGCGTCCCGAGCCCGTGCCCTTCGCGGCGACGCTGGCCTGCTCCTGCGTCGTGAGGGAGGAGCGGATCAGCAGCCGCAGCAGGCTCTCGGCCAGCGCGGGCGACACGCCCAGCTCGGCGGCGACCTGGCGGACGTTCAGGATGACTTCGCGCTCGCGCTGATAGTCACGGGTCGGATATCCGGTGTCGCGCTTTACGCGCGCGACCTCACGGCTCACGGCCTGACGCTCGGACACCAGGGTGAGTAGCTGACGATCGATCTCGTTGAGGCGGCGGCGCAGATCCGCCAGTGTGGGTACTTCAGCGGTCATGGGCTCGAAGTTAACATGAGCCCTATGTCCGTGCCGACCGAGCTGCTCACAGACCCCCTGCCCGCAGAGCCCCTGCAGGTCGCCCAGGCATGGCTCGCACAGGCCTGGTCCGAGCGCCTGCAACCCAACCCCAATGCCATGACGCTGGCGACCGCCACCCCGCAGGGCGCGCCCTCGGCGCGCATCGTGCTGTGCAAGGACATCGTGCCGCAGCCGGGCTACATCGTCTTCTACACCAACTACCGTTCGCGCAAGGGGCGCGAGCTCGCCAGCAACGGGCACGCGGCTGCGGTGCTGCTCTTCGATCATCAGCACCGCCAGGTGCGCATCGAGGGACAGATCGGTCCGGCGCCCGAGCGCGACAGCGACGCGTACTTTGCTTCGCGCTCGCTCGCGAGCCGCATCGGCGCATGGGCGAGCAAGCAGAGCGAGCCGATCGATACGCGCGCCCGACTGCTCGCCGCCGTCGCCGAAGTAGAGCGCCGTTTCGGCATCGACCCACAACGCGCCGAGCAGTCCACTGCGCCCGTGCCGCGGCCACCGCACTGGGGGGGCTACCGCCTGTGGGCGCAGTCCGTCGAGTTGTGGGTCGAGGGTACGGCGCGCATTCACGATCGGGCGCGCTGGACGCGAGCGTTGCGCGCCGGCGCCGACGGCTCGTTCGAGCCCGGCCCGTGGTCCGTGACGCGGCTGCAGCCTTGAGTGCAGCAGCCGTGTGTGCAGCCGCCGCCGAGGGCCTGCAGGCGCGCGGTGTCGGCGTCAGCGCCGGAGAGCGCCGGCTCGTCGAGGATCTGTCGATCCAGTTCGGCGCCGGAGAGTTTGTGGCGGTTCTCGGGCGCAACGGCTCGGGCAAGACGCTGACGCTGCACACGCTCGCGGGGCTGCGTCCGCCAGCCTGCGGCAGCGTATGGTTCCATGGCCGGCCGATCGAAGAGCCCCGCCGGCGCGTGATTGCCCGCAGTCTCGGCCTCCTCGCTCAGGATCGCGAGGAAGGCCTCACCACCACGGTGCTCGAGAGCGTGCTCATCGGCCGTCACCCTCACCTGAACCTGCTGCAATGGGAGAGTGCCGCCGATCACCGCATCGCAGAGCGCGCGCTGCAGCGCGTCGAGCTCGACGGCTTCACCGATCGCAGTACCGATACGCTCTCGGGCGGGGAGCAACGGCGGGCAGCGATCGCCGCGCTCCTGACGCAGGAGCCGCAGTTCTACCTGCTGGATGAGCCGACGAATCACCTGGATCCGCATCATCAGATCGCGGTGCTGGGGCTCTTCGATGAGCTCGCACGTGCCGGCAACACCATCATCGCGAGCCTGCACGATCCGACGCTCGCGGCGCGCTTCGCGACGCAGGCGCTGCTGCTGCACGGCGATGGTCGCTGGAGCGCAGGGCCGGTGGAGCGTGAGCTCACCGCGCAAGCGCTCGGCGAGCTCTATCTCACGCCGATCGTGGAGCTCGAGTTCCACGGGCACCGTGTGTTCGTCAGCGGGTGAAGGTCTTCAGGGGGTGCCGGCGGCGAGCGCCAGGCGGACCGGCTCGTGCAGCGCAGTGTTCGCCGCAAGCACGCTGGTCGTCTGCAGACCCACCGGCGCGCCGTGCAGATCGGTGAATACTCCGCCCGCCTCGCGCACGATGACAGTGAGCGCGGCGATATCGAGGATGTTGACATCGGACTCGATCACGACATCGAGCGAGCCGCGCGCCAGGAGATGATAGTGCACGAAATCGCCATAGCCGCGGATCCGGCTCACCCGCTCGATGAGATCGCCGAAGCGCCGCCAGGCCGGCGCCGAACGCGCCAGGCTCTTCAGGTTGCCGGTGGAGACGATCGCGCTGCCCAGCTGCGCCGTTGTGCTGACACGGATCGGCTGACCGTTGAGGAAAGCACCCTGCCCCTCTTCGGCCCAGGCCAGCTCTCCATAGACTGGAGCGCTCGAGACCCCGAGCACCAGGCGCCCGCCGCGCATGAGAGCGATCTGTGTCGAGAAGAACGGACATTCGCGCACGAACGATTTGGTGCCATCGATGGGATCGACGAGCCAGACGCTGTCCGCATCGAGCGCCGCCTGTCCGGTCTCCTCCCCGTAGAAGCCATGGCCCGGGAAACGCTCAGTCAGTACGGCCCGGATGGCATGTTCGGCGCGCACGTCCGCCGCGGTGACGGGGGACTGATCCGCCTTGAGCTCGACCCGCAGATTGCGGCGGTAGCACTCGCTGATGACCCCGGCCGCCGCCTGAGCGGCGTCGAGCGCAGCCTGCAGCTCACGCGAGGGCTTGGGATGTTGGCTCACGCTTTCGCATAATACGCCCGTGGGCAATCGACTCAGCAAGATCTACACGCGCACGGGCGATGACGGCACGACCGGTCTCGGCGACGGTCGGCGTGTACCGAAGGATGATCCGCGCGTGGAAGCGTACGGCACGGTCGATGAGCTCAACAGCGCGATTGGCGTGCTGCTCGCCGCTCCCGAACTGCCCGGGCCCATCGCGCGCGCGCTCATCCAGATTCAGCACGACCTGTTTGATCTCGGTGGTGAGCTGTGCATCCCGGGGCACACGATGATCAATGCGGCCCAGGTCGAGCGGCTGGAGCGCGAGCTCGATGCCCTGAACGATCCGCTGCCGCCGCTGAAGGAGTTCATTCTGCCGGGTGGCGGACCCGCGACTGCGGCTTGCCATCTCGCGCGCGCGATCGCGCGCCGTGCCGAGCGGCGCGTGTGGAGTCTCGCCGCCGCCGAGAGCATCAATGTCGTGACGCCGCAGTACCTGAACCGGCTGTCGGATCTGCTGTTTGTGATGGCGCGGGTGCTGGTGCGGCACGAACGCGGCGCCGAAGTGCTGTGGCGCCACGACCGCGGCGCCGGCTAGCTCAGCTTCGACCAGTCGAAATGCGGACCCGGATCGAGCTTGCGGCCCGGGGCAATATCGCTGTGGCCGACGATGCGGCTGGCCGCGAGCGTCGGATAGGCTGCGCGCAGCGCCGCGATCAGCGTGACGAGCGTTGCGTATTGTGCGGGCTCATAGGGCGTCTCGTTCGTGCCCTCGAGCTCGATCCCCACCGAGAAGTCGTTGCACGCCTGCCGCCCCTCGAATTGCGAGCGCCCGGCGTGCCAGGCACGGCGGCCAAACGGCACGAACTGAACGAGCGTGCCGTCGCGCCGGATCAGCACGTGCGCAGAGACTGGCACGGGTGCCACGTCGCGAAAAAAAGGATGCGCATCCGGCGGCAGCGTGCCGGTGAACAGGCGCTCGATCCAGGGCCCGCCGAACTCCCCCGGCGGCAGACTGATGCCATGGATCACCAGCAGGTCCAGCGTCACCCCGGAGGGACGGTCGTCACATTGGGGTGATAGAACCTGCCGCACCCCTTTCACCAGGCCAGTGGCAGTGTCGATCTCGAGCGGGTGAGGCGCGTACATCCGCACTTGATCATGCCAAAATCGCGATATGAATCCCACAGCGCCCGAGAATGCGCCCTGGGTCGCCCGGGACCTGGCGCACGTGTGGCACCCGTGCACGCAGATGAAGGACCACGAGTCCGTGCCGCTGATCCCGGTGCGCCGTGGCGAGGGGGTGTGGCTCGAGGACTTCGCCGGCCAGCGCTACCTCGATGCCATCAGCTCCTGGTGGGTGAACCTGTTCGGCCACGCTAACCCGCGCATCAGCGCGGCGGTGCAGGAACAGGCGGCACGTCTCGAGCACGTGCTGCTGGCCGGCTTCACGCACGAGCCGGTGATTGCGCTCAGCGAGGCGCTGACGGCGATCGCGCCTTCGGGTCTGTCGCACTGCTTCTATGCCGACAATGGCTCGGCCGCGATCGAAGTCGCCGTCAAGATGAGCTACCACTTCTGGCGCAATCGCGGCCGCGAGGCGAAACGCCGCTTCATCACCCTGTCGAACAGCTACCACGGCGAGACGCTGGGTGCGCTCGCCGTGGGCAATGTGGAGCTGTACAAGGCCATCTATCAGCCGCTGCTGATGGATGTGATCACCGTTGCCTCACCGGACTGCTACGAGCGGGAGCGCGGTGAGACCTGGGCCGAGCATTCGCGGCGCAAGTTCGAGCAGATGGAAGCGGCCCTGGCGCGCCATGCGCACGAAGTCGCCGCGGTGATCGTCGAGCCGCTCGTGCAGTGCGCGGGCCAGATGCGGATGTACGACCCGGCGTACCTGAAACTCCTGCGCGAGGCCTGCGACCGCCACGAGGTGCTGCTGATCGCCGATGAGATCGCGGTGGGGTTCGGGCGTACGGGCACCATGTTCGCGTGCGAGCAGGCCGGCATCCGGCCCGATCTGCTGTGCCTCTCCAAGGGTCTGACGGGCGGCTACCTGCCGCTCGCGGTCGTGCTCACCACGCCCGAGCTCTACGCCGCTTTCTACGATGAATACACGCGCCTCACGGCCTTCCTGCACTCCCACAGCTACACGGGTAATCCGCTCGCCTGCGCCGCGGCGCTCGCGAGCCTTGCCATCTTCCGGGACGACGACATCATCAATCGCAACCGCGCGCTCAGCCGTCACCTGGGCGCCCGTGCCCGCACGCTCGCCGATCATCCGCACGTGGCGGAGGTGCGCCAGCACGGCATGATCGTCGCCATCGAGCTCGTGCGGCAGCGCGAGACCCGCGAGCCCTACGCCTGGCAGGAGCGGCGCGGCCTTAAGGTGTATCGGTACGCGCTGGCGCACGGTGTGCTGCTGCGACCCGTGGGTAACGTCGTCTACTTCATGCCGCCGTATGTCATCACACCCGAGCAGATCGATCGCATGGTCAACGTTGCACGGGATGGGATCGAGGCCGCGACTTGCGACTGACCCGTATCTACGTCGCCGCGCCGCTCGCGGCGCAAACGAGTGCACAGGTGGATGGTACGGCCGCCGGCCACATCACCCGCGTGCTGCGACTGCGCCCCGGCGATGCGGTGACGGCGTTCGACGGCAGCGGTGCGGAATTTGAAGCGCGCCTGCAGAGCGTGACGCGCGCTGGTGCGATGCTCGAGATCGGCGCTCGCACGGAGGTACAGCGCGAATCTGCGCTCACCATCACCCTCGTACAGGGCGTCTCGCGCGGGGAGCGCATGGACTGGGTGGTGCAGAAGGCCACCGAGCTCGGCGTTACGCACATCGTCCCGGTCTTCACGGCTCGCAGCGTTGTGCGGCTCGGTGCCGACCAGGCCGAGAGCCGCCGACGACACTGGCTTGCGATTGCGATCGCCGCCTGCGAGCAGTGCGGCCGCAACCGCTTGCCCTCCCTCGCGGCGCCGCTTGCGCTCATCGAATGGCTGCGTAGCGCGGTGCCCGCCGGAGGCCGGTTCGTGCTCTCACCGCACGGGCCGCTGCGGGTACGCGATCTCGCGCCCATGCCGGCACTGACGGTGCTGATCGGCCCTGAAGGCGGCCTCGCGGATGAGGAGGAGATGGCTGCGAAGGCCGCGGGCTTCGAACCGCTGCGGCTGGGGCCGCGAATCCTGCGCACGGAGACAGCGGCGGTCGCCGCGCTCGCAGCGCTGCAGCAGCAATTGGGAGATCTGTAGCGCGCCGGGCCCGGCGCGCGCCGGCTCAGTTGCCGTGCGTCTCGTCGGCGATCATCTCTTCGAGGCGATCGATGTCCGGAACCACCGGGGTCTCGTTCACCATCCGCACCTGACAGATGATCGGCGCGCGGTCGGGAAACACTCGCGAATTATCCGGCCGCACCACGTCCGAGCTCACGCGCACGAGCTGCGGGAAGCCCTGCGAGACGAGCCCGAAGTACCCCGCCTCCACGCGCGTGCCGAAGCAGTGGAAGATGACGATGCGCGTGCGTCCCGAGGCGGGCGGAATGTTCTGTCCGCAGGCGCCTTCGAAGGACACCAGCGGCACCTGCCGGCCGCTCCACGGAACGGTGCCGACATACCACGGCGGCGCACCCGTCATCTCCGCCGGCGTTTGAAAGCCGATCACTTCGGCGACACAGGCGCGCGGAATGATGAGCCGGCCGTCCGCAAGCGGGATGAGCAGGCTGTAGATCTCATTGACGCGCTCGGCCATGACCGGTCTGCCTAGGTGGCCGCGGCGGCGCCGGCATCGCCGGCGGCACGCACCCGCTGCTGCTCACGGTAACGCTCGACGAGCGGCGCGATCGCATCCAGGAGCTGTGCCTCCTGGTACGGCTTGCCGAGGTAATCATCGACGCCGAGCTCGATCGCGCGCGCACGATGCTTCTCGCCCGCGCGCGAGGTGATCATGATGATGGGCACATCTTTCAGGCGCGGATCGTTGCGCACATGGGCCGCGACCTCGTAGCCATCCATGCGCGGCATCTCGATGTCGAGCAGGATGATGTCGGGCACGTGATCCTGCAGCAGCGAAACCGCATCCATGCCATCGCGGGCGGTGAGGACACGCATGCCGTTACGCTCCAGCAGCCGCTGCGTCACGCGGCGCACGGTGATGGAGTCATCGACCACCAGCGCGAAAATCCTCCGGTCACCCCGGTCTCGCAGCGGTACGGCAACCGGCGTGCGGCCGCGCCACTCGCTGCGCACCAGTGCACCGATGTCCAGAATGATGACGATGCGCCCATCGCCCAGAATGGTCGCGCCGGAGATGCCGCGGATCGAGGAGACCTGCGGGCCGACGGACTTGACGACGATTTCGCGGCTGCCGATGAGCTCATCGGCGATCAGGCCCGAGGAATGCTCGCCCGCGCGCACCAGCACGACGGGCACCGTCACGTCGGCTTCGGGCAGCGGCGAGGGCTCGAGACCCACGAACGTGGCCAGATGCTGGAAGCGATACTTCTGGCCGCTGTGCTCGAACAACGGCGCATCGGGACCGGTGTGCGCGGTGACTTCGGTCTTCGACAGACGCAGCACGCCCTCGACGGTGGGCAGCGGCAGCGCGTAGTACTCATCGCCGGTGCGCACCACGAGTGCGTGGCTGATCGCGAGCGTGAACGGCAGACGGATCGTGAACTGCGTGCCGACGCCCGCCTTGGTCTCCATGTGCAGCGCGCCGCCCAGGCGCTTGATCTCGGTCGCGACCACGTCCATGCCGACGCCTCGACCGGCCTGCTGCGTGATGGTGCCAGCGGTGGAGAATCCCGGCTCGAGGATCAGCTGCATCGCATCTTCATCTGAAATCGTGCGCCCGGGCTGGATCAGGCCGAGCGCTGCACCCTTCTCGCGGATCGCGGCGAGGTTCATGCC
>Ga0335079_10002941_pt1 | contig 19633 bp, 24 predicted proteins | sample Lox_Sample_33_FD_206719 | JGI IMG/M metagenome (GOLD analysis project Ga0335079, IMG submission 206719) | Soil microbial communities from Loxahatchee National Wildlife Refuge, Florida, United States - Lox_Sample_3.3 | ecosystem: Environmental > Terrestrial > Soil > Wetlands | place: USA... | reverse complement strand
ACCTGCATGAAGATGGCCATCAGGCTGGCCACTCCAACAACCCATAGCAAGCCATATTTGAACTGCGCGCCACCCTGAAGATCCGTTCCCCAGTTGCCGGGGTCCATGTACCCGACGCTGATCAAAATTGCCGGTCCGACGAAAGCCCGCCATTGATCCCAAAAGCTCGCCTGATGGTGAGGGACTTCGATGGATCCATGCACGTTTTCCAGCGAGAGATGACCGGTAACCCTGGCTACCGGCAGGGCAGGCGGGATCGTCGATGACGTAGCCTCCTCTTTCGCGTACGGATGCGGCTCAGAAGACATGGGTCCCCAGACAAACTGATGTTAACGAGTATACGCCGATGTGGGTTAACCATGGTTAACTTAGGTTCAGCAAGTCCGATTGCGTCTCTGCAATCAGTCCATGTCCTCCGGTCATCTGGAAAAATAGCAAGAACCACTGACTGCCCGAAGCAGGGCCGCCTTCCCCTATCTCTTTGGACGATTGAGGGGGGAGAGCCAGACTCGCTCCGAAGCAGCGGGACCGAGCGAGAATTTACCGGCAGGAGTGGAAAGACTCAGGGTCTGATCGTAATTACGTTCCAGCAGTCGCAGCTTGGCTCCCGGCCGAATGCCCCTGTGTTCCAGGAATTCGAGTAGGCCGCGATCGCGCTCGTAGATTCCGCTGACCACGTATTCCGCGTCGACCTCGGCATTGGCCAGCAACACCAGGCCACGGCGCCGGCGACTGGCCGAGCTTTCCATTTCGCTCAGATTTCCGTGCGGACAGGCGCCCGCGGATCCCAGCCTTGCCAGCAGCTTGGCTTCGAAATCGGGCGACACCGCATGTTCCAGACGTTCCGCTTCGTCGTGAACCTTCCACCACTCCATGCCGAACATTTCTGCGAGCATGCGTTCGATCAGGTGGTGGCGCAGTATCAGTTTGCGGGCGATCTTGCGACCCTCTGCGGTCAAACGTACTTCGCCCCCGCTCTCGACGCGAACCAACCCATCCTTCTTTAGCCGGCGGAGCGCCATGGTGACCGCCGGCGGAGAAACCTTCAATAAGTGGGCCAAGCGAGCTGATATCACCGTTTCGCCTTCGGTCTCGGCCTCGAGGATGGACTTGAGGTAGTCCTCCTTGGAAACGGTGATCATGCTGCGGATTATACCGATATGGACTTAATCGTGGTTAATGCGGCGGGTTGGATGAAGCAGGAGCGCTGGGTGGATAGCAAAAAGGACAGCCCGGAGCCCCCGAGACTGTCCCCCAAACCCTCCCGGTTAGAAGGGCAACTTGATGGCTATAACGTACCGGTAAGATGTTGCAAAGCGATTGCAGATTAGTAAATATCTGATGAATTCCGTGCGCAGTGCGCTGCTATAGTAGTCGTTTACCTCGCGGGGGCGGGGGACATCTTTCTTTTCCTTGTCGAGAGGATTTGATGCCGGCAACGACATCGCGAAAAACTGAACAGTCGAAACGCCTGCAACAGCGGGCGGAGAGCCTGATTCCGGGAGGCGTGAACTCTCCGGTGCGTGCGTTTCGCTCGGTGGGTGGCGATCCGCCGTTCATTCTGCGCGGCAAGGGATCGCACGTCTGGGACGCAGACGAAAACGAATACATCGACTACATCGGCTCATGGGGACCGCTCATCCTGGGCCACGCCGAGCCCAATGTGCTCGATGCGATTGTTGGCGCGGCCTGCAATGGCACCAGCTTCGGCGCGTCCACGCCTTCGGAAGCGGATTTGGCCGAGTTGGTCATCGGCGCTTTTCCCCACATGCAGAAAGTGCGCTTCGTCAGTTCGGGGACAGAAGCGACGATGTCTGCGATCCGCCTGGCGCGCGCTTACACGAAGCGTAAGTACATCATCAAGTTCGAAGGCTGCTATCACGGACACGCTGACGCTTTGCTCGTAAAGGCAGGTTCAGGGGTGGCGACGCTGGGAATCCCCGGCTCGGCGGGCGTTCCCGAAGAATTCACAATGTTCACCCTCGCCCTGCCATTCAACAATCTTTTTGCCGTCGAGCAAGCGTTTTCCAAATTCAAACATCAGATCGCCTGCGTGATTGTCGAGCCGGTTGTCGGCAACATGGGTTGTGTTCCGGCCGCCGATGACTATCTGGTCGGATTGCGGTTGCTCACGCAGCGCGAGCATTCGGTGTTGATCTTTGACGAAGTGATGACGGGATTCCGTCTCGCGTTCGGTGGCGCACAAGAGATGTACAACATCAAGCCCGATCTCACCACGATGGGCAAGATCATCGGCGGAGGCCTGCCCGTGGGAGCCTACGGCGGACCGAAAGAAATCATGGACCTGGTCGCTCCTCTAGGGCCGATGTATCAGGCCGGGACGCTCTCCGGAAATCCGCTGGCGATGGCGGCGGGATGTGCGATGCTCAAGCAATTGCGCGATCGCAAGGCAGAAATCTACCCCCAGCTGGAAAAGCTCAGCGCGCGGCTCGTGGAAGGTGTTTCCAAAGCTGCGCGAGAAGCTGGCGTTCCCTTGTGCGCGAATCGGGTCGGATCGATGTTTACCTGGTTTTTCCAGAAGGGCCCGGTGACGGATTGGGACTCGGCATCGAGATCAAATACCGAAGCGTTTGGAAAGTTCTTCCGCGCGATGCTTGATGCAGGTATCTATCTGCCGCCTTCGCAGTACGAAGCGGCATTCCTGGGCGCGACGCACACCGAAGAAGACGTACGCAAGACGATTGACGCGGCCAAGCAAGCCTTTGCGGGAATGCGAGCGTGAACTCACCACGGAGACACGGAGTCACGGAGTCTTTGACGCAACTGTTCTACTCGCCGCCGGTGGCAGATTCTGGATCATCTCCGAAACCGTGACAAAATCATAGCCACTCGATTTGTACCGCTGAATCAGCCGATCCGTCGCAAGAACTGTCTGCGACCGATCCGCGCCAAACTGTTTGTGTCCGCCATCGTGTAACAAGATCACATCGCCTCCACGAATCTGGCGGGAACATTTTCGTTCAATTTCTTCCGCCGGAGGCGCATTCCAGTCATAGCCAGTGACGTTCCACATGATCGGCTCGAGCCCCAACTCACGCGCAACCCGCAGAGTCGCGGGACGGCGGCCGCCAAAGGGAGGGCGGAACAGATTCGAATGCCCGCCAAGCGCATCCTGCAAAGCCGCACGACACGCCATGAGTTCACGGCGAATTTCAGAACGACTCTTCAAGGTCAGCAACGGATGCGTATGGGTGTGATTGCCGATAATGTGTCCCGCTTTCGCAATTTCGCGGACGATATCCGGCCGGTGGCGGACATAACGGCCGATCAGGAAGAAAGTAGCACGCACATTGTGGCGGGAGAGAACTTCCAGCAATCGCAGTGTGTGCGGGTCGTTGGGGCCATCGTCGTAGGTCAGTGCGATCTGCGTCGTGCCGCGCGCCAGACCACAGAACGTGCGTCCGTACCACTGGCCTGTCGGCGACATGGACTGGTAGCCGGCCGCGACGCTACCGGCGACAGCTGCCGTTCCCAGGATTGCAGCTCCCAGCATGGAAGGAATTGTAAATGCGATTTCAGATTGAAGATTTTCGATTGCAGATTTGAGTGATGGCCGAGGCCGACAAATCTGACACTCAAAATCTGCAATCTGGGATGGTTCCCGCTGTTAACTTTTCCCGCAATTGCCAGCGCCCAACATCCGAGCTATCCTGCCTCTTCCGAAATTTCGAGCCCATGGCCAATCTTTTTGAACTGCCCCGCTACATTGCTGTGGAAGGCCCCATCCGAGTCGGCAAGAGCACCCTGGCGCACATGCTGGCGGAACGGCTGAACGCGCAGCGCGTGATGGAGCCCGATTCGAATCCCTTTCTTCCGGCTTTCTATGAAGGCGAGCGCGGAGCGGCGTTTCAGGCGCAGTTCACGTTCATGGTCCGTCGTTTCGAACAGTTGCAGGCGCTCGATCTGGGCCCGCGGTCGCAGCGCACCGTCGTCGCCGACTTCATTTTCGAGAAGGACAAGCTGTTCGCCTGCCTCAACCTCACCGACCAGGAACTCGATACCTACAATCGTTACTACAACCACTTTCGCGAGCAACTGCCCACGCCCGATCTCGTCATTTATCTGCAGGCCACACCCGAGGTGTTGAAAAGGCGACTCAAAAAGAAGAACGCACCGGGCGAACGTGCCGTGAGCGAGGAATATCTGGAAGAAGTGGTGAAGGCATACGAGCACTTCTTTTTTCACTACACATCATCGGACCTGCTGATCGTGAATACTTCCGACATCGACTTTGTCGACCGCAACGAAGACTTGCAGGAACTGCTGCGAAAGGTCACCGAGCCGATCAAGGGAACCCAGTACTTCCTGCCGCTGGGCGGGCAAGAGGCGGCCAGCGCGTAAACGCCGTCTCGGCTGTGAGTCGTTGCTCATTCGACTCAGGAATTCTCGCGCATCCGCTCACGTCTTCGTTCCTCGAGCGACTCATCGAATGCAGACGGCCGACCCGGGCCCGGTTTCAAGGATCCTTGGATTGTGTCGAGCAGGCCCTTGGTCGAAATGAACACGAGTTGCCCACTTTCTTCGCGCACATCAAGAAGAGTGCCCGGCCTCAGTCTGAGCTTCTTGCGGAACTCGGCGGGAATTGTGATCCGGCCATGTGCGCCGATGCGGACCGTCTTCATTCGGACTCCCTTCCGCTATTTCACACCCAACACGCGAAGAAGAGACTTCACCTGCTCGACCTCGGATGCCAAGAGTAGTAATACGAGGTGAACTACGCCGTAAACTGCGAGGATCGCTGCTTCGGGTGATGACCTGAACAGCTTTTTGTATCTCGCGATCACTGTTCTCCCAACGCGGCCTTTCGAATGGGCTTATTTCTTCGTGTCAGTTTCGTGCAACGCGATCCAATTCCGAATATTGCCACTGGCCCCGGGACTACGAGGTATTCCTTTACCTGATGCCCTTCCATCCCCCGACCCGATTCCAGCCGAGGAACCAGTTTTAGTTCCAACGAACTTCGGCGGCAGATCCGCTTTTAATACTCGAAGTTCATGATCCCAACTGGCTGGGAGGGTTACTCGCTTATTCGCAGTCCAGTCGATGTGGCGGAAGAAGGAGCGCACAGTGATTGACGCAGAACGTCCCCGACTGAACGCAACGGAGTAGGAATCGTCTTGTCCTTTGACCGTTGCTTGTAGCGCGATGCCACACCTTTCCTTGTCCCAGAGAATTCTGACAGCCTCGACGTGGGCTGCTTCAAAGAGGCGAGTACAGGCGGCATTGAGAGCTATCCGTCCGTGCGGAGCGATTGCGAGGACCAAGTCTTCAGTTCTTACGATACTACGTTTGAATATCTCGTAGGCCACGTATTCGCCTCTCGCGGTTCATTATACGACTCATACGACTCGATTTCAATCCAGCCATGCGGGAACGTGTACGCCTCACAGGAGGCGCCCCGAATTCCGATCGACGTTCTTCTCGTTTTACCGCTACAATATCTTCCAGCGTCATCCAATGATGTAGACGCCACGACGCGTGCACAGGCTCTATCCGCCAGAGGCGGAGGGGCACTGGAGGACATCATGAGCTTGACCCCGATCGGCGGTCCTTTCTCTGACCGGTCCGGCCGAAAAGTGACGACCGCGACTCTGCGGGAGTTGAAACTCAGCCACAATCCCATTACCTGCATCACGGCCTACGACTACTCTGCTGCCCGTCTGGTTGACGAAGCTGGTGTCGAGATGGTGTTGGTGGGCGATTCCCTCGCCCAAACCATGCTCGGCTACGAAAACACGCTTTCGGTGACGGTTGACGAGATGCTTCATCACGTGAAAGCTGTGCGCCGTGGCCTCAAGAACGCTCTGCTGCTTGCCGACATGCCCTACGGCTCCTATCACATTGACACAAAAGATGCGGTCGCGAATGCGACGCGCTTCGTGAAGGAAGGCGGCGCCGAGGTCGTAAAAATCGAGGGCGGTGAAAAGCGCGCGGACCTCATCCGGCACGTCATCGATGCCGAAATTCCCGTCGCCGGCCACATCGGGCTGACCCCGCAATCGGTCAATGTGATGGGCGGCTACAAGGTGCAGGGCAAGAACCTGGGCGGCATCGAGCAGCTCATGCGCGATGCGGTTTCGCTCGATCATGCTGGTGTGGCTTGCCTGTTCCTTGAGGGCATTCCGCGCGAAGTCGCGGCGATGATTACCGCCGAGGTGTGCGCGCCAACGATTGGGATCGGCGCTGGCCCCGATTGTGACGGCCAAGTGCTCGTTTTCCATGACATTCTGAACCTGACGTTCGGCTCTCCAGCCAAGTTCGTCCGCCGCTATGGAGATGCTGCCACGCTGATCTCCCAGGCGGTGCAGGCCTTCCGCGCAGATGTTCGATCGCACCAGTATCCTTCGGATGAAGAGTCTTACCATCTGCCGAAGGAAACCAAGGCGGCGTTGGAAACCGTGCTCGAACGCAAGCGGGCGATGCGGCGTTAAAAAACCAGGCATGTGGGGGCCGCCGCCATGGCTGTCCGGCGGAGCGAAGCTCCGCAGTGTGCGAGATTCCGCGGGCAAGAGTGCCCGCGCCGCATAAGACTTGTCACACAGGCCTTATGGAACCGAAGTGATGTGGATCACGTACTGTTATGTGTAGGGTTTTTTCGGTGGGTCGAAAAATCCCGGCGGTGCTACGCTAATAGAGGGAGGTAGCCATGTTGCTCGCAAATTTTTTCTTTTTTCCGTTCCTGGGATTCGGATTGGGTATCCCGCTCATTCTGTACTTTCTGCCGTCGATCATTGCCGCGGCACGCAGCAAGCGCGATACGCTGGCTATTTTTCTGCTCAACCTTTTTCTCGGTTGGAGCGTCATAGGCTGGATCGTTGCCCTGGTATGGGCAGCTAAAAATGACGTGCCCGTCGTGGCGAGGTGATGCAAATCCTGTGAGTTTCCAGCGCTGCGCAATGGCGTTGACCTTACTCGCGACTGTGACCCTGTTGGGCTGTTCCCAGCAGCAGGTGGTCGCTTCCCCGGATCCGCAGATTTTATTGCAGGCGATTCCCGCTGCGACTCCCGCGGAGTACGGCAAGGTCCGCGATATGAGAACCTGGCGCAACCCCTATCTGATTGTGCGTAGCGATGGAGTCGCCTTGTACGATATCGCGGATAGCGCCGAAATCATCCTCAAGCCCGATGAGCTTTTGCCGACGCTGGCCAAACTGCCGGCGTCGAACTGGCCATATGGGCGTGTGGTCGCGGCGGCGGAGAACGGTAAGACTTCCGAGGAGGATAGCATCGCCATCCGGCGCAACAAGGGGATTATTGGCGGTGTGTTACAGGGCGCACACATTGACGTGAGGTGGGTGCCCACAACGTAAGGGACGTGAGATTTTCGATTGCAGATCGCAGATTAAACGTCTTCGCATTCCACCCAAAATCTGCAATCTGAAATCTAAGATCCGCACTCAGCTATCTTGCAAGTCATCACCAACACTGAGGACACGCGGGCCGCATCTCGCGCCGCGCGCGGCGCGGGCAAGCGAATTGGCTTCGTTCCGACCATGGGCGCCCTTCATGACGGGCATCTCTCACTGGTGCGAGCCGCTCGCGCCTCCTGCGATGTGGTTGTGGCGTCGATCTTCGTCAATCCAACTCAATTTGGACCGACTGAGGATCTCGCGAAGTATCCGCGATCGTTTGAGCGCGACCGCGACTTGCTCGAACAGGAAGGCGTGGATGTAATCTTCGCTCCTTCGGTCGAAGAGATGTACCCGGCAGGAGCGGTGACTTGGGTGACTGTCGAGGGATTGAGTGAGAAACTCGACGGTCGATCGCGCCCCGGGCATTTTCGCGGAGTGACCACGATCGTCTCAAAGTTGTTCCACATCGTGGAGCCGGATACGGCGTTCTTCGGCCAGAAAGACGCGGCGCAGGTCGCGATCATTCGACGCATGGTCCGCGATCTGAATCTGCCGGTTGAGATTGTTGTCTGCCCGATCGTCCGCGAGCCCGACGGACTGGCCTTGAGCTCGCGTAACGCCTACCTGGATCCCGAGCAGAGGAAAAAAGCTCTCGTGCTGCATCGCTCGCTGATGCGCGTGCAGGAGGCCATCCGGAGTGGAGAAAAACAATCCCGGAAGTTGATCGAGGTGGGACGGACGGAGTTCGCCAACGAACCATCGCTTCGGTTGGACTACTTCGATATTGTCGATTCCGAGACGCTCGACTCTGTTGAGAACGTCTCCAGAGGATCGCTCGTGGCCGTTGCAGCGTATGTAGGCAGCACGAGACTGATCGACAACCTGCTGCTCGATTAGGGAGGTCTTACGGCTGGGGAACCGTCGCCAGCATATTCGGTTCTGGCTGGATGCGCCCTACGACCAGCGTTTCGACCTGATCCCACAGTCGCGGGTCGCAATTACTCTCAATGTGGCTCGACATAAAGGTGCGGCCAAGCCAGGTTGTGCCCTCACACTTGATTGGAGCGCGGCTGTAGTCAAAACGGTAATTGCCGAGAATCTGCGTCTTGGAAGCGTCCGCGGCACGAATCTCGGAGCGGCCATGAATAAACCCATGCGGCTGATAAAAATTTGCCGCAGCGGCCACATTTTCGGGGATCACACCGTCGTGCTGCCAAAGTTTGGCGACGCTATCGACCTGCACCGTCAGTAGAACGGGAATATCGTTGCGCTCGAGCTCCCGAGCGAGCAGCACCACGGCCGATGCTCCCCAACTGTGCCCGAAGAGGATGATCCGCGCCTGCGCCTTCTCCGCGTCGCTCACCGTGCCGTCGTGATCTCGATCGAGCAGGCGCAAAATCGTATGGTAAGCCGCCTTCCGATGCCGGTTCTCGAACACCTGGACGTACGTGCCCCCCGGCACTTCTTTCTGGATGCGCCTGGCCAATACAACCGGGCCATGATGAGGATTATCGTGGCGGACGAATCCGCCGGCGAATCCGACGACGATGCACGAGGCATTGGCAGGATGGCTGGTGACAGCTGCCGCGCCATCGCCGCTCAAAGCAGAACACAACGACGGCAGCAGGCTGACCGTAACCAACAGAATCGGAATTCGAATGTAGAAAGGCACGCCAGATCCTTGCTTCTAATGCCTGATTCCTGAGATGATTCGCGCCAGGGAAGGGATGCGGCAGAACTTAGGCGATCTTTCGCCAGTCAATACTGCCGCCGATGGCTGTCAAAAGCCGCCACCGATCAGGCTTTTGGCCTATTCGAACCCGCTGGCCAGTCTACACCTGGTGTCAAGAGGAGTTGTCATTCGCTATGGATGCCATTCAGTTTTCGGCACCATTACATGTCATTCAGAACGAAGCCTCAACCTCCGAGACCTCGGTCCGGACACGAACGGGTTGTCAGCGATAAGGAATCGCAGGGGAAGGCCCGAAGCTTTCGTAATCCCGATGCGAGGGGTCGGAAGGATGCGGCCTGGTTTGTATCCATCGTCGCCGAGCCACAGGCTTCCGCCGGCATCCGTTAAATCGCAGCCATTATCGCGCACGCGAGTGATTCCGAAGGCCTCGGACAGCCGTCCCGGGCCGCTGGTCAATTTCGGCAGGTCGTTCGGACCGTGCAAAGTCACCCTCCGAGACCTGGCCATCTCCTGGATGCCGGACAGAGGTTCCAGCGCTCGGAATAGTACGCTTCCCGCGCGGCCTTCGGGCTCGCAGGAAACGTTCAGGCAATAGTGATTTCCATAAATGAAGTAGACGTAGGCATACCCGGGCGGGCCGAAGAGCACCGCGTTGCGCAGGGTCTGGCCGGCGGCGGCGTGCGCGGCAGGATCTTTTTCACCCAGATAGGCCTCGAGTTCCACAATCCGGCCAGTGAGCCGCACGTCGCCATTGCTACGGACGAGAACCTTGCCGAGAAGATCGCGAGCGACTCGGGCCGGATTGCGGGCAAAAAATGAGCGTTTCAGCGGACGGATTTCCGGGATGGACCCTGGCCTCTTCAGCCCTGATGTGCTATTGCGATCCACGCTTAAAGCGGCGGTTTACCCCGCACCCACCCCCGCCTGCTTCAAGTATTCCAGAACTTCTTCGGCGTGGCCGTCGGGCTTGACGTTTTCGAAAATGTGCCGGATCTTGCCATCCGGGCCGATAACGAACGTCGTCCGCGCAACGCCCCAGACCTTCTTGCCATACATGTTTTTTTCTTTCATGACCCCGAAAGCTTCCGCCACTTTCTTGTCGGCGTCGGCCAGCAGTGGGAAAGGCAGCCTCTCTTTTTCCTGAAACTTCTTCTGGGCCTTCGAAGTATCGGGAGAGATGCCGAGCAGCACCACGCCAGTCTTCTGCATCTTTTTATATGAGTCGCGGAACCCGCGAGCTTCCACCGTTCAACCGGGCGTGTTCGCCCGCGGATAGAAGAAAAGAACAACCGTCTTGCCGGCCAGGTCCTTTAGCGCGACGACGTTTCCGTTCTCATCGGGCAAAGAGAAGGCGGGAGCTTTATCATTGATATTCATGCCAGGTTCTCCGGGAAATAACGGGCAGATCGTGAACTGGGTCGTACGGGCCTGGAATCAGCTTGCTTGCTTCAGAAGTTTACACTGCATCTTTGGGCTCTGCAGCCTCACGATGATCGTTTGCGCATGCACCGTCGCCACAATCTCCACAGCGGTGGCGCAGGAAGAGCGTCCGCAAATTCCGGTGGGCCAGCGCAGGACCACAAAGAAGAAAGATACTGGCCCACGCGCCCTCGCGCTGCTACGCCTCTCCGAAAACGGCAAAGCCTCAATCGAGCCGATCGCTATCCTGATCGACGGAAAATTCTGGGATGCGAGCGCATATAAGGCAGATCCCGTTCCCATGGCTCTGGAGCCGGGCACCGTCTACGAAGCAGAACGCTCCGGCGCATCGCTCGGGCTGTTCACAATCAGCAGTGCTCTGCACAGCAACAGTGCGAGCAATCAGCCTCCGTGGATCGCGACCGGCGCCTGGCATCCCACTGGAACAGAACCGGCACAGCCGGCTATCACTGCCGCCATCACCCCCGTCGGAATCGGGGCTGATAATGATGCCCCGCCGCGGCTGACGCATGACGTCTCGAAGAACAACCCGCCCGCAGCAACGACTCCTGCAGCTGGGCCGGCGCCGGCTTCTGCTCCTGCCTCCAAGCCCAGCGACAGTTCCAACTCCGACGAGCCTCCGCGGTTGAGCAAACCCGCCTCGAGTCCTTCCAGTGATGCTTCAGCAGATTCGAGCAAAACCGGCAGCAGCAACAACTCGCCGACTCCGCAGGACAAGAGAAAATCGTCCGTCAAAGAAGACAAGTCGAGCATCCCGGCTTCCGACAGCGGCACCGATGAAGCAGGACGCCCCAGACTGCGGCGCGGCAGACCCGCCGAATCGTTCGCGGACATCGATGAAATAGTTCCGGGATACAGCAAGCCCGGCGCATCTTCGAGTTCGAAACCAGCGAACGGCGGCAAAGTGGCCGAGACCACCGCAGTGCAGGATGATGTGAAATTGATTCCCGCGATCTCCGACGCGCATGGCCCAAATCCGCATTCGTACGTCTACGAATGGCTCAAGGGTGAAGACGGCGACCGCCGCAAGCAGATGATGGATGCTGCCAGGCAGCAACTGCAGGCATATGTCGCGGCTCAGGCGAAGGCTCGCATCGAGCCAAAAGCGGCCCACCTTGCCGCCGCAAAACATTCTGGCCCAGGCAAGGCCAGAGAACCGATCTTCGAAAATGTCCAGATGATCGCCTACGATCTCTGGAACTCCAATCAGCCGATCATCATCCTGAGCGCGACCGCACACATGCCCGCGAGCAGTACGTCTTCTGACCCGGCTTCCGATCTACAGTATTCGATCCTGCTGGTCGCCTATCCGGACATCTACAACAACCTGCATAAGCTCTACACCGGAGTGACCGACAAATATCATCTCGACATTACGCCGAGACTCGACCTCATCGATGCGGTTGATGCCGATGGCGACGGTACCGGCGAGTTGCTGTTTCGTGAGATTTCCGACGCTGGTTCAGGATGGGTGATCTACCGTCCGACCGCCGACAAGCTCTACAAGATGTATGACAGTTTCAGTCCGGAGTAGTTTGAGCTACTTCCCCTGCATCACCAGCTCGCCGTTTTCAACTTTCATTCCACCGACGTTGTCAGGAAGTTTGAGGCGGTCGCGCTGCTCCGCCAGTTTCTTCTGCAGCGCGGGATTTACCAGCGATACTGGCACGTTCAGATCGCCGACTTTGAATTCGGTCGGATCGAAGCTGGCGTAGCCGTCTTTCTCACCGAGGTGGCCTGAGATCGTGATCCACACGTCTTTGCCGGCAATCTCGACAAGAAATTGTCCGTGCACCACATCCCCATCGAACGTGACCCGCTGATCTTTAATCGCGGGAGCTGCGCTGCCGATATTGGTGTCGGGCTTCAGGTCGCCGGTGTTTCCGAGCGCCTGCGCCAGGACTGCACTGATTTCGTCGGAGTTGATGTGAACCTCTGGCTTCGGCGTATCCGCGGGCGCGGCCGGACTCGCCGGGGATGAACTGGATTGCTGGACAGCCTGTTCGAAATCCGTCATCTTCTGATCGAACGATTGCGCATGCTGCGCGATCGCGGCTGGGGCCTGCGGCTGCGCCACCTGGGAAGGCCTTTTCAGCACGAGCACGATGGCGACCAGCGAGGCAATCAGCGTTGTGATGCTGATGATGCGGTCAATGTGATACTTCTTCATGAAACGATGGTAAGGGATAGCGCAGGACGGTTCAGATAACCAAAGTACTAAACGCAGGTCCAAACTCCTCTGTATTCCCCTGTGCTTTCTGTGGTCAAAGATGTTCGTCGAGATTGAGAACCCTGGTTTTCTATTCCAGCTTCTTACTCAACAACTCATTCACAACCTGCGGGCTGGCCTGGCCTTTCGAAGCCTTCATGACCTGGCCGACGAAGAAGCCGAGCATTGTCTTCTTTCCCGAGCGGTACTGCTCGAGCTGCTTGGGATTCGCAGCCAGAATCTCGTCGATAATCTTTTCCAAAGCGGAAGTGTCGGTCGACTGCTGCGGCCGGCCTTGCTCTTCATAGACAATTGGGAAATCTTTGCCGCGCTCGAAACTTAAGTCATAAAGTTCTTTCAGCATCTTGCCCGAGATTGCACCGGCCTCTACAAGATCGGCCGAAGCCGCGACGCCTCGCATCGAAATCGGGGACTGCTCGATGGCGATCGCCTTGGCCTTCAGGCGTCCGATCAACTCGCTCTGCACCAGATTGGCAACGCGCTTGGGATTCTTCGCCGCTTTTGCGGCCTCCTCGAACTGATCGGCGAGCGCCTTCGACGCCGTGAGCACCTGCGCATCGTACTCGGTGATTCCGTACTCCTTCACCATTCGCGCGCGGCGCGCCTCAGGCAATTCTGGCAGGGAGCGTGCGATTTCTGCCTTCCACTCTTCATCAACGACGAGCGGCAGCAAGTCGGGCTCACGAAAGTAACGGTAATCGTGGGCCTGCTCTTTCGAGCGCATGCCGTACGTCTTGCCTTCATTCGAGTTGTAGAGCCGCGTCTCCTGCGTTATCTTGCCGCCGGACTCGATCACATCGATCTGCCGTCCAATTTCATATTCCAGCGCATCTCGGATAAAGCGGAACGAATTCACATTCTTGATTTCAGTTTTCGTGCCGAATTCCTTTTGCCCGCGAGGACGCACGCTCACATTCGCATCGCAGCGTAGTGATCCTTCTTCCATGTTGCAGTCGCTGACGCCGGTATAGAGGATGATTTCCTTCAAACGCGTTAGATATTCGTACGCCTCGTCGGGAGTCGCGATATCCGGCTCGCTCACGATTTCAATCAGCGGAGTGCCGGTCCGGTTAAGGTCGATTGCAGTCTTTTCGTCGGAATCGGGAAAGCCCTCGTGCAGGCTCTTGCCGGCGTCCTCTTCCAAATGCACGCGCGTGATGCCGATTTTCTTTCGTCCGTCCTCGGCCGGCACTTCGATGAAGCCGAATTCGGCAAGAGGCTTATCGTATTGCGAGATCTGATATCCCTTGGGCAGGTCGGGATAAAAGTAATTCTTGCGCGCAAAAATTGACATTTCGTTGATACGGCAGTTCAACGCCATCGCCGCCAAGGTCGCGAATTCCACCACTTTTCTATTGAGTACCGGCAGCGCTCCCGGCATTCCCAGGCACACCGGGCAAACGTTCGTGTTGGGACGCGCACCGAATCGAGTCGAGCAGGAGCAGAAAATCTTCGACGCCGTCAGAAGCTGGACGTGCACTTCCAGTCCGATAACCGGCTCGAACTTGGGATGCGCGGCGATGGATTTGTCGGCAGCGGTAGCCATAGAAACGATTTGATAATTGTGTAATTGAGAAACTGTGTAATTGAGAGAATCTTCACCCGCCAAGGACTGCTCGCAATTTCTCAATTACTCAATTACGAAATTACCCAATCACATCATGGGTTGACCGGCGCGTTCAGATACTTCTCCAACGGGATTTCGAAGAACATTAACTCTTTGCCCCTCGCGTCTGAAACGCCAGTGACATCAATATTCGCTTCTTGTAACGGCGAGCTAATGCCGCCCACATCGAAGAACATGAACCCCGATTGCGTCGTATGCGGCTCCACGGCCCTGGCCGCGAATTGCGACGATTCAATCTCGTCCATTTCTTTCCTGCTGAGCGTTCCCTTTACCCGGCTCGGCAGCGGCAAAGGATTCGGACGTGTTTGACCCTGAGGATTCGAAAGCCGGCGGTATATATCTTCGGTCGTAACCGGCGTGAGCTTGGAGTGGTGCTCGGTAATCATCGTGATCTCCATGTTCGCAATGGAGATTGGCTGCTCCCCGTCGTTGCTCACGATGAAGAAAATTGGCAGATATCCGTGTTGCGTGAAGTTGATGGAAAAAATCTTGGCCTTCTCTGCGGTGTCGTAGGGATCGGCGGCGATCGCGACCTTCTCGTCGCGATGAAAATCGTGTGCGGGATAGTTAATCGCGCTCTTCGCCGTCGGCTTCATAAAATTCTTCGAAGCCACTAGGGCGGCGGGCATCAGTGCCGCGATGCCCAAAGAAATCAGGACGACGCGAATTGCTTGCCGGGATGGCATCGCCCAATTATAGAGCCAGGCACGCTCGACTGATGCGGCGCGGTAGAATGCCTGCTTGCCTTACGTTCTCTACAGTCTCGCCCTGGCTCTGGCTTTGCTCGTGAGCTCGCCCTACTGGCTCTATCAATTCTGGCGTCATGGCAAGTACAGCCGCGGATTTGCCGAGCGAATGGGCCGAGTTCCGTCGCGCCTTGGCGCATCCCACGGGCGCGTCGTCTGGATCCATGCCGTTTCCGTCGGCGAGGTGCTGGCTGTGAGCCGTCTGGTTACGGAGATCCGGCAAGCCTACCCCGGACATCGCGTCGTGGTTTCGACGACCACCGATACCGGTCAGGATCTGGCGCGCAAGCGCTTTGGCGAAGAGAACGTTTTTTATTTCCCCCTGGACTTTGCGTTTGCCATTCGGCCCTATCTAAGCGCACTGCAACCGGAAATCGTGATTCTCGCGGAAACTGAATTCTGGCCGAACTTCCTGCGGCTGACAGCTTCCAGCGGCGCGCGCATTGCCGTGGTCAACGCCCGCATTTCCGATCGCTCCTGGCCGCGCTATCGGCGTTTTCGATGGGCCTTAAGAAAGATGCTGGGGCAGGTGGATTTGTTCCTCGCGCAAACCGAGCCGGACCGCGATCGCCTGCAATCGATCGGCGCCGAACCAAGTCGCATTCATGTTATCGGCAATTTGAAATTCGATGTCCCCTTGCCCCCGACCCCTGCGATTGTGGAGACGCTGCGCCTGTCCCTGGCGGCTGAAAACGCGTTTCCGGTGCTGGTTTGTGGCAGCACGGTCGAAGACGAAGAGCCGCCACTTTTGAAGGCATTCGAAAATCTGCGTGTTGGACATCCGCGGGCAGTGATGATCCTGGCGCCGCGTCATCCGGAACGATTCGACGCGGTCGCCATCCTGGTTCAGCAGTTGGGGATTGCGCTGCATCGCCGTTCCCGCTGGCAGGGCGAACCGCTTGTCGGCGGCGTGCTGCTCGTCGACACCATTGGGGAATTGGCAGCTCTTTACAGTTTGGCCGATATCGCTTTTGTGGGCGGAAGCCTCGTTCCGCGCGGTGGACACAACATCATCGAACCGGCGCAGCACGGAGTTGCGGTCGTGACCGGGAACCACACGGATAATTTTCGAGACATTGTCGGCTTGTTTTGCAGCCACGATGCAGTGCGCATCGTGGGCTTGGCGGAGTTGCCGCTCACTCTGATGCAGTTGGCAGACAATACTGAAGAGCGCATTGCACTGGGTCGCCGCGCCCGGGAAACCATGCGGTCGCAGATGGGCGCAACCGCCAAAACTCTTGATGCAGTGGGCGGCCTACTGAAAGGCGGCTCTTTCGCAAATCTGTCGAAGCCTTCACAGCAAGCTTGAATCCGCTTTCCACCATTTACGGGGCCGTCGTCCGGATGCGCAATGCGCTCTATGACCGCGGCGCGTTACCGGTCCGGCGACTGCGCGGGGCGGTCGTCAGCGTCGGCAATCTTTCCATGGGCGGTTCGGGCAAGACTCCGTTTGTCATCCTGCTGGGAGAATTGCTCAAGGCCCGTGGAGTGAAATTCGACGTGCTCTCGCGCGGCTACGGCCGCCAGAGCCGTGGCGTGCTGCTGGTCGATCCCGGAGGCCTCCCGCGCCAATTCGGTGACGAACCTCTTTTGATCGCGCGCAAACTGCAAGTGCCTGTGATCGTCGGTGAAGATCGTCACGCCGCAGGACTGTTTGCCGAGTCGCGTTTCGGGCCACAACTGCATTTGCTCGATGACGGCTTCCAGCACCGCTCTTTGGCGCGCGATTTCGATATCGTCCTCGTCACCTCCCAGGATGCGAGCGATCGACTGTTACCTTCAGGCCGTTTGCGTGAACCGCTAAATTCGGTCGGCCGCGCCGACGCGGTAATACTGACCAGTGGTGCCACAGCAGAAGCCTTCCGGCTCAAGGACAAGCGGGTCTGGCGCGTGCGGCGAGGCATCGCTCCCCAGAACGTTCCCCCCAATCCAGTCGTCTTCTGCGGGATCGCGCGTCCGCAGAATTTTCTGCTGCAATTACGAGCGGCAAACATTGAACCCGTCGCCGAGGCTTTTTATCGCGACCATCATGCCTACGCGGAACAGGACGTTCGGGAACTGCTCGATCTCAAATCGCAAAGCCAGGCCGGAGGCTTCGTCACTACGGAGAAAGATGCGGTCAATCTCGGTCCGTATCTCTCCGCCCTCGAGCCGATCTCCGTTGTTCCTGTCCGCATGGAACTGGTCGAGGCCGCTGACGCTCTGGATACCATCCTGCACAAGATCGATGAGCGAAAGGGTAGAATTCCGTAGCGCCGCCGATGACCAAACATCCGAAAGAAGCTGAACGGCTCAGAAAAATCGTCGAGGCCTTTCCCAAGCTCACCATCACGGTGTTGGGAGATCTTGTCGCCGACGAATTCATCTTTGGCGAAATTTCGCGCGTGTCGCGCGAGGCGCCGGTGCTGATCCTGAAGCATCGCGAGCGCACCGTCATCCCTGGCGGTGGCGCCAATGCGGCCAACAATCTCGCCGACCTTGGAATCAATGTTTTGCCGGTCGGAATTGTTGGCGATGACGAACCTGGGCGGCTGTTGCTGAAATATTTCCGGCACAAGAAAATTCCGATCAGCGGCGTGCTGAAAGACAAGTCCTACACGACCGTGACCAAGACGCGCATCCTTGCCGGCATGACGCACACGGCGCGGCAGCAGGTGGTGCGGGTCGATCGTGAGCCGCAGGAGGCGCCGAACAGCCATTTGACCCGCGAGTTGTATCTGGCCACGCGAAATTATGCCCATGCCAGCGACGCTCTGCTCGTTTCCGATTATGGCTACGGCGCTGCTACGCCTGCCATCGTGAGTACACTGCGTCAGAAAGGCAAGCTTGGGTCCGTAACCCTGGTGCTCGATTCGCGGTACCGGATGCTGCAGTACGAGGGAATTACGGCAGCAACGCCGAACGAGCCGGAAGTCGAAGAAGCGCTGGGCGTTCGCATCGGACAAGACTGGGGAAAGCTGCTCGACGCCGGCCAGCAACTGATGGGGCGCATGAAGCTGCAGTCGCTCGTGATCACGCGCGGCCGCGACGGCATGGTCGCCTTCAATCACAAGCACAAGCCGGTAGACATTCCGATCTTCGGTTCCGATCAGGTGACGGATGTCACCGGCGCGGGCGACACCGTGATCGCAACCTTCACTGCCGCACTGGCCGCCGGCGCGTCGACGGAAGAAGCGGCGCAACTTGCGAACTACGCGGGCGGTCTGGTCGTGATGAAGCGCGGCACTGCGACCGTTACCCGCGCAGAGCTCTTGCATGCCATTGAGCAGGCTCCGCCTGCCACACGACCGCATTGACCAAAGAGAACAAAATCCTGTCCCGCGAGGAGCTTCGTCGCCAGGTGGAACGATGGCGCGCTGCCGGCGAACGCATCGTTCTTGGCAACGGAAATTTCGATTTGCTGCATGTCGGCCACATCCGTTATTTACGCGGCGCAAAGAAACTCGGCGGAAAGCTGGTGGTCGCCCTCAACTCAGACGAATCGGTGCGCTCGCTCAAGGGCGAGGGGCGGCCAATCATGCCCGCCGAGGAGCGCGCCGAAATTGTCGCCGCACTGGCCGACGTGGATGCTGTGATAGTTTTTCCCGAGCTTGACGTGCGCGCCATCATTCGCGAGATTCGCCCCGACATTCAGGCCAAGGGAACAGATTACACGCGCGATTCCGTCCCTGAGCGCGACACAGTCGCTGAGTACGGTGGCCGGGTGGAAATTGTGGGTGATCCGAAAGACCACTCCACCAGCGAAATCATCCGTTCACGCTTGTCCCCGAGGAAATCTTGATCGCGCAAGGCGAAAAGGGACCGACAATTCGGCGCTTACTGGTTGTGCGCCTGAGCGCGATGGGTGACGTGATTCATACGCTCCCAGCGGTGCAAGTGCTCCGTGACAGATTTCCGCAAGCGATGATCGGGTGGCTCATCGAAGAACGCTGGGCCGAGCTTCTCTGCGCACCGGGCGCGCCCGCTCGCGGACCGCGCTCGCCGCAACGTCCGCTGGTCGATTGGGTGCACACGGTCAATCTGCGGCAATGGGGAAAGTCGTTGTCATCGTTCTCAACGCTCGAGCAGATTGCCCGAGTCTGGAACGACGTTCGCTCGGCAAAATACGAGATCGCTATCGACCTGCAGGGCGCCATTCGCTCCGCAATGTTGGCGCGATGGTCGGGAGCTCCGGTGACCTATGGCGCTGCCCAGCCCCGCGAGACCCCGGCCACTCTGTTCTACACCCGCAGCATCATCACAAGGGGGGAGCACATTATCGAGCAGAACGTTTCGCTCGTTGAGCCGCTCGCAGGCACCGCGACGCCAGCAAGAGTGGAGTTCCCGCATGACAAAGCTGCGGAGGACCACATCGAGCGTGTCCTCGCGGAGATCGGCATGCGCGAATTCGCCATCCTGAATCCCGGAGCCGGGTGGGGCGCGAAACGATGGCCCGCGGACCGCTACGGGGAGGTCGCCCGTGCCCTTGCCGCAAATGCAGTTCCCGCGGTGATCAACTACGGTCCGGGGGAAGCCCCTATGGCG
>Ga0335079_10002937_pt1 | contig 19643 bp, 13 predicted proteins | sample Lox_Sample_33_FD_206719 | JGI IMG/M metagenome (GOLD analysis project Ga0335079, IMG submission 206719) | Soil microbial communities from Loxahatchee National Wildlife Refuge, Florida, United States - Lox_Sample_3.3 | ecosystem: Environmental > Terrestrial > Soil > Wetlands | place: USA... | reverse complement strand
TCGCCGGTGGACGCTTCCACCCACTCGCCGTCAATGAAGTTCTTGTAAACCTTGGACTTGCTGCTGCTGCCGAGCATGGCCGGGCTGGCCAGAGTGTCGGTTGCCATTATGCCTCCTGGGCTGCCTTAAGAATGCTGCGAAACTGCGATGAGAACGGACTCTCTATGCTACCGCCGGGGCTGAGGCGGGGCAAGGGCAGGGGCGTCCACCTAGTTGAGCAGGAGCTCGCCACGTAGCTTCCTGGCCAGCTTCTCAATTCGCTTGAGCTTGTCGCGCAAATCTTTGTCTACAACGCCGCTCGCAGCCTGCGCGGCTTGCTGAGGAATCGCGTCGGCGAGCTGAGCCAGCTCATTCGCGTCCTTGCCGATCTGAACCGGGTCGATGCGTTGCACGGCGAGCTGACGGTCGGGCCCGGCGTTGCGGTCGTCGGGAGTCGGATCGTGGTGTCCTCGCTGTGCCCAGGAGGCGAAGACGGCCAGCAGGACGATACAGGCGATGCGGGAAGTGGTTTTCATAATGCCTCGAACGCGCCGGGATTCAATCCGCGCGAAACTTCGCCAAAAGTAAAAAGAGGGCGCTGAAAACAGCGCCCTCTGACCTACCACTGATCCCTTGCGGGATCAGAACTCAAACCGCAACCCAAGCTGCGTGTGCAGCGAGGGGATAGCGGCTGCGCTCGAACCCGAGACTCCGCCGAAAACGGCGTTGCTAGGCCCGGCGCAAAACGCCTGCGGTGTGTTGAAGTTGCTGGCGGTTGCGTCTTCCTCGTAGCTGTTGCAGAAATTGGCCCGGTTGAACAGGTTGTAGAACTCTGCATACAGCCACAACTTGGCGTGCTCGCCGAGGCTGAAGTACTTCGAAGTGCGAAGGTCCAGCTCGACGAACGGTTTGCCGGTCAGGGTATTGGGTTTGATCATGGTGCAGCCCGGAGTTACGTCGGCACTGGACACCGTGCTGCCCTGGCAAACCCGGTCAAGGATTACGCGGCCGTCGCCGTCGATATCCGTAGCCGCGAGCTCGCTGTAGGGCCGTCCCGAAGCCGCCTGGAAGATCGGGGAGACCTGGAACTTCCAGGGGAGATCAAACACACCGCTGAAGACGAAACGGCTGCGCTCGTCAAAGTTGGTGCGGTTGAACTCGTTCGGCTGGAACTGCTGCTGCGGGGTCACGGCCACACCGCTGCCACCATAGGAAGCGACAGGGAAACCGCCCCATGCCCGCGACCAGGAGAGCACATAACTGGTCTGGAACTGGATGTGGCTGCTCATGCGCTTCTTGAGTTGGAAGTTGATGCCGTCGTACATGGAGCGGTTGTTGGTGCCGTAGTCGTAGATCTGGGCAAAGCGGCCGGAGCCGATGCCGGCAGTCTGAAATGCCAGATCCATCAGGCGGGTGGCCGTCGGATCGCCGCCCTCGCCCACGCAACGCGGGTTGGTGGTGCTGCCACCGAAGGTGGGATCGCAGACCGGCCCGCACACAGGGTTCACGTGGAGCCCGCGCTCTTCATGGGTGCCGAGGATGTGGTACCAGTCCACCGAGAAAGCGTAGTCGGGGTGAAGCTGATAGGCCCAACCCAATGAGAACTGCTGCGACCACGGGTCGGTGATGCGGGGATCCACGATGCGGCCCACGGCGCCGGCGGCGATATCGGTGATCGCTCCCGGTGACGGCGGCAGAGAGTTGACGCCGAAGCAGAAGTTGTTGAGGTTGAACGCCGCCGCGGTGGTGGTTGTGGTGCAGGTGCCGGTGCCCACGGAAGGCGTGTTCTGGGCAAAGTCGAAAATGGTTTGGTAAATGGACGGCTGTGTCTGCTGAATGGAGAACAGGGTGATGTTCTGGAAGATCTGGTCGCGGGCGATGCCGTATCCGCCACGGATCACGCTCTTGCCGGTTCCAGTGACGTCCCAGGCAAAGCCGAAACGCGGCTGGAACTCTTTCCAGTCGGCCGTAGTGCGGTTGAGATCGCCGGTATTGCTGACCAGATCGTTGATCTGCTGCATGCCAGGATCGTCGGCCAGCGCAGAACCCGCGGCCAGCTCGGTTTGCTTCAGCCACCAGATGGTACGGTTGCTGGTGGTCAAAGAGCTGCCCAGCATGGGCCGCAGGAAGCCGATGTTGGCATCCCAGCGCAGCCCCAGGTTGAGGGTCAGGCGCGGAGTGACTTTGTAATCATCCTGGTAGTAGAAGCCCAGCGAGTGCCAGGGTGGTTGCGCGGTGGTGCCGCTGCCGGTGTTGAAATCCAGCTCGCGGACAGCGCCCGGGGTGGAGATGCCACTGGTGTAGGCGGCACCACCATTCGGGCAATTGTTGGCAGCGATGCAGTTCGGGTCATCCCAGAAAAACGCCTGATAGCCGTTGGCGCCGAAGAAGAAGAACCCGCCCATCTTGGCGAAATAGATCCAGTTGGTGCCGAACTTCATGTTGTGCTTGCCGTGAATCCAGTTGAAGTCGTCACGGAACTGGTATTTGCGGATCAGGGTTTCCTGAGGAACGTTGACGTTCTGGCCAACCTGCGAGCCGTCGGCGAAGTTAATGTTCGGGTTGGTGGCCACGCCGCCGCCGGCGACGGGATAGGTGAAGTTGTTGGTCGGCGCCGACAGAATCGCGTTCACCATGTCCTGGAAATGGACGGTGAAGGTGTTCACCTTGGTGGAGGAGATCGCGAAGTTGTGGCCGAGAGTCAGGTCATGGAAGTTATTGAGGTCCGAGTTGGACTGCGTTCCGTCCGCGGTGAAGGGCGAGTTAGGACTTCCCACCTGGTCATTGGGATTGGTCCATTTCTGCCGCCCGTAGCGGAGGTAGGCGGATTGCCGGTCGTTGATCTTGTAATCCAGCTTCACAGTTCCCATGGTGTCAATGTAGGGGAACGGCAGGATTGATACCGGGAACGCGTAGGGACCACCGGCAAAACCGGCGGTCTGATTGGCGAAAGTGGTGAGTTCAGAAACCGTGAGCGGCGCAGCGGTCAACCCGCCGGGCTCGCGCTTCTGTTCAAACGCGCCAAAGAAGAAGAACTTGTCCTTGATGATGGGGCCGCCGAAAGATCCTCCGTAGTGATAACGATGGAATACCGCCTTACAGCGCCCAACGTCATTCTGGGTGGCGCAACTGCCGCCGTCCGCCGGGCTCAGCGACTCGAAGTAGTTGGTGCGATTGAGCGTGCTGAGCTGGAACAGACCGAAGGCAGTGCCGTGGAGCGAATTAGTTCCGGATTTTGTAACCACATTGACGATGCCGGCGACCGAGTGTCCGGCCTCGGCGGTGTAGTGGTCGGTGAGCACGTTGAATTCCTGGATGCCTTCCATGGTGAAGTTCTGAACCAGTCCACCGACAACCAGGTCTTTGTTGTCGCCACCATCCACGTTGGTGTCGACCTGACGGCCGTCACCACCGTTGATGCTGACGTTGCCCACACGGGTCTTGGTGGGGTCGAAGCCTTCCGCCGGTCGCACACCCGGAATGAGGGTCATCAGGGCCGGAGAAGTTGCGGTCCAGGATGGGCAGCGAAGAAACTTCCGTCGGAGAAACCGAGCCGCCGATCTGGGAACTGGTGGTCTCAATGAGTGGCGCCTCGCTGGTGACTTCCACCACCGTATTGACCGCGCCGGCCTTCAGGGTATGGTTGACGGTCAGAGTCTGACCGACCATGAGAGTAATGCCCTTCTGCTCTATTGTGGAAAATCCCGTAGCCTGCACGCGCAGGTTGTAGGTGCCCGGTGGCAACTGCGGGATGGTGTAGTTCCCAGTGGCTCCGGTGACGGTACTGCGCGAGAAGCCGGTATTGGGATCCGTGGCAGTGACTTGCGCGTTGACGACGGCTGCGCCCTGGGGGTCGACAATCGATCCGTTAAGTGCCCCGGTGGAGTTCTGGGCCCAGACCAGCGCCGCCGATGTAATTAGGAATAGCAACAGCAGAACCAGTTTTTTCATGAGGGGCTCCTGATGCTTTATTCAACAGCGCGAATCGTGGAAGGTAGGGATGTGTGGAGAGACAGGCACACACCCATGGGATATAAGTGCATAGCCACGCCTGGTCGAATGCGTTGGCCAGAGCAATCAGCGAACCACAAGATCGACTTGTAGTTTCAATAGCTTAAACAGGAATTTCGGACACGAGCATATGAGATTGCGTAGTTGCGCCCCGCGACGTATGGGAAATCATATTGACGGAGACGAACGGGCGCGTGGTTAGACATGCCGCGCTTGTTTTGTTCGCATGATGTCTTGATCGCAAGTGAAGGGTTTGACCGAGTCAAGCGGATGCGTCACGAAACCAGCCAAGCGCGAATGACCCGCGATCAGATGAGGATTGATCGGAGAATTCGGGCCATGGGCTGAGCTCGGAACGCAGCTTACACGATGGTAATGTCCCAAGTTGATTACCTGTACCGGCGTCTTTAAGCTTGTGATACTGTTCAAATTACACCTTATTCTCTGTCTTTAGCTGAGCACGAGTGGCCTTAGTGTCCTCAAGTCGCAAGCCGGGAATCCACATTGCGTGGAAGACGGTGACGTATCGCAGCGTCGTGCTGACGGCGCTGGCGGTTGTCGTTATTTTCCTGGCGGGATTGCGGCTGGCCTTCCCGCAATTTACCGAGAATGGGATCAAAGCGGCCAACCGGTTCGGCACCCGGCTACTGGAAGCAGTGGCGGGGGCGGCCGGGGCTACGGCCAAGTCCGGCAACATGAACTCCCAGCAGGCCCATATCACGGCGCTGGACGGGACGGTCCGGGTCAAAAAGGCTAACAGCAACAGTTGGGTGACGGCGGATTACAACGTTCCCCTCGAAAAAGGCGACGTGGTGCAGACCGGCTCGGAAGGCATGGCCAAGATCGCCTTCAACGACGGCACGAACTATACGGTCAAGCAGGATTCGCTGATTGTGATTGAAGAGAACTCGGCGAACGACCAGCAGCAGACGAGTGTGGCGGTCGCGGTGAGCACGGGAACTGTAGATCTGGCCACCGGCACCTACGTGCAGGGATCGAAGTCGCAGGTGATCGTGGCCGGGGCAACGGCTTCGCTGTCGCCCGAAAGCGCGGCCATGGTGCGTAACGATCCCAAAGGGGACCAGCACGAGATCCTGCTGAAAAAGGGCGGCGGCGAAATTACGCGCAATGGCGAGACGGTGCGCCTGGCGGACTGGGAAAGGGTGACCTTCCAGGGGAATTCGCCGCACATGGCCAAGGTGAAGGAGATTGGGCCGCCGACGCCGATTTCACCCGCCAACATGATGCCGATTTTCATTTCCGGCGAGCCGAAGTCAATTGAGTTCTCATGGACGCCGATGGCGAACGCTGTGGGCTACCGGCTGCGCATCTCGCGCAATCCGTATTTTTCTTCCACCATCGTGGACCGGAAAGTGGATACCCCGGATGTCATGGTCTCCGGCCTGCCGGAAGGAGCTTACTATTGGCTGGTTCAATCCTACGACGCCTCGGATAAAGAATCGGTCGAGAGCGAGAAGAACCGGTTCACAATTATCCCCAAAGGAAAAGATACGGTTGCGATCAACCTCGACCTGGATCCTTTCATCCAGCACGGGCATGTGCTGGAACTCACGGGGAAAACCGAGGCCGGGGCGCGGGTGATGGTGAACGGGCGCGAGGTGCCAGTGGTCGGCGGCGACGGCACTTTTCACTACTTCACGCCTCCTTTGCCGCCGGGAGAGAGCGTCATCACGATCACGGCGCAGAATGCCAAGGGTGGAGTAAATACACTGCAGAAAAAAGTTGTGATTCAATAGGAGTAACAGAGGGCGTTTGCTGAGGGGCGGCAACCTGCATTTCCAATCGGCGTTGGTCTCCTCTCTTGAACTTTAATCAGCAGAGAATAGAGAGAAAAGTTCCGGCATGTCATCCAACGGGTTTCACTCCAGCGCAACGCGCATGCACAATGTGAGGTCGCTGTTCAGCGTGTTTTCGAGCGACCTCGCCATCGATCTGGGCACAGCCAACACCCTGGTGTATGCGCGGGGCAAGGGGATCGTAGTCAACGAGCCCTCGATCGTGGCCATCAACAAGAACACGGGCGAGGTCGAGGCGGTGGGCAAAGAGGCGAAGGAAATGCTGGGCCGCACGCCGGGCAACATTGTGGCCATCAAGCCCATGAAGGACGGCGTGATCGCCGACTTCAAGGTCACAGAGAAGATGCTGAACTACTTCATCCAGAAGGCGCACAACCGCAAGATGCTGGTGCATCCGCGGATCGTGATCGGCGTGCCTTCGGAGATTACGCAGGTGGAAAAACGCGCGGTCATGGACTCGGCGTATCGCGCCAAGGCGAGCGAAGTGCATCTGGTGGAACAAGCCATGGTGGCGGCGATCGGGGCCGGGCTGCCGATTACGGAACCGAGCGGCAACATGGTGGTGGACATCGGCGGCGGCACGACGGACATCGCGGTGATTTCGCTGAGCGGCATCGTCTATTCGCGCTCGGTGCGCATGGCGGGCAACCAGATGGACGAAGCCATCATGAACTATTTGAAGCGGAAATATAACCTGCTGATCGGGGAGCGCACCGCCGAGCAGATCAAGATCGAGATCGGTTCCGCCTATCCGCTGGACAAGCCGCTGACCATGGAAATCAAAGGCCGCAACCTGATCGAAGGCGTGCCCAAGACGATTACGGTGGATGACAGCGAAATCCGCGAAGCGCTGAGCGAGTGTGTTTCCACCATCATGAACGCGATCCGAGTGGCGCTGGAACGGACGCCGCCGGAACTTTCCGCCGACATCAGCGACCGCGGCATCGTGCTCACCGGCGGCGGTGCGCTGCTGAAAAATCTGGACAAGCGCATCCGGGAAGAAACCGGGCTGCCGGTTTCGATCGCTGACGATCCCTTGTGCAGCGTGGTCCTGGGCACGGGCAAGATGCTGAGCGACTTCAAGTTGCTGCGCAAGATCTCGATCGAATAGCGGCATCCGCCTCGGAGTCCCCGGCCACCGCCGGAAGGCCTTCACCACAGAGGGCACAGGGGTACACCGAGGAAACAGTTCACGCGTCTGGCGCCTGGATGGGTTTTGGAACTTGAACGCGGAAACTGGAAATTGAACCTGGCGTCATGGAAAACCTGATCACCCGCTATCGCAACGTCACCATCCTGGTGGCGATGCTGTTTGCCCAGGTACTGGGTCTCGCAGTTCAGGTGAAGCGTACCGCGGAAAACGAATCCACGCGGCTGATTCGCATCTGGACCGTCAATGCGGTGACTCCGCTGGAGAAGGCCATTGTCTGGGGCCAGGGCGGAGTAACCCACCTGTGGCACGACTACTTCTACCTGCGCGGCGTACGGCAGGAAAACCGCGACCTGAAAGCGGAGATCGAGCGCCTGCGCATCGAGCATGCGCGCATGAGCGAAGACGCGGAACAGGCACACCGCCTGCAGGCCCTGCTGGGTTTCAAGGAACAGTTCATTTCGCAGACCATGGCGGCGCAGGTGATCGGGTCGAGCGGAAGCGAGCAATCGCGCTCAGTCTATATTGACAAGGGCGCTCGCGATGGGATTCGCACCGACATGGCCGTCATTACCGCAGATGGAGTAGTAGGGAAAGTGTTGCGCGTGTTCCGCAGTACTTCGGAAGTACTGCTGATCGATGACCAAAGCAGCGGGGTGGGTGCAATCCTGGAAAAGACGCGGCTGCAGGGCGTGCTGCGGGGGACGCCGACCGGCGAAGTCGTGCTGGAAAAAGTGATGGCGGACGAACAAGTTCCACCCGGAGAGAAGGTGCTGACCAGCGGCGGCGACCGGATTTTCCCCAAGGGACTACCGGTGGGAACGGTGACCAAGACATCGCCTGGACCGGAATTATTCTTGAATATTCACGTCAAACCGGCAGCGAACCTGAGCAAACTGGAAGAGGTGCTGGTCATCACCCAACAGGTAGAGAAAGAGCCGGACGTAGCCGAAGGCAGAGCGCGGGCGTCGGACATTCTGGCGCAGCGTTTGCCCTCGGTGCCAGACGCTCCCCCGGACGACCCAAACAAACCGCCGCCACCTACCAGCGGTCTGAAGATTTTGCCAGCGCCGAGCGCGCAGCAAGCCAGCCCCGGGATTTCTGGAAAACCAGCGGGGACGACGCCGGCGGCGGGCGCGAAGTCGGTCACAAGCGGAAGTGGAAGCACTGATAAGACGGCCGCCCCTTCTGTGCCGAAGAAGCCTGCGGCTCCGGCCGCTGCGCCTCCGGGCAAGCCGGCGAGCAGCCAACCGAAACCGAAGCAGTCTGAACCTCCAGCCGAGGACACTCCGCACTAGCGTGCCCATCACCTATACATCGAATGAGCAGGTCGAGGTTTACCGCTTCAGTGCGCCCGCGGCCATCCTGATTCCTCTGGTTGCGCTCTTCCTGCAGGCGTTTGTGCCGTTGCGGCTGCACTTCTTCTCCATCTTCGATCTGCCGCTGCTGGTGGTGATCTTTTTCGCAGTCGCCCGCCGCAGCCAGGTAACGGGACTGCTGACGGGCGCGATCATCGGCCTGCTGCAGGACTCGCTCACGCACCAACCCATTGGCGTTTATGGCATCGCCAAGACCGTGGTGGGCTATGGGGCATCTTCGTTGGGAGTGAAGCTGGACGTGGAGAACGCCGGCGCGCGATTGCTGGTGACACTGTTCTTTTACGTGGTCCACGAGATCGTTTATTTCACGGTGGCGCGCGGGATGGTAGGGCTGACGCTGAAGTGGAACTGGCTGCATGAGCTTGGATCGGCGCTGGCGAATGCGGTCCTGGCAGTCGCGCTTTTTGCACTCCTCGACCGGTTCAAGCAGCGGATTTAGGCGGAAATTTCTTCTCAGCGGGAAGTTGCGTATTCCGGCGCGGGCTGTTCTTCCTGGACGTCGGGTGCGATCACGATGTGATTTTGGAGCAGAACATCCGGCCAGGGGCATTCCTCGGATCGCAGGCGTTGCACCGCAACCCGATTCTTATCCCCATTGTCCGACTTGCGAACCCAGACCACACGAAAACGGGCCCGCTTTTCGCGGTACTGGATGAGGACGAAGTCCCCGCAACGGACTTCCTGGTCAACTCCGGACAACAGGGCTCCCTGACCGCTGAGGTTGCGAGCAACCACTTCCTGCGAGAAGGGCATGCCTTCGGCGCCAATCCCCCAAAGGGTGACGGCCAGATTAGTTTCAAGGCGGGGTTCGCGACGGCCGAAGTGCATGGGTGAGAATTATCTCCTCGTGAGTTGATTCGAGGATGGCATCTGGAGCAGAAGAGGTCTGTGATCGGCGACCATTGCATGCACCAAAGGTAACGCGCGGAGAGTACGGAAGACGGCGCAGGGGACACAGCCGCGACCTTGACGGCCTCACTGATCTTGACGGCCTCGCTCAAGGACCGGGTTGCCGGGCAGCGCACTTCCGTCACCCGAAGGACACTTCCGCAACTGCGAATGCAGGTTACAATAGAGTTAACTTCCCGAAAGGATGAGGGCGCCCTCAGGGCTGGACTGTTATATGCCTGTCCGCCCGGACCGGCATGCAACCGCCGAGAGAGTGATGTTCGGCCGCGACGAAAAGATATCGCAAATCCGCCTGACCGCGGTGCAGTACGTCATTCTCGCCGTCTTTCTCATCCTGGCGTATGGACTCTGGCGTCTGCAGGTAATGCAGAGCGATTTCTACGCCAACCTAGCGGAGCGCAACCGCATCCGCAATGTGCCGATCCTGGCGCCCCGAGGCAAGATTCTGGACCGCGAGGGACGCATCATCGTGGATAACTATCCCTCGTTCACCGCGCTGCTGCTGCGCGATTCTTCGCGCGACCTGAGCGCGGATGCCGATCTCATTGCCCAAGGCCTGCACCTCGATCCCAAGGAGGTTCGGGACCGCATCCGGCATTTCGCCAGCATGCCGCAGTATGAGCCGATTTACATCAAAGACGACATCACGCCCGACGAACTGGCGTTCATTGAGTCGCACCGCAACGAACTTCCGGAGCTGGATACGATCATGGCGCACCGCCGGCTATATCCGCGCAACGGATTCATGGCGCACCTGATTGGCTACGTCGGCGAGGTCAGCGAGGACATGCTCAACCAGCCGCAGTGGGAGTTCTACAATCCCGGCGACGTGGTTGGGAAATCAGGTGTCGAGCTGCAGTACAACCCGATTCTGATGGGCAAGAACGGTTTCCGCCGCGCTATCGTCAATAGCCGCGGCAAGGAAGTCGGGCGCCTCGACGAGACCCCGGCGCAGCCGGGAAAACAGCTAAAGCTGACCGTGGATATTGACCTGCAGATCGCCGCAGAACAGGCGCTGGGAGACAAGAATGGAGCCATTGTGGCGATGGATCCGCGCAATGGCGAGATCCTGGCGATGGTAAGCCGACCCGTGTTCGATCCCAATGACTTTGCGGTGCGCATTTCACGGGACACGTGGACGAAGCTGGTCACGGATGACGACCATCCCCTGCTGAACAAGGCGATCCAGGCGCAGCTGGCTCCCGGCTCGACCTTCAAGATCATCATGGCGACGGCGGGACTGCAGGAGGGGATCGCACAGGACATGCACGTGGTGTGCAATGGCGGCGCGGTGTTCTACGGTCGCTACTTCAAATGCTGGGTCACCGCCGAACATCGCACCCATGGCGCAGTGGATATCAGCAAAGCCATTTATCAGTCGTGCGATGTGTTTTTCTACACCCTGGCGGAGAAATTGGGCATCGCTCGCATTGCCCAGTACGCGACCATGTTTGGGCTCGGGCAAAAGACCGGAATCGATCTGCCGCAGGAAGTGAGCGGCGTAATGCCGTCGGAGGAGTGGAAAATTCGCAATTTCAAGCAGAAGTGGTACGCGGGAGAGACGATCTCGGTGGGCATCGGTCAGGGCGCGGTGGCGGTGACTCCGATCCAGCTTGCGCGCGCGATTGGAGCGATCGCCAGCGGCGGCGTGCTGGTGACGCCGCATGTGACGAATCCTGCGGACCTGCCGGCGAATGTGGTGCCAGCGGCCGCCTCACCGCAGCCCACGCGGATTCCGATTGATCCGAAGAATTGGGAAATCATCACCGACGCCATGGCCAACGTACCCACGCCGCTGGGAACAGCGGGAAGCGCGCACCTGCAGGGGATTGACTTTGCAGGCAAGACGGGCAGCGCCCAGACGGTCAGCAACGCCCTCAAGGCTAAGACGGCGAATGGAAAATCCAAGTATAAGGACAACGCCTGGTTTGTGGGCGTCACCCCAAGAAGAAATCCGGAGATCGTGGTGGCAGTGCTGTTTGAAGGTGGCGAGCACGGACAGTTTGCAGCGCGCATTGCAGCACAGGTAGTGAAGGCATACGTAGAAAAGCAGCGCCGCCAGCCCAGCAAGGTAGCGGGTACGAGCGGCCCGGTAGAAGTTGGGGCCTTGTGGAACAATCCGTCGGATGATGCTGGGAGCGATCAACTGCAAGGCGGGTGGTTCTGGCTGGATGCTTCGAAGACGCGCTTGCCAATAGCTACGGCGGCGCCCGGCATGGCGGGGGAAGGCGTCCACTAGATTCGGGAGGCTCATGTCACGGTTTATTTCATTCCGCGATTTCGACTGGGTGCTGTTCATCTACGTCCTGCTTGTTTGTGCACTCGGCGTGATGGAAATCCAGAGCGCTACCGTGCACACGAAGTTCGCCGGGGCACATATCAAGCAGCTTTACTGGATCGCGGGCGGTATTGGCGGAATGTTCGTGATGAGCATGATCAACTACCAGATTTTGCTCGACCGGATCCACTGGATATACATCGCCGCTGTCGCCTCGCTGATGTCCGTACTGATTTTTGGGCAGAAGTACCTGGGTGCGCGCCGTTGGGTCAAAATGCCCGGAGGCGGACACTTCCAGCCGTCGGAGTGGGTGAAGCTGATCCTGATCCTGGCGGTGGCCAAGTATTTCGCCGACCTGCAGCAACGGGAACTCTCGTGGCCGGACTTCATCAAGGCGGGCGCGATTGTCGGCGTTCCCATGCTGATGGTTTTAGCGCAACCTGATCTGGGAACGGCACTTACCTATATTCCAATCGCGGTCATGGGGGTATTTCTGGGCGGAGTCCGCCTGAAGCAGGCGCTGGCGGTGGTGCTGCTGGCAGGGCTGATGATGCCGCTGGCCTGGCACGTCCTGAAGCCCTATCAGCGGGACCGTTTGACCAGTTTCATGGAACCGGAGGCTGACCGGCAGGGGTCAGGGTACCAAGTTATACAATCCCTGATCGCGGTCGGGTCAGGAGGGATCTGGGGCAGCAGCGCGGGCTCGCAGACGCATCTGGCCTTCCTTCCCGTGCCGCAAACCGACTTCATTTTCGCGGCTTTTGCCGAGGAACACGGATTTGTAGGTGCTTTAGGGGTGATGCTGCTATACTTTATGGTGCTGATGCGTCTGACCCAGAACGCGCAGACAGCGCCCGACCGCGCTGGCACGTTCGTGGTGATGGGTGTGGTGGCGGTACTGAGTTTCCACATCCTGGTTAACGTCGGCATGGTGGTTGGCTTCATGCCGGTCACAGGAATACCTTTGCCCTTAATGAGTTATGGCGGGTCTTCCGTACTGTTCATGTTTTTGGCGTTGGGTATTGTGATGAACGTCCGTATGCGCCGCTTCGTGAACTGAGGCAGGCGGAAGAGGGCAGTGAAAGTTACCGCGCGTGCCATTGCGCGGCTAAAGACAAAGATTACGATCGCCCTCGCGAAAAGAGGGCACTTACCGGTCAGATGCAGTGGAGGCCGGGTCAGGATTGAGCTAAACGCGCTGACGGGCGGGTAACGGCCCCCTCCGATCCGAAAGGATCTTTGAGAGAGCGGTCACAGACCAGAGGCGGCGCGACGCGATAAGTGCGACGAATTCTCAAGCGTATGCAGCGGTTTCGGCTTCGGATGGAAGTCCGGAGCGCAGGCTGTCCCTGTCCAGGGGCCAGCCATCGCGAGGCTTATTCCTACCTGTCTTTCCCTGCTTGTCCGGTGAACATCCGCGCCTGAATGGCGCGGAACCGGAGTTCGCATGACAAGAGAATTATTTGTGTCGTCCACGCCCCATGAAACCAGAGTGGGCCTGGTCGAAGACGATCAGCTCGCGGAAATCTACCTCGAGCGCGAGAACGAATACACCCTGGCAGGATCTATCTACAAAGGCCGCGTAACCCGCGTCCTGCCGGGTATGCAATCAGCTTTTGTAGACATCGGGCTGGAACGCGATGCCTTCCTCTATGTCTCTGATTTCATGGAGTTGGAGGACCAGGACGACGTCGAAGAAGTCCCCACCGGCGGTTTCCCTGAACAGAAACACACGGTTCAACGGGTGGAAGCTCAGCCGAGCGCGGCCGAGGCAGCAACCGGAGATGTTGAAGCTGCGGCGCAAGAGACGGGAGAGACGACAGTCCCCAGCTCGAGCCGGGAGGCCTCCGGAAATGGCGAACCGCGAGAAGGTCGCGGTGGCTGGCGCGGACGCCGGCGTCGTCGCGGCGGAAGGCGCGGCGAACGGATGCCAGAATCCAAGTACGCGCGTCCTGCAGCGGATGCCACACGCGAGACTTCACGCCAGGAACGTTCCGAATACGGGCCACCGCCGGGATATCAGCCGGTGCTATTGCCAGGCGAGTCCATTTCCAAATACCAACGCATGGCGCAGGCTGCTCCTTCGCAAGCTGCCGCACATCCGAGGATTGCGCCCGAGCCTTCGGCTCCGATCGCGCAGGCTTTCCCCAGCGATGAACCCATCTTCGCCGAGCCGGTTCAAACCGAGCAGATAGCAGAGCCACAGGCCAGAAGTGCCGCGGCACACGCCGCAGGAGCGACCTCCGATTGGAACCGGGGCAGAAGCCGGCGGCAGGAGATGCCACCTTCAGCGGTATTCGGGCAAATAGAGAGCGAGGAGGAACCTGGCGGACGGCTTTCAGCAGCGCCCGGCACGCTGGAGGAAGAGGAAATCGAGGAAGAGGAAGCCGAGTTGGCAGCGCATTACGAAGAAGAGGAGGACGACGGCTTCGAAGAACTGGAGGAAGAAACGCGCGCCGCAGGAGACCACGAGCCAGCTGACGTGCACGAAATCGCGGCCGTAGGCGAGCCCGTGGAATCGCTGACGGAAACCGCATCGGCGGCCGCCGACGCTCCGGCTGGCGAAGGCTTATCGCACGAGGATGAAGCGGGAGAAGCCGAGGAAGAGGCCGCCGAGGCCGAACTCGACGAAGCTCAGGCCGAGGCGGAGGCCTTGCTGGACGCCGAAGCTCGGGGCAATGGCACGGTAGAGGCTCACGCGGAAGTGCGGGCTTCCGCCGGGACCGCGCCCTACACGCAACGCGCGCAGCGGCCGTCATTTGACCGCCGGGGTCCGCGCGGACGCCGGGGCGGACGCCGCTTCCGCCGTCACGAACCGCAAAACCTGCCGCAGATCACCGACCTGCTCAAGGAAGGCCAGGAAATCCTCGTCCAGATCGCCAAGGAACCCATCGGCAAGAAAGGTGCGCGCATTACCAGCCACATCGCTCTGCCGGGTCGTTTTCTGGTGTACATGCCGACGGTGAATCACACCGGCGTATCGCGCAAGATCTCATCTGAGGAGGAGCGTCAGCGGCTGAAGCGCATCATCCAGAGCGAGCGCGAAAACGGGCATGGCGGATTCATCGTGCGGACGGCAGCGCAAGGCGCGAACGAAGAGGAGCTGCGCGCCGACATTCGCTTCCTGAAGGGTCTGTGGACTGAAATCAAGAACCGCGCAGAAAACAGCAAGAGCCCGGTCCTGATTTATCACGACCTCAACGTGGTGGAGCGGGTGCTGCGCGACCAGGTGACGTCGGATTTCTCGGCTATCTGGGTGGATACGGAACAGGAGTACGAGCGCATTCTGCGCTTTGCCAACCGCTTCCAGCCGGGATTGGTACGGCGAGTGAAGCTGTACACCAAAGATACACCGCTGTATGAACAGTTCGGCCTGACCGACGAAATCAGCAAGGCGCTCAAGTCGAAAGTGTGGCTGAAGAGCGGCGGCTATATCGTCATCAACCAGACCGAAGCGCTGGTGGCAATCGATGTGAATACCGGCAAGTACGTGGGCAAGACAGCGCGATTGGAAGACACCATCGTCAAGACCAACGTGGATGCCATCAAGGAAATCGTGCGCCAGATTCGGCTGCGCGACCTGGGCGGCATCATCATCATTGACTTCATTGACATGGATGAGCGCCGCAACCGCCAGAAAGTGATGCAGGCGCTCGAAGAAGCCCTGCGCAGCGACCGCGCGCCGTCGAAAGTCCTGCAGTTCAATGACTTTGGACTGGTGGCCATTACGCGCAAGCGGGTCAAGCAGTCGCTGGAGCGGACCATCGGATCACCCTGCCCATATTGCGAATCCACGGGCTTCGTGAAGTCGGTGACCACGGTATGCAACGACATCTACGTCGAGATGCGAAAGATGGCCAAGCACCTGGAGCACTCGGACGTAATGTTGCGGGTAAATCCTGAAGTGGCAAAGGCCCTGAAAACGAACAATGGACGGGCGCTGGCCGAAATGGAAGAACTGACCAAGCGCACCATCATCGTGAAGAGTGATCCAGCACTGCACCAGGAGCAGTTCGACATCAACTAGCACGATCTCAGGAATGACGAAAAGACGGGCATCTTGCCCGTCTTTCTTTTTTCAGCAGAAATTCACACCGAACCCGGGCCGCTTATCTGACGGCGGCCTCCTCAGGTGCGTGGCGATGGACGGGCAACAGAACAACGAAAGTGGTCCCTTTACCCACAGAACTGGTTACCTGAATCTGGCCGTGATGTTCCTCAACGATGCGGCGGGCCAGGGAAAGTCCCAGGCCGGTGCCGTTTCCCTTGGTCGTATAGAAGGGGCGGAAAATGTTGGGCAAGTGCTCGGGGGCAATGCCGCGTCCGGTATCGGAGACGATGATGGCGGCGGAGCGATCGCGCTGCTCGATTGCCACCGTGATAGTGCCCTCGGCTTCGATCGCCTGGATCGAGTTGAGCAGCAGGTTCAGCAGTACCTGATGAATCTGATCGCTGTCGTGCTCCACTTCCGGCAGCTCGGGACTCTTATGCAGTTCGATTTCGATAGGACGGGATAGTGCCTGCTGGCGAGCAAGCATCACTGCGTGTTCAATCGTCGTATTGAGATCGCTCTTGCGAATCTCGGGCGGATGTGGGCGCGCGGTCTGAAGCAGGTCAGTGAGAATGTGGTTGATCTGCGCGATCTCCAGCCGAACATCCTTCACGACGGCGCGCGCCGGGCTGGTGGGCGGCAGGTCGCGTCCTATGATTTCGACCACTCCGGCAATTCCCGCCAGGGGATTGCGAATTTCGTGAGCGAGTCCTGCAGCCAGTTCGCCGAGAGTTGCCAGGTGCTCAGCGCGTGACATTTGTGTGCGATGCAGGCGCTCGATTTCCTGGCGGCTGTCCCGTAACTGCGCAACCATGCGGTTGAAATTGCGGCCGAGATCGCCGATCTCGTCGTTGCGGCGGGCAAAGCTCACCGAGACGTCGAGATCGCCGCCGCCGACCCGGGCAATCTTTTCCTGCAGCTCAATCATCGGCCGCTGGATGAGGGCGGTCAGGACCAGCAGCAGGGCGGCACAGATCACGACCGCGCCGGCGGCGGCCACGACCAGAACGGTGTGGCGTTCCGGGTCCTGCCATGAGACGGTGGCCAGCGTGAACAGCAGCAGGCCGTTGAGCAAGACGAAGACGATGGGCAGTACGGCTTTGATCTGCCAGTTGATGCGCACCAGAGGGAGGCTGGCGTTTTCCCTCTGGTTGCGCTTCCCGGGGTTGTTCCCTGCATCAGGCATAGGCGTGTAGACCCGGCAACAAGTATGTGACTCCGAAGAACGTGAACATGACCACAGCGAAACCGAGGATGGCAAAGTAGGCAGCGCGCCGACCACGCCATCCACGGGTGATTCGCATGTGCAGATAGCCGGCGTACACCAGCCAGGTAATCGCAGCCCAGGTTTCCTTCGGATCCCAGCTCCAGTAGGAACCCCAGGTGCGGTTGGCCCAGTAGGCGCCTGCGGCAATCATCAGGGTGAGCAGTGGAAATGCAATGGCAATGGTCTTGTAGGTGATCCGGTCCAGGTCTTCCGAACTGGGCAGCATGCGCTCGAGGTCCTCTCGACGCCAGAGGAGCAGGAGATAAAGCAACGAAACGAAGATGCTGCCGACCAGGCCGGAGAGAATGAACGGGCTGGCGGCGAGGCTGGTGGGGAACACGCCGTCCGCATCGAGCGAAGTATAGTGACCGTTCCGGGCCCGCAACAGCAAGAAAACCAGAGCCAGGACCTGCATGAGAATGCTGACGAATACGGTGCGGTTGGCGACGTTGACCAAATTATCATTCCCTTTCCAGCGCCATCCGAGATAGAGGACGAATGGCGCGGCCACCGTGGCCAGAACCAGCAGCATCAGCCAGCCGAGGTCGGGAATCACGACGAACAGGCGCACACCCTTCGACAGGAAGACCTCAGACTTTTCCTCTGCGTTCCACGCTACGACGCTCAGACCACCCCATTGCTCGAACCGGGTAAGGATCCCGACATAGGTGGCGACGCTGAACAGGCTGGTCGCCGCCAGGAAGGTTTCTGTCTTCATCTTGTCCTGGATCAGGAACATCATGGCCAGCGCGAAGCTCAGGGCACAGGCCGCATAGGCCAGCATGGCGAGAGTGACATGTACATGCAGCCAGGTGGACTGCAGCGCCGGAACCAGCGGTTTGACATCGGTGCGCAGCAACTGCATCAGGACCACGCCGACGATTGCTACCGGCATCGTGACCGTGCCGATGACTTTGACTCCGTAGCGCTTTTCCGCGATCAGCGTTAGCACGGCGAGCGTCCACACAAAGCTGAGCAGCATTTCATAGATGCTGGCAAACGGCGGATGGCCAGCTTCATACCAGCGATGGGCAACGGCACCGGTGTTGGCCAACAAGCCGCCCCATGTAGCCAGGGAGGCGTAGCGAATGTACGACGGAGTTCCGGTGACACCGAAGCCGAGATACAGCGTGCCCGCTCCGGCATAGAAGATGAGTGCGGCGTAAAGCAGGTTGGCTTCGTTGAGCAGGCTGCCGCTTTTGACCACGTTGAGAAACGCCATGAACAGCAGGAAGGCAACTCCCAGCCCGACCATCACCACCAATGTGGTGCCGGCGGCGGCGGGTTGCGATTCAACTCGGGCACGAGCCATAAGACATCCTCCATTTGCCGGGCTAGTTCCCGGCCACAAGATTCTGTGCGACGGCAGTCGCTTCGGAATGAGACTTCAATTCCGACTCAATTTCCGCGACCAGCTTGCGGAAACGTCCTTCAAATACGTCTTTGTTCTTGTTGGCAGCGCCGCCGATCCAGAGCACCAGCTCGCCCCTGGCATCGCGCGCGGGCACGGCCCAAACGCGTCCGTGGACGAGGTAGAACACACAACCCAGCCCGAGGCCCATTAAGACCACACCAGCCCAAACGGCCCACTGCCCGGGCTCATGCGATACCTGCAGGCCGGTGAAATAGCCCATCTTCAAGTCGCGAGCTTCGAACTGGTAGGGCGACTGGTCATTCTGCGCAAATCCCGGAATCGGGGGCATCCACACATTCACGGCCTTGCCCGTCTTGTGCGATTCGACCACCAGGTGCACCGCGGGATTTTCCACCTGGGCAGAACGGGTATAGACCATGCCTTCGTTGACGACGTAGTCCGGGATGAATTCGGCCAGGCGTACGGTTGTGTCCGCGTCGAGTTGGAAACTGTCACCAGGTCCGAGAGCAATCTCGCGGGGTGCTTGCTTCGTGCCTGCGGGATATGCTCCGAGGATCAATTTGTCGATCTTGCCGGTCGAGCCATAACTGGCCTGATAAAAGCGCACGCCCCGGTAGACCAGAGGGTCGTTGACCACGATTTCTTTCCGAAGCACTTCGCGGCCACCTTCTACTACCGCCAGCTTGGACCACCAACGCTTCGGAGATCCGTCCGCGTAGTTTTCCTGCCCGGCGGCGTCGCAGCGAACTGCAAACGACAGGCCTTGGGTACGGCCATCGTGCAGTGCGATCTGGCTGGATTGTTCTCCGGGACTCAAAGCAACGAAGCCACGCCAACCGTAGAGGCCATCCACAATGCCGCCCAGGAAGATCAGCAGAAGGCTGGTGTGCACCACATAAACAGCCATTTCTGAAAACCGGCCGCGCTCGGCAAACAGAGAGAAGCTGTCGGGCCGGACGATACGCTCGGGCTTGAAGTGCAATTTCCGGAAAGCCCGTTCGGCTGCTGCGAGACCAGCTTCTTCGTTCTCCAAGGGCAGTTGCGCCTGCAGGGGGAGGGCTCTACGGAAAATCTCATCAGGGCTGTGATAGGGACGGGCATAGTAACGCCAGGCATTGGGAAATCTCTGGATGGAAGCCGCAATGATGCTCAGGCTCACCAGGGACAGAAGCAGCAGGAACCACCAAGCATGGAAGACGTCGGTGAGTCCGAGACCATCCAGAACTCGCAGAATCTGTGGGGCGTAGGCGCGCTGCATTTCGTCGGCGTCGGTAACGGGGCGCTGCAGGATGACTGTGCCGGCGGCGGAGATGATCACTACCAGAATCAGGAGGACGACACCCGTCTTAATGGCGCCGATGGTTTGCCAGAGCTTGCGCAGGTTTGATTGAAGCTTCGCGGCCATATTCTTATCCCTTCGTCCGAGG
>Ga0335079_10002936_pt1 | contig 19648 bp, 21 predicted proteins | sample Lox_Sample_33_FD_206719 | JGI IMG/M metagenome (GOLD analysis project Ga0335079, IMG submission 206719) | Soil microbial communities from Loxahatchee National Wildlife Refuge, Florida, United States - Lox_Sample_3.3 | ecosystem: Environmental > Terrestrial > Soil > Wetlands | place: USA... | reverse complement strand
GATCGCGCTGGCGCGTAACGCGATTCAGTACGTCGATATCGGCACCGACGTCGAGGTCGGCAAGCTCGACGGGCTCCAGAAGCGGATCCCGGCGAAGGTCGTGCGGATCCCGTTCTACGACCCCGAAAAGACCCGTCCCCGGTCGTAAACGAGGACCGCTATCGTGGGCACCGTGACCGACCGGGAGGGAGTGGCACGGCTCACGCGAGTGGTCCGCCCCGCCGACAGCGGGGGCGGACTGATGCCGCCGGTGCGGCCACCCGTCAAGCGCGGGCCGGCCAGGGCCGGCAATGACCTCCTTCCCGCGACCGGAGTCGCCAAGCTGACCCCGAAGGCCGCTGCCGTCGAGCAGGCGGCCAGGGAGTTTCGGCAGGTCATGGGGCGCTTCGCCACCGGCGTCACCGTTGTCACGACGGCCGAAAAGGACACCGTCCACGGCATGACCGCCAACGGTTTCCTATCTGTATCGCTGCGCCCGCCGCTCGTGCTCGTCTCGCTGGGGCGCTGCAAGATGAACGAGATGCTGCCGCGGAGCGGTCGCTACGGCGTCAGCGTGCTATCGCACAAGCAGCAGCACTTCGCCGCCCACTTCGCCGCCCAGAAGACCTCCCCCGTCGAGCCGACGTTCAGCTGGCACGGCGGCATCCCGCTGCTCGACGGTGCGCTCGCGCACCTCGTCTGCCGGGTCGTCGATGTCCACCGGGCCGGCGATCACGTGCTGTGGATTGGCGAGGTCGAGCACCTCGATCATCGCGACGACGAGCCGCTCCTGTTCTACACCGGCCGCTTCGGGACGATGCGCGGACTCACCGACCACCCCGAGCGGTAGCGGTAGACAAATGCGCTCAAACTAGCGGTCGGGCGCGAGCCAGATCAGGCAGTCGGTCTGACGGCGCACCCGGCGCGCCGCCAACCGCAGTTGCCAGCGCGGCGACCGCCGGACATCGGGCCCGAGTCGGCCCCGGGAGCGATGCGGACCGAGAACGTCGCCAGGATCACCGGCCGCACGGATAGTGATGTTAGGCCCTATGGCCGTTTGACCCGCTTTATACAAACTGGTATAAGAACGGCGGCCTCGTGGGAGGGCCGTGCATCGCTCTGCGAAGCCTCGATCGGGACCCAAATGAGGAGGAGATAAGTTGGCTACAGCCACCGTCGAGGAAGTTCAGCTCCTCAAGACACTCCGGTGGTGGGACGGATTCGTCATCGCGCTGTGCAACCCGGGCTTCCTGCTCGGGAGCCTTGGGTTCACGCTCGGCATCTTTGGCACGGTCGGGTCGATCGTCCTATGGGGCGCATCGGCGTTCATCGGGATGCTCCAGGCGTGGATTTACTCCGAGCCCGCGACGATGTTCGGCAACCGCAGCGGCGGCATCTCGCTGTACGCGCACGAGGGTTGGCGCAGGTACACGACTATGGTCGGACCGCTGTCGGCGTTCGGCTACTGGATCGGCTGGTCGGTCGTCCTGTCGATCTTCGGCAAGATCATCGGCGACCTGGCTCAGGGGCAGTGGTGGCCGCACTCGACGTGGACCGTCACGATCTTCTCGAACCACCTTGGGCTCCCGCACTTCATCGCGATCGGGACGATCCTCGCCGTGTGGCTGTTCAACGTGTTCGGGCTGCGCCCGGCCGTGTGGTTCAGCTATGCGTGCGCCGCCCTGCTGATGATCCCGCTGGCTCTGTTCATCGTGGTCCCGTACTTCACCGGCGATTGGCACTCCTCCAACGTCCATGCGACGTTCACCGGACCGTGGGGCGGGTGGAAGGTGGCGATCGTCTACATGTTCATCCTCGCGTGGTCTACATACGGCACGGAGGCGTGCGCCACGTTCGCGCCGGAGTACCAAGACACACGGCGTGACACGTCCAGAGCGCTGCGCAGCGCGGCGGCGTTCCAGCTGTTCGTGTGTATCTTCGTGCCGCTGGGGCTCGGCGGGGTCACGGGAGCCGTCCCGTCCGCGACCGCAGAGGGGCAGTTCTACACGCAGGCCATGACGCAGATCGTGGGCCACGGCGCCGCGAGCTTCTTCACGATCTGCATCATTGCCAGCCTGCTGCTGTCGATGACCTCGTCGACTGCGGACGCCGGCCGCGCGCTGTTCGGCATCTCCCGCGCCGGCATGACGGTCAAGCAGCTGGGGACACTCAACCGCTTCCACGTGCCCGCGAGGGCCATGACGGTCGACCTGGTGGTGAACGTGGCGCTGGTGGTGTTCATCACCTCGAACCTCGCGATCCTGTACATGAGCAACATCGGCTACGTGCTCTGCCACGTGTTCGCGCTCAGCGCGTTCCTGCTGCTCCGCCGCGACCGGCCTAACTGGCCGCGCCCGATCAAGGTCAGCAATATCTGGCTGCCGATCGCAGCGATCCTGTGCGCACTCAACGCCTTCTTCCTGGTCATCGGCGCGCTCGCGCCGAAGCTCAACGGCTACGGAACGTGGACCGACTTCTGGATCGGGATCGGCGTCCTCGTCGGCTCTCTGCTCTTGTTCTTCTACCGCCGGATCGTGCAGGATAAGGAGGCCGTCCACTGGAGCGAGCCCACACCGAGCGTTCCCAATCAGGAGGAGCTGGCCGAGCTGACGGCGGAGTCGACACCCGTCCCCGCCTAAGAAGGAGAGACGATGAGCACGATAGTGGTCGGAATTGACGATACGCCCGGATCGCGGCATGCCCTGGAACGGGCCGCGACGCTCGCCAAAGCGCTGGGATCCAAGCTCGTGGTGACGAGCGTCACCCCGCTGATGGTCGGCATCGGACGATCGGCCGGGCCGACCGACCCCACCGACCCGCCCGAGAAGCACGCGCAGGAGCTCGCTGCCGCCCGAACGTACCTCGAAGGCCGGGGGATCGAGGCCGATTATCAGCCGGCGATCGGGGATCCCGCCGACGGGATAGTGCAGTTGGCTGACCAGCGAGGCGCCGACATGATCGTCGTCGGGACCCGCGAGCCAAACTTGATCCAGCGGCTAACCGGCCAGAGCGTCAGCGACGCGGTCACGCATCACGCGCACTGCGACGTGCTGCTCGTGCACCACCCGCACGGCTAGCCGGCAACTGCGTTATTGGGGCCGCTTCGCGGCGTCCCTGGGACCGGGTACCCCGTCCGGACACGATCGCGCGACGTTCATCGCTGAACGCGTTCATCGCTGAACGCAAAAGGGGGCGAGAAGCCCCATAGGCAGCGGCCGCGTGAGCGGACAGACTCACGCGCGGGTGGACTCCGTTCGGGGTCCTGGGATCGGCATCTGACGTTGTGCCCTCGGGCCTGGTGCTGGTGATCTGCGTGGTCCTCAATTTGAAGCTGAGCGTGGTATGAGAGTTCGGTCTGGAGTTCTCGTCGTCTTGGGCTGCCTGGTGAGCGTCTTACTGCTGCCGGCGACCTCAGCAGCGGCCGCCGAGACGGTCAAGGTCAAGTTCGCGGATGCCAGCATCGTCGCCAACGGCACGTCCACGACCACGGTCACCGCAGTCGTTACCAACAGCGCAGGGGTCCGGGTCACCGGACACACGATCGCGTTCACGGCGAGCGACACCGGGGTCAAGTTCGGCGCTACGAGCGAGAAGCCCAACGGCGCCTACGTCGCCACGCTCACAAGCTCGACCGTCGCCGGGACCGTGATCATCAGCGCCACGGATGAATCGGTCACGCCGCCGGCTGCCGGGGATGCCACTCTGCCGCAAACCGCAGGTCCGGCCAGCGTGATCGGTCTCATCCTCTCGCCGCCATCGATCGTCGCTAACGGCAACTCGTACACGACGGCGACAGCGGCAGTCGCCGATGCTCACGGCAATCCCGTCACCGCGGACAAGGTGGTCTTCTCCTCGTCCGATCCTGGGCAGGTGGTGCAGAACGTGACGAACAGCGGTAACGGCACCTACAGCGCGCTCATCAAGAGCTCGACCACGCCTGGCTCGAGCACGATCACGGCAACCGACTCTTCGGCCAAGCTGAGCGCGGTGGCCTCGCTCACGCAGACGTTGAGCGGCAGCAACCTGTCCCTAGCCGCGTTTCCATCGAGCGCGGTGACCAATCAAAGTGTGACGTTGCTTGCCGCTGTGACCTCCAGCTCTGGCTTCCCGTCAGGAACCGTCAGCTTCGCCGACGGTGGCCATCCGATCGCCGGCTGCGGCGCCGAGCCGATTTCCCCCTCGACGCCGGCCGCCACCTGCACGACTTCATTTGCCGCGTCCACCTCTCCCGAGGCGGTGACAGCAGATTTCACCCCGAACTCCGCCTCCGGTGTCGCAAACGCAACGGGATCGACGACCGTCACCGTCGGACCTGACTCGACGTCGACCTCCCTTGACGCCTCCAATACCACCGGGGTCGGTGCCAGCACGACGTATACCGCCACGGTGCAGCCGCCGGCGAGTCGGACGGGTCCGGTCGAGCCCGGCGGCACGGTCGAGTTTCTCGACGGGGGGCAACCGATCGGGTCGTGTCTCAGCCAGCCGCTCTCAGACGGCGGCGCGGTGTGCACGGTGAGCTACGGATCGGTAGGTAGCCACAGCATCACCGCGCGCTATAGCGGCGATACCGACTTCAATGGCTCCACGTCGACATCGGCGACGGTGAGCGTGGTACCCGTGCCGGCCGACGCCGCCGGGATCATCGCGGCCACGATGCAGTGGACCTTCACCTACACGCCGAGCTACACCAAGATACTCGCGCTCGTCGTCAACGGACTACCTCCCAACGCCACGGTCAGCGTCACTTGCCACGGCCTAGGCTGCCCGGTCGCCAAGCGCCTCGCGTCAACCGCGCGAACCAAGCGATGCCAAACGCCCCAAAAGAACGGTAAGTGCTCAGGGCCCAAGACGGTCAACCTGACCCCAGCGTTCCAGAAGCGCCTCTTGCGCACCGGAACGAAGATCTCGGTCAAAATCAGCCGACCCGGCTGGATTGGCAAGTTCTACACATTCACAGCCCGAGCGGCGCGTCGACCGACGATCCAGATCGGCTGCATGGCGCCCGGAACGTTGCGCCCGAGCTCGGGCTGCTGACGAACCTTCAGCTGTCCCGCTTGGCCCATTCGAGCAGCGGCTCGAGCGAGAACACCGCGTCGTCGATCCCAGAGTGCGGGTCACCGATCTCGGCAAAGCGCGCCGGCACCGTCGCGATCGTAAAGTTGCGCGGATCCAGGGCGTCGTCGAGCTCGTCCCAGAAGATCGGCGTCGACACCGTGCCAAACCGGTTTCCCCGCACCGAGTAGGCGCTCGCGATCGTGTGGTCGCGCGCGTTCTGGTTGTAGTCGACGAACACCTTGTCGGGCGGGCGGTCCTTTCGCCACCACGTCGTCGTGGCATCGGACGGGATTCGGCGCTCGACCTCCCGCGCAAACGCGAGCGCCGCCTCGCGCACCTCACCGAACCCCCACCGCGGCTCGATCCGGACGTAGATATGCAGCCCGTTCCCGCCCGAGGTCTTGGGCCAGCCCACCGCCCCGATTTCGTCAAGGACCTCCCGGGCAACCCCAGCCACCCGCCGAACGGCGTCAAACGAAGCCTCGGGCATCGGGTCGAGGTCGATCCGCCACTCGTCGGGGCGCTCAACATCCGCACACCGCGAGTTCCACGGATGGAACTCGACGGTCGACATCTGTACGGCCCAGATCACGCTGCCGAGCTCGGTCACGCACAGCTCGTCGGCGGTCCGTCCGAACCGTGGGAAGTAGATGTCCACGGTCTGAACCCAATCCGGGGCGCCCTTCGGAAGCCGCTTCTGGTGCACCTTCTGGCCATCGACCCCGTCCGGGAAGCGGTGCAGCATGCACGGGCGCTCGCGCAGCGCGCGGACGATCCCATCGCCGACGCTCATGTAGTACCTCGCCAGGTCGAGCTTGGTCTCGCCCCGCGCCGAGAAGTACACGCGGTCGGGACTGGAGATCCTCACGGTCCTCCCGTCGACCTCGAGCTCAACAGCACTGGACTTTGCAGCACCCGCCACGGTCATCGCCAGGTTAGACCGCACGTGCGGCCCGATCTCATCGCAGCGCGGGCTGCAGCAGCTCTTGCGCGGCCCGCGTGCCGCTGCGAAGCGCTCCCTCCATCAATCCGTGCCAGGCGCCGGCGGTGTGCTCGCCGGCGAAGACGAGCGGCCCGATCGGGCGGCTAAGCGTCCCCGCGTCCAACGGCACGGTGACCGACGCGGCCGAGTACGCGCCCAGAGCCCACGGGTCACCCGCCCACCTCGACAGCAGGACTCGATCGAAATCCAGCTCCAGGTCCGGCCGGAGCCGGGCAAGCGCCTCGAGCCACCGCCCCGGGCCGTCCGCGACCGCGAGCGCGTTGAGCGCACCGGGAGAGCCGGCGAACGCGCCCACGAACGGCAAGGACTCGCCGTCGCGCCCGAGCTGGGTCCAGCACCAGAACCGCTCATCGACCGACAGCACCTGGCTTGGTGGCACGGGTGTCTTCAGCGCGACGAACAGCTTCGCGGCCTGGCCGTAGCGCACCGCCGCCTTCTCGAGCGGCAACGGCGGGTCGAACGAGATCGAGTCGAGCACCGAGGCCGGAACCGCGATCACGGCGGCGTCCGCGACCATCTCCTCCGCGCCGACCTCCACTCGCACCGAGCCCTCGCGCCACGACACGCCGGACACCGGCGCGGACACTCGGACGGCGCCGCCCAGTCCGGCGGCCAGCTCCCGAGCAATCCGATCGTTGCCGCCCTCGACCGTCCACGTGTCGAAATCGCCGAACGCCCCCGCGCCCTCGGTAAGCACCGCGGCGTCGAGGTCGTCGGCCGGATACGCGCAGCTCACCTCGAGCCGCGCCTGGATCACCTCCGCCACGCCCGGCTCGAGCTCACCGTCGTCGTGGAGCGTGTCGGCCAGCGTCCCGGTGTGACGCTCTGATCCGAGGCGCTCGACGGCCGCGAAAACCTGGGCGCCCGAGACCGGCGGGCCACCGCGAGGCTCCCGGTTCCCGTAAAGCGTGCCCTTGCGCACCAGCGGCAAACCCAGCCGATCCGCCGTGCCGAGAACGGTCCTGTCGTGAGGCAGGATGAACTCGGCGCCGCGCTCGACCACGGCACCCGCGAACGGGACCGACCACACCCGCCCGCCGACGCGGTCGCGGGCCTCGAAGACCTCGACCTCAACCCCGGAACGAGCGAGCTCGGACGCGGCCGCGAGCCCCGCGAACCCCGCCCCGACGACGATCGCCTTCACTCAGGCTCGATCTTCCAGGTCGGGACCTTGGCGAGCTGCTCGCGGTAACGCCGCTTGTAGAACGGGTGCCCGAACATGCTCCACGAGGTGGCAGCGAAGGCGACGATGAGCAGGCCCCCAAGCGCCTTACCGATCACGATGAAGGCGATCACGCAGACGAGCGACAGCGCAGCGATCAAGATCGGCACGCGGCGGTAGCGCAGCTGGGTGCGCCGCAGCTCCGCGTACTCCTCGAGCGGGATCTTCCTGGTGTTCCAGGTCCGGCCGCATTTCTCACACGTCCACCGATCCCCGTAATGCAACTGCCGGCGTTCGCCGCACTCGCAGTCGATCGTGATCAGCGGTCCGCGGCGAACCGACCTCGGAAGGTCCGCCTCGTCGTCCACCGGAGTCAGTGCTGAGGAGGTTCCCATCCCTCGAGCACGCCCGGCTTCCAGTCGGTACCCACCGTCCGCGAGCCCTCGACCCACGGGCCGAGCTCGGGCTGCGGGAACTTGCAGTGACGCTCCTTCAAGGCGATCCCGTACGAGTTGCCCGACTGAAGATGCGTGATCAGCACCTTCCGCGCGATCTCGTCCTCGCGCCCGGACGGAATCTGGAAGTAGATCTTTAGGAACGAATTCGAGTACCGGTCGAACACCGCCGGCACGCCGTCCTCCTCTAGCAGCTCGACGTCCTCGAGCCAGTTGATGTCCTGTCCGGGCGTGGCGGCGAGCAGGTCCACGTCCTCGACCAGCGACATGTCCTCCTGATAGGGGAACCGCCGCCCCGCCAGGTATTCGGCGTCGATCGAGATCGTGTATTCGGTCTCGCTCATGCGAGCTCACCTCCGTTGCCACCTGTCACGCCGGGAGTGACGCGCTCTGGCTCCAAATAGTCGATCGGGTTCTCGACATGGCGCTCGAGCAGCTGCTCGATCCGGGCCAGCGTGCGCTCCTCGGACACACCCGGAATGTAGTCGGTGCCAGCCAGCGGCACCCGAGCCATCGCGGCCGCCTCGGTGGTGAGCGCGCACAGATCCTCGGGCTCGAGGCTGTGCACGTCGGTCTTCCCGCACGCCCGCGCGAGCATCTGGCACTCGAGCGTCATCGTGTGCAGGAAGTTGTAGACGCGCTGGGCCGCCTCGTCGACGACCAATCGCCGGCGCAGTTCCGGATCCTGCGTCGTGATCCCGACCGGACAGCGGCCGGTGTGGCAGTGGTAACACTGGCCCGCCGGCACGCCGACGGTCCCCTCGTAGTCCGTCACGCCGGGGATCTCCTTGTTGCAGTTCAGCGCCATCAGCGCCGAGTGGCCGATCGCGATCGCATCAGCGCCCAAAGCCAGCGCCTTCGCCACGTCGGCGCCGTTGCGGATCCCGCCGGCCACGATGAGGTCGATCTCGTCGGCCATGCCCACGTCCTCGAGCGCGCGCCGCGCCTCGGGGATCGCGGCCATCAGCGGAATGCCCGTCTCCTCGGTGGCGATGTGGGGACCAGCGCCGGTCGACCCCTCGGCCCCGTCGAGGTAGATCGTGTCCGGGCCGCACTTGGCCGCCATCCGCACGTCGTCGTACACGCGTGCGGCGCCGAGCTTGAGCTGGATCGGGACCTCGTAGTTGGTCGCCTCGCGGATCTCCTGGATCTTCAGAGAGAGATCATCCGGGCCGAGCCAGTCGGGGTGCCGGGCCGGCGAGCGCTGGTCGATCCCGACCGGGAGCGAGCGCATCTCGGCCACCTGCTCGGTCACCTTCTGGCCCATCAAGTGGCCGCCCAGCCCGACCTTGCAGCCCTGGCCGATGAAGAACTCGATGCCGTCGGCCAGCATCAGGTGATGGGGGTTGAAGCCGTAGCGGCTCTGGATCACCTGGTAGTACCACTTGGTCGAGAGATCGCGCTCGGGCGGGATCATCCCGCCCTCGCCCGAGCAGGTCGCCGTACCGGCCATCGACGCGCCCTTGGCGAGCGCCATCTTGGCCTCGAGCGACAGCGCGCCGAAGCTCATCCCGGTGATGTAGATCGGGATGTCGAGCTCTAGCGGCTTCTTGGCGAAGCGCGCCCCGAGCACGGTCTTGGTCGCGCACTTCTCGCGGTAGCCCTCGATCACGAACCGGGTCAGCGTTCCCGGCAGGAACATCAGCTCGTCCCAGTGCGGGATGGGCTTGAACATCGAAAACCCGCGCATCCGGTAGCGGCCGAGCTCGGCCTTCACGTGGATGTCGTCGATCACCTCGGGGGTGAAGATCCGGCTGTGCCCGAGCTGATTTCGGCGCGTCGGAGCGTTCTCGTCGGTGGCAGCCATCAGAGCACCATCTTCCTCTCGGACGGCTCGAGCGAGTCGTAGTTGTAGAGCTTCTTGCCGCACACGAACTTCTGGAGCTCGGGGGGGTCGCCGAGGCCGTAGATCCCGAACTTTCGCGTCACGAACTCCGTATCGGCGTCGGTCCACTCACCGGGCACGCAGTCGATCCCGAGCGAGGCCACCTTGCCGCCGACGTAGAGCACGCCGTCGTACATGGAGTCGCCGAGGCCGTGACCGGCGTTGCCGCAGATGATCTGGCGTCCGCGCTGCATCATGAACCCGGTCATCGAGCCGGCGTCACCCAACACGATGACGGTGCCGCCCTTCTGGTCGATACCGGTGCGGGCGCCGACGCGACCGCGCACCACCACGTCGCCGCCACGCAATGCCGCGGCCGTCAGCGAGCCGGCGTTGCTGTCGATCTCGCACACGCCCGACATCATGTTCTCGCACGCCGACCAGCCGACGCGGCCCCTGATGCGAACCTCGGGCCCGTCCAGCAGCCCGCACGCGAAGTAGCCGAGGCTCCCCTCGAAGGTCACGCGACACCGGGCCAGGATCCCGACCCCGAGCGAGTGCTTGGCACCGGGATTTCGAACGGTCACGTCGCGGATGCCGAGGTCGTAGATGAGCCGCCGCAACTCGAGGTTGATCTGGCGCGTCGTCAGATCGCGCGCGTCGAAGCTCGCGCGATCGCCGTCGATCTCGGCGCTCTGAGGAACGCGCTCGTCGAGCTCGACCAGGCCGCGCGGGTCGAAGCGCGCCGGCGGGGCTACCGTGTCCACACCATCACCTCGCTCTCGTACGGGTCGTAGGTTTCGATCTCGCGGTCGATCACCGCGCGGATCGCGATCTCCTCGGAGGCGAGCACGACCATGTCCTCGCCCTCGTAGAGGACCAGCGGCTTGGCCGCGAGCTCGTCCTTGGCCATCCCGAGTGCGTCCTCGGAGACGCAGATGTACGTGAACACGCCGTCGAGATCCTCGAGGCTCATGTGCATGGCGTCCTCGAGCGAGGCGCCGTCCGACATCTTCTGCGCGATGTACACGGCGATGATCTCCGAGTCGCAATCCGACGCGAACCGGTGTCCCATCCGCTCGAGCCGACGGCGCCACTGGTGGTAGTTCGTCAGCTGCCCGTTGTGCACGACGGCGACGTCCGAGAACGGATACGCCCAGTAGGGGTGCGCGTTTGAGATGTCGACGTCGGATTCGGTCGCCATCCGCACGTGCCCGATCCCGTGCGTCCCGGTGTACCCGTCGAGCTTGTACGCCTTGCCGACGCTCTGAGCGTCGCCGAGGTCCTTGACGATCTCGAGCGCCGAGCCCGCCGACAGCACCTCGGCGCCGGGCACCGATTCGACGTAGTCGGCGATGCGCTTGAGCTCACCGTCGTAGTCGAGCGCGGCCGCGATCGTGTAGTCGTTGATGTCCTCAATCGAGTCGACGCGAGCGCCGGCGGCACGTAGCCGCGCCTCGACCTCGCGCCGGCGGTGACGCAGCCTGTCGGAGTACTCGATATCCCCGCCCGACTCGCCGTCGGCCAGCTTGATCCGCATGATCAACTCAGCGGTCGGCCGGCGGTACAGCGCATACCCGGTCGAGTCGGGGCCGCGGTGCTTCATCGACTGGAGCATCCGCGTCATGTCGGTGCCCAGCCTGTGGGCACCGTTGCCGTTGCGATAGATGATCCCCGCGATCCCGCACACTAGGGGAGCACCTCGAGGTACTCGTCGCGCTCCCAGTCGGTGACCGCCGCCAGGTAGCGCTCCCACTCGTCGCGCTTGTACCAGTCGAACACCTTGTACAGGCGACCCGGGATCGCGCCCTTGATCAGCTCGTCGGCCGCGAGCGCGTCGAGCGCCGCGCCGAGGCTCTCGGGCACGCGCTCGATCTCGACACCCTGCTGGAGCAACTCGTAGGTGTTGCCCTGCTGCGGCGGGCCCGGATCGAGCTTGCGCCGGACGCCGTCGAGGCCGGCCTGGAGCAGAGCCGCGGTCGTCAGGTACGGGTTGCACGACGAATCGACGCCGCGGTATTCGAACCGCCCACCGCTCGCCACACGCACGGTCGTGGTGCGGTTCTGCCAGCCCCAGTTCTTGTAGATCGGGGCCCAGAAGCCGGTGTCCCACATGCGGCAGTACGAGTTCACGGTCGGGTTGCCGATGCACATCAGCGCGCCGAAGTGCTCGAGCATCCCGCCCAGGAAGTGCCGCGCGATCTCCGACAGCTGCCCGGGTCCCTCTGGATCGTGGAACACGTTGACGCCGTTCTCGTCGACGAGCGTGAAGTGGTGGTGGTGGCCGTTGGCCGACACGCCCGTGAACGGCTTCGGCATCCACGACGGGAGCACGTCGTGCTTGCGCCCGACCGCGGCGCACACCTGGCGGTAGGTGGTGATGTTGTCGGCGGTCCGCACCGGACGGTCGAACCGGAAATTCAGCTCGAGCTGGCCGGGGGCGTCCTCGTGGTCGCCGTAGCTCATGTCGAGCCCCAGCCGCTGTCCCCAGTCGACCACGTCGAGCAGCACCGGACGGAGCTCCTCGAACTGGTGGATGTGGTAGCAGTAGGGCTTGGTCACGCCCTCGGGGGGCTTGCCGTCCTCGGGCTTCTTCAGCCACATCGTCTCGGGCTCGATCCCGATAAGGAACTGATAGCCGAGCTCCTGCTCGAACTCGTGGGCGACCCTCTTCAAGTTCTGGCGGCAGTCGGCGTCGAGCAGCTCGCCGGTCTCGGTGTCGTAGCAGTCGCAGTACACACGCGCGACCCGCTCGTCCCACGGCAACACCGCGAACGTGTCGAGGTCCGCCACCGCCGCGAGCTCGGACTCCTCGGGACCGAACCCGATGTAGTTGCCGTGGCGGTCGGTGAACAGGTTGGCGGTCGCGCCGTACACGAGCTGGTAGCCCTTCTCCGCGACCTGCGGGAAGAACGTCGACACCACGCCCTTACCCATCACGCGGCCGGTGACGGACACCTGCTGAAAGAACACGTACTTGATGCCCTGCTCCTCGATCCGGCGGGTGATCTGCTCGATCTTCTCGCGCCGGCCCGGGGCGTTCCGCGCCTCCTCGAGCGTCGCCGGAGCCGGCCCGATCCGCGGGCTCTCGAGCACCGTCTGAACGGTCCCACCAAGCGGCACCGTCACGGCACTCGGGTCCCCGCCGTCGACTGCTACCGACATCCTCCACTCCTTTCTGCACCCTGGCCGGCCACGCCGGCGAGCGATGCACGGACGCTCCCTTGTACAAATTCGTACAGCGGACTTTTATATCAGTTGCCGAATGCCGACACAAGGTCCCCGACTTGACCGCGACACCCGCCGAGCCTAAGCTCAACGGCACAGCGCGCAACACGATTGCGCAAGGCGCAATAGGAGGAGCACATCGATGCCCGAACCCGTTCCCGAGTCAGTATCCGTCCTCGTCATCGGCGCCGGCGTCCACGGCCTCTCGACCGCCTGGCACGCCGCCCAGCAGGGCCACGAGGTTCTCGTCGTTGACAAGACCGGCGTCGCCGCCGGCGCCTCCGGGATCGCGTGCGGCGTGATCCGCAACAACTACTTCCAGCCGGCGATGTCCGAACTCATGGCGGCATGCGTCGAGGTGTGGGACTCGGATCCGGAGGCGCTGCACTACCACGGCACCGGTTACATCGCGCTCGGTCCGCCGGCCCAGGAGAGTGATCTGGTCGAGGTGTACGCGCGCCAGCAGCGGATCGGCTACCCGTCGGACCTGTACGTCGGAGAGGAGGAGGTGGCCGAGCACATGCGTTCGCTGTACGGCGACTGGCGCGCGCCTGGCCTCACCGTCTGCCTCCACGAGCACGCCGGCGGCTATGCGTTCAATCGTGAGTCGATGGAGGGCCTCGCCGGCAAGGCCCGCGCGGCCGGCGCCGAGATCCGCACAGGCGTGGAGGTCACGGGGTTCGAGTTCGACAACTCGAATGCCGTCACCGCGGTCCACACGACCGATGGCACGATCCGCCCCGAAACCGTCGTGGTCGCGGTCGGCCCGTGGATCGCCTCGGTCTGGTCGATGCTCGGCCTTGCCGACCGGATCGACGTCCGCCAGCCGGACGGCGACGTCCGGCCGGATCTCCCGATGTGGACCTACTGGTACCTCCAGGAGGGTGAGATCGAGTTCGACCCGGCGATGTTCATCACCGACGACGGCCGCGCCTCGGCCGTCCTCCACATCGATTCCGACCAGACGCTCCGCGACGACGCCGGCCGGCTGATCACGACCGAGCCGTGGGGCGTGTACTTCAAGCCCGACCGGGAGAGCGTCCAGGGCGGCGCCCAGCCGCTGACCGTGGGCCCCGATTTCGAGGTCGACCCCTACCCCACCGGCACGGTCGAGCCCGGCTTCCCAGACATGTGGTGCGCGGCGCTCTCGCATTGCCTCGGTCGCTTCGAGGGCGCTCGGGCGACCTATCGCCAGACCCGCTCCGGTGGCGTCGGCGCGTTCACCGTCGACAACTTCCCGGTGTTCGATTACATGCGCCCGAACGTGTTCGTCGCCGCCGACTCGAACCACGGCTACAAGATGATCGCCGTCGGCCGCGAGATCGCGCGCGTGCTCGCCGGCGAGCACTCCTCGCTGCTGCACCCGTTCCGGTTCGAACGGTTCGCCACGGGGGACCTGCACCCGGTCTCGCACAGCCCGTACCCCTGGAGCTGATTTGGGGCCGCGCTGGCGCGCGGCGCAGCTAGGTAGTGCGCGCCACGATCACGGGCGCGGTCGTGGGCGCGGGCGTCCCTCCGGTGGGCTCCTGCGTGACCATGACCGCGCTCACGCCGCTCACGCCACCGGGCACGCCGACCGCCGCCGTACCGCTCGAGGTGACCGCGAACAGCGTCCCCGTCGGCGTCGGCGTAGCGCTCCCGCGCTGGACCCACATCTCGTAGATGCGCCCGGCTGGCAGGGTAGGCAGGCGGTGGACGATCAGGTCGGCGCGGCCGTCGGCGATCTGCAACTCGGCGCTGCCGGTCGACGCCTGGATCGTCCTCGTGCTCGAGCCGCCGCCGCTGAGCGCGACCACCAGGACGACCGCGATGACCACGACTGCCGCCACCGCGACCGCGCCGCCCCAGGCGATGCGCGGGCTCCACGAACGGGTCGGGCGACTTGCCTGTGCCTTCGGCGTCGCCCGCACCTCGCGTAACACTCGCCCGCGCAACTCCCTCGGAACCGCGTAGCGCGGCGTCGCGTCCGCCAGCGAGCCCGTGACCTGCTCGAGTTCGGCGACGTCCTTCTGGCAGGCCGCGCAGTCGGCGAGGTGGCGGCGGAACGCCTCGGCCTCACCCGGTTCGAGCGCGCCGAGCACGTACGCCGCGGCATCCTCGCCGCACTCGCGGCCGTTGCGGAGACCCCCCGTGCCGGTCACACGCCCACCTCGCCGGTCACACGCCCACCTCGCCGGTCACACCGTCACCTCGCCGAGGACGTTTCGCATCTTGGTCAATCCGAGCCGCATTCTCCCCTTCACGGTACCTGGCGGTAGGTCGAGCATCTCGGCGATCTGGCTGTGGGTGAAGCCGCCGAAGTAGGCAAGCTCGATCACCCGGCGCTGATCGGGCGGCAGCTCGTCGAGCGCGGTTCGCACCCGGTGCGCCTCGTCGCGACGCTCGGCCTCAGCATCGGTTCGGTCGGGTGCCGGCAGCCGCTCGGTGATGCCGTCGTCCGGGACGTCGCGGCTATCCCTCGATCCCTGCCGCCGAAGCGCGTCGATCGCTCGGTTGTGGACGACGCTCAGCACCCACGACCGGACGCTTCCACGCGCGGGGTCGTAGGCGCGGCTGCTCCGCCACAGCGACAGAAACGCCTCCTGCACGATGTCCTCGGCCACCGCGCGCCGGCCGCACATCCGGTAGGCGAGCGAGAACGCGGCGGTGGCGTGCCGGTCGAACACAATCTCGAACGCCCGTACCTCGCCGTCGTGAACGAGCCCCATCAACTCTTCGTCGGCCAGGGCCCGCAGATCCGCTGGGCGGGATCGGCTGCGCGATCCGAGCATGCCTCAGCTTATCCGGGTCCTCCGCTCGGCTATCCGGGTCCTCCGCTCGGCCCTCCGGGTCCTCCGAGCGATCGCCCGAGCTCGCCCGCCGCCTTGCGGAGCGGATCGCGCAGCGCGCGGCGGGTGTTCGCGGGAAGGCGGGCCGCCGGACCTTGGAGACCCAGGATCGCCACGAGCTCGTCGCCGCGTCCGAACACCGGCGCCGCCAGCGCATTCAAATCCGGCTCGCGCTCGCCAACGGCCTCGGCGATTCCAGACGCCCGCGCCGCCTCGAGCTCGGCTGCCAGGGCCTCGGGGTCGGTGATCGTGCGCTCGGTGAAGGCGGTGAGCTCGCCCGGGGCGGCGCGATCGCCGGCGCCGCCCGCAGACACGGAGAACGCCAGCATCACCTTCCCCGCGGCTGTGGCGTGGGCGATGCTCGGGCGGCCTACGCGCGCCATGCTGACGACGCTCGATGACGATGGGACGAAGTCGACCGTGATCGCCTCGCCGCCGCCGGGAACCGACAGGGTCGCGGTCTCTCCCGTCTCCTCCACGAGCCAGGTCAGCCACGGGCGAGCGCGCTCGCGCACGTCGAGCTGCCCGAGCACCCGGTCTGAGAGCGCCACCAGCTTGAGCCCGAGTCGGTACGGACCGTCGGGAGAGCGCTCGACGAACCCGTCGGCCTCGAGCGTCGCGAGCAGCCGGGAGGCGGTGCTGGCGTTGACCCCGATCCGCCGCGCGAGTTCGTTGACGCCGAGGCCGCTGTCGCTGCGCGCGACCTCATCGAGCAGCGCAAGGGCGCGCGCCACCGAGGCCACCCGCTGCCGCGAACCGGCGCTCACTGACGGCGCGCCCGCGCGCCACCGGCGTCGCGGGCGTTGCGGGAGCCACGCACGTTCGCGATCGGGGTGGGACGGGTCGATTCGAGCGAGCGCATGACGGCCACGTCGAGGCCGCCCGGGGCGAACAGGTCCCGCGAGTAGGCCACGCGCTCGTCGCGGCCGGCGTAGATCAGCTCCTCGAGTTCGAGCACCGCGGTCGTGCGCCGCACGCCCAGGAGCTTGCCGGTGCGCTCGCGAGGGCTGAGCAGCGAGGGGATCACGCGCGTGCGTGCGTACGTGACGGGCACGCCGATGGAGATCAGAACGTCGAGCACCATCTGGCCCCGTTCGAGCGCGTCGCGGAGGACCTTGTCGTCGGGCAGCGACACCTTGGGGTGGACGACGTCGAACATCACCGCCACCGGGGCCTCGTTCGCAGCGAGCGTGCGTGACACGGTGCACGCCGCCGCGATCGGCGCCAGCCCGAGCGCCTCCCCCACCTCCGCGCCGACCGCGCGACGCTCGATGCTGAGGTCGACCGAAGACAGCGTGAGACCGCGACGCTCGGCCAACGACGAGTAAGGCTCGAGCCGCTCGAGGCGCTCGCCGAGGGCGGCGGGGACGGCCGTGCGTCCGACGAATGTGCCGCTCCCCTGCCGGCGCTCGATCTCGCCGCGCTCCTCGAGGCGGCGGAGCGCACTCCGCAGCGTCCCGCGGGAGACGCCGAGCATCGTCGCGACCTCGTGCTCGGGCGGGAGCCGGTCGCCCTGGCGGTAGCGGCCGCCGGCAAGCCAAATGTGCAGCGCCTCCTCGGCGCTATCGACCAGCGATGGGCTCCGGTGCTCGCCGGCGCGAGCATCGTTCGAACCTTGAGACCGTCGCCACCGCGCCGCCACGTCCTCGCGGGCCACCTCTCGCCCTCCTCCCCGACACGTTTGAACCTATTGTGGCAAGAGGTGCAAACGCCAGCGTGTAAGCGTTCCTACCGAACGCAGAACTCGCTCGAGCCGCGGTTGAAGCACAGCAGCCCGCGGAGCGTGGCGCCGTCCTCGTCGAGCACGATCAGCCGCGGCTCGCTCTGATCGTCCAGCAGCTTGATCGCCTCGGGGATCGGCGTGCTCGGCGTGGTCGTCACGGGCTCGGCGTCCGCGTACGTGATCACCCGTTCCTCGTCTCGGGCGCCCGCCGACAAGGCGTCTCGCTCGACCGCACCCGCGAACGTTCCGTCATCGCCCGCAAGGAGCACGGTCCGGAGGCTCGGATTCTCGAACGCGCGCCGGGCATCGGACACAAGCGCGTCCGCCGGCATCGTCTTCGGCCGGGAGATCATGACCTCCCCGACCGTGAGGACGGCCGCCTCGTCGCTCGCCATGCGCCCCGTTCGCGCCATGGTCACGAATAGTAAGGGGTCTACCATCGCCGCTGAATGAATGACGCGGCGGCGATCGTGCTCGCGGGCGGGCGATCCTCGCGGATGGGCTCGCCCAAGGCGGCACTCGAGTGGCACGGCTCGACGCTCTTGCGCCGAGTCACCGGGATTGTCGCGCGGGCCGTCGCCCCCGGACCCGTGGTGGTGGTGTCGGCGCCTGGGCAATCGTTACCGCCGCTTGACCGAACGGTGGAAGTGGTCGCGGACGAGCGCGAGGGCCGGGGGCCGCTCCAGGGCCTCGCGGCCGGCCTGGCCGCGATCGGCGACCGGGCCCCGATCGCGTACTTGTCCTCGACCGACGTTCCGCTGCTCCACCCGGCGTTCGTCCGCCGCGTCCTCGGCGCTCTCGACGACGGGATCGACGTCGCCCTGCCCGACGTCGGCGGCTTCCGGCAGCCGCTGTCCGCGGCCTATCGGGTCGACCTCGTGGACGCGATCAACGCCCTGATCGCGGCCGACCGGATGCGCCCCGCATTTCTGTTCGAGCGCAGCACAGTCCGGCACCTCGGCGAGACCGAGCTGCTGAACGACGCGACCCTCTCCCGCCTCGATCCCGAGCTCAGCTCGGTGAGCAATTTGAACGAGCCCGCCGACTACGAACGGGCCCACGCCTTGCCGGCGCCGGAGATCGTCGTCGAGCGCTTCGGGCCACTCGCGGTCGCCGACCCCGCGAAACCCCGCCAGACCGTCCAGGCGTGGTCGCTCGGGGAGGCCGCCGACGCGGCAAACCTGACCCTCGGCGTGCACGTCGTCGCTGCCCTGAACGGCGAGCAGATCACGAGCGACCCGGAAGTGCCGCTCGTCGCCGGGGACGCCGTCGCGTTCATGGTCGCGGACGACCGGGGCTAGCACGCCCAAATAACGCCAGGCCCGTAGATCATCCGTCCACGGCCGGGCCGGGAGCGCCCGGCACGGGTATCCACCGTTGTGACAGGAAGTCACACATGGGCATGGAAATTATCTTGATGCTGGCATTCGGCGCGTGGTTCGTCGTGCTGTTATTCGTCCTGGCGCTGTGCCGCGCGGCGAAGTGGGGCGACGACGCCACCGAGGCCGCCGCGGCGCGAGCATTGGCCGAGAGTCGCGACGCTGAGTTCACGGCTTCGCCGTCGATCGACGCTCCGCTCCGCACGCTCGATCTCGACCAGGCCGCCACGTTGCTCGGCGTTATTCCTGAGATGCTGACGGCTTGGGAAGTGCGTTACGGGTTCCCCACATCGAGCCCGTCAGAGCATCTCTACAGCCAGTCCGAGATCCTCGCCTTGCGCGACACCCTTTGGCGCGAGCCATCGATCGCAGCGGCGGTGGCCCGCGCGCGCGACCGGACCACGCGGCGCCGCACGCCAACTCGGACGCGGGTGGCTGACCATCGCGGCGGCGGACTCGCCTCCTGACGCCGGCCGGTCGCTAGGCGGCCTTCACGGCTGCTGCCCGCTCCTCGGCAGGGTCCGGCATAACGGCCGAGTTAGGCCCGATCACGGCAGCGACCACGAGATCGATTCCCTTCGCTGTGGCGCGCGTCCGCGCGATCCGCTTCGCTGTCCCGACGTCCTCCGCGGATACGTTCCCATGCCACCGTGCGTACGTCCTCCGATCGAGCCCGACGATGAGGTAGGTCATGATTGCTCCCTTGGTAGTGCTTGACGCCGCCCGGTCCAGTGGCCTGCCTCGTAGGCATAAGAGGCTCGCCGCGCCCCGCTGATACGCCGCGTCCGGGCCTGAACCATCGTGCCGATCGGGCGAGCGTCGGTCGATGTGATCCGACGCGCTCGGGGTGAGTCATTCGACCCGGCGAGCAAGCCTGGTCGAGAAACCCCTTGTATGAGGCTGTCGCAAAACGTTGCGGCTGGTGAGGTTGGGAGGGCGTCGGCGTGATGGTTGAGCGGGGTCTGGGTGCGACCAGCGTCAGTTGCCGGTGTGCCGATGGGGTGACACCGC
>Ga0335079_10002935_pt1 | contig 19652 bp, 15 predicted proteins | sample Lox_Sample_33_FD_206719 | JGI IMG/M metagenome (GOLD analysis project Ga0335079, IMG submission 206719) | Soil microbial communities from Loxahatchee National Wildlife Refuge, Florida, United States - Lox_Sample_3.3 | ecosystem: Environmental > Terrestrial > Soil > Wetlands | place: USA... | reverse complement strand
GGCAGTTGCCGAGGCACAGCAGGTACCGCTGCACGTGCGCGCTGAAGCATTGGCCCGGCCTGCCGCTCGACCTTGTTCAGGATCATGTTGCCTGCAGTCGACAGCGCAGCTTTCTGAATATTCTGACCCGAAGCAACCTTCTTTACGAACGAGAGAGCATCGGCCGCATAAGGTGATGGCGGCAACAGTCGGCCGGCTGCTGCGAACGCGGCATCCTGTATGTTTTTTCCTTTTGCAAGCGCCAGGGCGGCGTCAAAAGCAGCTTGGGCGGCCGGACCTCCGGGAAGTTGCTTGCGAGCAGAATTCAACAGCGCATCGCCAATATTCTTTCCCTTCGCCATGTTCATCGCGGTATCGAAAGCGACCTGTGCGATGGCTCCGCCGGGAACGGCGCTGCGGGCAGCCGCGATGAGTGCGTCCGTGATGGGTTGGCCTGCAGCGAGCGCATTGGCTGCTCCCAGCGCCGCTGCAACTCCAGTGCCGATACCGGGAATGAACGGCGCCACCATCGCGGCAAATTGCAAGCTTTTCCGCAAATCTCCGATCTGACCTTGCGCGGCTTTTTGCATTGCTTTGAAAACGTTCTCGCCTCGGGCAGCGGCTAGGGCAGTATCGACATAGAACCGCGTCACGGGAGTGCTTGCCAGCGAACGGACCGCACCCTGAAACACATTCTTTCCGTCAGCCGCAGCTTGAACTGCTCCGAGGCCTGCCCTCGCGGCCATACCCATCGGGGTCCATGAGAGTCCGCTGGTCAATACCGACATGGGGATCACTTTGTCGACCGCGGATATGCCTTTGCCCACCGTCTTGACAACTCCACCGGCGGTTTTGGCGACCCCTTTGGCAGCTTTCGCGATGCTGTGGACTACACTTCCGAGAAAATGATCTAGTTCCTCATCGTCTGCCATGTACAGCGCGTATTCGAAACTCGGCAAGCCTTCATTCAGGAGCTCGGAAGACTCGTACATCTCTTGCAGGACTTCCTGCTGATACGAGTGCGGATTTGGCAAGTACTCTATTCCCGCTTGCATGACCACCTCTCAAAGGACCAGACTCAGCAAACAAACTCCATGCTTCGTTTCAACCTGGGACATCCGGTTATCACGACATCTTTGAGCACGCGATGATCAGCTGATCCAGGAGGGGTCAGGAACGCTTGCGCAGTCAAAATCGACTGTGCTTAGCTTCAGCGTGGAAGAGATGTTCAGGGATCCCACATTCATCGCGAGTTGCCAAACAGTGCTGAATTCGATACCGCTCAGCAACGGCTCCGGCGTCGGCAGTGGGGTCGAATAGGTTGCCTGCGGACCATTCCGATATCTGGCGGGATTAACGACCCAAAACACTGGTCGACTGTCGAAACCACGAAGTTGTCTGGCGAGTACGTGCGGGCAATAGACGCCGGGTAGCCATCCTCCGGCGATAACGCCTGCAGTCCAACTGGTGTAGTAATCGCGTAGAGGTGATTCGACCGCACCCCAGCTCTCAAGATCGAGATAAATTACGGAGCCGGCAGGGAATCCTGCTCGGGTGGCGAGGCCGATTGCGTCTGCGGCGTCCTGCGTGCCCTTTGCCGCCGAGGGATGAAACGAGCATCCCGTGCACCACTCCGCGCCTTTGCGCTGTTGTTCTCCGACGTAAATTGGAGCTAATCCCCATCCCATGTTTGCCAGGAATGCGCGTTTGGTCATCCACGACGTGCCGCGGCCTTGGCTAGGAGCAGGTGCAAGGTAGAATCCACTCCACGACAGGTTGGTCTGATTCCACAGTGCCGTCATGAGAGCGTCACCCGGATAGTCGAGCCGGTCGAACCCGGCGTAGCCTAGTTCGATGGGTGCGCGTACCGATGAGGAGAACAATCCCTGCCAATTGCCGGTAATCGGCAGCGGAAATCCCGGATCGACCGCATCCTTCTTAATGTCGTAACGCCAATACTGATTTCGGCGGAAGAAGTACGCCTTACCATTGCCCCAGTTAATGCAGCCATCCACCGCGTCGAGATTCAATCCAGGCCACTTGCCTGAAATTGGCAAGGGATACCCGGAGTCGACCGAATCGTTCTTGATGTCATATCGCCAGTATTGGGCGCCGCGAAAGAAATAAGCTTTCCCATCGCCCCAATTCACGCACGCGTCTACGGCATCGAGATTCAAACCCTTCCAGTTTCCGGAAATTTGCAGCGGAAAACCCGAATCGACTTGATCCATCTTTATGTTGAAGCGGTAATACTGCGAGCTAGCAAAGAAGTATGCATAGCCATTTCCCCAGTTAATGGCTGCATCGATACCTGTCGTGGGCAGTCCGCGCCAATTGCCAGAGACAGGTAGCGGATACGCGCTGTCAACCGAGTCGCGGTTGATGTCGTAGCGCGAGTATTGGCCAGCGTTGAAAAAATAGGCCTTGCTCATATGGGATCCCTAACTCTCGAGGTATTACCTCGAGGCACAGTGTTGTTCCACATTCAAGCTGTGCTCGCCCCAAGTTCTCCCCAAACTGCGTTCATCCAAATTCGCACGGATGCGGATGCAAGCCGGTGGCCACATTCCAAAGTCGTTCGTTCACAAACTCTATAGGCGGACCTGCTTGCAAACATACGAAGCCCGCTTCGCGGATTTGGCGCGAGTCGTTCGAGGAAACGAAGCGATCTTCGCTCGTGTTCACCATTTTTCAGCAGCTTGCACACGGCACGTCACGTGCAAAAGGACTAGCCATGTTGCTGGCCCGAGTCGAGGGGCCGCCATTTTTGAGGAGGGCAGACATGCCTCATGACACTGATCGCACGCAGTTGGAATTTGGGTCGGAACTTTCTGAGTACGGGGAAGTCCCCGAACTCGCGTCTGAGCAATACGAATCCGGCGAACTCGGAAGCATTCTCGGATCACTCTTCGGTGAGGCTCAGGCTGAAGGCGCCTTCGAGAGTGGTTTTCAAGAGTATGGCGAAACCGGAGAGTACGGCGAGCTGCCGGAAATCATGCACGACGAACTCGCTTCTGAGTTGCTGGAAGTACGCAGTGACCAGGAACTCGATCATTTCCTCGGAGACCTCTTTAAGAAGGTCGCCGGCGGCATTGGAAAAGTTATCAAGTCGCCCGTGGGTCAGGCGCTAGGCGGAATTCTAAAAACCGTGGCGAAAAAAGCCCTGCCCATCGCCGGCGGTGCGCTCGGAACATTTGTCGGTGGCCCTGTCGGAGGCATGCTCGGGTCGAAACTGGCGTCAGCGGCAGGTAGCGCGTTTGGCCTCGAGAACGAAGGTCTCAGCCCCGAGGATCGTGATTTCGAGGTGGCCCGGCGTTACGTGAAATTCGCGACGCATGCCGCCAGGAAAGCTGCGATGGCCCATCCACATATTGACCCGAACACCGTTGCGAAGGCGGCAGTAGTTGAAGCTGCGAAGAGATATGCACCTGGATTGTTAGCCCCGTTGGCGAGCATCCAGACCGCAGGAATTCCCCGAGCTGGTGTGAGCCGTCCTATTCACCGCGCCCCGGTATCGACAACGTTCTACCAGGAACCGGCTGCGGCGTACCGGTCACCGGCTCCGACGGCCGTGCAGGTTGATCCCACGTATCAAGTCCGAGACTACGGTCCGTACTCCGGCCAGTATCAGGCCCAAACGTCGTGCCCGAGTTGCGGAGGAACAAGCCGTCACCGGCGCCAAGGCAAGTGGATTCGTCGTGGCCGTCACATCGTCCTGCTTGGAGTGTAACGGCATATGAATTCCCGTTTAGCGGCGTTGTGGCTCCTCGAGCAGGAAGCGCGCGCACTTTTGGCGCGGCTTGGGCGCCTGAAACCTTTCGCCATGATCGCGCCGATGGTCATGGCGGCGAGCGTGCCCCAAGCTGCTCAAACGGCGATGGAGAACCACCTTATTCAGCGTCGCCGCAGGCTGCACATTCTGCTCGACGAGTTCATCGGTTGGGTGCGCAGCCCCAGGGGCCGGAGTGCGACTCCTGCGGCTGCGCAAAGCAAGTTGGTGTTCTTGAGACTGAGGTTTAATGCAGTGCTCTCACAATTCCACATCTTCGCCGACGTACTCACGCAAAGAAGCGAACACGAGATGGGCGTCTGGATCGCTGGTCTGGATGATTTCGCCGCCGATGCGTTGTCCCTTCCGGGTGGGTATTACGAGATGCCTCCGGTTGTATGTTATGTCGACCGGGGGCACGGCGGAGCCATTCGCCGTGCGCGCACACGGCTTCCCGGTGGAGATCCGAGCCCGGTCGCGATCATACGCATCCCGCACGAGCGGATGATTGGCAGCGGAATCGCGTCTTCCCTTGTGCATGAGACAGGTCACGAAGCTTCTCACTTGCTCGATTTGCTGGGTCCGTTACGAAAAGTACTGGCACTCCGCCAACAAAGCTCTCAGAGCGGCGTGCCCGTCTGGGGCTACTGGGAACGTTGGATTTCGGAAATTCTGGCGGACTTCTGGGGAGTCTCGAAAGTGGGAGTCGCATCCACGCTGGGTCTCGTGAGCCTGGTGAGTCTGCCGCGACCTTTCGTATTTCGTATCGATGCCCAGGATCCTCACCCGACTCCGTGGATCCGCGTGAAATTGAGTTGCGCGATCGGCAAACTTCTTTATCCGCATGCGCAATGGGATGCGATCGCTCAGCTCTGGAACGTGCTTTATCCGATGGATGGGCTGGAAGAAAACGAAAGAGCCACTCTGTCGGCTTTGGAGGCTGGGATACCGGAGTTCGTGCAGTTGCTCGTCAACTTTCGTCCGCCTACCCTGCGCGGAAAGTCGCTCAGGGAAGTGATGCCGCTGGCGGAACGTCATCCTTCGCGCTTGGCCGACTACTACCGGGAATGGAAAGCTACGCCGGCAAAAATGCGTATCGCGCCTCCATCTCTGGTGTTTGCCGTGATCGGCCAAGCCAAGGCTGACGGAAAAATTTCGCCTGAAACCGAAAGCAAGTTGCTCGCTGACTTGCTGAGTTATTGGGCGATGCGCAGTGCCTTGGATTCGTCCGCTATCTGTGCCAATCAACCGAGAGTGCGGCTGGTCCAGCCCCCGTCGGTTCCCGGTCAACTGACAACGACTTTACAGTGAGGAGAAATTGAATCATGACAGCTCAGCCAACTAACTCCGTTTTTCAAGGGCAAGAGGTGAAGTTCTCCATCTCGCCGTGGCCGCCTGCTGGTTTGGCAAAAACTCCAAACACAGTTTATGCAGAAGCCTGGACGATTGTGCCAACTGGAGAGACTCCTACAAGTTACGAGTACCACAATGTGGAGCGGGTGGATGATGCAAGCGGCAACTTCAACGGTGAGTTTCTTTGGGACACCAGCGAAGTTGAGCCTGGCTCGTACCACATATCAGTAAAGTTGAGCGACGGAGCCAAATCTGTAGTGCTTCCTTCTAACAAAGAGCAGAGTTCCAGCTTGACTCCTCCTAACGTTAACGTGAATTTGCGGCCGATCGCCGCTGGAGATGTGATCCCTGTCACGATGAGGCGCGCGGCCGAGCCGCCCACCTCTGATGCTGCGCTGTGGGTTGCGATCCGCTACAGCTCGAACCAGCTCTCGTTTCCCAACTTCGTCAAGTTCGCCGACACAATCATGTGCAACAACAATGGCGGGACGATTGACAATGTGATCGACGGCTATCTCAAAGGCCAAGGTTGCTTGCTCCCGTTGGCACAAAGAAGGTTCACGCCCTTTCCGAATATGGATTCGTACCGGGTGCTCAAGATTGCCACCGAATGTTTCATGATGCTCAACTGTGGCGTCTATCTCGCACCAGACATGTTGTTTGACCTGGTCAACAATCAGATTGTCGCCTCGAAGCCCCCGGTTCCGGGAGTTCCTTTTCCGCCGCCGGTCTTCGATGCCTCCGAAGATGCCGCTCGACTCAACCAGAGCGAGTCAACGCTGCCGGCGCAGATCACAAACTGGTGGAACGTTTACTTGCAATCGGCGAATCAAAACTTGAATAACGCCGATCCGCAGGGCCTCATCATTCCATACCTTGCATTGGTCCGATCGAGATTGAAGGATCTGCCGCTGACCACGGCATGCCAGATGGGGATGGAGTGTTATGGAATTCTGCAGCGCAAGCTGACGAATCCGTGCCTGATTGAGCTGATCTGGTCCTACTGGCACGAGGAAGCCATGCTGGTCCAGACGCTGAATGCAATCAGCCGGCGATTCCAGAATCTGCGTGGACCGGGGGATCGCGATCCGCTAACCCGGTTCGATATCGATCCACTACGCCGCCTCAACAGTTTTCTGTGGGGCTACGTGCAGGACGAGCAACACCGTCTTACTGTCGTGCGGCGCGCGTACGAATACAACCACGAATACGGTCTCGCTCTCGAGGGCAGGGCCGTTCGCGCGATGAGACCTTCCGACAGTCGCTCGAAATTCCTGGAGGCGTTCCACAACCTGTTGTATCTGTGCACGATCTTTTTCAAAGAAGACGATGACACCACAGTGGTCGCAGACGGCTTCCCGCTGCTGAATGCATTGCGCGAAGTGCATTACATACTGGCTGCGGGTGCGCACAATCAGTTTGGCGAACTCCCATCGATCGCCCGGCAGGAAATGCTGATGCAGCAGTGGCTTCTGGCGCGGCCGGAGATGCGCGAGTTCTTGGGCGGCAAGGTCATGGTTCCGTATCCCGAAGACTGGATGGACCGCGTAGACAACGTGAAGAGCATGGAAGGCTGGACCGACGTATCCGTCGTCCATTTCCATGATCTTGCAGTCTACGGGGAACAGGTCGTCCTCTCGATCCGGTACGGGGCCTGGAGCTTGACGACGGCAACCGCAACCCAGGCCGCCAATTGGGCGCGCTACTGGCGAAATGAAATTCAGGGATACATTCACGCATATCGTGCAGCTACGGGAGTGGATCTCACGTCAGAGCCAGTGAACTCCACATTGCCGTCGGTACTTCTGTTGCGCCGGCTGGCTACGCAACGGCCCATGGCTCGTCTCGTGTAGCAGGCAGCCGTGCTGGATTTTACTTCAGCACTCTACCTGGGAATGAAGCATCCGGCTGGCTCGCTTCTACCCTGGGAGGCTTTTACCAGTGGCGTTCCGGCGGCGCTCTTTGAACCGCCCGAGGCCAAGGAGGTGGCACAGCAGGTCGCGACTCTTCAAGGTTGTGAGCGCGGCCTGCTGGGCACATCGACTCTCCATCTATTTTGGGACTTCTTCGGAATGTTCTCAAGAGGAGGAGTGTCGGTTTACGTCGATCGCGGAACGTATCCCATCGCACGGTGGGGAGTCGAGCGTGCAGCCGGACGTGGTGCGATGGTTCGTGAGTTTGCTCATCACGATCCTGAGGACCTCCAAAGAAGTTTGGCCCTGAACACGCATGGCAATGCTCTTGTTGTCGTGCTGACCGACGGTTTCTGTCCTGAATGTGGTCGGCCGGCTCCGTTGCATGAGTACCTGCGAGTCGTTCGTTCTCGAGGTGGGTGGCTTGTTGTTGACGACACGCAGGCTTTGGGAATCTTCGGTACCTGGGACAACACTGCGCTTTATGGTCGTGGCGGAGGCGGAATGCTACCCCGTTTGCGGATCTCTGGTCCAGATTTGCTTGTTGTCAGTTCTTTGGCAAAGGGATTTGGGACGCCAGTTGCAGTCCTGAGCGGGAGCAAGAAGGCGCTCGACGAGTTTGAGATGAAGAGTGAGACACGTATGCATTGCAGTCCACCGTCACTCCCGGTGATTCGAGCGGCCCAGCACGCGCTGGTTCTAAATCGAGTACACGGCGACCGTCTTCGGGCACGGTTGTCGTCACTAGTCTTTCGCTTTCGCCGCCGCGCGCAAGAAGTTGGGGTTCGATGTAAAGAAGGACTGTTTCCGATTCAGACGCTTCTCACCGGGAGCAAAACAAACACGAGGGAACTGCATGAGCGATTGGCGCGTAACGGAGTGCGAACGGTGCTCCGCTACGAGAACGGAACATCGGATCTTCGAATCAGCTTCGTCATTACAGCGCGCCACACGCCACAAGAGATCGATCGAGCCGTCGGGGTCCTGTCTGCGTCACTGTGCAAGGTGAATGAACTCGCGATGTGAGGTAAGAAAATGAGTAATGAATTCAGCTTCGAAACTGCATCAGCGGAATCCAGCGAATCGAGCCTGGAACAACTGCTTGACCGATTGGAAGCACAGAGCGAAACCGCCGGAATCTCCGGCGAAGATGAATACGAAGTCTATTCGGAGGGCAGTCCGGGTATGGAACAGGAGCGCGGTGGATTTCGCGGTGGGTTCCAACGGCCCGTCCGCAGACCAATGATTGCAACGCGTGGTTGGCGGCTTGGGTGGGGTCGTCCTGCGTGGCGCTATGCCCGTGCTTATTGGACAGACGACGTGCAGCGAATGCTGTGGGCTCAACGATGCCTTGCGCAGTTGAGTGGGCTGTGGGTGCCGCAAACAGGAGTCAGCGATGAGCCCACGCGTCGAGCAATCGCACGGTTTCAAGCCGAAGAACAATTGCCTGCTACGGGTATTCTGGACGACCAGACGTTTGGCGCGTTGAGCGCCGTGTGTTCTCCGCCGAACGATCCCGCCTTACTCGAACAAGAATGGGAGAATCCTCCGGGGCCATCGAGCAGGCCGGAACCAGTCCTGGAGGGGCCGAGAATCTTCTTCAAACGGGACTCGATCGAAATCCGGCAGGATGCCACAAATTCTATGGTTCACGTTGTCCATGCATTCGAGCAGATTCGGTCATTTCTCGGGGGCAATCCCAGCAGGCACGTTACGCTGCACGGCTTTGCCAGCGCCGAAGGGAACCGGACTCACAATCTTGATCTTTCGCGGCGGAGAGCCGAACAGATACGGCGCACGATGATCGAGCTTGGCATTCCCGCGGGCCAGATCAGCGCTGTTGGCGACGGGTCGCGCACTGCCAATGGGCCTGAGTTCAATCGCGCGGTCGCAATCGAGTTTCGCTAGACGAGCGCGGTATCGATAAAGAAGCATCCGCCGCACGCACGGGTTCGTCCATTGCAGGTTTAAAACGATGATCATTGACAGTCACTGCCACGCTGGGAAGGGAGACGGACTTACGGGCCCGTGGGATACGGACGCTTCGCTGCGGAAGTACCTTCAGCGATCCGCGGTGGCAGGTATCAATCGCAGTGTTATATTCCCTGCATTTCATTCCAACTATGCAGCCGCGAATAGAGCCGTCGCTAGAATCGTGGCCCGCCATCCTGATCGATTTTACGGCTATGCATTCGTTCATTCGGACCGCGATCGCGGCCGTATTTTCGATATGGTCAAGGTCGCCGTCGAACAATACGGATTCCGGGGCATCAAAGTTCATCGTCACGATGGACGCATCACTCGCGAAATCTGCGAGGTGGCCCGCGCTTTTTCTCTACCGGTCCTTTACGACGTAATGGGTGAAGTCTCCGTGGTTGAATTGATCGCGCGGGAATACCCCGACGTGACGTTCATCATTCCTCACCTGGGAAGTTTCGCCGACGACTGGCGTGCTCAGCTCTCGATGATTGACCAACTCGCGCGCCATCCGAACGTCTACACCGATACGTCGGGTATCCGCCGCTTCGATTTGCTATACGACGCGGTCCGGCGCGCTGGAGCCCACAAAGTGTTGTTCGGCACCGATGGCCCGTGGCTGCATCCGGCAGTAGAGCTGGTGAAGGTCCGAGTGCTGGGATTGCCGCGGTACGAAGAGGACTTGATTCTCAGTGGTAACTTCCTGCGACTAACCGCAGGCGTGCGCAGGCGTGCGAAGTCGTACGTTCTCGCCGCAGTGGCCGCAGGATGGATGCCAACAGAATTTCGCGATCCTTGGGCCGCACAGCAGTTTCCTTCAAGCTGAATCGGCGAAGGAAATAGGATCGTCGTCCGATGTGTTCCCGTTTGTATTCTTACGTCGCGCCGCACGGCGCATCTGCAAAGCCCGATCCGTAACGCCCAGCTGCCGGGCGGCTCGAGATAGATTGCCACTGGCGTTTGATACCGCCAGCCGGATCGCAGTCTCCACGGTGGTGTGGCTAATTTCCTTGAGGCCAGCACCGACGGCGAGTGCCTGACCGATAGCACCCTCGAAAGGTCCGCGCCACCAGTCCGTTGTATCGAGATCTGCGGCGGGTCGTTCCTCTTTCGGAATGTCGCCAGCCGTCAGAGGCCCTGGGCCGACGTGTCGATAACTCATGCGCGAAACGACTTGCTTCAGGTCGCGAACATTCCCAGGGTAGCGACGCTGGCACAGATAATCGCGCACGGCCTGGTCCATCTCAGGCTCTTCGTTCTGTCTTAGCTGTCGCAAGAAATGCTGCGCAAGCTGCAAGATGTCATCCGGCCGTTCGCGCAACGGAGGGAGCCGGCAAGTCCAGGATGCGATGCGGTAGTAAAGGTCTCGCCGGAATCGGCCTTGCGCCTCCTCGAATAACAGGTCACGATTTGTAGCGCACACCAGCCGAAAGTCGGTCTGGTGCCAAACGTTGCTGCCAACCCGTTTGTAAGTCCGTTCCTGGACCACACGGAGCAGTTCTGCCTGCAGCATCAACGGAAGTTCGCCGACCTCATCAAGGAACAGGGTTCCACCGTGAGCCAGAGCGAAAGCACCCTCCCGCACTGCGACGGCACCTGTGAATGCGCCACGTTCATGGCCGAAGAATTCACTGCCTGAGAGTTCGGGCACGATCGTGGTGCAATCAAGAACCACCAAATCGCGTTTCTGGCGCTGCGCGTCGAGAGAGTGAATCAACCGCGCAACCAGTTCCTTTCCAGTTCCACTCTCGCCGGTGATGAGTACCGATGCATCCGTAAAAGCTGCTACCTCGACAATTTGTCGCAGCATCGAAATCCAGCTTGGATTGCTGCCTATCAAATGCTCGGCGACAAGCGGCGATGCAACCACGTCGTCGATCGTGCCCCATCGTTCGAACCGGGATGCAATCTCACGGGCTGGATGACTCGAGTGATCCCAGGAAAATACATCGGAGGCGCCACTGGCGAGCAACTGCCATACGGCATTTCCCCTGAACTCAGACTGAGACAAGGCCACCGCAAGGATCCGCTCCAGACCGTTACGACTGAAAACGCGAACCAGATCGCAGAGGGATTGGCTGACCTTGTCGAAGAAGAGGATGCCCTGTCCAGATGGATTGTCGGAGGAAAGCAGATGCGTGGACACGTGTTCGCGCGCCAACGAATGCAAGATCGCACTCCGACGATGAGAATCGACGCCGTCCACAAAGCGGTGCCACAAGCTGGACATAACCACCGCCGATCAAGGCTCTAGAGAATACGTTTTCGTTTTGTGCGATCCCCGGCGCACATATCCCGCGGCTTCGAGGAATCGAAGCCCCCCGGCACGCACCAGCGGGGAAGAAATGGGTGCGTATTTGCCGTTACGGTGATCAGGCTGTGATACGTGGCAAGGCGAGAAACCTGGCACTCAGAATGCGTTGCCACTCAGAGCTTGCGGTCTCCGGATGGCTACTTCAGGCTTTACAGGGATTCCCGTTCCGCGATCTCAACCTCTTCGAGCTATTGGGACGTACGCACGGGGAAGGTGCGGCTTAGACGAATGCGCTTAGCCAAAATGTAGGCCTTGCCGCCCTGTGGAAGCAAGGAAAAAAGTAAGCCTGTTACGAAATCCGAACGCGGGCACGACGCCGTTTTCAAGCTTTATCGCGGGCTGCAGGAACAGGAAGAGAAAATGCAAATGGGAAGACTGTGTTCGTTTCAGGTTTTCGCCACCGGCTTGCTGCGGAACAGTCCGACGGTTTCTGGTTGCGCCGATTTGCAGAGAACCGGCGGAAGGCCCTTCGCGATCAGCTTTGCGTCGCCGACGACCATCTTCCCAATTTGCCGGATGGTTTCGTTCATCGCGCCGGCCTGATGAGCGCAAAGCAGCATGTTCCCGCTCTGCCTAGCCGGATGATTTGCGGGTAGTGGCTCCTGCGGAAACACGTCGGTCGCGACGAAGATCCGACCGTTGCGGGCAAAATCGACAAGCGCATCAAAATCGACCACTGCGGCACGGCTGACCAGAACTAGCGCAGCACCGGGCTGCATCATCGAAAACTGGTCACTTCCCAGAAATCCTTGATTCTCCGACGTTGCGCCGGCGACGACGAAGATCACTCTCGAAAGGCGCAACACTTCTTCGAGGGAGGCCCCGCTGCAGCCCAACATGCGAAGGTATTCTTCCGGCAGCCAGGGATCATAGGCACGAACGAGACAACCGAAGGGCTGAAGCAACGGGAGAATCGCTCTTCCCAAATCGCCGAGGCCAATAAAGCCGACATTCTGACGAAACAGGGAAAATGCCTCTCGATTGGCCGCGAGCCCGTATTCCTCGCTTCCTTGCCGGAATTTGCGATCAGAACGAGTGATGCCACGGGCCAGATCGAGGGCCATGCCTAACGCGGCCTCTGCTACCGGTTCAGCAAACACAGGGCCGATGCCGAGAACGCGAATACCGTGACGAAAGCAATATCCGTAGTCCACGTTCGGCAAGAAGTTGCCCTCGACATTAAAGATCGCTCGGAGTGATTGGGCTTTCCCAAGCCGTGATTCCGGCAACTCAAACTGACCGATAATCATGCTCGTGTCGCCTGCGATCGTGTCAAAGATGTCATCGCTTACCGGGCCGGCTTCGTGCACGGTAAGTTCTCCGAGGTTTCGCAACTGCACCAAGTCATCGGAGTCGAAGATATCTGCAACCGCGCGCGGTGCCGGCGCGAGAAAGATGCGCATCAATGGGGCACCTTGAAGCATCATTTCCTCCTCAAAAATAGGCGGCACAACCAACGCTCAGGGCCGTGGCACGATTGGCAAGATCAGAGTCGAAGGATGATCCGCGTCGTGGACGACCACATTCTCTGCGGGAACCAGTTTTTGCGAGTGTGCCGAGTCGTCCCCCGTGTTGGAGTTTCTATCGAAACGAGGGAAATTGCTGCTGGCAATTTCAAGCCGCAAACGGTGACCTCGCCGGAATACGTTCGAAGTTGCCCAGAGATCAATGCTGAACTTGTAAATCTCGCCCGGTTTCAAGAGTTCCGGGATTTGCTGAGAGTTGCGAAACCGCGCGCGGACAATACCCTCGGTCAAGTTCTGCGCAAATCCGTCGGGCGCCGCGTCAACAAGCTTGGCGACAAAATCGGTATCGACCGCTGAGGACTTGGCGAACAGCTCCAGACGAATTGGCCCGGTAACCTCGAGATCGTTCGCGAGCTCCGGAGTGGAATAAACGAGGACATCCGGTCTTGCCTCGACGGATCGCTGGTCGCGCGGGCCAGGCCCAAGATGCGCGGAATCGCAACACAGCGGACCGCCGACGGTCGGCGTCGGGTTGGTGGGATCGTAGGTGTACTGATCGGCCTTCTCTGCGCCAGGCGGCGATGTCGAAAGAAGTCCATCTCCGGTTGCGGTGTTCGCCTTACCTCTGGAGTGAAGGTAATATTTCGTCTCTTTCGCCCGGGCAAGCGGCCAGTCGTCTTCGTCCCTCCATTGATTCGCTCCCATGACGAAAATCTTGGTGCGCTTTGGCGCCGAAAACTCATTGGCGACATTCTTGAATAAATGGTCGTACCAATTCAGCGTCACGCTGTCTTCATCGAAGGGTGCCGCTGGGCCGAAGTCCACTTCTCCAATTTTTTGCGCCGAGCCCGCGTGCCCTCCGATCGTCACCAACAGACGTTGGCCTTGGCGCGCAGAATCGTCCGCGGCATGTTCCTTCAGGCCAACATAGTTGCGCAGCGACCCGCCGAGGAAGATGTCATACCACGCTGCCACGGTGAGCGATGGCACTCGGATATCTGCGTAGTGTTCCTCAATGGCCCAACGCTTCCAATACTCGTCGTAATTTGGATGCTCCAGCCAATCGAGAAAGTATGGAGCTAATGTGTGCAGTAATTCGTTACGAGAACCGGACTGCGGCAATGGAAGGAGCGGATACTCCGTGAGAGGCAGCGTGGCGATTCCGTGTTGCGCGTTCACTTGTTGGCGCACACTTCGATTCAGCGTATCTTCCGCTAATCCGGAGGTCCATGATTCGTTGAACCACTGCTCGAACGCGCCGCCCTGGTAGGTCCAGCCGTCGTGATAATTGCTTGCGGTGACAACTGGGCAAATTCCGGCTAGGTGCGGGGGATGTCCGATGGCCGCCAGCAGTTGAGTCGCGCCGACATAGGAGCCCCCATACATCCCAACTCTGCCGTCAGAATAGGGAAGCGCCGCAGCCCATTCGACGGTGTCGTACCCGTCTTCGGTTTCGTGAAGAAACGGATACCAGTCTCCATCCGAGGTGTAGCGTCCCCGTACATCCTGAGTGATGACGACGTAGCCGCGAGCCACTCCCTTCAAGCTGAATTCGAGATCATTGTTCTTGTCATAAGGAGTGCGAGTGAGCAGAATCGGGAATTTCCCCGGCATGCTTGGCCGGTAGATGTCAGCGCGCAAGGTCGTCCCGTCGCGCATCTTCACGGCAACGCCTCGTTCAACGACAGGCATCGGCGCATCCGCCGCAAGCAACAAGCGAGGCACGACGGTGGCGGCGATCAGCAGAGCACAGGAGAAAGACTTGCGAAAGACCTTCATTTGTTGACTCCGTTGGACATTTCTATTTGTTGACCAGCCGGATCAAGCCGAACCTCTCGGGAACGTGAAACGTTTCCTTCATGGGAGCCTGCCAGGCAAGTTCGTGATGCTTGGCCGGAGGGCCCTCACTCAGGAACAGATTGATGCGCAGCGTGTTGCCCGTCGCAGGAACTCGCTGGTCGATGGCGGAGAATGGAATGCGCATAACAGCCGACCACATGTGATGGACATTGTCGACATGAGCTGCCATCTCAAAACCTGAATTCCATTTCCACCCAGCTTCGTGGTGGGGCTTGTGCAGGTCGATATCGAGATCTACCCATTCGCCTTGCGGAGAGACCTCGAACTCCTTGTACCGCTGGATGTCGTTGAAGTCCGATCCGATAAACGCTTCCGCCACATCCCAGTTCCAGAGTTGGTAGGTTTCCTGCTGAGTAACAGGACTCGGCTTGAGATACAGTTCATCGTAAGGGGCCACAAACAAGAAATAAAGGTTCTTCGGCGTCCATCGCGAGCGGACCGTCGTGCGAAACCCCGGGACGTGCTTTCCGTATCTGTCGTTTTCAAGCACAACCACACGCGCATCGCGCCAGAAAGCAGATGCCGGATCGAGCGTAAGCGGCAGGTCTTGATCAGCGCGCGTACACTCGATGATCGCTTGGTGGTTCGACTGAGGGATCGTCAATAAAACCAGTAGTGCCACAAAGATACTAGCGAAGCCATTCATCCAAATGTTCCTTCACGAAATCGTCATCTTGTAAGTCAGGGTACGATTTGCAGACGCGATCAATTTGTTCGTTTTGCCCGGGAGATAATTCTTCGTTAGCGTCGAGACACCATCGTCCCTCAAGCAGTCCTTGCCGGCGTAAAACTTCGTGAATTCCGGGAATGCATCCGCGAAATTTATTAACTGGATCAAAGATCGCTGCATTCGCGTCTGTAATCTGATGAGCGAGCCGGACCAGATCAATCGAAATTGAATCACGATGTTGTTTCGCGAGGTCGAGGTGCTGAACAGCTTTCTTAGTCCACACCGCCCAGTGTCCCAGCAAGCCGCCCGCGAACTTCATCTTCCGAGATCCGAAATCAAAAACCGACATAAGATCGAGCAGAATATGGTCGTCGTTTCCTGTGTACAACGCGATCTCCGCGGCTCGGCACGAGTCGGCAACGGCCCGAATGACTTCGTTCGTCTGATAGCGATCAAAAGGCGCGATCTTGACTGCTACAACATTTTCAATCTCAGCGAATCGTCGCCAGAAGTCATAGTGCAGGACTCTTCCTCCGACGGCTGGCTGCAGGTAGAAACCAATCACCGGAAGTATTTCTGCAATCGCGCGAGCATGATCGAGAAGTTGGGCAACGCTTTCGTCTTTGAGGTCCGCGAGGCTGAGCAGAACGGCGTGGTACGACAATCGAGCTGCGAGTTCGGCTTCCGCCGTTGCCTGCTTTGTGCGGCCGCAGACACCGGCAACCTTAACCACATTGCGATTGCGGCACTCTTCCGCAGCTAATGCTAATACGGGCTCAAGCAACCCGACATTCCGGATGGCGAACTGCGTGGTATGCACTCCTACGGCAACTCCACCGGCGCCCGCCGCTAGGTAGTAGCGCGTCAGTGCTTTTTGCCGGCGCTCGTCCAACTGGCGTTTGGAATTCAGGGCGAGGGGATGCGCCGGAATGACCAGGCCCGAATGCAGTTGCTCGCTTAGCCGCATCAGAATTTCCCGTCTCGCGCCTGAAAGTGCGTCGGCTTGTTAAGGACCGGGCCGCCGTTCCGAATCCAGTGTGCGATACCCGAAATCATTTCTTGAGGGCTGATCTTCGGACTGCCGAATAACCCTCGCGCCTTGCTCGCGTCGCTCAGCAGAGCGTTCGAACCCTCGGTTTCCGGAGCGAATGTTGGCTCGATGCGGAAATGCCGGCCAAACTCGAGGGCCAACTCCCGCACGGAGAGCGTTTCGCTCCCCGTGATATTCAGAACCAGAGGCGGGGACTGGCACAACGGAAAAGACCGCAGGCACCAGGAGTTTGCGTCACCCTGCCAAATGACGTTGACCTTCGGCATGGCCAGATCAATCGGACGCCGTTCGTATACCGCAAGCCCGATGTCGACCAGGACTCCGTACCGCAATTCGACAGCATAGTTTAAGCGCAGGAGCACGACGCGCGTCCCCCATCTGTCCGAGGCATACTCAAACATTCGTTCGCGGCCGAGTGCCGATTGAGCATACTCACCGACCGGATCTACGACGGTGCTTTCATCCGCGCCGCCTTGCGCAATCGCACGGAGCGGATACACATTGCCCGTGGAGAAAGCGACGATTCGTGAATTGCGGTAGCGATCGGCAACCAGTCCCGGGAGATAGGTGTTCATCGCCCAGGTCAGATGTGCTTCTCCGGACGTGCCGAATTTTCTTGCCGCCATAAAGACGACGTTCGCAATATCGGGAAGTCGTGAAAGCGATTCTCGATCGAGAAGGTCACAGCTGATGGTTTCAATTCCGGCGGACGACAATTGGGCCGGCAGGCTGGCATTGGTGAACCTCGCAACCCCGACGATGCGTTTCTTGATTCCGGCAAGTTCGCAGGAGCGCTGCGCCAGCCGGGCCAGACTCGGGCCCATTTTCCCACCCACGCCCAGAATCAGCAGGTCGCCGTCGAGCGATGCCATTGCTTCGGCAGTTGTCTCATCAGGACGCGAGAGCAACTCTTCCAACTCGGATTCGGTCTGAATTTGCATGTTTAACCAAGTTCAAAACCGGCAATTGCGTAAATTGCATTTCGGTTTTCGCGAAGTTCCTTCCCCCGAGCCATGCGCAAGAGCCGTCTCTGCGGAACAAACGATAACTTGCCAGCGAGCGCGGCCGCTTGTTGATTCCCGGCAAAAAGATCCCAACACCAGTTGCACGCAGATCCTTTCACCAAAGTGGAGATCAAGCTTCGAGCGTCTTGTGCGTCGTCGCTCACGCAAGGCCCAAGATACGCGCTCACTCGGCCGGGACGAGTGAAAAGATATGATTGGCCGCTTACGACGGGACAGTTTTGCTCGGCCAGGCTTTCAAGTAGGGTAGAGCGGTCCGCTCCGAAATAGTTGGCGTCCAGCTCACGCCAACAAGTCGCTGACGGCTCGGCGCCCTGGAACTTTGTTCCGGAACCCGGGCGAGACCAACGCCAGATTTCCTCCTCTCCGCGAAACCCGAACTGCTCGTATAGCGGTTGACCCTGTTCAGTGGCGTCGAGCTTGATGGTTTCAATCCCCATGTCGTCCGCTTGTCGTAGCGTTTCTCGAAATAGCTTCTTGGCAAATCCTCGCCGCTGAAATTCTTTCTTGGTCAAGACCATCCCGATCCACGCCAGCCGACGTCCATAACAAAGCAGGGTGGTCGTCGCTGCGAGTTGCCCGTCGACCTCAATCGCAAGGCAGGTTCTCGGAGCGAGTTTCAGCAGTATCCGCCAGTCTTCTTCGGTCTGGTTCCAGCCCGCTTGGGCCGACAATCCAAAGGCAGCAGGCAAATCGTCGATTCTCAACGTACGCAACATTTCGCGTTCAGTCATGAGCCAGTTCATTGCGGAATCGTTCTGCAAAATGGGGCACGGCGATTGCTGCATCCTCCAGCTCCGGATGCCATTTTCTTTCCCATTCGAATGAGACAAAGCCGCCATACCGCAGATGCTTCAGTACTTGACGCAACTCGTGCCAGGGAAAACTGCCCTCACCGGTGAGAACGTATCGGATCCCGTCCGCAACGCGCTGGAAATCTTTCACATGGATATGACGGATTTTCGAACCCAGCAGTTCCACCCCCTCAGCGACTGTTTCGCCCGTCGCTTCTTGACTGTTGACCGGATCCCAGACGACTCCAGTGCTGGCAGTCCCGCATTCCCTCAAGATCGCGGCAGTTTCACCGGCCGTCACAAAGTCGCCATGCGTTTCAAGCCACACCTGTACGCCTTTTGCAGCAGTCTTGCTGGCCAACGTTCGAATCGATTCTGCGATCCAGCTTCGCGTCGAGTCACGATCCGCCCCGGGTTGGATCGTGTCGCCAAAAACGCGAATTCCGGGAGCACTAAGTTCGGCTGCAAGATCCGACATGCGCTCTCCCTCGCGGATTGCAGCCTCTCGTTCATGGGCGTCTGGAGAATGAAAGCGGCATTTCGTGTCTACGCACGCGATCACCAGACCATGATCAGCCAGTTCACGCTTGGTCACCGCCATCTCCGATCCAGAGAATGCCGCCAGCTTCCAAAGAGAATCCTCTCCCTCCACGAACCGCAACTCAATACCGTCGTAGCCCGCGTGGGCAGCGAGCTTTACAATCCGGGGCATCCTCCAATCCGGACATGCAAGTGTAGAGAACGAAATTCTCATGGTTATGTCATGCGGTCCAACATAGCGGCTGTAACGCGATTCCTGACCCGGTTCCCTTTGAAGAATCTTTCCAGGTCGTCCAGTACAACGCGTGCGATCTCGTGGCGGACGTGATGGCCACTGCCCGCGATATGGGGAGTGATGATCGATCCCGGTATCGTTCGCAAGGGATCATCCACAGCGAGAGGCTCCGTTGGGTCGGTAACGTCCAGCGCGCAACGTAGTCGTCCGGAGCGAACCTCTCTTCTCAAGGCCATAAGGTCGATCAGGCCTCCACGAGCAATATTAATGATCGCTGTTCCGTCGGGAAGGGCAGCGAGGTTTTCTTTCCCGAGAATTCCCCGCGTCTCCTCCGTGAGGGCCGCAGAAAGGACCAGCAAATGTGCCTTTGGCAGAAGGTCCCTGAGGCTTACGAACTTTACCGGATATTTCCGTGCCAAACCTCGATCCGCATACGGATCGTGCACCCGCCAATTGAGGTTGAAGCCGCGCAGCAAATCGACGAGCGCGCGTCCAATCCTGCCAAAACCGATCATGGCTACCGTGCCTCCGGTTATCGACTCCGATGCACCGTGAAGATGTACCTGCTCATAAATGAGGTTCGATTTCTTGCGCAGCGCAGCGCGATAGAAGTCCACATTGCGCGCGCAATAAAGGAGCATCGCAGCACCCATTTCTGCTGTCGCACGCGCCATCGGGCAGGCGGCGTTGGTGATTGTCAGTGAGTCGA
>Ga0335079_10002933_pt1 | contig 19660 bp, 21 predicted proteins | sample Lox_Sample_33_FD_206719 | JGI IMG/M metagenome (GOLD analysis project Ga0335079, IMG submission 206719) | Soil microbial communities from Loxahatchee National Wildlife Refuge, Florida, United States - Lox_Sample_3.3 | ecosystem: Environmental > Terrestrial > Soil > Wetlands | place: USA... | reverse complement strand
GATCCACGTCGAGGCGACGGGCCGCGACCCGCACCACATCGCCGAGGCGGCGTTCAAGGCGGTCGGCCGCGCGCTTCGCACGGCGGTCCGCCGCGAGTCGGCCGAGCTCCCGTCGACGAAGGGCGTCCTGTGAACGTCGCCATTTGCCGCTACGGCGCGGGCAACGTCCGCTCGGTCGAGCTCGCCCTGCGCCGGCTCGGGGCGGAGATCGTCGACGACGTCGAGGGCGCGGACCTCGCGGTGCTTCCCGGAGTCGGCGCGGCGCGCACCGCTCTCGCGGGGCTGCGTGAGCGAGGCGACGACGTCGTGCTGCGTGAGCGCTGCGAACGCGGACTGCCGGTGCTCGGCATCTGCCTGGGGCTGCAGATCGCACTCGAGCACACCGAGGAGGACGGCGGCACCGACGGCCTGGGCCTGCTTCCCGGGCAGGCCGTCCGCCTGCGCGAGGGGCGCGTCCCGCGGCTCGGCTGGGCCGAGGTCTCACCGTTCGGCTCGGCGTACTACTTCGCGCACTCCTACGCCTGCGAGACGCCCCACGCGACGGCCTGGTCGGAGGGCGTCGTGGCGGAGGCGCGGGCCGGGTCGTTCGTCGGCGTCCAGTTCCACCCCGAGAAGAGCGGCGCGGCCGGCGCGCGCTACCTCCGACGCGTCCTCGAGGAGGCGACATCCCTTTCCCCCGCCTGATCCCGTGCCTGGACGTCGCTGCCGGCCGCGTCGTCAAGGGCGTGCGCTTTCGAGGGCTGCGCGACGTCGGCGACCCGGTTGAGCTCGGGGCGGCCTACTCGGAGGAGGGAGCCGACGAGCTCGTCTTCCTCGACGTGCAGGCGACGCTCGAGGAGCGCTCGACCCTGGTCGAGCTCGTCCGCCGCGTCGCTGCTCGGCTGCAGATCCCGTTCACGGTCGGCGGGGGCGTGCGGTCGGCCGCCGATGCCGAGGCGCTGCTCGAGGCCGGCGCCGACAAGGTCGCCGTCAACTCGGCGGCGCTCCGGCAGCCCGAGCTCCTCTCGACGCTGGCGGCGCGGCTGGGCTCGCAGGCGGTCGTGGTCGCGATCGACGTCGAGGGCGGGCGCGTCCGGTCGCACGCTGGGACCCTGGAGACACGCCGGGGCGCCGTCGACTGGGCGCGCGAAGCGGTCGCTCGCGGGGCGGGCGAGATCCTGCTCACGTCGATCGATGCCGACGGGACACGCGCCGGGTACGACCTCGGGCTGACCGCCGCCGTCGCCGGGGCGGTCGACGTGCCGGTGATCGCCTCGGGCGGAGCGGGGAATGCCCAGCACGTCGCCGACGTGCTCGAGACGGCGCAGGCCGCGCTGCTCGCCTCGATCCTGCACGAGGATCCTGCGCGGCTCCGCTCGCTCCGGCGCGAGCTGCGTGAGCTCGGCGTGGTGGTCCGCGATGCCGCCTGAGCCGGGCTCGCTGAGACCGGCGATCGTGCAGGACGCCGCCGACGGCCGCGTGCTGATGCTCGCCTGGATGGACGCCGAGGCCGAGGCGCGCACGCGCGCGACCGGCGAGGCCTGGTTCTGGAGCCGGTCGCGGCAGCGGCTGTGGCGCAAGGGGGAGACCTCGGGGAACACGCTCGCCGTCGAGGAGCTGCGTGACGACTGCGACGGCGACGCCCTCCTGCTTCGCGTGCGTCGCGCCGGGCCTGCGTGCCACACCGGCGCCGTGTCGTGCTTCGCACCCGCGCTCTGGCGAACCATCTCGGAGCGGGCGGCGCAGCGGCCGCAAGGCTCGTACACCGTCGAGCTGCTCGAGGCCGGCATCGGGGCGTGCGCGCGAAAGGTGGGGGAGGAGGCCGTCGAGCTCGCGGTCGCCGCGCTCGACGAGCCGGACGACCGCGTCGTCGAGGAGGCAGCCGACCTCGTCTATCACCTGTACGTGCTGCTCGCGAGCCGCGGGATCGACCTCGCGCAGGTCGAGGATGCGCTCAGCGATCGGGCAGGTGCGCGACCACGATGACGAGCAGCGCGCCGAACGCGATCTGGAAGACAAAGATGCCGAGACCGAGCAGTCCGATCCACTGCAGCTGCGACAGCCCCGCGACGACGCCTCCGGTGATCTGCGTCGAGTAAAGCCCGACCGTGCCCGTAGTCGACGCCACGGCGGTTACGAGCCAGAGGCCGAACGTGGCCTCGAACGTGAAGAGCGCGATCGACGCCGCGATGTGCGCGGCGTAGAACACGGAGCCGAGCGTGTCGGGCGTCAGCAGGTCGGCGAGCAGGAGCACGACGAGGACGCGGAGCCCGGTTGCGAGCCGTGCGCGCCCGCTCCGGTCGAGGAGCCAGGCGGCCTGCGTGATCAGCGCCGCGGCGGCGAGAAACCCGATCGCGTAGGGGAGGATCGTGCTCACCCGGCCGCCGTAGAAGCTGAAGCCGTGGTTGTCACCGAGGCCGCCGTGCGCGATCGCGACGCACAGCAGCATTGCGCTCCAGAACGCGACCTGTGCGAAGAGCAGATACCGGGCCGCTACCGGCATCTTCGAACGATAACTCGTGTCAGCAGGTCGACTTCACGGGCCCGCCGGCTCGCGAGATCGTGACCTGCTCGGCGAGCGCTGCCAGCCGGGCGCGATACACGACCATGTCCGCGTGCTGCCAATCGGCGTGCGTCTGGCACCGCCACGGCGTGTAGAGCTCGCGGTGGTAAGGGCTCATGAGGCTCTCCGCATGTCCGATCACGTTCGGCAGCGAGACGTGGAAGCGATGCATCGGCCACAACGATCACGCGCGGGTGCACAAGCCGGTAGCTCCGAAGGGGTCGGCCGCTGGATGATATGCGGGGCCGGCGGGGTGGCCCCGAGCGCGGCGGCGAGGAGGAGTGCGAGCCCGACCATGTTTTGTAAATGATCACCGAGCCCTCGGCGAACTGCTCGGCGACTCGGCTAGGATGCCCGCCGATGCGGCTTCTCGGAGGGGGGTTCCTGGCGGCGCTGGTCCTCGCTGCTGTCGCGGCGGCTGCGACTTCGCCGACGCTTCCCGTCTTCAAGCGCGCCGCTCACAACTACGACAAGCTCCCCGCGGTTGCGAAGTCGGTCGGCAAGGTTCAGGTCTCGCGGCGGATCGCGACCGCGGTCGACACGAAGCGCCGCCCCTACCTCGTCTACGCGACGCTGATGAAGGACAAGTCGGTCTGCATCCTGCTGGTGCAGTCCGATTCGTACCGCGCGCGGTGCGCCCCGAGCACGGCGCTGTTCGCGCCGGGGCGGTACACGTTCTCGGTCATCAAAGGGCTGATCGGTGGGGTCGCCAACAGCAACGTCAAGAAGGTGGTGCTCGTCGGCAAGACCGCCCGCAAGACGATTGCCCTGACCAAGGACGGCGGCTACATCTACGGCTGCCCGGCGCCGACGAACTGCGCCACCTGGATTCGCGAAGTGCTCGGTTACAGCTCGGCCGGGAAGCTGATCTCGACCGAGCGAACGCACTGACGCGCGCCTAGTACGGGCAGTCGGGCGCCTTGTTCAGGCGCGGAGAGACGAGGCACCAGCCGGGCTTGGCCTTCACGCCGATCCGCACGTAGAGCGAGGGCTTGCTCGTCGAGATTCCGCAGACGCGGTCGTACCCCATCTCGCTGCCGCCGCCGATGCTCCCGGTCTTCGTCCAGCACAGGATCGTGGACTTGCTTCCGAGTCGTTGCTGAATATCGGAGGCGAGACCCGGGTTCGTGAGCTTCTTCGACCCGCAGCCCACAAGGGCTACGACGAGGAGCCCGATCGCAACGAGCTGGGCAGCCTTCATCGCGTCGCAGAGTAGCGGCTCGCGAGGACGCTAAAGGTCACCCGAAAGGGTGCCGATATCCCGGGCGTGAGGATTGGGGTGACAGCCCGGGTTGGATTCCTCGTGGCGCTCGCACTCGTGCTCGCCGCCACCGCCGCAGGCGCCTCGCAGGCGCCCCGCCGGGCCGTCGGAATCGTCGCATTCCGGGTTCCGAGCGGCGTCTACAAGGTCCTTCATGCACCCGTGCGCCACGAGACGAAGACGGTGTCGGCCAGGACGCGCCGTCTCGCAAGCGCCCGCTCGATTGCGCGGCTCGCCGGTCTGCCGCCCCAGGCGCAGGCGCCGGCGCCCGCTCCGGCCCCGGCAACCGTGATCCCGACCGACCCCGGCTGGCCGCAAGAGTGGGGCTTGTCCCAGATCGGGGCACCCGCCGCGTGGCAGGTCTCGTCCGGCTCGAAGCCCGTCGTGATCGCGGTCATCGACAGCGGCGTCGACCCGGCCCAGCCCGACCTCCAGGGCGCGCTCGTCCCCGGTGCCGACTTCGTCGACTCGACCGGCAGCACCGCCGACCAGTACGGCCACGGGACGATGGTCGCCGGCGTCATCGCCGCGCGTCCCGACAACGGCCTCGGCGGCGCAGGCATCTGCTGGACGTGCCGCGTGATGCCGATCAAGGTGCTCGGCGCCGACGGCAGCGGCACGTCGGTGGCGATCGCTCAGGGTATTCGCTACGCGGCCGACAACGGCGCGAGCGTCATCAGCATGAGCTTCGTCCTGAGCGGCCCCGACGCCGGCGTCCAGTCCGCGCTCGCCTACGCGCACTCCCGCGGCGTCCTTCTGATCGCCGCAGCCGGCAACAGCGGGACCGACCAGCCGACCTATCCCGCCGCGTACCCCGACGTCGTGTCGGTCGCCGCCGTCGACCCCTCCGGCGCGCTCTATCCGTGGTCGACCCACGGCCCGTGGGTCACCCTCGCCGCGCCCGGCTGTGCGTACACGACCGCGATGGGCGGAGGCTTCGTCTCGAACTTCTGCGGTACGTCCGCTGCGGCACCGCTCGTCGCGGGCCTTGCCGGCCTGGCTCTCTCCGCCGGCAACGGTTCGGCCGCCGACGTCGAGGCCGAGCTCGAGCAGACCGCCGTGCCGCTCCCGGGCGCGGTCGGAAGCGGCCGGGTAGCCGCCCAGCAGCTGCTCGAGCTGGCGACGCAGAACTAGCCACACAAAGACGGAGGGCCCGCTCGCGCGGGCCCTCCGTCTCCTTTCCTTGCCTCGCGGCGAACCGCTAGGCGATTGCGACCCGCACCGACCGGATGGACGGAGCGAGCTTCAGGTTGCCGACGCGAACCTGATGGTTCGTGGCGACAAACCGGGTCACGACGCGGTTGGTCACCTTGCCGTGGACCTTGCTGACGAGCGTGATCTTCAGCTTGGCGGTCTTCGCCGGGCCGTTGACACGCACGACCAGATACCGACCAGTGCCGACCTTGACGACGCGCGCGGTGGCGAGCGTCATCGTGACGGTCTTCGCCGCCGGAGCGGTCTGGGCCGTCGGGGCCGGGGTCGCGACAGCGACCGGAGCAGCAACCGTCACCGGAGCTGCCGGAGTGCCGCCACCGGTGGTGCCGCCGCCGCCGCCGGTGTTGCCACCGCCGCCGCCGGTGTTACCGGGCGGCGGGGTGGTGGTCCCGCACGCCTTGCCGGAGGTCGGGTTGAAGTCGGCCGAGCGGAAGATGCCGTCACCGTTGTTGCGGGTGTAGACGTTCTCCGACTCGACGTCGATGCAGCTGCCGTTCGTGCTGCGCACGAAGATACCGGCCTGTCCGTTCGCGCCCGTCCAGACGTCGATCGGGCCGCCCGTAGCCTGCCCCGAGCCGGTCTGGCCCGTGGTGTCGTACGGGGTGACCTTGGCAGCGTCGGCACCGATGATCGGGGCCGAGCCCGTGAACGACTGCGCGTTGAACTCGACCTTGGCACCCGAGACCGGGTTGCCCTCGAGGTCGAGGATCGTCTCGACGCAGAACGCCTCATTGGAGCTCTTCGGGACGCAGTTCAGGACCTTGCTCGACGCGAAGTTCACGGTCTTCGTCAGAGCGTTGGAGGTCTTGTTCGCGCCGTCCCAAAGGACCGGCTGATCCGGGTAGACGGAAGTGGCGGTGATCGTCGAATGACCAACCGGAGCCGGGCCGTAGATATCGCAGCGGCCGTTCGAATCCGGCGTCAGGACGATGCCACCCACGCCCCAGATGTTCCGGAACGGGTTGTACTGAACGTACGCCTCACCGTGCTCATCCGTGTAGACGGCGACGCCGGTGGCGCCCGTCGGGAGCGGAATGCCCTCAGGATCGGCGTTCGGCTGCGTCGGCTGCCTACCCTCGGGGTTGTCCGCGTAGTAGCAGTCGTTGTAGCCGTGGGAGTAGCTCGTGGTGAACGTATCCCAGTAGTCGTAGATCCCCGCCACCTGCTCCGTCGTGAAGATGTCCGACGGATCGGTGAAGCCGAGGAAGCTGGTGAAGTTGTTCGACGCATGGCCTGCGACACCGGACGTGACCGGCGGGCAGTAATCGTCCCTCTCCGTGTCAGAGCCGGTGTAGCACTGGCCGAGCGTCCCCTCGCCCGGCAGCGTGGCCGGGATGAGGGCCTTGTAGAACGGCGCGTACAGATCATGTGCCTTGGCGCCGGTCGGGTCGGTCGACGGGTTGCGGTTGTAGATGGCGGTCTTGTCGGCCTTCGACAAGGTGCCGACCGTCGAGTCCGAGCTCAGGTCGACGTCGACGCGCAGCGCCGGCATCGGAGCGTCACCCGCGTCCAGCTTGCCGTCCGACAGCAGCGTGTCGGCCGGGCGCACCGGATCGAACGGGCCGTAGGCATAGTCGGACGAACCGTCGTAGATGTTCGAGAACGGCCCGAGATCCGGGTCGCCGCTCGTGTTCGGCACGAGTCCGAGGCAGTTGTCGACCGCGTCGACGGTGGTCGCCGTCAGATCGTCCACGCAGAGGCCGCCCTTGAAGTGGCCTTCAGTCGTGGCGTCGTCGTCGTGGATGTCCCACCGCATCGAGGCCGAGCCCGGCGAGTTGCTCCCGTTGATCGACGAATCGACCGCGAGGTGCTGTGCCAGCCAGGCCCAGTCGTCCGGCAGCGTCACGACCGGGTGGTTGTACCCGGCGAAGTTGTTGCCGAACGGGAACGTGCCCTTGACCTCGATCTTGACCAGACCGGGCAGGAAGCCGTTCCCGCCGTTCGGGCCTGCACCCGGAATCGGGTTGAAGACGCCGTTACCCGTCGGATCGCCGAGGTTCGCACCTGCGACCTCGCTGATCGTCGGAGCCTGGTCCTGCATCCAGATCACGAGGAACTGGTGCTGGTCGAGCGAGTCGCCGCCGTTCAACAGCGGATACCACGCGTTGTTGATCGACAGCTTGTAGACCGCGAGGCCCGCCTTCTGCGAAGCGACCTCGAACGAGAAGCAGAGGCCGTAGTCGCTCGAGATGAACCCGGTCACGCCGTTGAGGGTCTGGCTGGGCTGCTGGTTCACGTCGCCCGACCAGTCCTCGAGGAGGACCGTTCCGGTGAGCGGAAGGCCCTCGCTCTTCGCAGCGGTAGCGGACTCGCTGTCGATGAACGAGAGGCACTTCACGACCTTGACGGTCTCGCCTGCCCAGGCCACGTAAGGAATGTTCGTGGTCTGAGGATCCGGCGGACCGTACTGCTCGTTACCGGCTGCCGCCGATCCCGCACTCACCATGAGCGCGGCGATCGCTGCGAGCAGAGCAACGAGCGCAATGCTGATGCGTAGACGCATCCCTTCCCCCTCTCTCAATCCCTAGGAGTTACCCAACTTTTCCGATCATCTGCCGCAGCGTCTGAATCGAGCCGCTGCGACAAGGGTTGATGCCTGACAAATCCCCCCTTTCGACCTGGAAACGTCCGCCACCCTCGGCGGGCGCAAGTGATGTTCTAGACGGGTCCCCGTCCTGAATCAAGAGCGCGACGGGTAGGCTTTCGGACGGAAAAACCCATCCTCCGCAGGAATTTCCGGGTTTCAGGGGCGTCGAAAACCCCCACCTACCAAACCTTCCGAAAGCTCAGTACATTGGAGTCAGGTGCGGCGGCTCCTACTCCTTGGTCTGCTGATGCTGGCCCTGACCTCGGCCCTCGCCGTGGTCACCGCCGCCGCGGATTCGAACGACCCGACCAACCCGAACGACCCGACGTGGCCCTCCGAGTGGGGGCCGCGGCTGACGCGGGCATCCGACCTCTGGCAGGTCTCGACGGGCAGCCCGAGCATCGTGATCGCCGTGGTCGACACCGGCCTGACGCCGATCCCGTCCGAGCTGACCCAGGTCGTCCCGGGCTGGGACGTCGTCGGCAACGACGCCTCGACCGGCGACGCCAACGGGCACGGGACCTGGGTCTCGACGATCATCGGGGCACTCGGCAACAACGGCGTCGGCATCGCCGGCTACTGCTGGCACTGCTCGATCATGCCGGTGCGGGTCGCCGAGAGCCGCGACGGAGGGGCGCTCGCCTCGTCGATCGCCAGCGGGATCCGGTGGGCGGTCGACCACGGCGCGCGGATCATCAACGTCAGCCTCGCTTCGAACAGCTACGACATCGGCGAGCTCGGTGCGATCGAGTACGCCGAGGACAACGGCGTGATCGTGATCGGCGCCGCCGGCAACACCGGGCAGACCGACCCGCTCTACCCCGCCGGGTATCCGGGCGTGCTCTCGGTCGCGGGCACGGACGAGAACGACGTGCTGGAGGACTGGGCGACCTACGGCTCGTGGGTGACGCTCGCGGCGCCGGGGTGCGAGATGGTGATGGACCCGAACGCCGGGCCGGCCTACGGCTGCGGCTCGTCCTTCGCGCCGCCTGCGGTGTCGGGCATCGCGGGCCTGCTCCTCTCGATCGATCCGAGCCTGACCGCGAACCAGGTCGAGAATGCGCTCCGCGCGACCGCGCATTCGGTCCAGGGCATCGGCGGCGGCGAGGTCGATGCCTGGGCGGCGGCGAACTACCTCGGGCTCGTGCCGGCGACGCCGCCTCCCCCGCCGGCTCCGGCGGCCACGGCCGTCTCCACCGCCGCGCCGACGTCGTCCCGCCAGGTGCTGCTCACCGAGGGCGTCGTGCGGCGGAAGACCGTGGTCAGGCTCCAGCTGGCGGCCGGGCCCCTCTATCTCCAGCTGATCGGCGCCCAGGCTGCTTCCGACTGCTCCATGAGCATGCGCGCGTCGGGCGTCCTCTATGTGGCGCTCCCCGGCGAGAAACGGATCCGCAGCCTGGCGGCGACGGTGAAGGCCGGGAACTACAACGTCACGATCAGCTGTGTCAACGCGCGGAAGAAGTCGTACTCGCTCGACGCGACCGGGATGTTCCCGAACTAGAACCTCGAGCGCGGCCTTCCTCGCCGGTGCGGGGTGCGTTTCGCACCCGCCCCGGCGAGGAAGAGGCCGCGGCGCGTCGTCACGATGCTTCCACCGCGACGGCGCCCGCGCCGACCAGCTCGAGGGGCACCGGACGCACGAGCCCACGGGAGATCGCCCAGTGGCTCGCTTCGACCCGGTTGCGCACGCCGAGCTTCTTGTACGTGTTCGCGAGGTGGAACTTGATCGTCTGGTCGGTCACCCAGAGGATCTTCGCCACCTCCCGGTTGGGACGGCCCTCGGCCACCAGCCGGAGGATCTCCAGCTCGCGGCGCGTCAGCCGGGCCCTCGCGCCGACGCAGTGGTCGGTCGCGCCCGTCTCCTCGAGCTGCGCCGCGTATGCCTCCATCACTGCGCGAACCAGCTCGCCCGCGCCGAGCTGCCGGTCGACCGCCCAGTAGGCGCCGCCGGCGAGCGCTGCGTCGACCGTCATCCGGTCCTCGTTCTCGACGAAGACGACGGTGACCAGGTCGGGGCACCGCTTGTGCATCCGGCGCAGCAGCCGGTACAGCTCGCGGGTGTCGACCTCGTCCTCGAGCCCGATCAGCAGCAGGTCGGCCGCGTGGGCCTCTGCGAGGTCGGGTGCGCGGGTGAGCTCGCCCGAGTTGGCGACGACCGAGACGGCCGAACGCTTCAGCGCGGCGGTCACTGCCTGCTGCCACAGTGGATCCGGATCGATCACCACGGCGCGTGCCGCGGTCTTCATCACAGTTCGTTCTCTCATTTCCCCTCTCCCTTGCGGAAGGTTCCGCAGGATCAGTCCGTCGATGGACCCGAGCCGATATCCCCGCGGCTCGGGACTGCCAGCTCGTGGCGGCGGACTATCCGGGGCGTTCGAGAGAGAGGCGGCGGCGGTACTCGACCGGCGCCGTCACGGCCATGGCGACACGCGACGTGAGCCACGGCGGGAGGATCGAGAACATTGCGGCGAGCGCCGCGAACAGCAGGACCGCGGCGCCGGCGGGCCCGCTGAACGCGCCGCCGAACGAGATCGGCGAGTCGTTCGCCGGTGAGCTCGGCGCGGGCGGCAGCGTCGGTGCCCTGGGCGGCGCCGACGACGGGACCACCGGAGCGGAGCTCCCGCCGATGGAAGCGACGGACACCTCGGAGGGCGGCACGAGCGTGACGCCCGACGGCGGCTGCCACGGGATCGCGGTCAGCGCCGGCGGCTGCGACGATGCACTCGTCTGCACGGCGAACAGCGGCCGGACGATCGAGACGTGGGTCTTGGACGACGCGGCACCGTGGTGCGGCGGCGCGACGTGCGGGCGCTTCGCAACCGTGTGACGCGCCGGATGGACGACGGGCGGCGCCGAGGCCTCGACCGCCGGAGCCGGTGCTGCGACCGCTGCCGGCGGAGGCAGAGGTGCGGGCGGCGACGGCGCGGTCGCGGACGTCTCGGGCGGCGGATCGGCCGGGACGGCGACCGTGATCTCGGTCGTCACGTTCTGGGCGGCCGGGGGCGCCGTGCCGGTTGCGGGCGCCGTGCCGGCGCCGGCGCTCGTGCTCGTCCCGGTGGGCGTGCTCGTTCCCGTTCCGGTCGTCGTTCCCGTGCCGGTGCCGGCCGTCGAGGTCGTGCCGCTGGTCGTGCTCGTGCCGGTGGTCCCGGCGCCGGTCGTCGGGTCGGTCGTCGTCGCGCCCGGTGCCGCGACACCGGACGTGGTCGTGCCGGTGCTCGTCGCCGTGCCGGTGCTCGTCGTCGACCCGTCCGTCGGGGTCGACGTCGTCGTCCCGTCCGTCGGCTGAGTCGTCGTCGTCGTCGTTCCGCTCGCCGGCGTGGTGGTCGTCCCGTCGGTCGGGTCGGTGACCGCCGGCGTGGTCCCGTCGGTCGTAGTCGGAGTCGTCGTCGTCGACCCGTCGGTGGTGGTCGTCCCGTCGGTGGGCGTCGTCGACTGGCTGCTCGTGTCCGGCGGGGCGGCCGCGGTGGACGCGGTGGTCGATCCGCCGGAGTCGTCGGCGGCGGCGGGCCCGGCGACGGCGAGTGCTGCTGCAGCGCAGCAGAGGAGCACGAGCAGGATCACTGCACCGTGCGGCCGACCGTCCCTCGTCCCCACCTTCAGTCCCACCAAACCCTCCGTTGACCCGCTCCCTGAAGCACTATTTATCAGGCAATGCGGGCGGACACAACTCGCCCTTGCCCTGCGGCGCTCCGCGTGGGAGCCTACGACAGAGGGGGCGAGACGATCATCCGGTGAAACCTAGCCTGCAGTCGAGTCAAAAAGGGTGCAGTATCCGTGCGGCGACCGGGGCGGGGCGTAGTCGCGCCGTGATCCGAAGAGGGGGTTAGAGGGTCAGATGGGGGGAAAGCTCGGATTCGGGGGGCGCTTGTTCTTTGCGGCCCTGCTTGCAGGAGTGCTGCTCTTTGCGGCGACCGGGACCGTCAGCGCGGACGGCCCGCAGACGTGGACGGTGTCGATCGGGAACGCGTCACCGGGGTCGTCGCCGGAGGGCGACGCGCCCGGCGCGAACTCGATGACGTTCCCGCTGGCGCTGAACGGCGGCGGCGCGACGACGACGCCGGCTGCGATCGACGTGACCTATACGAGCTCCGAGGGCACGGCGCCTCAGCTCGTGATCCCGGCGGGGACGGCGGCCGGGACTTTCAACCTGCAGGTGCCGATCAACGGCAACACGACGCCGCAGGACGACCGCACGATGACCGTCACGCTGACCAACGTCGCGTTCGACGCCAGCGACACGACCGACTCGATCTCGCTCGGTAGCCCGACCTCGGGCACCGGCACGATCATCGACGACGACTGGCGCATCGCCGGGCTGACGTCGAGCCCCGCGAATGCAACGGTGAGCGAGGCGAGCGGTGCGACGATCGACTTCCAGGTGGCGCTGGTCGGGCCCGACGGGACCCCCCAGAACGCTCCGGCGAATCACGCGATCAAGGTGAACTATGCGCTCACCGACGGAAGCGGTGACGCGGGCGCGAAGTTCGGGAAGAACTACAAGGTGACGCAGCCTGCGAGCGGCGCGCAGAGCGGGACGCTCACGTTCGCGCCGGGCACCGGCACCGTCGACGTGAAGGTGCAGGCCCTCAACGACAACGTCTACGGCTACGACAAGACGTTCACGATGACGGTCTCGAGCCCGCAGGGCGCGAGCTTCGCGGCGGGTGCCGCCACTTCGGAGACGGGGACGATCACGGAGTCGTCGTCGCCGCCCGTGCTGGCGATCTCGTCGCCGTGCGGCACGGTCACCGGCGGCACGGTCGCCACGATCCCGCTCGAGACCTCGTTCGCGAGCCCGATTCCCGCCACCGTCACGTGGACGACCTCGAACGGAACTGCGGTCGCGGGCGACTACAAGGGCGGCACGGGCACCGCGACGGTCCCGGCCGGATCGCGCGACGGGTCGATCACGATCCAGACGAACGAGAACCCCCCGCCGGGGAGCCGGACGTTCACGGTCACGCTCTCGAGCCCTCAGCACGTCACGTTCCTGAACGGCGCTCAGAGCACGACGTGCACGATCACCGAGCCGTCGACGGTCAGCACCGACACGCTGCCGTCGTACCAGTTCACGAACCCCGCGCCGATCGTGCAGCCCGCGGCGGGCGGGACGGCGCTGACCGTACCGATCAGCGTCACGCTCAACCCGCCGGTCGTCCAGCCCTCGACGCCGGTCGCGGTCGACCTGAAGTGGCAGACGCAGGACGGAACGGCTACCGCTCCGGCCGACTACACGAGCGCATCGGGGACTCTGCACTGGGACGCCGGCAAGTTCAGCACGCAGCCGATCAATGTTCAGATCCCGCCGGCAACCGGCACGAGCAATAGCCCGTTGACGTTCACGATCGTGCTGTCGACACTGACGGCCGCCCCCGTGGCGGCGACGAACATCACCGTGACCGTGGTACCGCCGGCGAGCCCGCCGGTGCTCGCGGTCTCGGATGCATCGGCGCTCGAGTCGGCGGGCTCGATCCCGGCCGTCGTATCGCTGGCGCCGAGCTCCACGAACTCGGTGACGGTGCAGTACGCGACCGCCGACGGGACGGCGAAGGCCGGAAGCGACTACACGTCGGTCAGCGGCACGCTCACGTTCGCGCCCGGCCAGACGTCGAAGACGGTCGCGATCCCTGTGACGAACAACACGGCGAACGACGGCAACCGGTCGTTCACGTTCGTGATCTCGAAGCCGACCAACGCGACCATCAGCGATGCGAGCGCGACGATGACGATCCGCGACGACGACGTTCCGACCCCGCAGCCGCCGACGGTGGTCAACACAGGCCCGCCTCAGATCAAGCCGACGCCGCTGCCCGTGAAGCAGCCGACGGCCAGCAAGCACGTCGTCCTCGTGCAGGTGCTGACCGGGACGAGCACGATCGACCCGAAGGGTTACGTGCACTTCAGGCTCAACTGCCCGGAGCCCGCGGTGAAGACGTGCCAGGGAACCGTCGTCCTGCAGGTGCGCGTCCCGGGCAAGAAGCCGAAGGGCTCGAAGAAGGACCCGCCGCTCAAGACGGTGACCGTCGGCACGGGCAAGTTCAAGATGAAGGTGAACAAGTTCACCTCGGTCAAGGTCAAGATCACGAAGCAGGGGCTGGCCCTGCTCAAGTCCTACCAGCGGTTCAAGGTCAAGGCGACCGTGAACGCGAAGGACGCGGAGAACGTCAAGGGCGTGACCGCCTGGTTCGTCACCGTCCAGCTGCCTGCCCGCTCGATCACGATCAAGACGAAGAAATGACGTCGCGAAGCGCGCGATCGGCGAGCTCGTCGCCGATCGCGAGCGACGCGGTCGCGGCCGGGGACGGCGCGTTGAGCACGTGCATCATCCGGTCGGTGCCGACGATGAGGAAGTCGTCGACCAGGTTGCCGTCGGGCGCGAGCGCCTGGGCGCGGATTCCGGTCGGCCCGAAGGTCACGTCGTCGGCCCGGACGCCAGGCACATAGCGCTGCATGTCCCGTACGAACGCGCGCTTCGAGACATCCCGGCGAAGCTCGCCGGCGCCGGTCCGGAGGTGCCGCGCGACGAACCGCCACGAGCCGGCGTACGAGACAGCGCTCATCGCGTCGCGCACGTCGATCGCCGCGCGCCGGTAGCGCTCGCGCGCGAAGGCCAGGACGGCGTTCGGCCCGGCGACGACCGACCCGTCGACGCGCTTCGTGAAGTGGACGCCGAGGAACGGGAAGGCCGGATCCGGGACGGGGTAGAGGAGCCCGCGGACGAGCCCCTCCGTCTCCTTGCCGAGGGTGTAGTAGTCGCCGCGGAACGGGACGATGCGGACGGGCGGCTTCGCGCCGGCGAGCCGCGCCACGCGGTCGGACTGGAGTCCGGCGCAGCCGATCACCGCCCGCGCCCGGAGCGGCCCGCCGCCCGTGTCGATGCGGACCTCGCGCGCCGCCGCCTCGAACCGCAGCACCTCCCGGCCGGTCAGGATCCGGCCGCCCGCCGCTTCCACGTCGAAGGCGTAGGCCCGCGTGATTTCGCCGTAGTCGACGATCCCGGTGCGCGGCGCGTGCAGCGCCCGGACGCCGACGGCGTTCGGCTCGACCTCGCGCAGGGCGTCACCGTCGAGGACGCGGAGCCCTTCGACGCCGTTCGCGACGGCGCGTCGGTGCAGCTCGTCGAGGCGCGGCAGCTCGCCGTCGTCGAGCGCAACGATCAGCTTGCCGCAGGCGACGAACGGGATCCCGCGCTCTCCCGCGTACTGCTCGAGCTTGCGCTTCCCTTCGGTGCAGAGCCGGGCCTTGAGTGATCCCGGCTTGTAGTAGATGCCCGAGTGGATGACCCCGGAGTTGTGGCCGGTCTGGTGCGTCCCCGGCCGGTCCTCCTTCTCCAGAACTGCCAGCCGGAGCGCCGGTCGCTTGGCCAGCAGCGCGCGGGCCGTTGCGAGCCCGACGATCCCCGCCCCGATGACGACCACGTCGAAGGTCTCGTCGTCGCCCGCCACCGTTCTGAGCGTAAACGACCCCGCTTGCCGGGGAGAGACGGGTGCTGCATGATCGCCACATGCGGGTGCGGAAGGACCGGAAGCGCGAGCTGATCGAGGCGGTCCCCCTCTTCTCCCACTGCTCGAAGAAGGAGATCGACCGGCTTGCGTCGGAGCTGGACGAGATCGAGATGCCGAAGGGCAAGGTCCTGACGCGCGAAGGTGAGATGGGCCGCGAGTTCGTCGTCCTCGTCGACGGGACCGCGGAGGTGACGAAGAACGGCCGTCGGGTCAACCTCCTCGGCGCCGGCGACTTTCTCGGTGAGATCGCGCTGATCTCGGGCGGCCCACGCACGGCGACGGTGACGACGACCTCGGACTCCGATCTGCTCATCCTCACGGCGCGATCGTTCGCCCGGGTCACGAAGGAGATGCCTTCGGTCCAGGCGAGCGTCCTGAAGGCGCTCTCGGAGCGCCTTGCCGCCGACTCGCTGTAGTCGATCGGGCACTATTCGCCGGTGAAGCTGACCGTCGCAGGGTGCTCCCCGGCGTGGCCGAACCCGGGCGGCGCCCAGTCGGGGTACATCGTCGAGAGCGGGGGAGGGCGGCTGCTCCTCGACTGCGGGCCGGGCGTCCTGCCTCGGTTGCGCGCGGCGGAAGGCTGGCCGCGCATCGATGCGATCGCGATCTCGCACTTCCATCTCGACCACTGGGGAGACGTCGTGCCGTGGGTGTGGGGGCTGATGTTCGGGCCGGCGACCGACGAGCCGAAGCCGGAGCTGTGGGTCCCGCCGGGAGGCACCGAGACGCTCGCCCGCTTCGGTGTCGAGCTCGGGCAGCCCAGCATGTTCGAGCAGACCTTCCGGATCCACGAGTACGAGGACCAGCAGCCCTTCGAGGCAGCCGGTCAGCGCGTGGTCGCGCATCGCGTCCTGCACTACGAGATGCTCGCGTTCGGCTTTCGCGTCTCGTCGAACGGCACGACGCTCGCCTACTCCGCCGACAGCGGGCCGACCGACGCGCTCGTCGGGCTGGCCCGCGACGCCGACCTCTTCCTCTGCGAGGCGACGCTGCTCGCGCCCAATCCCGAGGGCGGCATCAGGGGGCACCTCGCCGCCGACGAGGCCGACGAGGCGTTTCGCGCATCCGGAGCCGCCCGGCTGCTCCTCACGCACCGCCCGGCCGAGCGGCCGCTCGACGACCGCTTCGAGCAGGTCTACGACGGGCTCGAGCTCGAGCTCTAGGAAGACGCTTCGATCTGGCGGATGCGGGCCGCCAGGGCCTCGAGCAGCGGCCACGCGATCGTCGTGTTCTCCTCGACCAGCGGCCTGAACTGCCACGCCGTGAGCCCGTAGGCCTTCCCGTCCGACGTCGCGGTGACGGAGGCCGTGCGGAGCCCGCCGTCGACGAGTGCGATCTCGCCGTAGTAGTCGCCCGGCCCGAGCGTCCGCCGGTCGGCCCCGTCCACGGTCACGAGCGCAGTGCCCGACTCGATCACGAAGAACCCGGCCGCCCCTTGCCCCTCGGTGGTGAGCTGAGCGCCCTCCGTGAACGAGCGCACCGTGAACGTGTCGGCGAGCAGCTTGAGCCCGCGGTCGTCCACGCGCGCGAACAGCGGGACGTTCTTCAGGAGCTCGACCGGCGCCGCCATCGCGCCATCGTAAAGGAGCGGTGCGGCGTTGTGAACTACGCGGTAGCGAGCCCGAGGCGACCGGCGACGACGTCCTGCGCGATCCCCGAGCTGCCGGCGTGACCCGTCACCGCGGCGAGGAAGTCGTCGCGCTCGAGCGCCCAGAGCTCGCATGCCGTCGCCGCCTCGACGGTCGCGGTCCGCGGGACGTCGTGGAGCAGCGCGATCTCGCCGATGAACGCTGGCGCCTCCTCGCGCTTCGGCCCGTCCGCGAGCGCGATCTCGACTGTTCCGCTGGTGAGGACGTAGAAGCGGTCGCCGTGGTCGCCCTGCGCGAAGAGCTGTTGCCCGGCCGGGAGCTCCACCTTCGCCACGCGCTTGGCGAGGAACTCGAGCGACGCGAGCGGGAGCGGTGCCAGGAACGGCACGGTCCGGAGCGTCGCGATCAGCTGCTCGTCGATGTCCGCGCCCTCGTCGATTCGGCGGAGCTGCGCCCAGGTCAGGAGGACGAGCACGGGAAGGATGGCGCCGGTGACGACCAGGGCGCCGCGCGCGCCGGCGATCCCGACGAGCGCGGGGGCGAGCAGCGCTCCCAGCCCCACGCCGGCGACGAGCGCGCTCTCCAGGACACCGAAGACGCGTCCGGCGACCTCGGTCGGTGCGGCGCGCTGCAAGAGCGTGATCGCGGAGATGTCGACGAACGTGTTCCCGAGCCCGACGACGCCCCAGGCGATCAGCGCGACCGCCGTCCCCGGGGCGAGACCGACGACGATGAGCGGTATGCCCCAGAGCAGGAGGCCGAGCGCGAGGTCCTCGGCGAGCCGCTTGCGGCTGACGAGCGCGAGCATCACGCCGGCGCCCACGATCGAGCCGATTCCGCTTGCGGCCTCGAGAAGGCCGACGCCCGCCGATCCGATGTCGAGAAGCTGCAATGCGGTGACGACCAGGAGCACGACCAGCGCCCCGGCGACGAAGGTCTGCGCGCCGTAGAGGCCGATGAGCAGCCGGAGCCGTGGTTCGCGGTTGATGGCGCGAATGCCGCCGAGCAGCTCGTCGCGCAGGCTGTGCTCGGAACCCGGGGTAGGCTCCTCGGGGGTCGGGGCCGGGGCGTGGATCCGGAGCACGCAGGACGCGCTCCATGCGAAGGCCACGGCAGTCACGGCGAACACCGTGGCCGGGCCGCCGACCGCCAGGAGCAGAGCTCCGAGGGCCGGGCCGGCGAAGGACCCGACGCTGTCGAGCGTGCTGGACGAGACGTTCGCCGCGGTCAGCTCCTCCGGCGTCCGCGCGAGTGTCGGGAGCATCGCGGTCTCGGCCGGCCTGAAGGCGGTGCTCACCATCGTGGTCAAGGTCGCCAGGATGTAGACGAACGCCGCAGGCCCGTGCGTCGCGGCGACAACCGCCGCCAGGGCGAGTGTCATGACGCGGATGAGGTCCGCGGCGAGCATGACGTGCTCCCGGTGATAGCGGTCGGCGAGCGAGGCGGCCGCCGGCGCCACCACCGCTCCAGCCGCCAGCCGGATGAAGGTAAAGACCCCGACCGCCGTGACGCCTCCGTGCTCGTAGGCGTAGACCGCCAGGCCGATCCCGTACGCATAGGCGCCGAGAATCGAACCGGCGAAAGCGAGCTGGACGTTCCGGATCGCCCGGTTCGCGTAGATGTCGCGAAGGGCGCCGAGCGACTCCCCGAGATGGGCCCTGAGGAACGCCCTCACCGGCCGAGAATCTCAACATTTGACGCGGACGGGAAGCGGCAGGGAAGATTTCGGAGCGCTCGGCCGTCTTGTGGGCGTCCCTGGTTTTGTGACCGAGGAGGTATCCCGAGTGTCTGACGAACCGAAGATCGACGACGAGCTCGACGCAGACGACGACGTCGAGGCTCACAAGAAGGGCACGACCGGCACGGGCTTCACCGACGACGGCGACGACGACGGCGACGACGTTGTTGCACATCGCAAGGGCACCACGGGCACCTGAGAGCCCGCTTGTAGGGATTTTCGGGGGCCCGGGCGACCGGGCCCTAGTTTTGCCTGAGAACCTGCTCGAGGTCGCGGAGCAGCGAGAGGCCCGCCGCGCGGCGCGAGCCCTCGAGCGCGTCGAGCGCGCTCGCGACCCCGGCTACGGCGGCCACGTCCCCGTCGCCGCCGAGGGCGGCCCGCGCCCGCTGCGCCGACCGGAGGAGCCCGAGGGCGATCGCCGCCTGCCCGGCGAACAGGCCGAGCAGCTCCATCTCCTGCAGCGAGAACCGCGAGCGCTGCGGCCGGTCGAGCACCTGAAGCACTCCGAGCGCGTTCTCCTCGTCGAGGAGCGGAACGGCCATCAGCCCTTTCGGCACGTAGCCGGTGTCCTCGGCGAAGTCGCGGGCATGCCTCGGGTCGCTCTGGACGTCCTCGATCACGAGCGGGGTCCGCGAGGAGAGCACCCAGCCCGCGACGCCGGTCGAGGCGGGGAAGCGCCGCCCGACGAGCTCCCGCTCGCCTTCTCCCGAGACGGCCGCGAAGACGAGCTCCTCGGTGTCGGGGTCGAGCAGCATGATCGACGACGCCTTGGCGCCGAAGATCGCGCGGGCAACGTCGACGATCGACCGCAGGAGGCGGCCGAACTGCTCGTCGGCGGCCAGCACCCCGGCGGCGACCGCCGACCTCAGCTCGTCTGTTCTGTCGTTCACCGTTGGCCTCCTACGTTCGACGAGATCTGGTACAGGACGCTCTTCAGCTGGAACGGGGTCAGCTGCGGATGCTTGCTCAGGATGAGGGCGGCGATGCCCGTGATGCAGGGGGTCGCGAAGCTGTTCCCGGTCGCGCGGATGGTCGTGCCCCCGGTCCAGGCGACCTCGACGTCGACGCCGCGCGCGAAGAACTCGACCGGCGGGCTCGGGTTCGCGTAGAAGCGCAGCGGGTCGTGCTCCTCGTGGCTCCCGACCGAGATCACGGACGAGAAGCGCCACGGGAACGACTCCACCGGCATGTTGTGCGCCGAGGCGACGAGCACCGTCCGCTTG
>Ga0335079_10002932_pt1 | contig 19663 bp, 16 predicted proteins | sample Lox_Sample_33_FD_206719 | JGI IMG/M metagenome (GOLD analysis project Ga0335079, IMG submission 206719) | Soil microbial communities from Loxahatchee National Wildlife Refuge, Florida, United States - Lox_Sample_3.3 | ecosystem: Environmental > Terrestrial > Soil > Wetlands | place: USA... | reverse complement strand
ATCACGCGAAAACCTCAACTACGTCTGCCGTTATTCGACTGTTGCCGTCAGGCCGCATTACCTCGGGCAGCCAGGGGTATGGTGTGGACCGCATCCGAACAGCGTGGGACACGCATTCCAGCTAAACCAGCATCCCGCCGCAAACGAGCCGGCGATCTGGGGTCCCGCGGCGCCCGCGCCCCCCTGTGCCATCGGACAGCGCGGCGTCGGGGGAACACATCCAAATTGGAATGTGTGCCAGCAAGGTGGACCCCACGTGCAGACGAGGCTCGGAAACGCCGCGGCTTCGGGAGCCGCACCTGCCCCGGCTTCGAATTGCGGGCAGGCAGGAGTGCGATGCGGACCGCATCCGAAAAACGTGGGACAGGCGTTCCAGCTAAACCAACATCCTTGGGCGACGGAACAGGCGAGCGATGGCATGACCCCCGGCATTGCCTGCGCCGCGACTCCGCCGCCTCCCTGCACGGGTGTGCCCGGTGCGACAGGCGGGCATGCGGGCGATGCGACCGGGCATTCCACCGTCAGGATCGGACAAACCGGCGTGTGACAGACAATGATGTGGCTGATGCACGGATTGAACGGAGACGGAGGGCAAAACTCTGGCCTTGTGCAAAGGATCGGGCTGGGATTGCAGAGCACCAATGCCGTATGGATCGGAATGCCGGGCGTGGCCGCGGCAGTGCCCGCGGCTGCGGCGAATTGCCCTCCGTACGCGGCCATCAGCGGCCCTTGAAAGAACTTGCCCTTGCTCGGCTGCCCGCCGGCGGACCCCAAACTCACATCGGCGCTTCGCTTGATCCAGATATAGGAACCACCTAGCGGCGACTGCTCTTCGGGAATCGGTTGGGTATGCAGGATGTCGGACGTAGCCACATCCGCATAGCTCGTGAGCGACGCGTCCCAATAGATTCGCGTCTTGTCCGCCTCCGACGAGGCGCCAAAGAAGCCGGTCAAAAGCTGCGCATCTGGATTCTTGGGATCTGGAACGGCTTTCGCGGTGAACGAATCGATCTTTATCTGAGGTCCCTTTTCAGCAGGCACAATATCCCTCCTCAGTCATTCGGCCCTTTGCGGGTCTCGGTATGCACAAACAGTCCCCACTTTAAGTGGGTCCTAGACGTTGGGATACTATCCCGTTTGCAAGCGTAGGTCAACGGCCCGTTAGTGGGAGCACCATAATCAGCGTATGTTTGAACACCGAAGGCGCCCCCGGTGCCAACACAATTGAACAGAGTATCCTGGAAGAAGCGTGGGGAAGTTCTTCGTTCAAAATTTCGGGTGCCGGGCGACACAGGCCGATGGCGCCGCCCTGGAATCGATGCTTGCAGCCAAGGGTCTGTCGGCCTCGGGTGAGCGTGCCGGTGCGGATCTTGTGGTGCTCAATACCTGCACCGTTACGTCCTCCGCCGATGACGACGTGCGCCAGACCATCCGGCGCGTGCACCGCGAAAATCCGGGGGCGCGCATCCTGGTGACGGGGTGCTACGCGCAGCGGGCGCCCGAAGAACTGGCGGCGATGCCCGGCGTCGAATGGGTGGTCGGCAACTCGCACAAGACGCAGATCGCGGAGCTGGTGACTGCGGCGCCGTATCACGGCAACATACTGGTCGGCGATATCCTCGCGCAGCAGGAGTTCCTCTCGGCGCCGGTCGAGGACGCCGCCGGCGATCGCACACGTCCCAATCTGAAAATTCAGGACGGTTGCAACAACCGGTGTTCGTTCTGTATCATCCCGTTCGTTCGCGGGCGCAGCCGCAGCGCGCCGGCGCAGCAGGTTATTGACCAGGTGCGGTCGCTGGCGGCCCGGTATCGCGAGGTGGTGCTCAGCGGCATCAATCTTGGGCGGTGGGGACGGGAGCCGGGCAGCCGGATGCGCCTGGCGGACTTGCTCCGCCTGCTCCTCGCCGGGACCAACGTCGAACGCCTCAGGCTGAGCTCGGTCGAGCCCATGGACTTCTCCGACGACCTGCTCGGCCTGATGGCAGCCTCACCCCGGATCGCGAAGCACGTGCATGCGCCCCTGCAAAGCGGCTGTGACCGCACGCTTCGCCGGATGCATCGAAAGTATCGTCCGCGGCACTACGCGGACCGGGTGCGAGAGGCTCGCGCGCTGATGCCGGATGCGGCCATCGGCGCCGACGTGATGGTCGGATTCCCGGGCGAGACGGACGCGGAGTTCGAGGAAAGTCGCGCCTTCATGGAGGAGATGCCCTTCACCTACCTCCACGTGTTCACCTATTCCGAACGCCCGGGAACGCCGGCGGCGGAATCCGTGCAACACGTGCCCATGGCGGTTCGGAAAGAGCGCAATCGGATTCTGCGGGAACTGGCCGCGCGGAAAAACCGAACGTTTCGCGAGCGCATGGTGGGCCGGACTCTATCGGCCGTCACCCTGCACGACGACGGAATCGCGCTCACCGGCAACTATCTGAAGGTTGAATTGGCGGCGCCGCGCGAGGCGAACCGTATGGTGGAGGTAAAGATCGGCGGGGTCACGGCGGGAGGTCTGAGCGAGGCCTGGACCGGCCTGTGCCGGATGTGCCGGATCGGTTAGCTACGCCGAATGGGCCGACTCCATGGCCGCGCCGGCAGCGGCGGATGCATTCTCCTCAGGCAAGGGCTGGCTCCCAACCCATTCCTTCAAGAGCACGTGCGTCACTACGAGGATGACCGGCCCGACGAAGAGCCCGACGATCCCCAGACTGATCATTCCTCCAATCACGCCCGCGAAGACCAGCAGCAGGGGCAGGTTGGCTCCCTTGCGGATCAGGATGGGGCGCATGACGTTATCCACCGTGCAGGCCAAAAGCGAAATCGCGAGCAGGATGCTTGCCCGTACGGTGTCGCCGGTGCTGAACTTCCAAATGATCGCCGGGACCAGGATAAGTACCGGGCCGATCTGGGCCAGGCATAGGATCAAAATAGCGGCGCCGAGCAGGAAAACACCGGGAACCGCACCCGCCGCCAGGCCGATTGTGGCGATCACGGCCTGAACGATAGCGGTCACCACGACCCCCATGGCCACGCCCCGGACCGACGATGCCGCCAGCACCGCGGCTTTCTCGCCGTGAGGTCCCGCCAGCCGGTAGGCAAAGCGCCGCACCGCGCGCGCGGTGGTTTCACCGTGCGTGTACAGGACTGCGCAAATGATGACGGTCAACAGGAACTGCAGGATCATTCCGCCAATGCCGCCCAGCGTACCCGCAAACCATTGGAGGAACCGGCCAGCGTAAGGCGCGATGTGGGCTTTGAGGCTGTCGGGACCGCCGGAAGCCAGGCTCTCCCACGCGGCCGAGAGCTTGGCGCCCGCCAACGGTATGGACGCCACCCATTGGGGCGGATGCGGAATGGTGACTTGGTTCAAGGAGGTCGCCCAGGCAACGATCCGGTCCAGATTGCCCACGATCTCCCCTACCGACACAGCCATCGGGACAAGCAACACAAGGAGGAGCAGCACGGTCATGACTGCTGTCGCCAGCCCCCGCTTGCCCCAGAGCCTCGCCTGCAGGGCGAGCAGGACAGGCCAGGTCGAGATCACGATAGCCGACGCCCAGAGAAAGGCCGAGAAAAAGGGAGACACGATCCAGGAGGTCGCCACGATCAGGGCGGCGATGAACAACACGGCCAGTGTGGTGCGGGTCAAATCGCGCGTGGAAACGAGATTCGGGGACATAGGCAGACTCCTTCGCCAGACAAACGAACGATGCCACCGGACTGCCCCTGGATGGACTACATTTCGCGGCGGCCTTCCATGGCCTTCGAGATGGTCACTTCGTCGGCGAATTCGAGATCGCTGCCAACGGGGATGCCCATGGCGATGCGCGTGACTTTCACGCCAAGTGGTTTCAGCAGGCGCGCCAGGTAGACGGCGGTGGCTTCACCTTCCACCGTGGGATTGGTGGCGAGAATCACTTCCTGGATCTCGCCTTCGCCGATTCGTTCCACCAGGCCTTTGATCTTGAGGGAATCCGGTCCGATGCCGCGCAAGGGCGAGAGCGATCCGTGGAGCACGTGGTAGCGGCCCTCGAACTGACGCGTGGTCTCGATGCCCACGATGTTGTGCGGCTCCTCGACCACCACCACCACCTTGGGATCGCGATTGGGGTCGCGGCAGAAATTGCACAGGTCGGTCTCGCTGATGTTGTTGCAGATGCGGCAGAGGCCGAGCTTATCTTTGACATCGAGAATGGCCTGCGCCAGGTGCTCGGCGTCGTCGCGGCCGGCGCGGAGGACGTGGAATGCGAGGCGCTGGGCGCTCTTCTGTCCGACGCCGGGCAGGCGCTTGAATTCGGTAATGAGGCGCGCGAGGGGTTCGGCGAAATCAGGCATCGGTTAGATAAGCCCCGGAGGCAGGCCCATGCCGCCGAGCATGCCTCCCATCTTCTGCTGGATCAGGCCGTCCACTTTCTTGACGGCTTCGTTGCACGCGGCCACGATCATGTCCTGGAGCATCTCGACATCGCCGGCGACTTCGGGATCGATCTTTACGGAGAGCAGATTCTTCTGGCCGTCCATGTTGACAGTCACCATGCCGCCGCCCGCAGTGGCATCCACGCGGATTTGGGCGATTTCCTGCTGGAGCTTCTCCTGCATCTGCTGCGCCTGGCGCATCATCTGCTGCATGTTGCCGGGTAGTTTCACGGGTGTCTACTCCTTGAGATTGCGAACTTTGCGAACTTCCCCTCCGAAGACTTCGCGGAAGCGCTGCACTTCAGGGTTGGAGAGCGCGCGGCCGGTGGTGTCGTCGGGCGGGGGGGCCGGGGGTCGGGGGTCGGGTGACGTGAGTGCTTCAGCTTCGCCGGCCGTGAATCTCACGCGCAGCGCGCGGCCGAAGGCTTCGCGCACGGCATCTTCAAATGCGCGGTCGCGGAAATAAAGGCTGTAGGATTTGGGAGCCACCACGTTCAGGTCGCCGCCGGCGAGCGTGAGGGCGGCGTGCTCGACCGCGTCGGCAAGGTGTGCTTGGTTGCGCTCGTGAAGCAGTTGGAAGAGGCGCTCGCGCGGGTCGCCGGCCGTGATCGGCGCGGGATCGGGCTGCGGGGCGAGTGCGTTGGCGCCGGAATTCTGCGGCTCGGGAGGACGAGCGGCGGCTTTCTTCGCCCGATCCATCTCGAAGGGCGAGGGGCCGCTGCGTTGGGGCAGGTTTCCGGCCTGCCCTGTGTCCGGGACGGCTCGCGGACTTGCCCCACTCAGCCCGGCTAGCGCTTCCTCGATCGGCTGCAGGCGGCCCGCTTGCACCAGGCGGAGCAGGCCGATTTCGAGGTGGAACCGCGGCTGAAGCGAAAACTGGAGATCCTTGAAGAGATCCAGCGAAAGCGAGAGATAGCGCGTCAGGTCGTCTTCGGAAAAACGATTGGCAATCTCCGTCAGCCGCCGGCGCTGTGCCGGGCTGGCCGCGATCAGGCGCGTATCGGAACCCGTGATCCGCGCCACCAACAGGTTGCGGAGGTAGCGCGCCAGCTCGCGCGCGAAGTGCTGGAGATTGTGGCCGTTTCGCTCCAGCTCGTCGACCACTTCCAGCATGCGGCGTGAATCGCCGGTGGCGAGAGCCTCGGAAACCTGCTCCAGCGATTCCAGCGAGAATGCGCCCAGGAGCGCGCGCACCTCGGCGGCGTCGAGTTTGGAGCCGCAGCAGGCGATCGCCTGGTCGAGCGCGGAGAGCGAATCGCGCACGCTGCCTTCGCCGGCGGCGGCCAGAACGGCGAGCACTTCGGAATCTGCCTCGATGCCTTCCTGCCCGCAGATCCAGGCCATGCGCGCGGTCAGGTCTTCGAAATCCACGCTGCGAAAACTGAAGTGCTGGCAGCGCGAGGCGATGGTCGCTGGAATCTTGTGCGCTTCCGTCGTGCAGAGCACGAACACGGCCCACTCGGGCGGCTCCTCGATGGTCTTGAGCAGGGCGTTGAAGGCCTCGTTGGTGATCTGGTGGGCTTCGTCGATGATGAAGATCTTGTAGCGGTCGCGCGCCGGCTGGTAGCGGACGTTCTCGCGCAGCTCGCGCATCTCGTTGATGCCGCGGTTGGAGGCGGCGTCGATTTCGATCACGTCCACGGTGCCGCCGGTGGTAATCTCGCGGCAGCTCGCGCACTCGCCGCAGGGCGTGGCGGTGGGCCCCTTGATGCAGTTCAGGCAGCGCGCCAGGATGCGCGCCACGGTGGTCTTGCCGGTGCCGCGCTGGCCCGAAAAGATGTAGCCGTGGGCGATGCGCTGCTGCGCGATGGCGTTCTCCAGGGTGGTCTTCACGTGGTCCTGGTTGACCACGTCGGCAAAGGTCTGGGGCCGGTATTTGCGGGCGATTACCTGGTACATGGGCGGGCAACAATGCCAGGCCCCGGGTGATCCGCGGCACACGTCCTAACCGCTACCGTTGCTTCCTTCCGGACCTGGCGGGGTTTGCGGCCGGAGCGTTGCACGGAGCCCGAGACCTGACAAGCAACCATCGTAGCATGCGGGCAAAACGCGCCTCACCGGGTGAAGATGGTCACGTCGACGTTCATGCCGGGCCGCAGGATCAACCCGTCGGTCTGGTCCACCAGAATCTTGACCGGAATGCGCTGCACTACCTTCACGAAGTTTCCCGTGGCATTCTCGGGCGGTAGCAGGCTCATGCGGGAGCCGGTGGCGCCGGCGATGGAATCCACGTGCCCCGTGACCGACCGGCCGTACATATCCACGTGGATTTCGGCCTTCTGGCCGGGCCGCACGTTGGCAAGCTGCGTTTCTTTGAAATTGGCAGTGATCCAGGTATCGTGCAGCGGGATGATCGCCATCAGGCTCTGGCCCGGCTGAACGATCTGTCCCATCTCGACGCTCTTGCGCGTGACCACGCCATCCAGCGGCGCGGTGATGGTGGTGTAGCTCAAGTCCAATTCGGCCGCTTCCAGCCGTGCGCGTGCTGCTTCCACGGACGCCGATGCACCCGAGACATCCGCCTTTCGGATATCCACCTGCTTGCGGTTGGCGAGCGAGTTTTCAACCTGGGCTTTCGCCTGGGCCACGTGGGTCTGCGCCGCGTCGAGCGCGGCCTTGCGGATTGCGGCTTCTTTCTGCGCGGAGGCCAGCTTTTCCTGTGACGCTTTCAGGTCGCCTTCCGCCACGCGCGCGGCCGCCAGGTAGGCGTCGTACTGCTGCTTCGAGATCTCGGCCTTGTCGAGCAGCGGTTTCATGCGCGCCAGGTCGGCCTGGGCGCGGTCGCTGCTGGCCTGCTTCGAGCGGATGTTGGCCTCGGCGTAAGCGAGATCCGCGGTGGATGCCTGGTCGTACGCGGCACGCGCCCGTTCCACCTCGGCCAGCGCGCTTTCCATTTGAGCCGATGCCAGCGAGTTGCTGGATTGCGTGGTGTCGTTGACCCACGGAACCGCCGTCCGCGCGGATGAAAGCTGGCTTTCGGCCTGCAATACGGCGGCCTTGGCCAGATCCACTCTGGCCTGGTAATCGCGCGGATCGATGCGCACCAGCACCTGCCCGGCTTTGACCTCCTGGTTGTCCTGCACGGCCACTTCGACGACGTTGCCGGAAACTTTGGGCGCGACGGCGGTGACGTGGCCGTCGACATTGGCATCGTCCGAGGAGATCCGGTCGCGATAGTGCAGAAAAACGGCGTATGCGGCGGCAGCCAGGATCAGCAACAGCACCAGAACCACAACCAGCCTGGTGCGCAGGTTATTTCGAGAAGCCGCCGGAGGAGCTTCCACGGCCTCTTGCGTAGGTGTCACTTTGTCTTTATTATTCCACGGCCACCGGGCCGCGCACCGGCGCAGTCTTCCGGATCATAAACATGAGCGGAATCACCAGCAGAAACAGAACTCCCATCATCCAGAACACATCGCAGAATGCCAGCATGCCCGCCTGCCGCAGCATGGTGCCGTAAAGCATGCCCTGGGCTTTTGCGGCGGCATCGGGCGCGGAGGAACCGCCCGAACGCATGGCCGAGGCCATTCCCTCCAGCACCTGCCGGTAACGGAAATCGTACGGCGTCAGGTGCGAGACCAGCACCGACTGGTGAAATTGCGTCCGTCGCGCCAGCATCGTCGTGGCCATCGCGATGCCCGAGCTGCCGCCGATGTTGCGCGCCAGGTTGAACAGGCCCGTAGCATAGTTGGTGCGCTCTTTCGGAATGTAGGCGAAGGCCGTCGTGCTGATGGGCACGAACAGAAACGCCATCCCCAGACTTTGCACCATCCGGCTGATTACTGCGGTGCGGAAGTCGATTTGAAGATCGAAGCCAGACATCAGAAACAGGCCGCCCGAACAGACAAACACGCCGAAGATTACCAGCCAGCGGGCCTGAATCTTGCGCATCAGCTTGCCCACCATAGGCAGGCAGACGATCACCACTAGGCCGCCGGGCGAAAGCACCATGCCGCTCAGCATGGCGGTGTATCCGACCAGGGATTGCAGGAACATCGGCATCAGCGCGGTGCTGGCATAGAGCACGAATCCGAGCACGAGCATGGAAAGCGTGGCCAGCGCGTAGTTGCGGTCTTTGAGAACGTGGAAGTCGATGACCGGTTCCTTCTGCCGCAACTCCCAGAACACCACCGCAACCAGGCAGACGGCCATAATCACCGTCCAGGTGGTGATGAAGTGTGACGCGAACCAGTCTTCCTTCTGGCCTTCGTCCATCACGACTTCCAGGGCGCCGAGCCCGAGGGCCAGCAGTCCGAATCCCGCGTAGTCGATTTTCAGACCGTCGCCGAACCGGCGCCGCGGCAGGTAGGGAGGGTCGAACACCAGCAGCCACGTCATCACCAGCGACAGGATGCCGACCGGAATGTTGATGTAGAAAATCCAACGCCACGTGTAGTTGTCGGTGATCCAGCCACCGAGCGTGGGGCCGATCACGGGCGCCACCACCACGCCCATGCCGTAGACGGCCATGGCCATGCCGTGCTTTTCGCGTGGGAAGCTCTCTACCAGGATGGCCTGTGCCATGGGTTGCAGGGCGCCGCCGCCGATGCCTTGCAGGACCCGGAAGAAGATCAAGGCTTCCAGCGACGGCGCCAGGCCGCACAGAAACGAACTGATGGTGAAGAGGGCGACGCAGATCATGTAGAACCGCTTGCGGCCGAGTAACATCGAAAACCAGCCGCCCATGGGCAGGATGATCGCGTTGGCCACCAGGTAGGAGGTCAGCACCCACGTGGATTCGTCCAGGCTGGCGGAAAGATTGCCCGCGATGTGAGGCAGCGACACGTTGGCCACGCTGGTATCCAGCACCTCCATGAAGGTGGCCAGCATGACCGTCGCGGCGATGACCCAGGGGTTGACGCCCCGGTGCCAATCCCTTACGTGATCGTCACCGGGCGTAGAGCGCCTCCATCTCCCCGGCGGCGTGCGCGAGGTCGGCACGGGCCTGGTTGTAGCGGTAGAGCGCCGCGATCTGGTTGTCGTTGGCGCGTGCCAGGGAGTCCTGCGCGCTGATCACTTCGATGTTGTCGGCCACACCCGCCTGGAACCGGTCGCGGGCCTGTTCCACCTCCTGTTTGGCGAGCTGTACCCCGAGGTTGGCCACGTCCACTTCGCTGCGGGCCGATTCCAGTTGTGCCGCGGCGGTTTTGACTTCGAGCGCGATGCGGTTGCGCACCTCCTGCTCCTGCTGCTTGAGCTGGCGAATGGCGATCTCGGCCTTGGCGCGCTCGGCCTGGATGCGCCCGCCGGTGAACAGCGGAAAATCCAGGCTGGCCTGGTATTGGTAGACCGGAATGATGCTGGTGGGAGTCAACCCCTGCTCCACCCAGAACCCGTTGAGCGAGAGTTTCGGCAGGCGCTCCTCGCCGGCGGCGCGGGATTGCAAGTCGGCGCGCTGCTCTTCATTGAGCACCTGGCGGAGCTCGGGCCTCGTGCTATAAGCCTTTTCCAGCGTCTGATCGATGGAGACGGCCGGGGTATCGAAGAAGCCGACCTGGTCGGCAAGCTCGACCGGGCGGTGCGGGTCGATGTTCAGCAGGCGCGCCAGCGCGAACAGGGAAGTGTTGAACTGAGTGCGCGCGACGATGACGCGCTGCTTCTCGTTCTGGAGCTGAACGTTGGCGCGCAGCGTATCCAGGCCGGTACCCACGCCGTTCTTCTGGAGATCGGCGGCCTGGTCGTAAAGGGCCTGCGCCAGTTCGACGCGGGATTGCGCGGCCTGAAGGTCGGCCGCGACACGCTGGCTGCCCAGGTATTGGGAGACCACCAGCAGCACGCTCTCCTCGCGCACGCTGATTTCCTGCGCCCGCTGCGAGGTGATGCCCAGTTGCGAGGACTTATAGCGGCGCCAGAGGGTGAGGTCGAACACGGGAGAGTTGAAGCCGACGCCGCCCTGGAAGACGTAGAACGGCCCCACGTGCTGCGCGAAATTCGGGAAGCTGACGCCGATCGCGGCATCCAGGTTGATGCGGTGAACGGCTTCGGAGACGTTGCCGGTCACCTGGGGCAAAAGCGCGGAGCGTGCCACCAAGCGGTCCTGTTCACTCTGTGAAACGGCCAGGTTGGCCAGGATCACCTGAGGATTCTGGCGCAGCGCCAGAGCGACAGCCTCCTTCAGGGTAAGTTTTAGGGGTGCGGCCTGCTGCGCCACGCAGGAAAGAGCCGGCGCCAATAGGGCGAGGGCAGCACGGCGGATCCGGAATTGGAGCATTTTGTCGGTTCTCGTATCCAGGATTGCATGCTGCGGGCCGCCGGGCATAGATACGCCGGATGATGGGCAGGCCCGGAGGGCTGCCCCACGGCCTACTTCGCGGCGGCGATCGAGTCCACCTTGATGGTGTCGCCGTCGAGGGTGCCGTTGATCGTCACCTTCTTTGCGGCGAACTTTTCGGGCGTCTTCTGGTCGCTCAGCTTGTAGGTCTTCTTGGCTGAGGCGTCATAGAGAACGTACTGGCCGTTCATGCCTTTCACGCATTCGACCACGCACTTGGCATCGTTGCCCATCTTCATGTCTTTGTGGTCGGCGTTGTCGCACATGTTGTCGGTGATGACGCCGGTGAAGCTGCCTCCGAAGCTGAGCGCGGCCGCGGCGAAGGCGAGGACGATTGTCTTTTTCATTGGATTCTCCCGTTCTTGCGTTCGATGTCGAGCCAGAGCTGGTTGTAGCGCGACTCGGGCATCGGCTGCTTGAGTTGAAAATTGAACTGCTTTTCGAAAGTCGTGACGGTCAGTTGAAAGGGGCCGGAACTGCTGATGAATTGAATGTCGCTGTAACGCCAGGTGCGCGAATCGTTGGCGGCGGCGTAGACGATGGAATCGGGGGCGAATGTGAGGGCGCCTTCGGAGCCTCTGATGGCGGCCACATGCTTGGCGGGAAGACTGGGCAGGTCGGAAGCCTGCCCCACGGCGGCCACGAAGCGCTGGTCGAGCTTCGCGCGCCATTGGGGATAGAGCGCCCCTACAGGGATCTCGCCGGTGAATGTGTATGACACGTCCGCGCCCAGTCTGAGTTTGCTGTCCTTATAAGTCAGTATATGCAGCCGGCCGGGAGCGAGTGTTAATTGTTGAATGTCCTCGTACTTCCAGGTCCAGGCGTGCTTCTTCGGTCCAGCGAAGCGGATACCGGCACCATCCACCGTCATGGCGCCGGAGCAGCCTTTGTGCACGTGCTCGTGGCGCACGGGGAAATCCGCGGGCCAGAGTGCGCCGGCCAGGATCAGGCCGCTTGCGATTTTACCGAATGCCATTTCCATACCTCGTAAATTGCGGGATAAACCACTAATTCCAGGACGAACGATGTGAAGATGCCCCCGATCATGGGCGCGGCGATCCGTTTCATCACGTCGGCGCCGGTCCCGGCGCTCCACATGATGGGGGCGAGGCCGGTGAACATGGTCGCGACGGTCATGACCTTGGGGCGGATACGCTTGACAGCGCCGTGAACGATGGCCTCGCGCAGGTCGGCGAGCGAGCTCATGCGCCCTGCGAGGCGGCGCTCTTCGAACGCCAGGTCGAGATAGAGCAGCATGAAGACGCCGGTCTCGGCATCCACGCCCATGAGCGCGATCAACCCGACCCAGACACCGATACTCATGTTGTAGCCGAGCGCGTAGAGCAGCCAGATCGCGCCGACGGCGGAGAACGGCACCGCCAGCAGCACCAGGAGCGTCTTCGCAGTGGACTTCGTATTGAGATAGAGCAGCAGGAAGATCAGGAAGAGCGTCAGCGGCAGCACCAGGGTGAGCCGCTGGCGGACGCGCTCCATGGATTCGTACTGCCCGCTCCAGGCGAGCGTGTAGCCGGGCGGAAGCTGCACCGCATTGCGGACCGCCCGTTTGGCATCGGCGACGTAGCTGCCCACATCGCGGCCGGCGACATCGACGTAGACATAGCCGCTCAGCATGCCGTTTTCGTTGCGGATCATCGATGGTCCGGTGGCGAGCTTCAGGGTCGCGATCTGGGCCAGCGGAATCTGCATCCTGCCGTCCATCGCGGGCACCAGCGCGCGGGAGAGGCGGCCCAGGTCGCTGCGCGCGTCGCGGTAGTAGCGCACGTTGATGGGGTAGCGTTCGCGGCCTTCGATTGTGGTGGAGACGTTGTCGCCGCCGATGGCGTTCATGACCACCGTCTCGGCGTCGTCTACACTCAGGCCATAGCACGCGAGCTGATCGCGGCGCAGGTCGAAATCGAGGAAGTAGCCGCCGCCCACACGCTCCGCGAACACGCTGCGCGTGCCGGGAACATCGGGGAGCACGGATTCGACCTCTTTCCCGAGGCGCTCGATTTCGGCAAGGCTGGCACCGTAAATTTTGATGCCGACAGGCGTGCGCACGCCCGTGGTCAGCATGTCGATGCGGTTCTTGACCGGCATGGTCCAGGCGTTGGCGACGCCGGGGATCTGGAGCGCCGCATTCATCTCGCCGATGAGCTGGTCGGTGGTGATCCGGCGCGGCCACTGGGATTTCGGCTTGAGCAGGATGACCGTCTCCATCATCGAGAACGGCGCGGGGTCGGTGGACGTCTCGGCGCGGCCGGCCTTGCCGAGCACGCGCTCTACCTGCGGGAAGCGCATCAGGATGCGGTCCTGAATCTGCATCAGGCGCTGCGCTTCCGCGATCGAGATGCCGGGCACGGTGGTGGGCATGAACAGCAGCGCGCCCTCATCGAGCGGCGGCATGAACTCGCTGCCCAGGCGCTGGTAGACAGGCACGGTGGCCGCGACCAGCCCGAGCGCGCCCGCGATCACCAGCCATTTCCAGCGGAGCGTCCATGACACGACCGGCTCGTAGAGGCGCATGAGTACGCGGCTGATCGGATGCTTCTCTTCGGAGTGGATTCTGCCGACCAGGATGGCGTTGATGGCGCGGCCGATGAACGTGGGGATGCGGAAGTTGTCCTTGCGGAAAAAGAGCAGGCGCAGGGCCGGATCGAGCGTGATGGCCAGGACGGCGGCCACGATCATGGCGAAGTTCTTGGTGTAGGCGAGCGGCTTGAAGAGGCGGCCTTCCTGGGCCTCCAGCGTGAGGACGGGCAGGAAACTGACCGCGATCACGAGCAGCGCAAAGAAGCTCGGGCCGCCGACCTCTTTCACGGCGTTGACGATGGCGCGCTGGTAATCCCAGGCGGTCCACTCGGGCGAAGCGCCCTCCAGCTTCTTGTGGGTCTGCTCGACCACTACGATGGCGGCGTCGACCATGGCGCCCATCGCGATGGCGATGCCGCCGAGCGACATGATATTGGCGGTCATTCCCATGGCGTGCATGGGCACAAAAGAGATGAGGACCGCGAGCGGGATGGTCACGATGGGGATGGCGGCGCTGGGGAAGTGCCAGAGGAAGATCAGGATCACCAGCGCGACGACGATCAGCTCCTCGGTGACCGTGCGCTTCAGGTTGTCGATGGACCTGAGGATTAGCTCGGAGCGGTCGTAGGCGGTGATCAGCTTGACGCCGGGCGGCAGGCCGGGCTCGATCTCCTTGAGTTTGGCCTTGACGCGCTCGATGACGCGCAGCGCGTTTTCGCCCTGCCGCATGACCACGATGCCGCTGACGACCTCGCCCCGTCCGTCGAGGTCGGCAACGCCGCGCCGCATGTCGGGGCCGAGCGAGACCGCGCCCACATCGCGCACCAGGACCGGCACGCCGGTCGCGCTGACCGTCAGCGGGAGGCTCTTGAGATCGGCGGTGGATTGCGCATAGCCGCGTCCGCGCACCATGTATTCGCGGCCGGTGAACTCGACGAGGCGTCCGCCGACGTCGTTGTTGCCGGCGCGCACGGCAGCAACGACCTTGGAGATGGGCACACCATAGGCGGCCAGGCGGTTGGGGTCTACCGTGACCTGGTACTGGCGGACGAAGCCGCCGAGCGGCGCGACCTCGGCCACTCCGGGCACGGATTGCAGTGGGTAGCGCAGGAACCAGTCCTGTGTGCTGCGCAGCGCCGCGAGCGAGTGGCCCTCGCCCACCAGCGCATATTGGAAGACCCAGCCGACGCCAGTGGCATCCGGACCGAGCTCGGTCTGCACGTCCTTGGGAAGGCGGGGCAGGATCTTGGAGAGGTACTCGAGGGTGCGGGAGCGCGCCCAGTAAATGTCGGTGCCTTCGTCGAAGATGATGTAGACGTAGGAATAACCGAAATCGGAGAAGCCGCGGACGTCTTTCACCTTGGGTGCGCCCAGCATCGAGCTGACGATAGGGTAGGTGACTTGGCCTTCGATGATGTCGGGGCTGCGGTCCCAGCGGGAGTAAACGATGACCTGGGTATCGCTGAGGTCGGGGATGGCGTCGAGCGGGATGTTGTGCATCGACTACCAGCCGGCGGCCGCCGCCGCGCCTACCAACAGAAAGACCAGGAAACGGTTGCGGGCGGAGAATTCGATGATGCGCTCGATCATTTCTTCGCCTCGCCATGCTGGAGCTGGCTTTCGGAATCCAGCAGGAAGTTGCCGGAGACGACGATGCGCTCGCCGGGTTTCAGGCCGCCGACGATCTCGGTCCGGCCGTCGGTCTGCGCGCCGATCCTGACTTCGCGGGGCTCGAAAAAGCCGTTGCCGCGGACGAAGACCTGGTCGATCCAGCCATCGACCTTGCTGTGCACCTTGGCGATGCGCGTCTCGTCGAGCGTGACGCGCGCCACCGCACGGATGGAGTCACGGGTGGTCTCGTACTCGGCGGTGCCGTACTCGACACCGATGCGCTGCTGCTTTTCGGATGTGATCTGCACCGAGCCTTCGGGAAGCTTGTTGGCGCGCCGTTCGTACCGGGCTTCCTCGCCGGGAACCACGGGGACGAGCTTCATGCCGCAGACGGGGGCGGCTCCCGGCTTGTCGCTCTTGTACCAGGGATGCATGGGATCCACCCAGTAGAGCGGCTTTGGCGCGGCAGGCGCGGGCTTCAGATACCAGCGCCCGTAGCCGTATCCGCCGGTGAACGCGGCGGCGGCCAACACCAGGGCGCCCAGCGTCTTCATAACGATACTCCTGTGAGCTCTTCCAGCCTGGCCAGCGCCAGGTGAAATTGCATGATCTCCTCGTGGTACATGAGCTCGCTCTCCACCACGCTCATGAAATTCGTGAACACGCTGAGAAAATCCAGCGTGCCCGTTTCGTAACCGGCCATGGACGATTCCAGCGTCAGTTGCGTGCCCGGCATGACCGACTTCTGGTAGAGGTCGATGAGGCGGCGCGCGTTGTGGCGATAGTGTACTGTTCCCGGATTTGGGCCTGGATGGCGAGGTCGGTGGCTTCGTAGTTGTGGCGCGCCTCGGCAGTGCGGTAGGCCTGCTCGGTGATCTCCGCGTTCTGCTTGCTCCAGAAGTGCGTGGGTACCTTGAAATCCACTCGGAACTGCCACATCGGCGGTAAGCCGCCCTGGTTGAAATAGCCGCCGGAGAGCGTGTAGTCCGGGTAGGCGCTCCTGCGCGCGAGGTTGGCGGCCAGTTCGCCGCGCTCCACCATCTTCTGCTCGCGCGCCAGCCGGGGAGCGTCTTTTCGCGCGTGGGCCAACAGGTCGTCCAGGGTAGCGGTGAGCTCTCCGGGCGGAATATCGTCAGGCACCTCGATCAGCCCGCTGGGCGGCCGGTTGAGGAGCTGATTGATCTCGATTTCTTTGCTCTCGCGCTCCTGCCGGTAGCGCAGGAGTTGGGCTTCGAAAATGGCGTATTGCGTCTGGGCTTTGAAGACGTCCTGCTGCGCGGCGCGGCCCACACTGTAGCGCGCCTCCGAAATGCGGAGGATATTTTGCAGCAGCTCCTGGTAGCACTGGACGGCTTCTTTACGATCATTTACCAGCCACGCCGCCGGTGCGGTTTCCCACGTTATCGGAATGCATCACAGAAACTAATTCTTCAATCTCGGTAATTACCTATAGAGGCGGAATAATCGCGTGCACGCCAACACGGGAGTGTTCTGGCTGGTCTTATTTGCCGGGTCTTGGCTTCACGCGCAGCCCAACATACTAACGGCCAACGGAAGCAACGATCGAACCAACGCCAATTTACAGGAGGTTCAGCTTTCACCTGCCACGGTTAACGCCACGAACTTTGGGAAAGTAGGGGAATTTCCGGTCGATGGCCAGGTTTACGCACAGCCTCTCTATGTGAGCGGCCTCTCGATCGCCGGCGAGCTGCACAATGTCCTGTTTGTTGCCACCATGCACAATAGCATCTACGCATTTGACGCCGATTCGATGGTGCCAAGAGTGCTGTGGCAGCTTAACCTGGGCCCTTCGGTTCCGGCCAACCTGCTGTTCAGCTACGGCGATATCGGCGTAGAGATCGGGATCCTGGGCACCCCCACGATCGATCTCGGGCGCGGCGTAATCTATGCAGTATCGGATACTGTGCGAAATGGCGCGCCGGTCTTCTATCTCCATGCGCTCGATCTGACTTCGGGCAGCGAGATGCTCGGTGGGCCCACTTCCATCAGCGGCGCGGTACAGGGTTCCGGATCTGGTGCTTCCGCGAACGGCACGGTACCGTTCGATCCCCAACAGCACATCCAGCGGCCGGGGCTGCTGCTCGCTAACAATGCCATCTATATCGCGTTCGGATCTCACGAGGACAAGCCGCCATACCACGGATGGCTGATGTCCTATGACGCCGGTAACATCGCGCAGCAACTTGGCATTTACATGAGCACGCCCAACGGTGACGGCGGCGCGTTCTGGCAATCGGGCCGCGGTCCCGCGTCCGACGACGGGGGCAATATTTACGCCATTACGGGCAACGGCGATTACGATAACATCCAGAATTTCGGCCAGAGCTTTCTGAAGCTCTCGGGCGCCTCCGCGGCACGCATTGGAAGTTTCACGATGGCCAACTGGAAATCGTTCTCGGACGCCGACGTGGACATCGCGGCCGGTCCGGCGCTGATTCCTGGCACGCACACAGTGCTGGGCGCAGACAAGGACGGCTTCCTCTACATCCTCGACGGAGATGCCATGGAGAACGCCGCGTCCCCGAGCCCCAACGCATTTCATGTGTTCACCGCATCGGGTGATTCGGTCTTCAACTTCGCTGTCTGGGGCCGGCCGGAAAGCACCAATATCTACATTCAAGGCCACGGAGAGCCGGTAAAGTGCTTCCAGATCACTCCCGCCGGGTTCAACTCCGTACCCGGGTCGGTAGGCAGCCAGGTCGATCCGTACGAGAGGATCGGGATGACCCTTTCGGCCAACGGCGCCATCGACGGAACGGGCATCCTCTGGGAAACTACCGGCAACTACAACAACATCGACTTATCGGGAACCCTTCATGCGTACGACGCGTCTAACTTGGCATCGGAGCTGTGGAACAGCGGCATGAACCCCGGAGATACCATGGGGCCGATCGTGAAGTTCGCCGAACCCACAGTCGCCAACGGGAGGGTCTATGTGCCCACCCTCGCCGGTCGGATTATGGTATACGGGCTGTTCAACTCTCCGGTTGAAGCCCCGGGGCAACCGTCGATCGATTCTGTCATGGATGCCGCCGCCTACTCCCCGGTCGCGGTGTCCCCGGGCGAAGTAGTCGCAATTTTCGGATCGAACCTGGGTCCCACAAGCCCCGCCGGCATGCAACTGGATCCTTCCGGAAATGTGGCCACCAGCCTGTCCAATACCGAGGTGCTGTTCGACGGCACGCCTGCGCCGATGGTGTGGGCCAGTGCCACGCAGGTGAACGCAGTGGTTCCGTTCGGCGTGCAAGCGCCGGCGACGCAGGTGCAGGTGCAGTATCAGAACCAGGTATCCGGGACATTTTCGATGCCGGTCGCGCCTGCCGCTCCGGGTATCTTCTCCGCCGACGGAACGGGCAACGGCCAGGGCGCGATTTTGAACCAGGACGGCACGGTTAACTCGGGTGATCGCCCGGCGCCCGCCGGCTCGGTGGTGGCGCTCTTCGCCACCGGTGCAGGACGGTTTTCGCCTCCCGGGATTGACGGGAGCGTGGTGAGCCCGGACAATCTGCCGGTACCGGTGTTGCCCGTGTCCGTGCAGATTGGGGGGGCGGAAGCCGCCGTCTTATATGCCGGCGGCGCCCCAGGGCTGGTTGAAGGTGTTCTGCAGGTCAATGTCCAGGTTCCGGGCGGGACGCCCGCCGGCGATGTCCCCATCTTATTGCGCATCGGCGACCGCACCAGCCAGCCAGGTTTGACCATTGCGGTGCAATCGCAGGCTGCGCCCGAATGAGGACCGATAGTCCAGCCGGGACCTAACCGAAGTTAGGCTGGCGGGTCTGGAATCCATCGTGTAATTTTGAGTTAGATGAACCGGGCTGTTCACGGGGGTGAACGACTGCGTTCACGATCTGTAGTAAGTTCCCCAGAAAAAGTCTGGAAAAGTTTTCATTCCTTGACAATTCCCTGTGGAACGAATCGTGCCCGAAAGACATAGATGTTGATAGCGGTCCACGCGCCACGGACCACTCGGAGGGAGCGCCATGCGCACGTTGAGGAATGCTGTTCCGGTGATGCTTCTCAGTTGCCTGCTGAGCCGCGCGCAGGTCAACATACTCACGGCCAACGGAAGTAACGACCGCACCAATGCGAACTTACAGGAAACGCAGCTCTCGCCGTCGACAGTCACTTCGTCGGGTTTCGGTAGGGTGGCTGCCCTGGCGGTGGATGGACAGGTGTATGCGCAGCCGCTCTATGCGGCCGCCGTTCCGATGCCCGGTTTGGGTACGCGAAACCTCCTCGTTGTGGCGACCATGCATAACAGCGTGTACGCCTTCGATGCCGATTCCACTGGCCCCGGGAGCGTGTTGTGGCGCGTCAATCTGGGCACTTCGGTTCCGGCAACGATGCTGTTCGGGCAGTACGGCGACATCGGCGGCGAAGTCGGGATTTTGGGCACGCCCGCAGTCGATCTCCAGCGCGGTGTGATCTATGTCGTATCGGACAATCTTCAAAACGGTGCGCCTGTACTGCATCTGCATGCCCTGGACCTGACGACCGGCGCGGAAACGCTGGGCGGGCCGGCGGCAATCAGCGCGAAAGTCAGCGGTACCGGTTCGGGAGGGTCTAACGGGACAATCCCGTTCGACCCGTTGCAGCATATCCAGAGACCGGGGCTGCTTCTGGCGAACGGCGCGGTCTATATCTGCTTCGGTTCGCATGGCGATCTATCGCCCTTTCACGGCTGGATGATGAGCTACGATGCGGCCAACGTAGCGCATCAGCTCGGGGTTTTCATGAGTACGCCCAACGGCGACGGCGGCTCTATCTGGCAATCGGGCCGCGGGCCCGCGGCCGATGACTCAGGCAACGTCTATTCCT
>Ga0335079_10002931_pt1 | contig 19663 bp, 16 predicted proteins | sample Lox_Sample_33_FD_206719 | JGI IMG/M metagenome (GOLD analysis project Ga0335079, IMG submission 206719) | Soil microbial communities from Loxahatchee National Wildlife Refuge, Florida, United States - Lox_Sample_3.3 | ecosystem: Environmental > Terrestrial > Soil > Wetlands | place: USA... | reverse complement strand
CTGCGCTGGGGTGTAATGGGTCCCAATATGCTGTTTCATTTGGGTGGCGGTGCCGGCGGGATCAAGCATTTCATGGATCATCTTTCAGGCCCGCTCGCGACGTGGTGGAAAGACTTGGGCAGTTTCATGGAATGGCCGGATGGCAGCAAACAAACCATCATCGATGGAGTCATGCAGGAAGCCGACGGCCGCACTCTGGATCAATTAGCGGAAACCAGGGATGAGGTGCTGCTAGGACTTCGCCAGCTTCGTGCGAAGTACACCGAGGCGCCGGCTCTGGCTAAATAAGGAGGTCTGACAATGCGCGAGACCACCCCACGGGTCGTCATTGTTGGCGGGGGCTTTGGCGGCTTGGCTGCCGCTAAAGCCCTCAAAAACGCTCCCGCGAGCGTTGTCTTGATAGACCGGGCCAATCATCACTTGTTCCAGCCGCTTCTTTACCAGGTGGCGACCTCGGTATTGGCGCCGGGACAAATCGGTTCGCCGATCCGCGGGATTCTGGGCAAACAGCGGAATACCGCGGTTATCCTCGGCGAAGTGGCCGGAGTGGATAAAGATGAGAAACGCATCTGGGTCAACGTCACCGACCGAAGATGTGTGCCGGTCCCATACGACTTCCTCATCCTGGCAACCGGCGTCACTCACAGCTATTTTGGTCACAATGAATTCGCGGAATTCGCACCGGGGCTGAAGAATCTGGCAGACGCTGTTGCAATTCGAAACAAGATATTGCAGGCATTTGAGCAGGCCGAGGCCGAGGAAGACCCCGTGCGACACCGCGACCTCCTCACATTCGTTCTGGTGGGAGCCGGGCCCACGGGTGTAGAGATGTCCGCCGCGATCGCCAACCTCGTGCACAACACACTTAAGTCCGAGTTCCGCCGCATCAATCCCGAGTCGGCGCGAATTATCCTGCTCGACATGGCGCCCCGGGTCCTCGGGTCGTTTTCCGAGACTATTTCCCACGCGGCGAAAGAACGGCTCGAAGAGTTGGGTGTCGAGGTCCGCCTGGGACATGGAGTCGATCAGATTGACGGGGATGGCGTCATTGTCGCGGGCGAGCGCATCTTCAGCAAAACTGTCATTTGGACAGCGGGTGTGGCCCCATCGCCGGCCGGCAAATGGCTCAACGTCGGCACGGATCGGGCAGGGCGCGTGCGAGTTCAGCCCGATCTGTCGGTGCCGGACCATCCGGAGATCTTTGTCGTCGGCGATACCGCCTCACTCGACCAGGATGGCAGGCCGTTGCCGGGCGTTGCGCAAGTCGCCATGCAACAAGGCCGGTACGCCGGACGATTGATCTGTCGGCGAATTACTAGCCATCCAGATCCGCCACCGTTTCGCTATTTCGACAAGGGCAACATGGCCGTAGTCGGCAAAGGCTTCGCCGTCCTGCAAACCGGCAAGGTGCATATGAGCGGCTTCCCGGCATGGCTCGCGTGGGCCGGAGTGCATCTCCAGTTTTTGGCGCAGTCCAGCCTCCGCGTATCCGTATTCGTGCAGTGGGTGTGGACTTATTTGACGGGACAGCGGGGCTCCCGCCTCATCGTAAACCACCACGGGGTCGAACCGGTGAAGCCGGCCATCGCACGACCTCCGCAAGTGCTCACAGGATTTAACAAGTGAGCCCTGGGAAATTCCGATGATCCATAGTCACTCTTTGGGCCGCGCCGCGCGATATTACCGAGAGCGGACCGCGCTGGCGTCCGCCGGGACACGCTCGACCTTTCGGGAACTTCACGATCGCGTCGCTGCCATTGCCGCGTCGCTCAAGGGCCTCGGCCTTGGAGTAGGAGACCGGCTGGCCATCCTGCTCCCGAATGAAGCCGAGTACATCGAGTTGGTGTATGCCTGCGCCTGGCTCGGCATAATCGCGGTTCCGCTGAACACGCGGCTATCGTTGCCGGAAATCGATCACATACTGGCCGATGCAAGCCCGCAAGGCCTGATACGCCACTCGTCAATGCCCGCCCCTACGGTGAACCTCCGATGGCAGCGCGTCCTCGATCAGGAGCCTTTTGTTGTGAGCGGCGATTCCTACCCTGATCCTATTTACGACGCCGATGCCGTTCTGGCCCTTATCTACACGAGCGGTACGACCGGGCGTCCTAAGGGAGCCGTCCTGACACACGCGCACATTCTGGCGAATGTCCATCACTTCAACTACTGGATGCCTCACACGGAGGGAGGGACGTATCTTCACGCGGCCCCGATGTTTCACATCGCCGATTTCCCGATCCTCTTCGCGGCGCCGGCCTTTGGCGTGTGCCAGGTGACGATACCCAAATTCAGCCCAAGAAGCTTCTGCGAAACAGTGGAACGGGAGCGCGTTACGAATACCATCCTCGTGCCGACCATGATCAATTTACTGGCACAATTCCCGGACCTCCAGAAATACGACTTAAGCAGTCTGGAAGGATTGGGGTACGGAGGATCTCCCATGGCCCCTGAACTCATTTGCCGAACCAGAGAGGTTCTGCCGAACGTGCCGCTGCTTCAAGTTTACGGTTTGACCGAAACAGGTTTTCTCACAGGTCTTACGAACGATGAGCACACGGAAGCCCGGCGCATGTCTTGCGGACGGAGCTGTCCCGGTATTGATCTGCGGGTGGTGGACGAGTCGGGGAAGGAGGTTGAAGTCGGGGATCATGGCGAATTGGTAGCTCGCGGCGCAAATGTCATGCGGGGCTATTGGAAGGATTCGGAGGAAACGGAGCACGTTTTCCGAGATGGACTGTTACGTACTGGAGACATCGGTCATCGGGATGCCGACGGTTACTTCTACATCCTAGACCGATTGAAGGACATGATTGTAACGGGCGGTGAAAACGTCTACTCCGGCGAGGTTGAAGCAGTCATTTACAGCCATCCCGCAGTTCGGGAGGTGGCGGTCTTTGGAATACCGGATCCTCAATGGGGCGAGCTAGTGATGGCCAGCGTCGTGTTGAAGCCGGATCGGGCGCTCAGCGCAGATGATTTGATCGTATATTGCCGGCGATCCTTGGCCCATTACAAAGTGCCGCGCCGCATCGAATTCTCGGAGGCGGAGCTGCCGAAAAGCGGCACCGGCAAGATTCTCAAACGACTTCTGCGCGAGCGTTTTTGGGTACACCAAGAGCGCGCTGTGAGTTGACGCATAAGACTGCCTGGTATTCATAAACCTCCAAAGGAGTTTCAGAAAATGGCAAGTAGTCAAGACAGACTTCGAACGGACCGCCGGGCCGCCCTGGCGACACCCACCGACCTCGGCTCCGAAGCCGTAAAGAACATCACAGGCTCGCTGAATGCGCTGCTCGCTGATGTTTTTGCTCTTTACATCAAGACGAAGAACTTTCATTGGCACGTGAGCGGTCCGCACTTTCGCGATTACCACCTCTTACTGGATGAGCAAGGCAGTCAGGTCTTTAATATGACCGACGATATTGCGGAACGGGTGCGCAAGATCGGCGGTACTACGTTACGGTCGATCGGGCATGTTGCCCGTCTGCAACGGCTCAGTGACAACGACGCGGATTATGTCGACGCCCATGGCATGCTAGCTGAATTGCGCGAAGATAACGAAAGGTTGGCTGCTAGTATGCTCGAAGCTCATGACCTGTGCGGAGAAGCGAACGACGTCGCCACCGCGAGCCTCTTGGAGACTTGGATTGACGAAACACAACGGCGAATTTGGTTTCTATTCGAAGCTACGCGGCCGAGCTAATTTTGAGACTTATTGGGTTTGTGATCCAGCGGCCGAAAACAGAGCGGGTATGCGGCCGTCCGGGACCGGCGTCGGACTCAGACCGCCACACATGGTCAGCCAAGAACTGACCACGCACGCAATCGCAAGCACAGCACCACGGACGACGACCTCGCCGGTCTGGGGCAACGTTAGGATGTATGGCATTTGAGTCTTGTGCTTGTATTCTCGCCATGACTGAATGCCTCCTCGGAGAAGCTCCTATCGCAACGCCGTGTAAGCAGGCGTCCGCTGCGTTTCCATTACCCGCTGGTGCAGTTCCTCCTCACTGAGCTTCGGAGCGACTCCGTCCTTTTGTGCCTCGATCCCAACCGCAATTAGGCCGCTCGACCTTGCGGGCCATTTCGCGAACAATTGTTTGCGAGAAGACGCCCCCAACTGTCTAGAGACCGACAAGGGCTGTGGCATCGATCTTCCCCATGACGTCCTCGAGACCGATGTGCCCTTGTTAAGTAACGGCGTATCGAGCAGATCCATCCCGCGAGCTGTACGCGCGACGCTTGAGTGAGGAAGTGCCTCTATGGTGGCCATTTTCGTTCCTTTCTTGCTTGCCGTTGACGCTTTGCTCTGATCAGCGGAGGAGATTGACTCGCGCCAGATCGACAATTTCGTCGCCACGTCCGCTGAGGACAGCCCTCATCATGAACAAGCTGAAACCTTTGGCCTGCTCTACGGTAATCGTTGGCGGCATCGAGAGTTCCTGACGGGGCACAGGGACTTCAACCAATGCAGGGCCGTCATATTTCAGCGCTTCTGCAATCATCGGTTCTACCTGATCTGGAGTTTCCGCTCGCAATCCAAGAAGTCCTGCTCCCTCCGCGATTTTTGTGAAATTCGGATTGTGCAAATGCGTTCCGAAGTCGAGTATTCCGGCCGCTTTCATTTCCAGCTCGACAAAGGCCAGTGAATCGTTCTTGAACACAATCAGCTTCACGGGCAGATTATGCTGCCTGAGCGTGAGCAAGTCCCCCATGAGCATGGCGAACCCGCCGTCGCCAGACATCGAGATCACCTGGCGGCCGGGATGACTGACCTGGGCGCCAATGGCTTGAGGCAGCGCGTTGGCCATCGACCCGTGGGTGAACGAACCGAGGATCCTCCGTTTGCCGTTCATCGTGAGATATCGCGCGGCCCAGATGGTCGGAGTTCCCACGTCACAGGTGAAAATCGCGTCCTCGGCCGTCTGTTGATCGAGCACCCGGGCTACATATTGGGGATGGATCGACTTATTGCCGGCTTTCGCTATTGCCAGCTCGTCCAGCCCCTTGCGCGCCTCGCCGTAGTGCTCCACCGACTCTTTCAAATGCGCTTCGTATCCGTTCTCCTTCAGCCTCGGCAAAAGGGCTCGGAGTGTAGGTTTGATATCTCCGACAAAGCCGAAGTCCACCTTGGTGCGGCGTCCGAGCTGTTCACCGCGAAGGTCGATCTGCACCACTGTCGCGTTTTGGGGAAGGAACTGCTGATAGGGAAAGTCTGTTCCTAGCATCAGCAACACTTCGCAGTTCATCATCGCGTAATAACCAGAAGAGAATCCGAGCAGACCGGTCATCCCCACATCGAACGGGTTCTCGTACTCGATAAACTCCTTCCCGCGCATCGCATGTACGATGGGCGCCTTCAGCTTGCCGGCCAGCTCAATCAACTCGGCGTGGGCACCCGCGCACCCCGCACCGGCAAGAATCGTAATCTTTTTCGACCGAATCAGGAGGTCCGCGAGTATGTTGAGCTCGTCGTCGGAGGGGCGCACCGTAGGCCTTGGTTCGGCAAAGCGCAGTCGCGGCCCCGGTTCGACGGCGTCTCGCAACGCGACATCGCCTGGCAGCGCGATAACCGAAACACCACGCTTGGCAATCGCGGTCTGCATGGCAATTTCGAGCACACGTGGCATCTGCTTGGGCTGCGAGACCAACTCGCAGTAATGGCTACACTGCGCGAAGAGATGCTCCGGATGAGTCTCCTGAAAATATCCACTTCCGATTTCGGCACTTGGTATTTGTGCGGCAATCGCCAGCACCGGGACGCGGCTGCGATGGCAATCATACAGCCCGTTGATGAGATGCAGATTGCCCGGACCGCAGCTTCCCGCGCAGACTGCCAAAGTGCCTGTAAGATGGGCCTCTGCTCCCGCGGCAAAGGCCGCGGTTTCTTCGTGCCTCATGCCAAACCACTGAATATCACCCCGCGTGCGGATTGAATCCGTGATGCCATTCAGTGAATCGCCGGAGACGCCGTAGATTCTTCGAACTCCTGCTTCCGCAAGAACCTCTACAAGCAGATCCGCTACGTTTTTCTTCGCCATACTTCAACCTCAAAGGCATGGGCGATTCCAAACGAACCATCTTTGGAAACAACAGGAATATAGGACGGGAAATGAGGCCATCTGTCGGCAAATGAACGCGATTAGGATTCGTAGCTGTCGAGCTTTGCGACTTTGTGTCGAAAGTTCGACTACATACCCCTCGAAAGGCCTTTCACTCTCGGCGGTGGCCAATATCGTTGCGCGGCAAAACTACGAATGATCAGGCGGTCTGCCGGCTGCCGTGAGCGATTTCCGCGGAGAGAGAACTTGTAAGGCCATCTATTCCGCGAAGCAGGGTGATGAGCGATCGTGAGCGATCGGGGGATAACTGTTCCGAGCTACCCTGGATTCCTTCGATGGTTCTGTGTAGAAGATCATGAGAATCTTCGATGGTATTTGTTGCGGGTGGCGTCTTCTGCTCAATCAGGTCAGCCATTTCCTCCAGCATCCGAGCTGAATGATCATCGTACGCTTGTTGTTGAAGACGCACAGCCTCGGGCAATTCGAAGCCGGGCGCCTGAAGGCGGTATTTCAAGGCAGCAATCCGCATCACGAAGAGCGCGCGCAGTTGCGGTCCCCACTGCCGGATGTAGCTCCTCAATTCGAGATTCTTGCGCCGTGAAGGACCGAACTCAAAAAGCACGCCGTCAGCCAGTGAGCGGACGCGGTCAAAATGAACATGGATTGTTTCCCGAAGCACGTAGCTGGCTTCAATGGCTTCCCGGGCGTCCTTGGAAACTGGCCCCCGCGCAAGGCGAGCAAGCAGCCGGAGGGCGGAACTGAATGTCCTCTTCATCTCCGTGCCAGCCGGACTGCTCCAGAGTTGATCGAAGAACAGCCACATCATGAGTAGCCCAAGCAGTACGCCGATGACGCGATCCCTTGCCACCGTGAGCGAGATCTGCAACTTGAATTCCTGCAAGTTGATCAAACAGAAGGCGACGGCAAGCTGCACGCCAAAATACGAGAGACGCGGACTCGAGGTAGCGATCCAAGCGGCGACCGCAATTATGGCGATGTACAGCACCGTGAAGCCAGCGATAGAGTCGATGTAGGGGAGGACGAAAACCTGCGCTCCCATTCCGATGCCGAGGCCGCCCACGAGGGCGCCGGATATACGTAGGACCTGCTTCTGGCGCGACGCTCCAATCGTGGTAAGGGCAGTCAGGAAGCACGTGGTGACGGCGGTCGAGATCTCCGGCCATGCTAAGGCATTGAAAGTAATATACGAGGCGGTTGCGGCCAGACAGCCTCGCATCGCGAATTTGAGATGCTCCGAATCCAGCCAACCGCTCGGCGGCAACGGGGCCGCACGTTCCGGGCGGGCGTCCGGTGCGGGTGCAAACACGCTTAGAGATCGAGGTTCTGCAAATGCCTGGACAATCAGCGATACTGTTCGTTCCATCTCGCCCAACAGGGGAAGGGTGGCAGGAATTTCGCCCTCGCCGGCGGATCCACGCGTCTGTGGAATCGAGCCTTTGGTAAGGTCCTCGCGAATTTCCCTTATTCGGTTCACGACTCTGCCAAGCCGTTCGCGGTCGGTCTCCGGGACGCGGCTAGTGAAGTGCGGGAGGTTGGCTGCGAGATCCACCAGCCGGCCGGTTAGCGCCACCACAGCGCCCATGCGTTGGGCGTATTGCGGTTCGTAGCCGGCGCGGCGCAGTTTCAGCCGCATCCGCGATGTGCCCGTCAAGGCTAGCCGCGCCACAGCCTCGCGGAGCGGAGCGTTCTCCGGATCGCCGGCAACGTAGTGAATCAACAGATCTTCCACACACATCAGCCGTTCTGCCATGGCATCGATCAATTCGTCGGATCGTCTGAAGGCAGCAAACGCAATCTCTACCAGCAGCGCGATGAGGCTGGCGAGTGAAACCACTCCCACAGCCCACAGGGTGTTCTCTACCTTCGACGCCGCAGTGGCATGCCTGTCCCACAGAGTAACCGTGATCGCAATCAGATACCCGAACCGGCCCGCAGCGGAATATTTACGAAACGCGCTCATCGCCCAGAAGCCTACGAAGAATCCTCCGATGATCCACAGAAAGCGGAGCATTGGATCAGCCAGCGCAAGCGTCAGTCCAAGGATGATGTACGCAGCCGCGATGGCAAAGCCAATCACGACATTCCAGACAGCGTTCGCGGTTGCCTCTAGGCTCTCCCGTGAAAGGATCAACGCATAAATCGCTCCATATGCGCCGTAGGGCAGCCGAAAGGTCATGATGATGAGCATGACGAGTGTTGATGCGAGAACCGTGCGCGTGACCAGCGCGCCCCTCCCCCGGTACGGGACGAGTTCACCCTTCAGAAAATCCCAGAACCACGCGAGCCGGGTGTTTGAAGTCGGAAGCGTCTGCGCAATTGAGGCCATCTCAATGCCCGCGAATCACGACAACAGCCGACTCACTTACCCGAAACAGATCTGCTGGAGGATTTTCAACACGCACTCGAACCGGATAGCGCGATGCCAGATGCACCCAGTTCAGCGTCCTCTGCACTTCCGGCAGACTTTGTTCGAAACGGCCGACGACGTCTGCGTCTGGGGTTACGCCAAATCCAATGCTGTCCACCACGCCCGAAAAGCGCACGGTCGGTTTGGAGAGGACATAGACGTCGGCCCGCATTCCGGGGGCGATGTCCTGCAATTGGCCTTCGCGGAAGTTGGCCACTGCCCACCATGTCCGTGCGTCGATGAGCACGAACATTTGCTGGCCGGTGTGGGCATAAGCCCCCTCCGAAATCGTGAGATTCGTGATACGAGCATCGAACGGAGCGTAGACCCGGCAGTTATTGAGGTTGTAGCGCGCAGTGTCGATCGCTGACGCTTTAGCTCCACGCTGGTTGATGAGCGGCTCGAGTGTTGTGACAGCATTCTGACTCTGCTCATGCTGTGCCTTGCTCTGCGTCAGCACTGCCTTGGAGCGTTCCTCTTGTGCTAATGCGGAGTGCAGCGCCGCCTGCGTCTCCCTGAGTTGAGATTCCGCCTGCTTCAGCGCTTGCGCCTGTGCAACTTCGGAAGTCCTCGCCCGATCCACCTGATCGAAAGTGACAAACTGCTTCACCAGCAGTGGCTCGATGCGACCCAGATTGTTGCTCGCATACATCCATTCGGCTTTGGCGCGGCTGACACCTTGCTCGGCGCTTTCTACTTCTGCCCTAGCCTGATCGACTGCCGCCGCCCATCGGTTCACATCAGCTTCCGTGCTCTGGATATTTGCCGCCGCAACTGAGACCGCACTCACCTGAGCGGCGATTCTTCGGCGCTCGTCCGAAATCTGTCCTTCGAGGGTTGCCTGCTCAGAAATTGCTTTCTCCAGGGCATACCGATAGGGGCGTTCGTCAATTTCGAAAAGAAGATCTCCTTTCTTCACAAACTGGTTGTCATGCACATTCAGACTGACGAGCGGACCTTCGACCTGCGGCGCGATGCCAATAAAGTTTGCAAGGATCTCGGAATCGTCCGTTCGCGGATATTTGTCCGCGTGATAGACCACCACAAGCCCTAGGACGATTGCGCCCGTAACTATGAGAGCGCTCAGAATGCGCCCAACGAAAAGTCCTGTTTTGCTATCGTCCACTGCAGCGAATAGTTTGTCGCGAGTGGCTTTGAGAATGCGGCCAACGAAACTTCCCGCCTTGTTATGGTTAGTGGGCTCCATGGTTTTTCCTCCCTACCGAAAGAAGGCGAGCCAAAGCACGAAGGTGAACAGTGCGGTCAGGCCTGGATAGGTTAGTATTGGAAGCGCGAGTAGCACACGGACGCGCAAGAGCAGCCATCGGGCCGCAACGGTGAGCAGCAAGCCCAACGCCAGACACAGCAGCCAGGCAGGAAAGAAGGAACCGAGAATATCGAAGGATGGAGCCCGGCTGCAGCTCGTGCCAAGAATTACCGCGGGCAACAACCAGCCAAATCTTGATAGCCGCGGGAATGGATGCTTGATAATCATGGGCGAGTTCTCCTGGCGTTCGGTTGAATCGCGTCGCCGGTCCGGAATGCGAGATCCGCAAGCGCCGCCAGCACTTGGGTACGCGCCAGAATGTCGGTCGAGCGCGCTTGGGCAAGCACCTTCTGCGCGTTAGTGACATCCAGCAAGTTACGTACGCCGGCGTTGTAGGATTCCAGGGCCGCGCTATATGACTGCGTCGCGGCTGTCACCAGTGAGGTTGCCGCCTCCCGCTGGCGAAAAGCCGTGTTCAAGTTTGAATACGCCGTCCAAACCTGGTCTTCAATCTGATCCCGTGCGGCGCTGACTCGTGCCTCTGCCTCCCGGATATGAGCCTCTGTCTGGGTGAGCCGGCTTCGTCGCGCGCCTCCGTCGAACACAGTCCAGTTCAGGCTTGCTGCCAAACCGCCGGTCAAACCGGTAGTGTGTCCCCACGGAAGATTCTGCTGCATGATGTACAGCGATTGTGCGCTCGGGCCGGCGCTCAGGCCAAGACTGGGATAGAACGCCGCCCGCGCCTGTTGCTTCTCGGCCTGTCCCAGGCGGATCTCGGCGATCTGCGCTTGGAGATCGGAGCGCTGTTCGAGTGCGCGAGAAATTGCCTGCTCCACGGTGTCCGCGACCGACTCGGGCACCGGCACCTCGTTTAGCGGTTGCACGCGAAGCCGCGTGGTGACAGATGCGCCGAGCGCGGTAGCCAGGTCGCCGCGCGCGATTTCCTCCGTTCCCAATACCGACTGTAGATCGTATTGTGCCTGGGCAGTCGCGCTGCGCGCTTCGAGAACATCAGGCAGCGTCGCCAAGCCGTTACGCAAACGTTCCTCCGCCGCCTGTTGCACGGCCTGCGCATTCACCAGACTGGCACCGGCGGCTTCTTCCTGCCCTGCCGCGTTCAGCAGCCGGTAGTACGCTTGCAAAACGGCATAAATCAGTTGCCGGTGAACATTGTTGAATCCGAAGTTCGACACCAGGAGGCGTGCGCTTTCGGCGTTAATCCGGCCCCGCCGCGCGCCGAAGTCGAAAATCGTATAGTTCAGATTCAGCGAGACCTGAGAAGCCTCGAGGGTTTGGCGATAGAACCGCGAACCGAAGCCGTCCTCTTTGCGTTCTACACCTGCCAGTGCAACAGCCGCCAGCGTCGGAAATAGCTCGCTACGAGCGATTGCAAGGGCCGCGGCCTGGGCGCGGGCGCTCTCCCAAGCCACACGAGTTTCCGGGTTGTGCGCTTCCGCCACATCGATCAGCTCGGCCAATGAATAGACTCTGTCGGACTCGATGCGAAACGCCGGCGGATGAAATCGCCGCCCGTCGGTGATGATTTGCCGCTCGTCGGATGAATGCCACGGGTGGTCGGATGAAAGGGGCGGAGACTGGGCGAACAGGCGGCCGAACGCTGTCAGCAGGACGATGTTGGCCCCCGTTCTTCGCTTCACGGTTCGAAACGGTGTCTTGCACTTGCTACGCCAATCCAGACCTATGCTTTCTACATACAACGGGCCTAATGCTCCGCGTTTGATGTCTGTCGTGAGGGTCGACATCAAGCGTCCCGATTTCCGACACGCCACGGTGCTCTATGCTGCCGAATCGATCAAGGCTCCGTCCGTGCTCGCTCGGGACTGTGTGCTGAGCTGCCTGAAAAGGGGTGTGGCTGGCGAGGCGAAGACGTACGAGTTTGAGAATGACGCAACGCGACCCGTGCGCTGCCCGGTTGCGGGGTCAATCTCACCCAGCTCAAACTCCATTAATCCAAGATTTCGCACGTCGCCGATTACACCCGATATCTGCACCCGGTCACCAATCCGTACGTGAAACTTCCGAACAATCAATAGGTGCCCGCCAATTGCCAGAAACACATCGTGAAGCCCGACGGCCAGACCGGCGGCTAAGAGTCCGAGAAACGTCGCCAATGAACTCGCGTCAAACGCGAAGGCGGATAGCACGAAGGCAATGACCATCAGCCACAACAAAACCCGTTCGCCAACAAGCAACATCTGCCGGGTGTCGGGATGCCGCACGTGCCTGCACGCTAGCCTGCGAACCGCCGCGCTGATTCCCAGGAGCACGGCAAGAGCAGCCCCAAGGACACCCAGGCGTATGATCAGCGCCTTCCACGCAGCACGCAATTCCACCTGGGCTTCAGAACCCCACTCGCTGAGGTGCGTCCGGTAAAGAGTCAGCAGCATCTGTTGCTTCATCAGAGCGGCAATGGCGGGAGAAGCCGCTTGTGCTTGGGCGACCAGATCGCTCAAGCGAGATTGCTGCGCCCGCAGGCCATCAAGACTCTTTGTTTCCAGTGAGAACATCGAGAACTGCTTCCGAAAAGGTTCTGTAAAAGGATTTCGCACGTTCTGCAGAGACTTGGTCAGAGCATCCGTTCGCTCGATCACTCCGTCAATAGCCCGCTCCTTTCGCGCCAAAGTTGATACCCGGGAGATCATGCCCATAATGCCGTACGGCGCACGCGAAGAGTCGGCAGAGACGTTCGATGTCTGTGAAAGAGGGGCCGCGGCAGAGACGTCGGGAACCGTGCGCTCCAGGTTTTCCACCAGGGCCGCCATATTTGCAGCGCGTTCCGGGTCGGCGGTTGCGGTTTGAACGAAACCAAGCAAGTTCTGATAGCTTGCGGACATAGCTTTCAGGACTTGAATGCGGCTTCGGATCTCAACCATTTGGTTGTCCAGCTTCTTTCGCTCCACGCCACGCGCCGTGAGCCTCGCCTTGGCAAGCGATTGCAGTTGATTGAGTGCTTGTTGAGTGATCCCATCCAGCCTCGCCTTCGCCGCGGCCACATATTGCAATGAACTGTGTCCGTTGGGATGTGTGGGCGCGGATATTGCGTCGGGAGAATTCTGCGGGGGGTTGATCGCCGCCACGGCTTTGCCGAATTCAAACGAAAACTTCACGATCTCCCTAGCGATTGGTTGATTGTCCTCCAGAAACAACAAGTCGGCGGGCTCCGTTCCGATTCGCTGCGCCGTGGGGAGATGGCGATACCAGTCGATCGTATTGGCGATGAACGTGAGGACTTCCTGTTCGGAAGGCAAGTGATTTGCCGGGGCGTTAGTTGAACGGCTCGCGAGAAGGGCCGATGCGAGAACACCGGCAACGATCAGTGTGCCGATGCGAAAAATTGGTCCGATGTCATGACCTCCTGGCTCACGATCGACGGGAATCGATTCGACGTGCACCTGCTGGTGTGCAATTCTGGTTCCTCCCTCGTCGCCGATCATCGTCTTATAACTGAGTGGGCGCAACGGCCTTGCGAATGATCCAGGCGCGAGAGTATCCGGCGCGTATGTGTTCGGAATTTCGACACGGCGCCGTAAATGCGACTGCTGCGTGTCGGGACCGATTATTCCTGCTTTCGGCAACCGCTACGTTTTCGCCGGATTCCTGCGTTTCACGGTGAAACCTCGTTTGGAACTCCGGTTGCCTCCGGGAGGAAGACATGGCTAACGCGCAAACCGATTCGGTCAGGCAGAGCCCGCGCTGGGCGCAACGGTTGAAGCAGTGGGTGGTACCGGTGGCGATTCTGCTCATGGCCGGCGGGATCCTATTCTTAATTTCCGGAAACTGGAATACTTGGGCCAGCGAGCGGCCTTCCCAGGAAACGGACGACGCCTATGTGCGAGCGGACCTGACGCCGTTGAGCACCAAAGTCGCTGGACTGGTAGCTACGGTAGCGGTTTCCGATTATCAACCAGTGAAAGCGGGCGACCTGCTTGTCCAGTTGCGGGATGACGATTTTCGCGCCGAGGTGCAGCAAGCCGAGGCGGCTGTTGCCTACGGCGAAAATGCGCTCGTAAATAATCAGCGGCAGAAAGAACTGCAGGATGCCCGGATTCTTCAAGCGGAAGAGGGCATTCGTGCGGCGCAAGCGGACATCGCGGCGGCGGAGGCCGGGATCGAAGCGGCGAACTCGATGATCGTCAATTCCAGAAGCGCAATCGATGGAACCAAAGCGGACGTCGAACGAACAAGCTTGGAGCGCCGCCGGCAGGAAGCTCTGATCGCGGCTGAGGCGGCAACGCGCCAGAAACTGGAGCAGGTAGTGGCGGACGCGGAGCGCCTTCGCGCGCAGCTCGCCAGCCGCGAAGCAGACCTTAGCGCGGCGACAGCGCAGTTGGCGAGCCGGAAAGCCGATCTTGCTCGCGCGCATGCTCGCCTTGCCAGCACAAACGCCGAGCTCGAAGCACAAAAGCGCCAGCGTGCCGTGCTTGATTCGCAGGAACTCCTTCTTCGAGCCGATCTCAACGGAAAGAGAGCTTCCCTCGCGCTAGCACGGACGAATTTGGGGTATACCCGGATCGTCGCCCCAGAGAATGGAATCGTGAGTGAACGCAGAGTGCGTACTGGGCAACTGGTGAGTCCAGGCACGCAAGTAATTTCGCTCGTTCAAACAGATGTGTGGGTAGAAGCCAACTACAAAGAAACACAGCTCCACCAGATCCGCTCCGGCGACCCGGCTGAAATACGGGTTGACGCGCTCCCCGGGGTGATTCTCCGAGGGAAGGTCGATCGTGTTTCGCCTGCCAGCGGCTCCCAGTTCGCATTGCTTCCGCCCGACAACGCGACGGGCAACTTCACCAAGATCGTCCAGCGAGTCCCCGTGAAGATCGTACTGGATCGGGGCCAGGAAGGGGCCGAGCGATTGCGGCCCGGCCTTTCGGTGATCGCGACCGTTCGTACCCGGACGGGCCAATGACGGGGACCATCACAGAAGCTAGGGCCGCTCCTCCCGCGACCCCGGTCGGCGGTCCACCTCAGGCAAATCCGTACATCGGAATTCTCGGCGTCTTTCTGGGCGCCGGGGCGGCTACCCTCAACTCGCGGCTGATCAGCGTCGGATTGCCGGATCTTCGCGGCGTTCTCGGTTACGGCTTCGATGAGGGCTCGTGGATTCCCACCGCAGTGAACATGGCGATGATGTTCAGCGGAGTCTTCGTTGTATTCGTGAACTCTTTGTTTGGTCCGCGCAGGATTTTGCTTCCCGCCGCGGCAGTCTTCACGGTTGTTTCCGTGCTGCTGCCGTTCTCCCCGAACTACTGGACCATGGTGACGCTGCTGGTAGTGGCGGGCGTGGCGTCCGGCACGTTCTATTCGCTCACGCTGACGTTTGTGCTGACGGCTCTTCCCAGGCGGCTGATCATTTTTGGAATCGCTGCGTATGCGGGCGATATCGTTTTTGTAAGCAACTTCGCATCCCTGCTCGAGGGCTGGTATATCGAACGGCTTTCCTGGCATTGGATCTTCTGGACCGCCGCCGTGCTCACCCCGCTGATGATGATCTGCGTCTATCTCGGAATCCCGCGGCGGCCGCAGCCGGGGCCGCGCCCGAGCTGGCGCGGGTTCGCCTATTTCAGCGTCGGTCTCAGCCTTCTTTACGCCGCCCTCGATCAAGGCGAGAGGCTGGATTGGCTGCACTCGGGCACGGTTGTGGCGCTGTCCGCGGCGGGGCTGTTCCTGCTGGGAGCCACCGTGGTGCAAAGGCTGCTGCAACCGAATCCAACCTTGGCGCTCTCCTTCCTCAATCGCAGGAACACGACTATTCTGGCGCTGTCGATCTTCGTATTCAAATTCGTTCACCTTGCGACGATAATTCTGGTGCCGAGCTTCCTGGGCAATATCCAAAAATACCGGCCGCTCGAGATCGGCCGGGCGCTCGCCTGGGTCGCGATCCCGATGCTTGCCGTCGTGTGGCTGGTGGCGGTATTGGTGGTCCATACCAGTTCGCGCCTGGTTCTGTCCGCCGGTCTGACGACGGTCGCAGCAGCGGTCTGGGTCTGCGGCCACGTGGATAGCTCCTGGGCGGGAAACAACTTCGAGCTGGTGGAACTCCTGTTGGCGGCAGGTCTCGCAGGCACGTACATCGGACTCGTGGGCAGCATCGTTCTGGAAGCGCTGGAAGCGGGCGCCCTGACAAGCCCAACAAACGCCGCTACTTTTTCGGGGTTCATGCACTTCATTCGCATCTTCGGCGGCCAGGTGGGAGTGGCGGTGATGACGCGTTTCCTGTCCGAGCGCGAGAAGTTTCATTCCAATCTGCTAGGGCTGCATGTCGATGTGGGTAGTTGGCTCACCGACGAGCGGGCCCGCCTGCTGACCGGCGGGCTGCTGCCGGCGTCGGCCGGAGCCGAAGAAGCACATGCGCGGGCGGTGACTATTTTGAGCCAGCAAGTACGGGCGCAGGCATTCACGCTGTCGACCGCCGACGGATTTACGTTCATCGCGTGGATGGCCGTGGCGTATCTGCTTTTGATGCTGTTCCTGCGGCCTGGCAAGCTGAGTTACAAAGCCTTGAGGAACATGTAATGACCTGCACGCATTTGTATCGGATTCTCATCATTGCCGGGCTCACCGGGCTGTTGCCGGCGGTGCAGAACGCGGCGGAAGCGCGGCACCTGACGTTGACCGAGGCCGTCCAACTCGCCCTGAGCCAGAACCGTGAACTGAAGATAGCGCGGCTGAAGGTGACGGAAAGCGAACAGAGGAGAGCGGAAGCGAAGGCGAGCTACTTTCCCAAACTCACGAATGAATCGAACGTGCTCCACACGACCGCATTCCAGAGCATTGAGATTCCCGCAGGCGCTTTCGGTGTGCTTCCCGACGTTGGCACGGTTCCCACACGCAACACCTTGATCGACCAGGGCAAGCAGACGTTTGTTGGCAGCGGAACAATGTTGGCTCAGCCCCTCACCCAATTGATTCGCATTCACCAGGCCGATCGGATTGCGAAATCGGAGATCGGCGCTACACGAGACGAAGTCAAGAAGGCCGAAACCGAGGTGGCGCTGCGGGTTCATGAACTGTACTACGCCATCCTAGCGGCACGCCTTCAAAAACGTGCCGCCGAACAAGAGACCGCCTTCGCACAAACGCGTCTGCGCGAGAGTGAAGAAGATGTGCGAAACGGAAACGCGCTCCGGGTCGCAACGATCGAAGGCAGGGCCGGGTTGCTCCAGAGCGAGCAGACCGCGCTGACGATCGACCTTCAATTGTCGGACCTAAACACGGAGCTGAACGACCTCCTGGGGCTGCCACTGGACACACCGCTGGAACTGAGCGCAGTGCAGCCCGCCAGCGTGGAAGATCGTCCCCGTGATGAATATGAGAGAATCGCGTGGGCGGAGAATCCGCAAATCGAGGCGGCAGCCGAGGCAGTGAAGCAAGCCAAGGCCGGGGTGACCGCAGCCAAGTCGGCCTACATACCGGACGTCACCGCGATCGCGCGCCACAGCTATCAGAACGGTGTGCCGTTTGTGGATCGCAACTTCGGCACTTTCGGGTTCACATTGACATACGACGTCTTCGATTTTGGAAAGCGGCGCGCCACGGTGCGGGAGCGCGAAGCAAAGCTGGCGGAGGCTCAAGAGAATCTCACGCGGTTGCAAGAAGCCGTCAGCGTGCAGGTGGAGCGCAGCTATAACAAACTCGAGCGGACGAAACAGATGCTCCAGGTCGCTAACGAGGTGGTGCGGCTGCGCGCGGAAGGCGAGCGGCTTGCGGAAAACCAGTTGGTACAAGGTGTGGTCCTGGTTTCAGACCGGCGCCAGGCATCCGCGGCCAGCTACAAGGCGCAGGCGGATCTATTGCAAGCGCAATTGGCCTACCTGCTCGCCGGTGCGGAGCTCGAACAAACCATCGGTCGCACGCCAGGGCTCTAGCGCGAGCGGGCGGCCGCCTGCCGCGCTGTTTCCGGGATCATTCAAACAAAAATACGCGAAAGCCGGATCGTTTTTGATGAATGCGATCCCGGGAAGCGCCGCTCCGGAACCAGGTGTCCAGCGCGTGGATCGAGGGGTCCTACATAAATATCAACAGGAGACAAAGAACTATGAAGAGATTGAAAATCGCTTTGGGAATCGTTCTGGCGTCGGCTGCTGCGTTGAGCGCGCAAGAAGTAGTCACGCCACAGTACGAATTTGGCCTCAACTATTCCTGGCTTCATGTGAACGGCGTCAATGGCGACCTTCATCGAACTGGAAATGGCGGTTCGGGCTATTTCGAATACAACATCGACAAGATTGTTGGGCTGGTGGGGGATTTTGGCGGCTACGCGAACACCAGAATCAACCAGCGGCTTTTCACATACATGTTCGGTCCGCGCTTCAACTGGCGGCATGCTCGTTGGAACCCCTATGTGCAATTCCTTTTCGGTGGGGCGGATGCTTGGCTCAATGTGAACTCACCGCATGGCCCAACGCAGAATGCCTTCGCCATGGCGGCCGGCGGCGGATTGGATTACGCTCTAACCCGGCGTATCGCCCTGAAGCCGTTTCAAGCGGAGTACGTGATGACTGAGCTCCAAGCCAATAATGGGTTCGGTTCTCGTCAGAACGACGTCAGGTTTTCCGCGGGCGTGGCGTTCCGGTTCGGGGAAAAATAGGTTCCGAAGTCAGGCCGAAGGCGGCGGGCACGCGTATGCGTTACTCGCCGCCTTCGTGCTTGCAGCCGGCGGGCTGCCGAGCTTATGGTTCGACCAGGGGCATCTCCGAAGCGATCTGCAGATCCAGTAACGTCCCGACACGCCAGTCCAGTTGGAAGAACAAAGCCGTGGATTTGCCCGAGATGACCTTGCGAAAGATCGGGAGGTATTTCAAACGCAGCTTGGTGACGGCCGCCTCTACCTCCGCCCGGCCATGGATGTAATCCTCCGCCTGCTCGTCGGTCATCGAGTAATATTTATCGTGATAGTTCTTGAGAAGAGCATACTTCTTGTCGAGGATCGTGCCCAGTTCCGCCGTGTACCGATCGTAGACCGGCCAAAAGTTTTGGGCCTCTGCGTCCGTGAGTTCCAGGTTGGTGGCGACGATCTGCTTCTTCAGGGACCGGAGGTCCTTGCGAAGCAACTTGAGATCCTGGTCCGAAACGATTTGATCGGTCAGGCCCCCGGTTTGCTCGCGCACCGGATCCTGGGCAGGTGCTCGCGTTGCGCCGATCAACGACATCCCGAGGGCTACCACAATTCCAGCGCTCGTGTTCTTCATCCATCCTCCTACAGCCGCAAGTTGCGGTCTCACTAGAAAAGGAACCACTTGCCGTCGGTTTTTGTTTGCAGAGCCGAGTTCCTCCGGATTTGGCAGAACGAAGCCAATGGGTCCGGCTACTGGCTGATCGATCCGGGGAACTGACTCGGCTCGATGCCGCCGATCGCGTTCATGGGAATTTCCGTGATCGTCAGCTCTCCACGCCCCACCAGTTGGGTGTCCATGGAAATGTGAGTGACCCGGACGGCAGGATTCCCCTCCAGCAGCTTTGTGTCGCGAACCAGGTCCATCCGCCGGATTCCATCGGAGGGCGGCTTTACCAAGTGCCCAGCCTGCAGGACCGCGACGCCGGTCGCGGCGTCAATCCAGAGTTCCCCATCGATCAGGCCGCTCCTCTTTTTCTTCGGCATGATCCGAAACTTGTAGGCGGTGGTGAGTCCAGCGCCCACCACGCCCATATAGGTAAATTTGTAGTTGGCCGGGAGAACGGCAACAGAGGATAGCGGCAGTTGATCGACCTCTTGCTGTGCCACAAGGTAGGGCGCAATGACTTCCTGCGCCGCCGTGACGTCGCCGGCCATCTGCAGCATCTGATATTCACTGTGCCCCGATTCCCCCGTCTGACGGACTGCCACCAGGGTGCTCTGTTTGTACAGGCCGGGCAAGGAAGCCTCGATCATCACCGCCACGAGCC